>Ga0134126_10000317_pt1 | contig 63305 bp, 61 predicted proteins | sample KB31752_FD_96881 | JGI IMG/M metagenome (GOLD analysis project Ga0134126, IMG submission 96881) | Terrestrial soil microbial communities with excess Nitrogen fertilizer from Kellogg Biological Station, Michigan, USA - KB3-175-2 | ecosystem: Environmental > Terrestrial > Soil > Unclassified ...
AAATTTGTAAATTTAGTGGCAATTTAGAAATTATGCCAGCTAAATTTTATCGTTAAAAAAATGCACCCTAAAAAATGGGTGCAAAATTTTTAAAATCGAAGGTTCTCTGCCAGACACTAATTATCCATTGAAATTACCTAACGTCTGGTTTAATTTTTATGCTCCTCAACTTTAGGTTTGGTCGGCGGTAGTATTACATCATAGGGTTTCCACCAGGGGAAAGAAGGCTTAATATAATCATATAACTCCTGCATTTCTGCGCTACGATTATAAACTATGTCAAGTATCTTATCGGTTTCTGTATCGTCGATACACCATATAGTATCGGAGTTTACAAATATTACGTCGTAGTAAGGTTTACTAAAAAGATTATTTAATATGTATCCCTCTCCCATAAGCACGGCATTGCGATGGACACCAGATAAATGTGGGAAGTCAGAAGGTAGCTGTGCAAGATTTTTAATCCACGGATCAACCACAAATGTCATCCCGCTATTCCCTTCAACTAGGACAGTTCCATGATCCCCACTCCTCCCACAAGCTGCTACGATGCGAATCCATTTAAAGTTGCTGCGCATTGCAAGATTATTCAACATATTAAACTCAAACCCCATCAGTGTAAATACAGCAAGTCTACCACACCGTGCATCTTTATTATCCCAAGATGTTTTATATGCCGCAACAAAATTTTTGATATTAATTTTACCTTTTGTATCGTAAAGACCTACACTGCATTCGGAGTCTTTCATTGTACTGAAAACACCACGTTCTCTTAGCAATTCTATATCTTTTTTTACAAATTGCCGCCCCTCACTCGTCTGCATATCCATTAACATCTTCCATATTTGATCAGTGGCGGATCCTTTACCTCCAGAAAAATGTGTAACAATTGGAATTAACAGATGATCATTTAGTTCTTTAAATTCTTCCTCTTTTTCAGCGAAGCATATGTTGGTTAAAAAAACTAACATTACCCAAAAAAATAATCTAACAATTCCCTTCATGTCTAGCTCCTTAGGATTATATGAGAGTAGGATACCACAATTTAAAAGAAGATGCAATACGGAATTTAAGGGTCGCTTTTATTATTGTTTATTGGTACACTCTGCCTATGTAACATGGATGCTGCTCATGATAATCTTTTGCAAATTATATATGAATCGTGAAATAAATTGTACAGCAATGTGTTTGAAGCTAATAGAAGAAGCAAGTCAATCGCGAGCGTAAGCGTGGCGATCTTTAATTAAATTTTATAGATTGCCACGTCAGATTTTTTACAAAAATCCTCCTCGCAATGACTTTATTTTCTATACTGACTGTGTGGTTACTGTGTATCTTTGAAATTCAGTATCGCAGTTTTTAGAATTATGTTACAATGTCCTATGGACCAAGTTAATAATAGGGGGAAAAAATGAAAATAAGATTTCAATCAAAGCATTTGGTGCTTGCCACGGTTTTTTTAATAGCTCAATTATGCATCAACACAGCTTGGGCAGAGGGCAGAGGAGGAATGGGTATATACAAAGTGTAACCTGATACATAATAAATTAGGAACTTTGTTGCCAGCATATTTTAACGGACTAGATAACGTTTATTGGGGTGGATTGGTCGACAATACAGACAATACAAATTACGATATGAATTACAGCGCAATTAAGACTGTAATCAAAGAAATTTATACCAATTTTGGTACAATTTCACAAATTAATCTGACAAAATATTCACATGGATACCATATGATATACCCTATAAATGGCAAAAGTTATGAGACGCCCGCATCAGGGTTTAATACTGGTTTTTCTATTAGAGATCCTGAAGGAAAATCTTATCGGATTAAATTTTACCACCGTGTCGATGAGGATACATTAATTAAATCTTCCGCAATATTATCGGATTGTCATACGTGCAAATGCAGTAGTAGACCTACGTTTTTTCCCCGTCCTACAGCAGCTCCTAACGGTTCAGGAGGAGTGGCAGCGGATGCTAACGTGTGTACGTGTGCTTTGTTATAAGTGTAAAATGTCAACCAGTGGGGTTACCAATTCACGCACAAATTCTTATTATTTCTAAGGCTTTATTATGTAATTCTATATTACTGCTAGCTAAACACTGGCCTTTAAAATCTGGTGTTATCGGCTCTCCATCCCAGGTGGTGATTACACCACCACTGGCAGTTATAAGCGGCATAAGTGCCGCTACATCATAGTACTGTAATTGTGATTCCATAATCAGATCAATATGCCCACTGGCAAGCATCGCATACGCATAGGCATCCCCGCCCCAGGAACAAACCCTTATTTTCGATTTAAGACAGTTAAATTTGATGAACTCATCAACAGTAAACATATCCGGAGTTGTAGCGTTTAGACGGGAATTTGTTATATCTGTAATTTGGCTTGAGTGTATTGGCTGATAGGGCAAAGATTGCCACGGCTTGCCACGCAAGCCTCGCAATGACATATAAGCGCCGACATCGGTTATACCAATAAAGCGCTCACCACTTATAGGTTGATCAATAATACCTAGTAACGGCTTATCATTTTTAGTTAAGGCAATTAGAGTGGTAAATGTGGGCTTGCCGGTTGTATAGGCAACCGTTCCATCAATCGGGTCAATTACCCATGTATATTCACCTGATATCCCAGAAACTGTAGCATACTCTTCACCAATAATGGTATGATCCGGATACTTGGCTTTAATCATCTGCCTGAGCGTAGCTTCAATTTCCAAATCAACCTTAGTTACCGGAAAATTGCCGCTTTTTATATCAATTACCAGATTTTGACGAAAATAGCGACGGCTAATAATAGCCGCCGCATCCGCTAATTGCAGAGCAAAAATAAATAACTCATCATCTGGTTGCATTAATTATTTAATCCATAAATTTTTAGGGCATAGATTCCCGCCTTCGCGGGAATGACACGCCTGAGTGGATTCCCGCCTTCACGGGAATGACGCCGGAGTAATTTAACCTAGCGTTACAAACATTTGCTGATTATTCCGCGAAATTAATACTACAATTATTGGATTATTACCGACAATATCTTTCACTCTGGCTACATTAGTAACTGGAACATTATTGATTGATAATACTATGTCACCAGCTAGAATGCCCGACATTTGGGCGATATCAACTGCTTTAGTTACAATCACCCCAACACCTAGACGCATTTTTTCCCGGGTCTTGGCATCAATATCAGACAAGTTTAAACCAAATCTATCCAATTTTACCGAGCTGGAACTTGCAGGCTTGCCATTCTGAGCCAATAACGTATCATCGGTTCCAGATAAAACAGCGTCAATTGATATAGTTTTATTATTTCTAAAAACTTCTAAACTCATTTTGTCCCCTGGTTTTTTACTTCCGACAATCAAAGGTAGTGCACCTACATCATCTAATGATTTACCATCAGCTTTTAAAATAATATCGCCAACTTTTACTCCAGCTTTTTCAGCACCACTACCCGGAACTATATTTGCAACTAAAGCTCCAGTTGGTTTTGGAAGGCCAAATGATTTAGCTAGCTGCTTAGTAACTGGCTGAAATTGTACACCTAATTGACCATGACTAACTTTTCCATATTGTTTTAATTGATTGACAATATTCATTGCAATGTCAATTGGAATGGAAAAACTAATTCCCATATACCCACCACTACGGCTGTATATTTGTGAATTCATTCCAACCACCTGAGCTTTAAGATTGAACAATGGTCCACCTGAATTACCTGGATTAATCGGTACGTCAGTTTGGATAAATGGAATGTAGTTATCACTCGGTAAATTGCGTCCCTTAGCTGATACTATACCTTGCGTTACAGAATTATCAAAACCAAATGGTGCACCCATTGCAGCAACCCATTCACCAACGTCCAGCTGATTGGGATCACCAATTTTAACTACAGGCAAACCAGTAGCATTTACTTTAAGTAGTGCTACATCGGTTTTTGTATCCAAACCAATTAATTTGGCATCTAATTCTTGTTTATCTGACGTTTTAACCGTAATTTTCTTTGCACCATTTACCACGTGTGCATTAGTTAGAATATATCCATCTGCACTGATAATAAACCCAGAGCCAAGCGCATGACGAACCTGTGGTTGCACGGGAGGCTGCGGTACCATGCGTTTGAATAATTCGGACAATGGGTCGTCGTCTGAATCCGGTCCATCACCCTGATTGTCAACTGTAGCCTCCTGCATCGCCTCAGTAGTAATATTTACGACAGTATTACCAACCATCTTAACTAAGTGACTAAAGTTTGGTAACTCCATTTGGGTTTTCTCCACAGTTGGCGTTATTTCCTTGTTTACCACAAGCGGTTGTTCATTATTACCTGTCTCACTTTTAGTACATGCAGATACAAGCAAAATACTAGATAAAATAGTCAATAGTAATTTTTTAGCCATTTTATTAAATACTCCTATAAAATCATAAAGTGTTATCACAATTAAGAATAATGACAAAACAATATACCAAGTTACTCAACGTGGTATAAGATATCTATTATAGTCGTTTTTGTTAATTTTATCAAGTGTTATTTTAATTCTATCAGGGCTGTTTATCAATAAAGCCATGTCATCCTCGCGAATTCGGGGATCCAAAAAATATGATAATATGGATTCCCAATCAAGTTGGGAATGACAATATTTCCAATATGTTTGAGCATAGTAGATTGATAGTGGAGGCAAATAGCTGACTACGGAAATTCCGTATTGCAATTTCTTTTGAATTTATATAGAATAGTATGTAGGTGGTGTAGTGACGCATCAAGGCCAGAAAAAATGTTGTGTATACTACAAAAATATAGTTAATATTTTTTAAGGGCATAGAAATGAAAACGAAGCAAAGCGGAGTTTCTGCGATATTGAGTAGGAACTTGGTAAATAGTAGTGCAGCTAAAACTCCACTTAGCGGAGTTTCTGCAATATTGAGTAGGAACTTAGTAAAAAATATGACAGCTAAAATACTTAAATTAAATGGATATGCATTCAACTTGATTCTTGCGTTGTTCTTTTGCGCAAGTATAGCTAGTGCTGAAAGTGGTAGCTGCGGCTTTCTGGTTTATCATAACAATGACCTGCTATACCTCAAAAAAATTAAATGGAACATAGAAGGAGGTGCGATTACTGTTAAGGAGATAACAAACCATAATAATGAAATTAACATACCAGGGGCTAAATTAATGGAAATGAACAATGAAATAACGCACTTCACTGTACCCGAGAACATGAATGATACCCTTGATGGTGTGCTCGGTACATTTGACGTTCAACTAACGAAGTCACGTAACGCCCCTAAGGACATACTGGTAGTTACCTATACCCCTAACAATCGTGGAATAGTTATAGCGTTACTTGGTGGAGCTACAGTATCCTATTGTTCTGGCATAATAAATACGGGCTTGGGAACTTGTCAGATGCAAACAAGAACCATAGAATGCAAACCAAATTCGATATGTACTGTTTCTTAATCATTCATGATACACTAAAGCGATGGGATTTGTGTCATTAATGGAGTCCATTTAAAGCTTTGTACAGAAGTACGCCTGGGTAGCTGCAGTAATTAAGTATTGCCGAAATCTAAGCGGGCGTGCATAGTGCTAAAATCTGATTTATTTTCAATAAGCTCTATTTTATACCCGGTTGGATCTTCAATAAAAGCTATTGCACGCGTCCCGCCAAATTTCATTGGACCAGGCTCCCTGGTAACCGCCACACCAAATTCGCGCGCTTTATCACATGCGTTGTATATGTCTATAACCTCAATGGCTATATGACCAAAAGCAGTACCTAATTCATACTTATCTACGCCCCAGTTATAGGTTAGCTCGATTAAAGTATCTTCTTCCTCAGTACCATAACCAACAAAGACTAGTGTAAACTTGCCATCCGGATAATCGGTCCTTTTGATTTCTTCCATGCCAAATACTTCTCGATAAAATTTAACGGATTTTTCCAAATCAGTTACCCGTAACATTGTGTGCAGTATTCTCATGATATCTCCTCTTTATAAATACTATTTTATTCTTAGATTGCCACGCTGCGCTCGCAATGACAATTCTTTTTAAGTTGCATACTCACTGCAAATACACGTCCCCACCCCGTCAGGCTATGCCTGCCACCCCTCCAGAGGGGAATTATAAATTACTGTAATAATCACAGTAATCTTTTATTTTACATACTGTACATTCTGGTTTTCTGGCTTTGCATACATAACGCCCATGTAAAATTAACCAATGATGCGCATCACGCTTAAATTCTGCAGGTATAACTTTTTGTAACTTAGTCTCAACCTCAAGAGGGGTCTTACCTTTACCTATTCCAAGACGATTACTCACACGAAAAATATGCGTATCTACAGCGATTGCCTCATGCCCAAATAAAGTATTTAATATAACATTAGCCGTTTTTCTACCTACTCCAGGTAGTGCTATAAGTGCTTCAAAATCTTCTGGAACCGTACTTTTATGGTTTGCAATTAATTGTTCACATAGGCCAATTATATTTTTTGCTTTGGTTTTATATAAACCAATAGTCTTGATATACGGCTCCAGCCCAGAAACACCAAGAGCTGAAATATGTTTTGGCGTATTCGCAATTTGAAACAATTTGGCAGTAGCCTTATTAACCCCCACATCTGTAGATTGAGCCGATAAGACCACTGATACCAATAATTCAAATGGTGATGAATATTTTAATTCAGTAGTCGGATTCGGATTTTGCTTCCGCAAAATCGTAAAAATGTGCCCGGCCTGTAAAATCCTATTCTTCGTCATAATTTAGATATGGATTTTCAAAACGCGTAAACTTATTCATAAAGGCCAATTTTACCACCCCAGTTGATCCACTACGATTCTTAGCTATATTAATCTCAGCTAAATTACCCTCTTTACTCTCCGGATTATAGTAAGAATCACGATATAAAAGTAAAATTATATCCGCATCCTGCTCCAATGCTCCAGATTCACGTAAATCGGCAATATTCGGTCGTTTGTCCTGCCTGCTCTCTACCTCACGATTTAGCTGTGAGCACAAAATTATAGGAACATTTAATTCCAAAGCTAAACCTTTTAGTGACCTGGAAATATCGGCAATTTCCTGCGCCCTATTGGTATTTTTGCTCGTACCTAAACCTGACATAATTTGTACATAATCAATCACAACCAAACCCAAATCTCCAAGCTGATCCTTTAAACGCCTAACCCTGGCACGTAAATCAATAACATTAATTCCAGGCGCTTCATTTATATATATCGGCGCATGCTTCATCTCATTCATCGCCAGATATAATTTATCCATATCATCATAGGTTAAATCACCGCGCTTAATTGCAGTTTGGTCGACTCTGGCCGCCGAACTAAGTAAACGTTGTACTAATTGCTCGCCCGTCATTTCTAAAGAAAATACGGCAACCGGCAATTTATTTTTTAATGCAATATTTTCCCCAATATTTATCGCAAAAGAAGTTTTACCCATACCTGGACGACCAGCAATAATAATCAATTCACCGCGCTGCAGACCTGAAGTCATATCATCTAATTGGCTATAATGAGTAGCAATTCCTGTTACCGCATTTTTGTCTTCACGCTGTGACATAGTAATTACGCGTTCAATCACGCTGTCTAATAATTCCTGTAGATTAAAAAAGCGTTTATTATTAGTATTAACATCTTTAATCTTAAATATCTTCTGCTCAGCTTCATCCAATATAATATCAATATCACGCCCATTTGGTGTATAAGCACTTTCAGCTATTTCTGAACCAGCTTTAACTAAATCACGCAGCACATACCGCTCACGCACAATATCTGCATAACTTTTTATATTGGCACTACTTGCTGTTGCTTCAACTAAACTATTGATATAGTCATAGCCACCTACATATTCTATCTCGTTATTTTGGTGCAATGAATCAGCAACCGTTAGCGCATCTACATTTCGATTATAGCTTTTTAATTTTACAATATGATGAAAAATCATCTGATGTTCTTTACGATAAAAATGCGCCTCGTGCAACACTCCTGCGATGTTTATATAAGAATCTTCATCAATTAAAATACAGCCTAGAATCATCTGCTCAGCTTCAACTGAATGCGGTGGAGTTTTTAAAACTGCTTCCGTAACCATTTCCGTCATAAATATACCCTGCTAAAACCGTTAAACGTAATTATTATATAAATTGATACCATTACAATGTTATTTCAGATTGCCACGCTTTGCTCACAATGAGTTTCTTCTTTCCGCGTCCCCACCCCGTCAGGCTTTGCCTGCCACCCCTCCAGAGGGGAATTATAAACCTGGGTTCATTGTTATTTGTTCAGCAGGTCGCGCCTGCGGAGATTAACTCGCAATGACAGAGCAGAGATTGCCACGCTCTGCTCGCAATGACGTATGTATGCTCTGCTCATGATGACATGCCTAAATAAAATTAAACCTGTGAAAAAATAACTCGTAAAATGAGATTAGTACATTAACTAATACTACTGCCATAAAAAATGGTCTGACAACCTTTGAGCCTTTTGCAATTACAAATTTGGCTCCGAGTATTCCACCAGCTACCCCACCAACTGCCATTATTAAACCAAAAATAAAATTTACTTTTCCATAATACAAAAAAATTACAAACGAAAAAATATTACTTTTTAAGTTTAATACTTTAGCATAACCGGATGCATCAAGAAAAGTATAACCCAGAAAAAATACAATTGCCATTATCCAAAAATTACCAGTACCCGGACCAAAAAACGCGTCATAAAAACCTAAGATAAAACCAAAAATAGAAAAAAACAAAACTTCGTCCATGCGCTTTTTCCCAGGCTTAACCCCTAGTTTTTTATTAAATAAATTAAATAAAAATACTCCAAGCATTAAAAATGGAACAATAAATACCATAAACTTATTAGATATGTAATTTACTGTTAGTGCACCACTAACTGCCCCGATTAAACCAAAAACTAATCCACGATAAACAGTTAAAAAATTAATATATCCAGCTTTGTAATACCCCCTGGTCGCCATAGCAGTACCAAATATTGATTGCAACTTATTTGTGCCAAACACAAAAGCCATTGGCATTCCAGTATAAATCAAGGCCGGCACACTAATCAAACCGCCTCCACCTGCAACTGCATCAACAAAACTAGCCAAAGAAGCCATAAATAGTAGAAATACTAAAAGTATATAGTAATGATGGCTAAAAAATGTTGTTATCATATACTCTTCCGTCCATATTACTATACCTAAAAACTGCGGTTAAATTAGCGCAAAAAATCGTTTAGAGGTTTTTATATGCTATAATCTACGTTAAATATACACTTTTTCTGGATATACCTATATGCTAAAATCAGACGATTTGCAACAATGGCTGCTTAATACACCTCTTGGTCGTAATATATTGGCTACAGAAGAAGTATTTTACCACAATAGCGTACAAAACATTTTTGGTTATTATTCTTTGCAAATTGGTTTACCTCAAATTAATTTTTTATCTGAAAATAAGATTTCATCCAAGTATATTCTTGATAATGATATAAAGTGTGATCTTCGATTTTTACCATTTGATACCAATAGTATTGATTTGATTGTCTGTCCGCATACGCTAGAACTTACCGATGACTATCACCTTTTTCTACAAGAATGCTATCGAGTCCTGATGCCTAAAGGAAAAATTATAATCAGCAACTTCAATCCTAAAAGTTTATTGTACTTATTTGGTAAAAATAATGACTTATTAAAACAAATGAATTATATCAGCTTAAATAAGCTGCAGCAACAATTATCTACCCTAAATTTTAACATATGTGGCGGCAAATTCTTTAACTACCTACCACCATTTAATAACGACAACCATCTGTCACATTTTGATTTTTTTAATAAAATTGGTGATCGGTGGTTTCCAACTTTTGCAAATTGTTATGCACTTGTAGCAAGTAAGGAACTAGTTACACCAACCATAGTTGGCGCCAAACGCAAATTCAGCCCGCAGACCGTATTTGCACCTAATCTGGGAATTGCAGGGAAAGTGGATGGCAAATGACTATACAGGGACAGACTGGAGCTCCAATGAAGCAAAGAGCAACGCCACCTATAGGTATAGGCAAGGCGCGATGCGCAAAATTGGAGGTACAATATGGAAGAGTATAAACATGTAATTATTCATACTGACGGAGCCTGCAAAGGTAATCCAGGCATAGGTTCATGGGCGGCAACCCTTGAATATAAGGAAACAATAAAAGAGATTTCCGGAGTTGTTACTCATACCACTAATAACCAAATGGAGTTACGCGCAGTCATTGAAGCCCTGAAGGCACTCAAACAGCCATGTAAAATAGATCTGTACACTGATTCGCAGTATGTGCAAAAAGGGATGCTGGAATGGATAAAAACCTGGAAAATAAAAAATTGGAAAAATGTCAAAAATGTAGAACTATGGCAAGAACTTGATAGTCTTGCCATAAAACATAAAATTTCATGGCACTGGGTACGTGGACACAGCGGTCATGACGGGAATGAGCGTGTTGATGAACTCGCCAATCTGGCAATTAAAAACTATTTAGCCTCAGTTTGCAAATAATATACTGCAAAAACTTATTCCATCAATTGTAACCAGATTTGAACTGCATCATCTATTCTTTGGATTTGCAGTATATTAAGCATACCGATCTTGTCGCCAATAGCACTTTTATGTATTGTGGTAATCTTGTCAACCATAGCTTGGGAAAGTTTAGTTAAACCATTTTCTTTATTTGGTAGTATATTTACTCTAAACGGTTCAGCATCTACTAAAGTTCCACTTATTGGAATTATTGTTAAACTTTCAACTTTATTGCCCAATAAACCATTTTGATATGCAATTGCTGGACGAGGTTTAGATGCATATGCTTGATTTTTACTTCTAACTATTACAATTTCACCTTTTTCCAAATCCAATTTAATTACTCCCAATCAAGTGCCAGATCATATAAATCGGCATATTCATTCGCATGAGTTTTTTCATGATTTGCTATATTCTGTACAGCTTTTACATATGTGTCTATATTTTTTTTATGCAAATAATGTAAAATAAGCTCTTTCAATAATTGTGACTTGGTCTTATGTTGCATTTTTGCTAATAGACCAAACTCAAGCCCTAATTCTGTATCAACTCTTGTGGCTAATGTAGTCATACTACTCTCCTTAAACCCGTTAACATGTTAACATCTTACCTTACTCTGCGCTCAAAAGTCAATAGCGTATACAAAAAACAAACTATTTAGCCGCTGGTTTAGGTACTGAGGCCTCTACTTCAATTGATAAATCAACTACATCTCCCAAACCGGGTAAATAAGCTTTTATACCAAAATCTGAACGCTTAATTTTAGCTATTGCGCTAAACCCTGCTGCTTTAAGCATGGTGATTGGACGTATACCAATTTTATTTATAGTGACATCTAAGGTTACAGGCTTGGTTACTCCATGCATGGTTAAATCGCCAATGACAGTTAATTTATTTGCAGATTTTTGTTTTACACTAGTGCTTATAAATACTGCTTTTGGAAATTTGGCTGCATCAAAAAATTGATTTCCAATTAATTCCTGATCCAATTTTGGAATCCCGCTAATTACATCATCAACTTGAATTGTGGCAGTGACTTTACTGTTATTCAAATTTGTCTCATCTAAAGCTATTTCTCCACTTTCTACCATCCATTTACCAGATGGGTGGGAAAAATCAAAATGGCTTATACGCCAGGTAACACTTGTATGTGATGGATCTAGATTGTAAACTTGTGCATCAGCGTAGGCAAAACCACCAATTATTAATGAAACAATAAACAATAATTTTTTGAATTGATTAGATTCCCGCATACGCGAGAATGACATATTGTGCAAGAATGACGGAAACAGCATAATTTTTCTCCCTTATAAAATTAGCAAAGCGATGATAACATATCTCCAATAAATTTATGGTTATTTTTTAGGTTTAGGGCCTCATCCGGAAATTCCGTATTGTAATTTCCACCTCGTTCTTGTACAATTACATCAAGTAGGCACTTAAATGATTCCACAAGTATGACAGAATCTAATTTGGTCTCAACTTACTGCTTTTATAGGTGCGCTTGTGTAATCCAAGAGTGCTAAAGCCAGGAACGAGCGTGTGTGTCAGTATAAATGCCGCAAAATTTGCGATATTTAGAAAGATAATACTCAATGAATAAAGATCGAATTAATTCATATTTTCAAGACCTGCCCATAGACTATTTATACCATCTGGGGATAGATACCAGTATGGATTTAACTACTGTTTTTGAAAATATAAAATATGTAATATTTACCCCATCCAACATTCAAGCGCAAGTGATTGTTGATGAATTTGCCCGTAATATCTATAATATTTCTAATGAAAAATTTAGCTATGAACCAATTTATAAAACTGAACGTTTTCATATGTATAAAGTTGGCATAGCAATAATTATATCCGGTGGATTTGGAATACAATCTACTCTAATTTGCATCAATGAAATTACAAAACTGCTGATTCATCTTAAAAAATATGATGTATGTTATTTCAAAATCGGCGTATCTAATGGTTTGGGGACCAAAAATGGAGATGTTATTATTAGTAATAATGTCGTAAATAATAATTTTGAAAATAAATTCAGGTCTGTTGAATGTGGCAAAACATTTGAATATCCAACAAATTTTAAAGATAAAATAGCCAAAGAACTACTGGCATTTAGCCGTAACCATGGTTTTACAAATGCTTATTCTGGTATTACACTCAGTGCGCATGACTTTGATGATATGCAAATCATAATGAAGAACACACTAAACCTAGACTCAAAACTGCCAAATATGAATAAATATTTTAACGATGCATATAATCTGGGAGTTAGAAGTATTGATATGGAAAGCCTTTCATTCGCCGGATTCTGTACATGGCTTGACATACCAGCTTGTATAATAGATATTAATATTGCCAACCTTTTAGCAGAAACAAATACACCAATCACAGTAAATATGCAGCTAAAAATGTTATCCCAATTCTCGCAAATACTAGTTGGCTATATTTATAAAAACACACTAAAGCTACAAGAGAAACAACAATCAGTCCTCATACTAAATGATGATGTACATCTGTGTAAAATCGATAAACCCCATTTAATAAATTTGGTAAAACCTGATTATCTATATAACTTAAATATACCAATTAATAGCGATACAATAAATACTTTTCATGGTATTAAATATGTTTGCCTGCAAGGAAGCGGCGACAGAGCAAAATCCATGGCCCAAAAACTTGCAAAACTAACTATTGGCGTTGAAAAAACATTTTTTATTCCTCAGGATTTATTTAAAAATTCATACTTTGAGGGATACCGGGTTGGTAACATTTTATCAATCTCTCATGGTATGGGAGCTTTATCTGTAATATGTTTACTACATGATCTTACCCGTCTTATGCAAATATGCGGCAATACAGATCTGCAGTATATTAGAATCGGTACTTCCGGGGGAGTAAATATTGACCCAGGCAGTGTAGTTATTACTAATACAGCCTACCAGCCGGATCTGACAATCGGTAGTAATATGATTCTTTCGGGTAAAGAAGCAGTTGTTTCGACACAAATGAATACTTCCTTAAGTAAAGATATTATCCGAGCACAGCCTGAAACTTTACCCTTTGCATTATATTGGGGTAATACAATTGCCGCAGATGATTTTTATTTGGGTCAATGTCGCTTTGATGGTGCGATAAAGCCAAACTATGATGAAAAAATGCGCCAAGATTATTTTAAACAGATATTGGAAAAAAACATTTATAATTTTGAGATGGAATCAGTAGCGATGGCATCTTTTTGCAATCTGGCAAATATTCCAGCGGCCATGATTACCGTTACCCTGTTAAACCGTTTAGATGGAGACCAGGTAAGCACCTCAGCTACCGAACTTGATGAATTTTCAGAAAGATCACGGACTGTAGCAATTAATTATTTACTCAGCCAAATAAAGTAAAATTATCTAACTAATCAACCTCATCAAGATTTGCCAAATTTCTGGGAATAAAAAGGTCAACATTCAGGTCGTCATAAATAATGCAACAAATATACCTAATGAATAATTAATCTTATACATTCTTCTTAGTCCCCCAAAAACTTCCGTTAATAGTTAATAAAAATGCTGCCGGATTGGCAGCATTCATGAAATTAGCAGCAACCACTCGGTACTGGCATGGCTGCTTGCAAAAACAACTCAAGGATTACTTCATTTTGCGTCTGTTGCTGTTGCTTTGTCACTAGCTATTGCTTTTTTGCTTTAACCTTCATCATCACGCAAATCAACTTGGTTAGAATTTAGGCATGCACCATCTCCAGTCGTAGTTGCAGCAGTCGTAGCAGCATGTACAGTTGCAGATGTAGAAACTGTTATACTAGTTACACTACAGCTTAACTCTATATCGCGATGTAAAGTATTAGGTCTGGATAAATACCAAATTTGCGTAGGTTTACCATGCTCGCCACATTGCTGTTTTATTGCCCATGGAGCAATAATCTCATCTTCATCAGGAAGATTTTCATGCGGTCTCATTATACTACCTAAAAAACTAAAGGCTGTTATATACCGGGATTTACCAACCTGTATTTCTTTAGCTACCTGAGGCGGTCCTGACATCTCTTTCGTCTTGAACTCCCCATTCTTGTATCTGGTAGTTCCCCATACTGCATACGAACCTTGGTACGGCTCATAAAAGGATAAAGAAATAATATTCTGGCTTCCAACTTTTTGGTGATAGCTATCACTGGCGTAACGACAACCCATAGTCCACTCCAAACGGTCAGCTTGAGGCATACTCATGCATAAGAACAATGCAAGCGGTAAGCTAAATAAATAACCATTTAATTTTTTCATTTTTTATTCCTCAAAAAAATAATCAACCACAGCATGCGCAATGCACACAACCACAATCTATACCGAATCAAATGCTGGCACCAGAGGTTACCAGAGTCGCAATTGCAACTTTCGGCACGTTATCCAGAGTTGAAAGCTTCACGTACGCCACTCAGGCAAATATTAACATGAGATTCAAAAAATTACAATACGGAATTTCCGTAATCTGGCCCAGTTAAAGAACTAAAGAACGTAGCATCCACACGGTTTTTTCATGTATCTGCAAGCGCTGGGTTAATAAATCTAATGTTACCTGATCATCAGATTTCTCAACCAAAGGTAAAAGACTCCGCGCAGTTTTAATTACTACCTCGTGAGCTTCTATCAGATACTTAATCATTTTAGTTGCCTCAACATCACCAGTATGCTCTTTAATACTGGTTAATTTGATAAATTCCGTATAGGTAGCCGGAGCAATAAAACCTAATGCCCGAATACGTTCAGCAATCAGATCTACAGCTAATGCCAATTCTGTATACTGCCCCTCAAACATTAAATGCAGCGCATTAAACATTGGACCAGTTACGTTCCAATGAAAATTATGCGTTTTTAAATATAATGAGTAACTATCAGCCAAAACTTTAGCCAAACTATTGGCAATTTTAGCCCGTTCCTTTTCAGGAATACCATCTTTAATATCAAAAAATTGTTGTTTTAACATGATTTATATCTCCTATTAATTAAAATTTAGGGCATAGATTCCCGTCTACACGGGAATGACATCGTAATTGTAGCATATTCAATATTCAGGCAAAGTGAAATAATTTATATAAATATACACCGCTACCAATAGCCATAAATGTTAAAATATGCTACTATGAAACCTGAATAAAAGAAATTATGACAAAAGTTATTGTCGGTCTATCCGGCGGTGTTGACTCATCCGTTAGCGCCTATTTACTTAAACAACAAGGCTATGATGTTATTGGCATCTTCATGCAAAATTGGGAAGATGATAACACCGATAGCTACTGTACTATCAAAGAAGATAGCATGGATGCTATCGCCGTTGCCGATAAGCTTGACATTGATATAGAAATCGTTAATTTTGCCGCCGAATATAAAGATCGCGTGTTTAAGTACTTTCTTAGTGAATATCAAAATGGCCGCACACCAAACCCCGATATACTATGTAATTCAGAAATAAAATTTAAAGCCTTTCTTGAACATGCTGTTGGTCTCGGCGCTGAATTTATCGCAACTGGTCACTATGTAGGTAAAACCACAACGCCAAATGGCGAAGTTCTGACGCGTGCCGCTGATATTAATAAAGACCAAAGCTATTTTTTATATCGTCTAAATCAACATCAAATAAGCCATTCGCTCTTTCCCCTGGCTAATATAACTAAGCCAGAAGTTAGGAAAATTGCTGCTAAACTTGAATTACCCAATGCACATAAAAAAGATAGCACAGGTATTTGCTTTATTGGCGAACGACCGTTTAGAGAGTTTCTACAGCGCTATTTACCAACAAAACCAGGACATATGGTATCAATAGATGGTAAAATAATGGGTGAACATTTAGGTTTAATGTACTATACCATCGGTCAACGCAAAGGGCTTGGAATTGGTGGTTTGGGTGAGCCATGGTTTGTCGCCGGAAAAGATTTGGCTAAAAACTTGCTAATTGTAGTGCAAGGACATGAGCATCCCCTACTCCTAAAAAAAGAGTTACTCGCTACACAATTAAATTTTGCAACTGGTATCTTACCTAAATGTGGACGATATACAGCGAAAACACGCTATCGAATGAATGACGCAGAGTGCACGCTTGAGTATACTGGTAATGATGATCAATTAAGGCTTATCTTTGATGAGTCTCAATGGGCAATCACTCCTGGTCAATCTGTTGTAATTTATGATAAAGAGCTGTGCTTAGGCGGCGGAATAATTATTTAAATAGGTTATGATGAATAAATTAATGCAGATAGATTTTAAATCTCCCAATTTTAGCAGTGATTTTGCCAAATCCCTGGAAGAAACCGGATTTGCCGTTATAAAAAATCACCCTCTTGATCAGCAACTAATTGCAGATGTATTCAAAGAATGGGCGCAGTTTTTTGCCAGTGATTATAAGAATAATTACATCTACAATAATGATACTCAGGATGGACTATTCCCAATGACAGTTTCAGAAAAAGCTGTTGGATATGATGTGAAAGATATAAAAGAATTCTTTCACTATTTTATCTGGGGACAATACCCAAAAGAACTATCGGATAAAACAAAACAACTATATACTCAAATGAACAATATTGCAATAAGACTTCTAAATTGTATAGAAGAAAATATGCCGGCAGCAATTAAAGCTAATTTATCTATGCCTCTATCTAAAATGATAGGAAACTCTGGGCAGGCATTACTCAGAGTCTTACATTATCCGCCATTAACTGGTAATGAAGAAAAAGGGGCCGTTCGTGCCAGCCCACACACCGATATCAATCTTCTGACAATTTTACTCACTGCATCACAATCAGGATTACAATTAAAAGATAGTGACGGCAAATGGATTGATGTACCGGCAGATCCGGGTATGTTAACAATTAATATTGGTGATATGCTTCAAGAAGCAACCGGTGGATTTTATAAGTCCACATTGCATCGGGTTGTTAATCCAACCGATGATAATCGCTTGAAATCCCGCTACTCAATTCCTTTATTTTTACATGCTAATGAAGATGTTGTGTTATCACCAAGATATACCGCAGGAGAATTTTGGAATGAACGGATTCGTGAAATTGGAATCAAAAAATGAAACTCCACATGGATGAGCAGTGGGGTATCTTAGAGCATAGATTGCCACGCTGCGCTCGCAATGACTGAAGTAGCGCTCGCAATGACAGAGCTCGCGGAAATGACAAAAATTTATTTTAGAGGAAAATAAACTATGGCTAAAGATACTACATATGTTTCGGAGATAACTAAATTTCTAGATACTTATCGGGAAGAACATCCGAAAGTAATTAAGAAGCAAGAACAATTACGTGAGACATGGTGGGATACTACAGGTATTGACCAGGCGGAACAAAATGAATATAAAAGCAGTGACATAAAATTAGATGGTTACTCCTACTTTAGCTACCCCACGAGTGTGCACCCAACACAAAAATAGGTAAACTAATGAAAGATCATATTACTGAAGAATTATATCAATACGCCCGATCTATTGCTAAAACCGAACATCCTGTATTACAAGCATTGCGCGAAAGAACCGCTACGGTAGAAGGCAGCCACATGCAAATCACCCCAGATCAAGGGCAGTTTATGGCAATGATGGCAAAAATTTTAGGGGCTAATAAATACCTTGAAGTTGGTGTATTTACAGGCTATAGCGCCCTAGCCGTTACCTTGGCTATGCAAGAAACAGCACAAACATTTGCTCTTGACATTGATCCGATAAGCATGAATATCGCAAAAGAATACTGGGCAATGGCCAAAGTTGAACATAAAATTAAACCGATTATTGGTGACGCAGTTATGTCCTTAACTAAACTGATATTTGAAGGCCATAGCAATACTTTTGATATGGCATTTATTGATGCTAAAAAATCAGATTACGTTACATATTATAAACATTGTTACTCGCTGCTAAAACCAGGTGGTATAATATTAGTGGACAACATTTTTATGTTTGGCGGTGTATTGGCAGAAAAACCGAAAGAATCAGCTGCCGCAATAAATAGATTTAACCATTTTTTACAAAAACTTGATGTTGACTACTGCGTTACAACAATTGCCGATGGACTAACCATTGTTCGAAAGACACTTGCCAGTGGGGGAACACTTGCCAGTGGGGGAATACCATCCGGTGGGGAATATAAATGAAAAGAAAAAGAAAAATAAGTAGCTTGAAAAGTGAGATGAATGTCGTACCGTACATTGACGTAATGTTGGTATTATTAATCATTTTTATGGTTACTGCACCAATGTTTGTACCTGCGGTAATTAATTTACCCAGTGTTGGCAAGGCATCACAATTGACTTCAGAGCCGATAGAAATTAGTATTACCAAAGATAGCAAATATTCGGTAACCCAAAAAAGTCAGACTTTTCAGATTGGTAATATTTCAGACCTGGTGGGCAAAGTACAAAGCCTGATAAAGGGAGATACACCAATTGTAATATCTGCAGACAAAGAAACCAAATATGATGGCGTTATCAGTGTAGTAGATAAGCTCCATGCAGCAGGTATTAAAAAAGTTGCGTTAGTAGTAAAAGAAAAAAACGGATAAGCTATCTTGAAGAATAAAAATAGCACCATTGCCTCTATAGTATTCCACGCAATCCTCATAATAGGCTTGATTGGTTTTAAGAGTGCGCATATATTGGTGCCATCCCGCTCAGAAGGTATTGAAGTTAGCCTGGTGAGTGATGATGAAGTTGCTCCTACTTCCCGGAGTGTCAGTCAGGTTAAAAACAATGAACCGATAAAAACATTAACCGACAAAGCAGATATAAATATTAAACAGGAAAATGCAAAGCACAATAAACCACAACCAAGTAAAATTATTCAGCCAGTGGTTGCAAAAAATACGAATGCACAGACATTACAGCAAAAACCACAAAAGAAAAAGAAGGTAAAAACAAATACACAAATTAATGACCTGTTAGATCAGATAGCACCAGCTACCAAATCTACAGGAAAAAGTAAAGCACCAGCAACAAATGGTGCACATGGAACTTCTGACACCAATAATATGATAAATAATTATGCAGATTTGGTCATCGAGAAGGTCCGTCCATTCGTAATAGTTCCAGATAATCTGGATAGTAGTGCAAAAGCGATAGTTGAAGTTACATTACTGCCAAGCATGGAAGTATATGATATAAAGTTAATAAAATCAAGCGGCAATACGGAATATGACGATAATGTTCAGCAAGCAATTGATAGAGTAAGAGTGTTTCCTCCTCTACCGGATAAAGCAGAATTTAAAGATTATAGAGTATTACGCTTAACCTTTAAACCACAGTAAATTGAAAAGAGAAGTAAAATGCAAAATAAATTAATAAATTTAATAATAAGCTTGATAACTATTGGAACCGTACACGCCGTACAGGATATTCAAATTGTAGGTGGAACTAATGCGGGAAATCCTAAAATTGCAATAATTAATTTTACTGGTGATAGCGTAAGCGATGAAACCAACGTTAGTCGTACAATTGCTAATGATTTGAGTATAACAGGTGAATTTACTGTAAAACAATATCCAGATGCCACTAATATTGAACCAGGAACGAAATATATCATTTCTGGGGTAGTAAGTGGTAGTAACATTAACTTTAAACTAGCGGGTAATGAGCCAGCAAGTAAAGGCGACCTACTGGGTCAGAATGTTAGTTATCAATCAGATGTTCGTAAAGCATCACATACTATTAGCAATAATGTATATCAAAAAATTACTAATGTCAAAGGCATCTTCACTTCAAAAATTGCCTATATCGTACAAAATGGTGGTACATATCGGGTTGTTATTTCTGATTATGATGGATATAATCAAAAAAATGTTTTTAGCAATAGCCATCCGGTAATTTCCCTGGCCTGGGACAATAGCGGCAAGTTATTATCATATGTATCTTTTGAATCTGGTAAGCCTGTTGTATATGTTCAGAATTTGTATCAGGCTAAGCGCTATGTGGTTGCCGATTTTGATGGATCTAACTCGTCTCCCGCATTTACGCCAGATGGTAGAATAGCTGTGACTCTGAGTAAAGATGACAAAGGTTCACATGTGTATCTGGTGAATAATAGTAACTTCCAAAGCACATCCTCCGCTGTTAATTTAATACCAGATTTTGGAAATATCCAAACTGAAGCATCTTTTGCTAATAATGGAAATATGGTATTTACTTCAAATCATGATGGCGGAGCACAAATTTTTATGTCAAATTTACAAGGTAGTACACCATCACGGCTTACCGTTAATTTGGGTAGATATAATTCCACACCGCGTTTCTCACATGATGCAAGTAAAATAACTTTTGTCAATCGTAATGCTGGTGTTTTAAAGGCATACCTAATGGACTTGGCAACAAAAGTTTCGTATCCTGTTAGCTTACAAACAAGTTCGGATCTGGCTCCAACTTTTGCACCAAACGATAAATTAATCTTATTTTCTAGTAATGGCGATAGTATTTATATTGGAAATAGTACTGGTACAATCCAAACCAGATTGAATAAGATATCTGGTAACGGTAAGATTATTGATCAAAGCTGGGCAAATAATTTTTAGCTTAAATAAAAATTAGCTTTCTACGCTTTTATTCCAGCCTTGACTAGGAACGCATGTAAAAATACCCCCAATCTTGTCGGGGATGATAATCCTAGAAAGAGCAGTTGACATCTACGGCTCTTTCTAGAATAATTGATAACTTGCAATAAGCGCTTCGCAATTATTCTAAAAAATCCGGATACGGTGCGAGAATTGATACAGTATCACACCATGCTTCTTGCTATGACACTGAACATGATGTGTCCGTCTTATCAGTACAATAGCGTGCTCTAAGTAATTCCCAGTCAGTTTTATCCACAGAATACCAGGTATGTGCGCGGCCATATTTGACCGCACATCTTGGATTAGTATAACTATTACCATTATATGTAAATTGTGCCAATTTAGTTGTCCTATTTATAGAAACCTTATACGTTACTTCTTTTAAACCGCCATCGCTATACTCCCCTGAGAAACTTTCTGGTAAATACGCATTATTATACTGTTTAAATTGCTTTCTCTGTGCATCAGATGTAATTGTGGTTACCAAAACTTTACCAATACTTAAGAAAGCGGTAGTAGGTGCAGCACCGGGCAATTGACCACCAGCCACCCCCCCAAGCTCTTTGTCGGTGGGCTCAGTGACCCACCACTTAATTTTAGCCAAACCATTATTTACAAAAGATGGCGTGTCACCGCCACTTGCATCAAAAAAGCACTCACCAAGTTCTATTATTATTTCCTCATCAGCTACTGCCGATCCAATAAATAATGCGGCAAACAAGCCAAATAGATATCTACTCGTTTTCATTTTAAATCCCTTCTGATATTAATTTTTATCAGAACCTGCGGGATATCTTTAAGAGCCGTGAAGCCTGGGCTGCGCAGCTAGAAGTAACAACTGAGGTAAAATTTCATAGAATCTTTGGAAAAGTGCTGTAATTATTACATTAAAACCATATGAAATTATAGCCAGTTTAATATCTTCTATAATAAACTATACTCTACAGGTTCTCTGTATGTGAACTTAATCACATCTATAAGGAAATTATATATGTTAACGTAAATAAAGACAATACGGAATTTCCGTAAAAGGATGCGCTGAGATAAATAACACTAATTACCCAAGATTGGCAAATAATACAAATAACCATTTAACTGGTATTTTTTAGCTGCATTATTATTTTTTAAATCCAGGTTAAATCCCGCAGAAACATAACAATATTTTTCTTTAATTTTTATTTTCCTTCTAATGCCGTTACTTTCAGATAATCAGTATAGCTACAATCCAAACTAGATTGAATAAAATCTCTGGTAATGGAAAGATTATTGTTCAAAGCTGGGCAAATAATTATGAGTTTTCAGACTATGGTGAACAACCTGACAGTTCGCAACTTTATATAACCCTCTGTAATAATTAAACGACTCACCCGTCTCCTCTTCGGGGTAAATTATAATCTCCCGATCTGTTTTGGGGTTTAAAACATGCTCGCAAAATTGCCTGGTTTTAACCCATTTACCCATACCCTTAAAATAGAACTTATAGCCCGGCTCAGCACGCTCTTCTCGAGCCCAATAGTCCACTGGTGGACCCGTGACAGACTGAACGCTTCCTTCAAAAGACACTAAGCTTTTATCGCTATTAAAAAATCCCGGATGATCTTTAAATTTAATCAATCCCAATAGATTGCCTACACCAATTTTGGCTATTTTCTCACCCCCTACAGTACCAACCTCAGTTTTCACTTCAAGCCAATTTTTCATGCTACAACCCATATCTTCTCTCATTGGTTTTGGAATCTCTACATAACACGTACTTAGCTCATTAACAATCTCGGGGGTACCTGCCGAATATTGCAAAGCATGATCATGGAATGCTATCAAACTAGGATAATATCGTTCAGACTCTGGCAGCAAGTTATATTTTGTCTTAATCAGACAAGATGAGTCTTGACTATTATAGAATTCACTACCTCCTCTCTCAACAATTTTACCATCTTTTTTTTCAAAAACTCCAAAAGTAAATTTAAAATAATCATTATCTTGCTGAACACTATCTTTCTTGAGGTTTCGCTTTATACCAATCCTATATGAAATATAATTATTTTTATCAAGCATGAATTCCTGACCTGAGATACCAATAAATTGCCCATCAGAATCATATAACGGATTGTTTGGCAGATTATTATTTTTATCACTTATAAACTCTTTTATTATTTTATCATCATTTATAGACAACTGTATTTTTGTTTTATCACCTTGAGTAGCCGTTTTCCACGTAAACTTGAGAATATTTGGAAAAACTGCGGGAAGCCCAGCCTGAGGAAGATTTTGAGCGTAACACTCCCCTTCTTCTGAAACAATCACATTTGCATATACATCACTCATACATAAAAATAATATTGTAAATAAGCTAAACAAATAACGAGCTAATTTATTTATATTCATGTTAATTCCCTATCAAATTTCATTATTGGTACCAAACAACCATACCACCAGCCCTCATTGTATATCGGTTCAAAAAAATCACAATACCGAATCTTCAGAGCTTGGCCCTTTAGTAATTACTCTACTTTAACCACCAGGTAGTGGAGCAACATTTGCTGATCCAGTCTTGGTCTGGATAATAAATTGGCCATGACAACATCTATTGCCACACCATTTATCCCGGTCAGCACAGATAATTTGTTCGGTGCGACAGCTAATTGTAATTTGCTTAAATCATCAGCTTTCAAAAAAACATAGTATGGTCTGGCTAACTTATTTAACTCTGAGGCACTATCGCCTACTCTTATAAACTTATTTTTACTATGGAACTCTAACGTTAATGAATTAACATCATAATCAATTACCTGTAGCTGCTGGGGTTGCATATTTATATAACGAGCAGCTAGATAACCAGCATCATATTTAATATATATACGCCCATAAATTAGCAACATAAAAACAAACACCAGACAAATAGCCAAAACCGGATATAAAATAGCCTTGGATAAATCATTCTGATGCGTAAACATAATAAATAGAACTAACATTAGTAGGCCAGTCAGACTAATCGCAAGTATTGATCCATGACCAAAAACAAATATACTTAGCCAAATTACGCCAATAACTAAAATTACTGCAAACCAAATCTGGACATAGAAAATTCTGTGAGTATCATTCGGTTTGCTTATGCGATAATTTACAAACCAATTTGCGCATAAAATCGCAGCAAACGGAATTAATATATTTGTGTAATAATCAAGCTGAAATTTGGCTATACTAAATAAAATAAATGTTGGTAAAAAACTCCCAACTAAATAATAAAAGCTTGATGGATTACCCAGTCTAATCTCAGAATTTTTTCGACAATAATCAAAAATAGCTACAATTAACACAAGCGACCAGGGTAAAAAAGACCATAAAAAAGTATGAATAAAAAAGAAATAGTGACTAAATGACGTGCTTCCACTATGAATAATCGGCCCATTATTAAAAAATCGACCAAACTGACTATCCCAAAAAAACCATTTAATACCTGATACACGAGTTAACCCAAAAATATGCTTCTCCGGGTGCATATCAAACTGTATATATAATGCGATTAATTCGGGTATAATAAAAATAAATGATAATAACAAGGCAATTAGCCATTTAGGTTTGAAGATACTAGCATACTGCTTCGTGTACATCCATAACACGAATAAACCACTGCCTATAGTTACTAAAACAAATAGTCCCTTTGTCATCATCGCACAAGCAGTAAATAATGCGCCTAAGAACAAATTTACTAAAGTGGCTGATTTATTATAGCGATACCAATAAAAACATGCTGGCATGATTGTGCCTAGCAGATACGCTTCAGCTCGCACATCAATTGCAGATGATAACATTAAATGTAAACTGGATAAATAAATAACCGCAGCAATCAAACCAACATCAGAATTATATAACTCTCTACCTAAACGATAGGTATAATATGCACCAATTAGATGAAACAAAAATCCGGGAAAGATATAGGCAAAAGAATTAATACCAAAGATAGAAGATGAAACTGCAATTATCCAAAATGGGAAATGCGGTTTATCTAACCAATCAGCTCCAAAATGCGTTAAATTTATCCAATTATGTGCAAGAAGCATATTTTTAACAATGCTTGCATAAAGCGCTGGATCATCATTGCGCAATAATGGAGAGAAAAACCCCAGGGCATTGACCAGGATTATTAGTATAATTAAGCCATATAATAGATTATGTTTAAAATAACACATAGTATACTCTTTCATATTGGAGTCCCAATATCGCTCATCGCGCCTTGCCTATAATTTATAGGCGGCGTTGCTCTTTGCTTCATTGGACCTCCAATCTGTCCCTGTATAGATCATCGATGAATTTATCTTTTACGATATAGGCAAATCTGTACTAATACATAGCCGATTAACCCACTGGCAACAACGTCTAATGGCCAATGCCAACCAGTACATATCCGAGCTATTCCAGTTAAAAGTAACAATAGAAATAGTAAAACTTTAAGCCATTTTTTATCAAACATGCTACTCAGTGCAAAGACAAAAATAGCCATATTTCCAGTATGTCCCGACGGGAATGATTGATAAGCTGATTTAACAGAGTTTTCGAATTGATTTATCCAAAAAAATGATCCTTCTGGCAATACCATATAAGGCCTTGCTTCACCAAATAAAATCTTCAAACACTGAAATACTAAATAATAGGCAATAATTAAAACAATTACTTGCTTTATTCTATCCTTACGCCAAACAAAGGTTATTAGAAGAAGTAAAATTGGTAATATAAAAAATTTGGCGTACGAAATAAGATTTAACCCTTTCCATACTACATTTGGGAATAAACTATGCAATGAATTGATATATTGAAATAAGGGCTGATTTAACTTAAATAGCCAGATGATTAAGGCTAAAATAACAAACCCTAAAAATAAACCATAATCTTTGACGCAATGACAACCATTTTTCTTACACGATTTTAGTGGGCATAACATACCTATTCCTCCAAAAGTTATTACTCCGCGTTAATACCAAGGATTGTAGCATATTATGCTAGCGCACATTGGTGAACTTAACTTGGTTTTGCAGTAATAATTTTGTATGCCAATGCGCAAAAGATAACTCCGGTTATTTTATTTAAGGTTTTTTTAAAACCCAAATTTTCAAACATTCTATCTTTCATATAGGTAAATACAAATACATACATTAGATTAACTAAAGTCCCAGAAATTATAAAACAAATACCCAGCGATAGTAATTGCAACCAGACTAAACCACGACTTGTATTAATAAACTGTGGTAAAAAGGTAAGAAAAAATAGTCCGACTTTAGGATTTAAGATATTAGTCAAAATCCCCTTGTAGTAAGAATGCATGCTATCACTTTTTGCGTGCTGTCTGATGGAGGATGATAAATCATCAGATTTATTCGAAAAAAATGCCTGCCAGGCTAGAAACAGTAAGTATACTGCGCCAATAATCTTAATCATATCAAATAACCAAACTGAATGACGTAATACTTCGGCTAATCCAATGACTGTTAGTCCAATCCACACTGCTATACCAGTACTCGTACCTAATAAAGCCAGGATCCCATTACGGCGGCTGACCAAACTTTGACTGCCAATAAATAAAACATCACTACCTGGAGTTAGATTAAGTAGTAACGTTGCAAAAATAAATAAAAGCAAATGTGCTGTATCCGGTAACATAATCAGCTCCTTGTATAGTAATGAAGTTAATGCAACGTAACAATTAGCGTTGATTTTGCCTAATTTCTTCAATTTGTGTCAAGGATAACTCTGTTAATTCTGCAATGGTTTTATCATCAAATTTAGAAAGTAACTTTTGGACCATTTTTATTCTGGCGTCTTCTCTACCTTCTTCTCTACCTTCTTCTCTACCTTCTTCTCTACCTTTTTCCAGACCTTTAGCTATACCTTCCTCATATTTACCTAACATCAATGTTTTTTCTGTTCTGACCGCATCCCAATATTCTTCATAAGAATTCAATTCACCAGGGCTATAAGCGGACTCCTCCGCTAGAATAACAGCTTCAGAAATTTCTGGTACATCAAGCAAGTCCTGGGAAACACTGATAGTTTTTTCATCAATTTCACGCAAGAAGCGCAGCCATAGCAACCTAAGTTTTTTTTCTTCAGGAGACTGTACCGGGAATTTTGGCAATTCGATAAAAATTAACTGCAGATGCTCGATAATATCAGCAGCCTGATTACCAGTTTTAACTAATTGGTAATGATGATACCATTCTGAATTTTTTTTATCAAAAGTATCAGCGACAATACCTAATCCATAGACTGGTTGTAGAAGTTGGTAAACCGCACCTTTTTCCAATTGTTTCACAACAGCCTGACTAGCACCAAATAACAGTCGCTGTTTAAAACTATTAGTCCAGTCAATTTGCATTTCAACAATAAACACCCTACCCTTGGCATCCTTACACTTTACATCAGCAACTGTTCGTTTAAAAGCTGGGATGTTGGGCACTTGCTCTGTTGGTAGATAAGATAACTCAATTATTGGATTGCCTGACGGCAATGGCAATATTGCATTTAAAAAACTTTTTAGCAAATGTGGATGATCTCCAAATATTTTTTTAAATACTACGTCTGCTTTGGGGTCTAAATATCGTGACATATAATTTCTCTATTCATTCTGTATTATAGTTTGCATAATTTTACCATAGAATGGCACTTGACTGTTACCATAAATGTTATTAGCAACTTTTGGAAATGTAAGTATGATTTTCGTACCAATATTTTGCTTAGATTGGATTTGTAGTGTCCCATTATTTTTGGCTAACATATCATGGATTTGGCTGTAAGCTATACCATGTCCATTTGTTTTATTATATGTAATGGGAATATTATTTAAGATTTTCTCGCGTATAGATTCTGGCATACCATTAGCATTATCCTCAATAATAATTTGTACTTCATTATCTTCTACATTCAGTGAAACTATTACCTCCCCTGCTCTATTATCAAAAGCATCTACCGCATTGTTAATAATATTGGATATTGATCGTTTAAATGCCTGACTATCTAAATTAATAATAATGTCATTGTTATTATTAAATTTGCTTGTAAATTTAATATTATGTAATGAATATTCATAGCGTTTCTCAGTAATAATTTCCATTAAATCAGCAGAAACTTTTACTGGTTTTAATTTATTTTGTTTGCCAAGCGCATCGGTATAATGCTCAGGTTTAGAATATTTAAGCAGATTATAAGCAATATCAGAAATACGATCACAGACAGCTCTTAGTGTCGTTCTATTAGTTTCAGATAACTCAGCACAACCATGTACAATCATTCGTAGACTGGATAGTGGTGAACGTATATCATGGGCAAGTTGATCGGTAATGGTTTTTATTTGTTGTTGTTCCTGGATTGTTTGGGGTTGGGTTTTCAAAATATTTCTCCTTTAGTTATGATTCTTTATTGTCAATTGCATTCATCGTCATCGCAAAGCGTTATTACAGTAATTGAGAGCGCCATTACTGTAATAACGCTCGCGATGACCGATTTCTAACACCAAAAAGGCAATAGCATAAATTGACAGAATATAACCAAATGGAGATATGGTATAATTTGCTACTAATTTTTATTAGTATTGCCCTTTTGGGTCAGGAGTGGGGTTATTCAACATCGACCAAGATAAGATGAATAACCGCCACTGGTTGTACAAAAATATAAGCAATTTTTTATGCTACAGTTAAACTGCAACGTAAATCGGCTTTTTTATTTTTGTGACGTTATTATACATTAGTTACACAATTTTGTGTCAATTAATTTTATTTATTTGTGTCATATATGGATAAGATAGTAAAACTTCGTTTACAAAATACAATTGCTATTGTAAATACTAGCTTTAATGGCAACTGGACGGCGTTTGCAGCAAAGATTGGAAAAGCAAGATCGTATGTGAGTGACATAAAAAATGGTCACAAATTACAGTTTACAGAAAAATTAGCACGCATAATAGAAGAAAAATGTGGGCTACCAGAAAAATTTTTGGATAGAATCCCAGGTGAAAAACCCCTAGAGGATAAAGTATTATTAATTCCAAGGTTAAAATCTTCTACGACAAAAACCAGTAAAGATTCCAGCGATTTATTTGCCGTTGATAAAGCATTAATAAAATCTCTTGGCTGGACACTTACAAATCTTTGTATACTTACCGCTAGTGGTGAATCAATGTCACCAACAATCAAACACAACAGCATAGCATTAATAGACACTTCTCAAACTAAAACCCTGGAAGGCAAAATTTATGCCCTATCCAAAAATAGTGAAATATTTTTAAGGCGTGTTTTCCGCCAAATTGGCGGCAGCGGATACGAAGCCAAATCCGATAATGAAAAATATGGGAATCTTGCTTTTAAAGACGGCGGGAATGTCAAAGTAATCGGTCGTGTAGTATACTTGCTAGGTCAAGAGGTATAATTTGGTTGTTGTAACCATAACTAGCAAAGATTTTTGGTAGCTTCAATTTAAGCTATATTTCCAAGACAGATAGCACCTCGTCAAACCACCATTTGATGAGAGTGGTAAAAATTTTAGGACATAGATTCCATCCTTCGCGGGAATGACATGCTTTTAAAAGATACCATTACCCCATTATACCCAACAATACCTAATTCTAATGATTATTTTTAAAAATGCAGTTAAGCTAACTCCAAAAATCCGGCTTACTTTGGAGTAAATTCTAGCAGGCTTAGACTACCTGTGCTTATTATTTTATGACTAAGCTATGAAAATTTGAATTCAATATTTCATCATTTAAAAATTTGCCGCCTAAATCAAAACTTAATATCTCGTTACCTGTATCGCTCACACCGCATCTGTTGATGCAATCGTGCCTTGCAGTTATTGCAACAGCTACATCTTGTGTATCAAGTAAATGCTGTAAAACCGTAAATATCTGACGAGTCAATCTCTCCTGTATTTGCGGACGGTGAGCAAAAAAACTAACTATCTGATTTAATTTACCTAAACCAATGATTTTTTTATTAGGAATATAGGCAACTGTTGCAAATCCCTTAATGGCTACAAAATGATGCTCGCAGGTTGTTTTTAACTGTATATTTTTTGAGATTAATGGATTAGTATACGCAAATGAATTATCATCAGACGATATATCCGGAAAATTATGATAATCCAAACCCCAGAATAAATCTTCTAAAAAAAGCTTTACCATCCGGTTTGGTGTATTAGCCAGTGATGCATTAGATAGATCTAAACCAAGATGACTGGTAAAATCAGTTAATTTATCTTCAAGTTGTTTTAGGTATTTATCATCATTCCACCTATCTATTTGTTGCCAATTTATAGGATTTTCTAAATTGTTTTTTTGTAATAACTGGTGAATTTCTAAACCTAGTTTATAATTTGTAGTCATAATTAGTATCTCTTTCATTATTTAATATACAGATTGCCACGCTGCGCTCGCAATGACGGGCAGAGATTGCCACGCTGCGCTCGCAATGACGGGCAGAGATTGCCATGCTGCGCTCGCAATGACGTGCAGAGATTGCCATGCTTGCGCTTCTAATATGACGCTACTGGGATTATTTAAGCACTTTTATAAATCCCCACCCCGTCAGGCATAGCCTGCCACCCCTCCAGAGGGGAATTATAAACCTAGGTTCATTACAACGCTATGCTCACGATGACCACTTGCCTATAGTAATTCGATCTAAATTTGCGTAATCGCGGATTGTTTTAACGTCTTTAAATCCATTACTTAACATTAAATCTGATGTAGCCTTGCCCTGATTATACCCATGCTCTATTAATAAATAACCACTACGGAGCCGATTTGAAACCACAGGTGCAGCATAATTTAGCTCTTTGCCTACTATTTGTAGGCGGTATCGCTCATCATTTCCCAGTAATTCCAATTTACCCACGGATAGATGCTGTACCGATCCAGCTATAATTTTTTTAATTGCACTTATGCCATCACAGAAATCAGTTAGTGCCGACTGTGGCTCAAAAGTTAACGATTTTAGATGCTCATCATCCGGCTCTATATAGGGCGGATTACTGACAATAATATCGTACCTATCCGTAATACCATTTAACCAGTCACTTTGAATAAATTGAACTTCCGCACCTAAAGTAGCTGCATTATCTTTAGCTACAGCCAAAGCTTCAGCGTACGAGTCGGTTGCCGTTACATCCAAAGTCTGATTTTCTAATTTGCAGCTAATAGCAATACAACCACTACCCGTACCTAAATCCAAAATTTTATCCCCAGTGTTTGCTAAACTCAACACAGTATCAACCAGTAACTCAGTTTCAGGACGTGGTATTAGGGTATCTGGTGTAACTCTGAATCTGCGTGAGTAAAATTCTTTATAACCTAGTATATAAGCTATTGGCATACCAGCTAAACATTTGTCGTATAGTGCAATATAATTATCATATTGTGCCTGGGTTAGCTGATAATCATCCCGGGTAATTAGCTCCACTCTGGAGAGCCCTAAAACGTGTCCAAGTAATAACCTGGTGTCTAATTTATTTAGTTTTGAATCTAGTAAGAGCTGTTTTATTGTGTAATCAGAAAATATCATAGAATGTCAGCCAAAATATACTTAATATGGTTTCAAGGCTGCAATACTAGTGTGCCGCCCGCTGCGCTCGGCCCCACCCCGTCAGACTTTGTCTGCCACCCCTCCAGAGGGGAATTAATGTATGACAGACTTATGTGCGTTCACAGTTGTTATTACTTATTTTATATGTATTACCACAACCGCTGCAAGCAGCTTCCTGGTTAGTTTCAATCAGTAGCTTTATCCCGCATTCACACATCCAACCAATATGTTTTGCTGGTACTCCAACCATTACTTCATAGGCTTTCACATCGGTATTAATTACACTACCAGCGCCAATAAATGCATATCTACCAATCACTACTCCACAAATAATAGTCGCATTCGCACCAATTGTGGCACCTTTTTGTACCAGGGTTTTACGATATTCATGCTTTCTAACAATATGACTACGCGGATTATATACATTGGTAAAAACCATGGATGGTCCACAAAACACATCATCTTCCAAAGTAATTGCATCATAAACTGAAACATTGTTTTGGATCTTTACATTATTACCAACACTTACATTATCAGCAATAAAAACATTTTGTCCAAGTGAACAATTATTACCAATGACTGCACCGCCACACACATGTGTAAAGTGCCAAATTTTAGTGCCATCCCCTATTTCGGCACCATCATCAATTACTACAGACTCGTGAGCTAGAAATGTCATAATCTACCTGTATTGTAAGATAAAAAAAGCCATTGAGATGAACATACAAACCACACCAAGGATAACAAATAAATGCCATACCATATGTGAAAATTTAAATTTCCCAAATGCATAAAGCAATGCCCCAAATGTATATGCCAAACCACCGGAAACTAAAAATACTAATCCTGTTTTTGGAATGTCCGCCACAATTTGAGGTAACAAATATAATGAGCCCCAACCCATTATCACATAAATAAGCGTACTTGTTTTTTTAAACTTACCCGCATATAATGATTTAAATATTATCCCTATAACCATTACCGTCGCCATTATTGCAAAAACTATGTATGCACGCTCAGTTTTGAGCAAACTAAACACATATGGCCCATATGAACCTACAATTAAAATATAAATTGATATATGATCTAGTTTTTTAAATACAGAACGTGCAGTATGGTTAACCATTGAATGGTATAGCGCACTCATTAAAAACATAAATAGTATACTTAACCCATAAACTATAAATGCAATTCCATCTACCCAATTACCATAACGAGCCGCTACCCAGGTTAACGTAATTAAGGCAGATAAGCCAAAAAAACTGCCGACAATATGGCTTACCGCATTACCAATATCTTCACCTAAAGTATATTGAAATAATTTAGTTAAATAATCCCGCGAGTATTTACTCGGTCTGTCTATCACATGCATTTATCTATTTCTTTCTATAAATTGAGCCACGCTCCACACCTGGCTGACTTTTAAATCTTTTATGTAACCAAAAATATTGTGGTTTTGCTCTTAGAACCATCTCTTCTATAACCTGGTTCATTTTAATTATATCCTGACGCAAATCACCACTTGGATAATTTTCCCAAGGTTTGGAAAATTCTACTATATACTCACCATTCTGCCAATAAACAAAAACAGAAATAACCAAAGCATCAGTCAACTGTACCAATTTGGGCAATACGTTCACCGTAGCACAAGTTGGATGGGCAAAAAATGGTACATACAGCGAATCTCGTTCACCAAAATCCTGATCTGGCAAATAATAAAACACCCGTTTTGTATCACGTAAGCGTTTAATAATTGGGCGAAGACCTTCTCTCCGCGGAAATACCTCACCGCCCTTATCTTTGATAAAGCGTAATCTGGCATCTTTTAGTTTTTCGCTAACCAAACTGTTCTTTTGCTCGGAATATATACTGTAGCCAACTATTTCAAGAGTCATCCGACTTGCTGCCATATCTAGCCCAACAAAATGTGGACATAATAAAATAACCGGACGTTTTTCGTAATGCTCCATTACATATTCAAAGTTTTTTAATTTTACCAGCTTCTTTATTTGCTGGCGACTGCCATAAAATAATAAACCATACTGCAGTGCAGAATTTACAAGATATTTAAAATGTTCATAAATAATTTTGTTTTTCTCGTTATCACTCATCTCAGGAAAACATAAGCTCAAGTTTTTTAAGCCAACCTTCCTTCTACTCTTAACAGTGTAAAATCCAATAGCCCCCAATGTATTACCTATAAACTGCATTACACCTAATGGTAATTTACTAATTAGCCAAATTATTGAAAATGCTATTCTAAATATTATTTTTTTATGCATATACTTTATGGGATTTCTATTTTTTCTGTTCTATCTTGTCGAATTATAGCATTAAATACAGTATCTTTACTCGGTTTGTATAAAAATATTGCTGTCAATTTTATTGACCTTATGATACACTTATGATACACTTATGATATTTTCAAAGCGAGAATAAGTATAGCGAAGTGATTGAGTTTGCTAATGCAGATAATGATTTGCTTCGTTATAATGTGGATAACCGCATGTGCGAGAATGACATATCAGAGGCTCTTTAAGATTATTAAGGTAGTGACAAATGAAATATAAATTAAATAGTTGCATATTTAGCACATTAATTATGTTATTTGTAAATTTGGCAACAGCTGCTGGGTTTGAGGATTACATTGATACCTCAATTTCTCCTAAGGAAAATTTTTTTGAGCATGCAACAAGTGTTTCAAAAGGTAAATGCATAGCGAATGATGCCGAAAATGCACTACGAGAAAGAACAACGGCTTGCATTCTTGAGAATAGTAAAAAAACCGACGGTAATAAACTTGGCAACATGTTCAAAAGCATAATGAATGAAGGGAGTAACGTTAAAACAATGATAGAAATTAATAAAACTCTTCGAGAAATTGATAATCTATCCAAACCCAGCATAAGAACAATAGCAGAAATGATTGCTAAATTAAATAAACTTGGCGTAAATGGACCTATAAGTATAGCGGTCAAAACTAATAACGATGACAGCAGCCAACAACTAGTCTATATTGCAGGTGATCAAGATCCATTACCCGATATTAGAGCTGACAAAATAAAATTGTTGTTTGATATAACTGCTACGCCTATCAATGATAAAACCATAACGCAAATATACTTGATAGCAAAACAGATAGGCACTATCCCCCGAAGTAGAGCACACTTTGTTCCTGTGGAGGCATACAAGCTGATGGCACTTAATCCGGATTTGTGGGTACCTTATTTTGACATTCATGAACTATTGACCCCTCTCCTTGATATCAATAGACCCAATCCTAATAAAGTCTATATTAATGATCCTGAAATTTTCTCCAAGGTATTCAATCTCAATACATTCTCATTTGATGACTGGAAAGCTTACCTTAAATTCCGTTATTTATATGAATATGCAGATTTTTTAAAGTTACAATTCATGAATGCAAAAAACAGCACCACACCACCAGACAAGATTAGGGAAATAGTTAAGAAAATTGATAGTATAAAGGATGTTGATGGCTTCATGGAAGTAAACGCTGAATTGAATAAGATTGGAATTGATGGGATTCTCACTATTGGTAAAAATTCTCAAGGTATTTTTATTCGTCTAGGAGATGCACTACCATTAGAATTGATTGATATAGCTCCTATTATTACTAAGGCTCAGAATGATGGATTGTTTTCTAAATCATTCTCGATTGATGATATTTTTATTCCCAACCAATTAATAAAGCAGTATGGTAGCGACCGTACTTTTTTTCCAAATCGCGTATCAGATCTAAACACCGAACCAGGTTCAATTTTTTGGACACCTTATTTTAAAATTCATAATATTCCGCCAACAGCTGTCGTCTATATGAATAAGGATCTAGATTATAAAATTAAATCGTTGTTTAACGAAGCAACCTTAGCGCGGTTAAAAACTTATCTTAAGTTTCGCTATTTATACACAGTGTTTGTTGGAGAAGAAAAACAAAAACTTGCCGTTAAACTCGTTGCAAAAAGTTTTGGGAATGATTTGTACAGATTATGCTTTGATGAATATGTTAGCCGGAATGAACCTGAAATACGACATATATTTGATAATATATTGAGCGCTTATAAACTTACTGTAAAAAATTCAGAGTGGTTAACCCCTAAAGCCAAAGGTTTAATGGATATGAAACTCTCTGACGTAAAGATGGAGATAGGTTATGAATACCGTAAGGAGCGTGCTGGTTTTTCAAGTTTACCAATTACAACCGATGATCCGTTAGGTAATGCAATAAAATTAGCAGAATTTAATTACAATTATGATATTAGCCAGGTTGGTACTTCCGGGATATATCGCGCAAACTGGGATACTGATAGTGTTCCACACTATCTCCATGTTAAAAACCTTATACTCTTACCTTTATCAAGCTTTATGGCACCTCTGTTTATTGAAGGTGACACAATATATAATAGTGGTAGCATCGGCTGGATAATTGGACACGAAATGGCTCATGCAATTCAAGATATTCTACTCAAAGAAAACGGTAATCTTACCCAAATACAGGTTGATGCATTGAAAAAACAATATAGTATGTATCACCAAAATGCAAATACTACTTATATTGAGGATATTGCTGATACTTTGGGACTTGATATGGCGCGGTTTGCAGTATTTAGCAGATCACTTCCCATGACAAACGGGATGCCAGTCGAAAAAAAGTTTTTTTATGCTTTTGCGCAAAGGTTAGGTCTAAATTCAAAATGTAATGCCAATGACCCTCATTCCCCAGATGAGCTTAGAACTAATACTGTCTTAAGAAATCAGGACATATTTTATGAGGTTTTTGACATACAACCAGGTGATAAAATGTATTTAGAGCCTGAGAAACGTATGGTGGACTTTCTTGAGTATCATGTGAGTAAAAGAAAGCCTTAGTAACAGTCGGTACAGGTCACTTCACACAATTGGGGCATGCGCTGGGGTGCGAAACCTGTCATAACTCCAATAATACTGTGTTGGTGCTTTTAGTACGACGGTTTCAAGCATCCGATATAAATCTTGTACAATCTCGGCTATATCTGTTGTTTTTGGAACATATGGTCGGTAGTCTATAACAAAACCATCCTCTACCCGCATTGAAGAAACAAAAAATGTTGTTGCCCCCGGATATAAAATCAGCTTGGCAGCCAATGTTGTTGCAAAAACTTTTTTACCAAAAAAATCAACCCACACTCCATCACCACCAGAAGCTACGTTATCGGGTAAGATACCTACAATACCACCGCCTTTTAATGCACGAAGCAGATTGGCAACCCCATGACGTGTAGTCGGCACCGGATTAATATTTTTTTCTGTTCTGCCGTCTAGCATTATAGCATTAAATACAGGGTCTTTACTAGGTTTGTATAGAATATTGAAGACCCTATCCGTTACAATTGCTGAAGTAGCCTTGACACCAATCTCAAAATTACCAATATGAGGGGTTAGAAATATTACAGGTCCAAATTTGGTAGCCGCCAGCATTTGATCAAAATTAATCCCCTGAGAAGCTAATTTTACACACTTGGATGGTCCTCTCTGCCAGGCAATTGCTATAGTTTCAACTATGGTTTTACCCCATTCCTTAGCAGCATCCCGGGCAAATTTATCCACATTTTCTTCGGTGCACATACCAGTTGCCAATAAATTAGTTCTTAATCGCTTACCTGAACGTTTAGAAAATTTAACAGCGACAACACCAACGATACTGCCAAAACCGCGCAATACAGAGAGAGGTAGGTATCCCATTAGTCTAAACAATAGCTGGAGCATAAATAATTTCATTAGTTATCCATTCATTACCTATACAATAGCATCTGGAACAGATTCAATTTCAAACTTATCAAGAACATAATCATCGAACCACTTAGGTATATATTCTGTTTTCATTTTTATAATAGTTGAATCTGTAATTTCTGCTATCAATTCTTACGGTCATTTTAATTTTATATGGAAAGTACTATTAGAAACCACATGCCTGCTCGGTTCTATTTTTTTTATTTCGGTTCTAATTGCCTAGCTAAAAGCTTTTCTAAGTTAGTTGCTTTATCATAAAAATTGGGCACAGTATGTCATCCCCGGACTTGTTCCGGGGATCTGGATTCCCGCCTACGCGGGAATGACAAAGGTTCTTTGGCGTAGCATTTCAAATAAACAAATAGTAACTGCCATTGCCACATTCAATGATTCGGCCTTGCCTGGCATTGGAATGGTCAACTGGTGCGTTCTACTACTTAATAATGAGGTGGATATACCACTACCCTCATTACCAAATAACCAGGCACAAGGTTCACACAATTCATGAGCATAGATACTCTCCCTGGCATCTGGCATTGTTGCTATAACCTCATACTTATAATTGTCTATAAATGTGGCTATGTCGGCTGAGATTATAATATTTAAATCAAACTGTATTCCCTGTGAAGCACGCAACACCTTAATATTGTATGGATCAACACATGATTTGGATAGTATAATATTACTAATGTTGCAAGCAGCACAAGAGCGCAAAATAGTGCCTAAATTTCCCGGATCTTGTATATTATCTAAAATAACACAGTCATTTTCATAAACTTCATCATTTATTGCGCCCGATTCTATCCGGATTAAACCAACAATATCAGTTACAGAATCGGAAACATTAATCTTGGATAATACATCATCATTTACAAAATAAATCTTATCAGTAGAAATGTTTTGTAAAATAAACTCATTATCATCGCTTTTTGCCTGACTTATAAATACCGAATCAAGTAAATCATACTTTATTGATTCTTCAATTAAATGTCGACCATATATAACGGCTAAGCCAAGTTCATAACGGTATGCTCTTGAGTTGGCTAATTTAACTATTTGCTTTATTTTGGTATTGGATACTGAAGTTATAAGGTTCATGAGATTTAAGGCCTACGACTTAAGATGATTTCAGCAAGCCGGATATCAACAGGGTAAGTGATTTTAATATTCTCTCTCTCGCCTTCAACTAACTTGACAGATCGCCCAGTTTGTTCGACCGCACTTGCATCGTCGGTTATCAAATCTATATTGGTACAATTTAATGCATCTTTAAGTATGTGCGCACGAAACATTTGTGGTGTTTGTGCCTGATAAATCGTACTACGGTCTAAGGTCTCGTCTATTACCTGACCATTTTTACTTTGTTTTATTGTATCAGCCGCACCAATTGCCAATATACCGCCAACCGCATCATTTTCTAACTCTGAAATTTGACGTAAGACTGCTCCTGCTGTTATACAACATCTGGCAACATCATGGACTAATAGCCAATCATTACTCTTGCAATCTAGAGTGCCCACTACATTTTTTACTGTCTGTGCCCTGGTTGGTCCACCAGTTTTTAGAATTTGGATCTTGGTATGATTGGTTAAATTTGATAGCTGTGTAGAAAATAAATTGTCTATATACTGATCATTCGGAGCAGTAATAATTATAATTTGATCAATCTGAGTCAATGGCAGGAAGACATTTAGTGTATGTTCTAAAATAGTCTTCCCATTAATTAGTGTATACTGCTTAGGTGTAGTATTGCCAAAGCGTGATCCATGGCCAGCACAAGGTAATATAACTATTTTTTTATTTGTCATGTTCAGAAGTTTTAAGAGTTTTATACCACAGGCAATTACCATTAGAAGCTTTATCCAAGGCTTCAAGGTATTTCTCATGCAATGCTAGTTCAGCTGCTGTAGCCTGCGTAATTTTTAAATTTAGTTCTGTAGTCACTAATTTTTCAAATTCGATTTTTTCTGGTTTATGCTTATCATCGGCCAATAGACTTGCTTGTTCACGCGTTAAGGCTAAATATACATCCAAAAGTAACCGACAATCAATTAATGCGCCATGAAAATCACGCTGCGTTCGACTGATATTAAATCTATCACATAATGCATCGAGACTATTTTTACCACCAGGAAATTTTTGTCTGGCCATTATTAATGTATCAACTACACCGTTAACATATGTATCCGTCTTATTATAGCCAGCTTGTTGTAAATGGTGGTCTAGAAATCCTATGTCAAATTTAGCATTGTGAATAATTAATTCGCTATCGCCAATAAAATTTATTATGTCTTTGGCAACATCTGCAAAAGTTGGCTCATTTTTTACCTGCTCATTGGTTATGCCGTGAATTTTAGTTGCACCAGCATCTATCTCACGCTCCGGGTTAATATACAAATGCAATTTATTCCCGGTAAGTTTACGATTTACCACTTCTAATGCAGCAAATTCAATAATACGATGTCCGTCCTCGGGAGCAAGACCAGTTGTTTCAGTATCTAAAATTAATTGACGAATGTTCATTATAACACCTTAAACCGAAACAAAGCAGCACCACAGGTTGCACAAACATAATAACGCAGTTTACTTTGTTTGTTAAGTAAACCATTATGAATGGTTTTATCCGAGCCGCAACGGAAGCAGGAAACTACATTTTCTAACTTACATTCAGGATGTAGACGTACATATTCATTGTAATCAGGCAATTTATACCATCTATAAAATTTGGATATAAATCCAATTAAATATAAGACTAGCCCAGCTACAATAAACCATATAAAATTCAGACTAAAAAATACTATAAATGCGCCCAAAATAAATAACATAAGAAGTAAAACCAGACAGCCACCGAGAAATGGTGAAAATATCGCACCAAAAACCAGAAAAAATAAAAAAACACTAACCACTTCAATATAATACACTGAGGAAATCCTTTTATAAATCAAAAAATCGCTACTAATGGAGGATTTTAACATAATTTTGGTAAACTTATATTACAAATACAAGAGAACGTTCTGAAATGAAATAGCGTAATATTTTGTAGAGTTAGATTGCTACGCTGTGCTCACAATAACTTTTTAAAAATGGGCAGTACGTGTATAAGTGCTGCCCAAATCACGTAGACTATTTCGCGACTTCTGGTAGATTAGCTCTTGGATCGCATATTAATGGATCTTTAGTAATACCCGTAGTAGATGGTTTATACACTCTTATCGGACAGTTTAATTCAGAACTTACATTATTCTCGCAGACATTGGATACCTTATAGTCATAATAAGTAGTAGGGTCGCTCAAATCAACTTTATCCCTAATAGAGTACGTACCTTTATCATCCTCAGGTGTTGAATATGAAAGCCTCTGTGCATCTACTTTCCACTTAGTTGGTTCATTGACATTGACTTCATAGATTGCCTTTTTGTCAGATCTTTCCAAAATAAATAGATACGTCTCTACCAACGTAGAATCAGGAAACTGAAGAAAAAACTTATAATGACACTGAAATAGAGCGGATGAACCTGTGACGGAAGAAGGTATGACTGTTGCCCCCATAAATATTTTTCTTGCACCATTCGCATTAGACCAAGGGTTTCTCGTTGCATCACCAGGTTCCAACCATGTGGCACCGCCTACTTCCGCTGTAAATAAACCAACTTTGTGAGGAGGCGCTTCGCTGTAGTCAACCTTAATGTCTTTCTCAGATGGGCACAATATCTCCCGGGCATAAGTAGAAGATGCACCCATAATCGCTAAAAATACTAATACAAGATTTAATTTTTTCATTCCAGTGTCCTTATAAAAACCAACCTTAACATTGACAGCTATGTCCAGATCCACGAACGGGCAAAACCTGAACGTTAATAGCCACTTGTCGCATGGTATACAAGAACCTAAAAAAAATTTCAATACGGAATTTCCGTAAACTCGCAAATTCGACAAATTCAGGCATAAAATGAAAAAATTTAGATTGCCAGATTTTGCTTACGCAAAATTCGCAATGACAGAAAGATTGCCACGCCATTACTATGCAATAGCTTGCAATGACGGGTGGTTAGAGTGTTAAATCAGATTCAATTTTTTCCAATGAGACATGTTTTGTCTCTGGGATAAAACGATAAACAAAAAAGAAACACACGATGTTCAAAACAAAGAACATAAAAAATGTTCCGCTTGCACCAAAGAAGGCAACCAGACTAAGGAAAGAAAAGGCAAGTATCATATCAGCCATCCAATGTACAGTCGTTGCAACCCCACAACCAATCCCACGGACTGATAAAGGAAATAATTCTGCAACCAGTACCCACACTAATGGCCCCATGCTGCACGCAAAATTCATAAGATAAAAGATAATTGCAGCAAGTGCAATCCATTTTGTTATTGCTACAGTTGGTCCAACATAAAATGCAGCACTAAGCAGAAGAAGACTTAGACCCATCCCCACTAAACCCATTAATAATAACTTCCGTCTTCCTATCGTATCTACCAAAGGCAGAGCAACTGTTGTAAAAATAAACCCAACTACGCCAAGACCAACTGTAGCTAAAATAGCACTCTTTGCATCAGCAAATCCAGCTAGTAAAAAAATATTTGGCGCATAATACAAAATAGCGTTAATCCCCACAACCTGCTGCAAAATAATCAAACCAAGGATAATCATTAAAATCGGGCGAACCTGTGGAGATAATAAATACCGCCAGTTACGCGGTTCTTCCAGGCGTTGCAAAGTGGCAACATCCAATACTTCTGTTGCTGCAGCACTACCAACACCATAAATACGGTCTAAGGTCCTGACCGCCTGTTCACGCCGCCCACGAGATAATAACCACCGTGGACTTTCTGGCAGATATAACGCACCCACAAACAATACAAGAGCAGGAAGAGCACCTGTCCCAAACATCCACTGCCAATTCCCACTTTTAGCGAAATAATAATTAACCAGATAAGCAGATAGAAATCCAAATGACATAAACACTTGATGTAATGTAATGAGCATCCCTCTAAATTTGGTTGGAGCAATTTCAGAAATATATAGCGGCGAGATGTAAGAAGCAATTCCAACCCCTATACCGACAATGAATCGACCAACCACAAGTGCCTCCAGCCCATGTGCGGTTGCAGTTAAAATCGTTCCAATAATAAAAATCGTTGCGTCCAACAATAACATTGACCGTCTTCCAAGAATATCAGTCAATCTGCCACTGGAAATAGCCCCCAATAATGCTCCAAGAGGTACGACACTAACAATCAGCCCACTACCGCTTGCCGATAAGTGAAAATCATGCTGCAAAAATAAAAGTGCCCCAGAAATAATTCCGGTGTCATATCCAAATAAAAGACCACATAAAGCAGCCACTGAGCTCATAGCAATAACAAAAAGTAAATTCATCTTAAATCCTTATCTAAACAAAAAAGCTATGGTGGGAGTAAGTATTGTTTTAATTAATTTTTTTAATATGACACTACTGGTATTATGTTAGCACTTTTCTATAGCCCCACCCCGTCAGGCATAGCCTGCCACCCCTCCAGAGTGGAATTACTCATTGCTACTTGTTCAGGAGGCTGCGCCTGCGAAGATTGACTCGCAGGCGACTCTACCTTCTTCACATAACAAGCCTATTCCGCCACATAATAAAGGTAAATCTTCATCCTGAAATTCAAAAATAAGTTTCCCATCAACCCAGGCCTGCAATTTTGCATCAGTTGTTTGTAGCTCCAAACAATATAATTGTCCAAAGTTCCAGGCAAATTCAGCACTACCAAGTATAATTTCACCATCTAATTTTTTAATTAACTGAACCTTATTTCCTGCTGTAAATAATAGCGCATAATACCGCTCTAAGCCCTGTACACAGACAGCAACCCCTGCCGCTTTAACCATATGCGGCCGTATAAAAGCTTTTACCCGGTAATGCGACCATTCACGAGCTCCCTGAATTAGCATTCCTCTGCCATGATTTTGAACCAGGCGCAAGTAAGGCTCATCCGGATGACGTACTTCCAGCTTGTCTACAGCATTCACCCATGCTCTATGCCACATATTGCCATTATGCCCTGGGCGTTTTAATTCCAGATTGGGAGCGCCGCTCCAACTGAGTTTATCCAGATAAATCCAGCCATCTGTACTCAAACGATTTGAAACCACAGGTGCATGATTTCCCTGTGCTTCCAACTTGTCTGAATATATTATTTCATCCTCCTGAGAAACAAATTGTTTCTCTAACATACTGATTCCCGCCTGCGCGGGAATGACACGCTCTGAAGAAATTACAAAACCAACTTCCTGAATTGGTGCGCCATCCAGATCTGGAACTGTCCACGTATAAATTTGTTCCTGATCAGGTTTAAGAATAATTGCCTCACTTGTCACTGTCTCAAGTTGGTCATCTTCGCCATAATAACGCACAAAGAGTGCTGCTGAAACTGGCGCCTTATTTTGTTTATCAGTGATAAAAGTAGCAGATAAAACCTGCCCTGAATAAAGACTCGGTGAAGCAATAAAAACATAACTACCTATCATGTTAATAGCTTCAGGTGGAATAAATGTGGGGCTTGATACCCACACATGTTCGCCCTTATTTAACTTTTGATAATGCAAGCATAGGCAACGTTCTTCTGGATTTTTAGGATTATTTGTGTTGATTAATTCATGCTTAGATATAGGGTCTGCAGAACCTATTGTAAAACCCTGCTTTGAACCAGGTAGTGAAAAATGAAAACGGGCACCATCCTTGGGAGGATAAAACGTCTTCTTATCCAGAGCATGTGCTGCTTTTACGATATGATAAGTTTCAATTACGGCATCGGTAATTGCCCTACCCCCATCAGCAGTTGGAATATAGAGCTTGTCAGCCAAAGGCCCTAGCCAGTCAGGTCCGCCATCAAGACAGGCTAAACCACCACGAATTCCTAATAAGCATCCCAAATTACCCGAATTACAATCGGTGTCCCAGCCACATGTATTAACAATCATAAGTGATTTATGAAAATCCCCCTGTCCATACAACAAGGCCATAATAATGAGGGCATGATTTGGAACTACATGGCAATTTCCACCATATATGTGATAACCGTATTTTTTTTCAATAAGCTCTCTGGCAATACGCCAATCTGGCTCTGTTTTATGCCAATTACGAATATCTTGTACCAATTGATAGATAATTGAAGTTGCAGGAATAAATGAAAGACCTGTATCCAGTAATTTATCAATGTCGCTTTCAATAAAAGCCTGAGCCTCCATAGCGGCAAGTAACTGAGCAGCATAAACTGCTTCACCATCATGACTAACCTGACTGGCCTGTTTGGCAAATTCAGCTGCCTGCACAGGATTTCCAGGCGTTACCATCGCCCATCCATCAATAAAAATCTGCGCGCCAATTTGTTCGGCAACAATTTTGCTATTTAGACGTTCTGATCCACTATCTGGCGCTTTAATTCCTTGTTTTAAACGAAGAAAAGCAGTATGTTCGGTTGAGTTACCAAGGCCACCCCACCACAAAATACTCCGTTCTTCAACAATATAATTTAACCATGTCTGCCCAATTTGGGCTGAAGTAATATCGTTGGAGTAACTATAATCTTCCAGTGCCCGTAAAAAAGTAAATGTACCAGACAGATCATCATCGGTTACCAGTAACGGCACCCCAACCTTATCATGTACATAATAATTAATTGGTCCCAGTTTTTTCATGATATCTTCATGGGTCCAGCCTTCAAAAGGCCGGCCCAGATAAACACCAATCATTTTACCAAGAACACCAGCGTAAACACGCTCTATGTAATTACATTTATCCATACTTTATCCCCTCTTACACACACCTAATATCGTGTGGTGGTTATATTGTCTGGATAACTAATATTAAATTAATTGCACTTGCCAATCGACATTTTTGCACACCTTTTGCCGTCAGTCCAAGTTGCTCCAGTCAAACAAGTTTAACCGTATGCTAACATTATTTTATAGTAATTGTCAAATAAAATCAGTAATACTTAATTCCAGATTCTATGCTTATTCATATTCGCATAGATAATAGCTAAGATAAATAACGTGAAAGATGAGACAGAGGGGCATGATGGCGGGAATGACAAAATGACTGCCACGAACGCACACGTGTGTGTGCGCTCGTAATGACGGTTTTTACGGGTTGGCAGTAATTTGGTTTAAAGTCAGTATTTGTAAAACAGCAATGGCTTGTCCATGGTCAACCATAATTGGTACATTTCCAACTTGGGTAAATAATTGAGAGAATTGACCGGCACCATCATTGGCGAAATTGATACAATTTACCATTCCAGCTGGGGATAACTGCTTCATCCCGCCAGTATAACCTGGCTGGAAACCCGGAAACTGGGCGCTAGATGGTAAATTACCACAAGCCTCCAGAGAGTTAATATTTGACACAGTAGAATCATAATCCAAAAATAGCAGATCCGTCGGACTATTGGTCGCCATCGACTGAATATTCTGCTGTGCTAAAAATGGTGTAATGGTAGGATCATTAAGCACCCCCGGTTCAACAAAACTACCAACAGAATTATTGGTATATCCTGTTGCCAAACTTGTCGTTAAGTTTGTATAGGTTTGTCCACCAGTAAAGAATGCATTAGGACCTATCGAAGATGCAGCTGCCGCCGCAAAAGATTGATTGGCAACCTGTGTTTCTGTCAAACCACTGGTATTATAAGTCCCAATTACGTTAAGCGCTAATGGGCAGCTCGTAAATGTACTTTGCGGCGTTACCGTGCCAGGATTGGCTGCCGTTCCTGGATAAGTTCCGGTCGAATTAATTACGTCCCAATTAACGCAAGCGTTCATTGGCGAATAATTTGGCGCCAACACATTTACTGCTGCAGATGATGAATTATAATATGCAAGCGTAGTTAAAAAATACCCGGCCAAGGATGTTTTTGATACAGCCAGATTGGTTGCGGCAACAACTCTTGCAGCAGCTTGTACGGCAGGAGTAATCAAAGATGACGACGGAATTATACCAGGTGATACATTCCATGTATTAACTGCCGGGTTTAAGCTATTGCTAGCATTGGCGAATTCATAATTTAACGTAGCACCAGTTAAATCATAAGCTCCGGATACACCAATCGTTCTTCTTAATACAAAGCCATTATTGGATAAGAAGCTGGCATATGTAGTTTGTGCTAATTGTGATGCCCATAATGCATAAGAACCGCCTTCAGAATAGGAGCTAATGTACAATTTTGCCGGGCTTGGCAGCATAACCCCCTGAGCTGCTAGTGCAGTACGTGCTGCACTTAATGCATTTAAACCACTTTGTGCATTAGTTTGCGGGAAAACCACATACGGATGCTGAACCTGATAATTTACACCTTGGCCAACATAATCGGGAGCAACCACAACATATCCCTGTGTCGCAAAAACTGCAGCTAGAGTTGCATCTAGTGCATATGCCGTACCAGCATTAGCCTGAATTGCTGATGGACTGTTATTTGGTGTAAGAGTACCATCAAAATCTGAAGGAACTCCGCCTTTAGACAAATCAGTACCATGATAAAACAGCAAAACGCCTTTGATCTGAGCTGCTGGAAGCGGTACACCTGGAGCAATTTGCGGAACCAAAACAGCTGCTGAAACAGTTTGTGGATTAGTAGCACCACCTGCAAATTGGTATGGAGCACCTGCTGTGCTGTACATGATTCTATATGGTTGAATTACCTTTATACCAAGAGCTGTGGCCCCTGCAACTACAAAATTACCAACATTAACCGCTGCTCCACCATTTGGAAATATGGTAGAAAAACTTGGGTTGCCATTTATGGCAGCCTGATTTACCTGGCAAAGCATTTGTGAACCACTAGTGGATGCTAGTCCATTACACACACCAAATCCATTGAAACCCAGTAAACTGGTAACTGCCGGGCTGGTATTTATAACTCCTTGCAGAACTGTGGGCGTATAAGCCGCCAAAAGCGGCCCGGTATAAGGCACTGCCGCTCCCTGGACAATACCGTATGCTCCATTCGGATCAACTGCAGCACGCGTAGTACCACTAGTTCCAACGCCGCAAGCAGCTAACGATACTGAAATTACACCAATTATACTAATTCGTTTTGATATTTGAATTTGTTTTAACATATAGGATACACCCCTCTAAAAATTTGAAGGCGTATTATAGCCTAATAATTAAATTAAAGTAAAACTTTTGTATTCTGCAACGCACCATTGATGATCAAACCATAACTATGATATAATAATGGTTCCTGTTATCTTCTTTAATAATTGCACAAGGAATATTTTATTTATGCCAATTAACATTTTAAACGATAGCGAAGTGATGCTTAATCGTGAAATTGGCTTAATTCAATTTTATCGTAGGGTCCTATCCAACGCTCTGGACAAAACTGTACCTATTCTAGAGCGATTGTCTTATTTATGCATTGTAAGTCGTAATTGCGATGAACTTTTTGAAGTGCGAATTGCCAGATTATTAAAATGGAATAAAGAAGAACCAAATAAAATGTTGCCTGATGGTCTGACGGCATCTGAAGCGCTTATTCTGGCACAAAGTGAAATTGTAAAACTACACAATGAAATATATAGCACTTATCATGATTTCATCATTCCAGACTTAAAAAAAGAAGATATTAATATTTTAGAAATTGATAAGTGGACATTAGCTATACAACAGTGGGCATATAGCTATTTCATCAATGATCTAAAGCCCGTATTAACTCCAATCGGTATTGATCCATCACACCCATTTCCAAGAGTACCAAATAAAAATCTGCATTTTGCTGTTGAATTGGAAGGTAAAGACCAATATGGGAGAGATTCAACTATTGCTATAGTTGAAGCGCCAAGAATACTACCCAGAGTAATAAAATTACCTGAAAAAATCGTTAGCGTCAAATATTCATTTATCCTGTTACAAGATATCATTAAATTACATGTAGATGAATTTTTTTATGGTTTAACGGTCCGTGGATGCTACCCATTTAGAGTTACACGTGCCGCAGACATATTCTTGCGTGCCAATGCAAAAAATATCCGGTTTGAACTAACCCAGGAGCTGCATAACCGTAAATATGCACAGTGTTCCAGACTGGAGCTGGATATCAGTGGTGGCATTCCTAATGCCAAAATTACACAAACTCTTTTAAAACAATTTAACTTGACCAATACTGACCTGTACCTGGCAAATGGTCCAGTAAATTTATCACGACTACTGGATATTGTCCAAATGGTTGACCGCCCAGAACTTAAATATGCACCATTTACACCAGGCTTACCCATCGAATTAATTCATGAACCAGATATCTTTAAAGCCATGGATAAAGGTGATATCCTAATTCACACCCCATACCAGAGTTTTGACCCAGTTGCCCGGCTTACTGAACGTGCCGCAATGGATCCAGACGTACTCGCTATAAAAATGACAGTTTATAGAACTGGTGTTGATTCAGTATTAGCACAAAATTTAATTAAAGCGGCCAAAGCTGGAAAACAAGTAGTTGCTTCCGTTGAACTTTTTGCTAGATTTGATGAAGAAGCCAACGTAGAAATAGCCAAAGCATTAGAAGAGGCTGGTGCACACGTTGTATACGGCGTAATGGGTTATAAAGTTCACGCGAAAATGCTTTTAGTAGTTAGAAAATATGGCAATGATTTGCGGCAATATGTACATTTGGGTACTGGTAATTATCACCAAACTACAGCCAAGACCTATACTGATTTTGGTATACTAAGTACCAGACCAGAACTGACCCGTGATATAGACAATGTTTTTGCCCAAATTACTGGAATTGGTCGTGCTGGAATGCTAAACATCATATACCAATCACCATTTACCTTACATGATATGATAATGAAAAGTATTGAAATTGAAATCGATAATGCATTAAATGGCAAAAAGGCTCTAATTATAGCCAAAATGAATTCTTTACTGGAACCACAGGTAATCAGAGCATTATACCGGGCCTCGCAAGCTGGAGTTAAGATTCGCCTTATCATTCGTGGAGCATGTGCATTGAGACCAAAAATATCAGGAATTTCAGATAATATTGAAGTTCGCTCAGTTGTTGGACGCTTTCTTGAACATCATCGAATATTTTATTTTTATAGTAATGGTGATGAAAATACTTATCTCTCATCTGCAGACTGGATGAAACGTAACTTTTTTAGCCGGGTCGAAACCTGTATTCCAATTACAGATAAAAAAATTAAAAAACGAATTATCTACGAAGGGTTAAGTTTATATTGGCGGGATAATGTTGAATCCTGGATTATGCAGCAAGACGGCACATATAAACGCAGGTTAACACGTGGGAAAAAGTTTTCAGCACAACATACATTAATGGAAAAATTAGGAACGATTGGATGAGATTATTAAATTTGGATTCCCGCATGCGCGGGAATGACGTGGTGTGGATGAGAATATTAAATTTTTTATTGGTAACTATACTATTTTTGTTCTTGGCTGGATGTGGATTCCATTTACGTGGATCTCCCGGAGCTGATTATAAGTTTCCTTTTAAGAAAGTATTTATTGATTGTGGTAATGTGATAATTTGCCCCAATCTGATGACTGCTATTAACACACAAGGGCTTGCTAAAATTGTAGCTAAACCGGAAAGCGCCGATGCAACAATAAAATTGGTAAAAGAAGAAACAAGTCGTGATGCGCAAAGTTTTACCAGTGTTGGTCGGGTTTCGGCATATCTTCTAACTTATAGAGTGACAGCACAAATTATTCAAAAACATGAACAAGTCGGAAATGATATCGTCATATCATCCAGCTCTACCATGCAGTATAATGACAGTATTGTTTTATCCAGCAACCAAAATGAAGTAACATTCTGGGATCAGCTACATGAAGCAGTCACAAATCAATTAGTTAAACGCATAACTTTTTTCAAGGTTCCCGTTAGTACTTATGACAAATAATAATTTAACTAAAGTTTTAAATTTTGAAACTGGCATGGGAAATGGGATACTTATCCATGCTAATGTTGATGACTACCCATTAGCTGACTTTGTTTTACAACAATTAAAAACAAAACTGGATAATTACCATAAACAATATTTTACAGCTGATAGATTTTTTAACTTCTCCGCAATTGAAGATCTCATCAATAATATTTCTTTATTTGACCAGCCAAATTATATACAAATCAACTTTAAAACAAAACCAAATGCCGAGCAGCAAAAACAGTTAATAGCCATGCTGGACAAACTGGATCGGCAGAATTTTTTGGTAATTATTTGTGATAAATTAAATAAAACAGATCAAAACACCAAGTGGTTTAAAGAAGTTGCAAATAAGGCCATTACTTTAGGCATTAGTAGTTTTGACGCAGAATTTTTAATCTCATATTTGCTAGGCGGGCACAAGCTTAAGATTACCCATGAAGCTATACAAACCCTAATTAACCAAAATCAGGGAAACTTATCTCAGTTACTTAATGAAGCAAATAAATTAACCCTTGCCGTTCCACAGGGGCATACAATTGGTGTTAATGAAATTGCACAGCTTACAACAGATAATGCACAATATAATATATATCAACTCTCAACTAACTACCTATCTGGTAATTTAGCTAAAAGTATAAAAATTTTAGATAATTTATATCAAGATACTAGTGATGCCATACTCATCATGTGGGTCATGCAAGAAGATGTAAAACGCCTTTTGAAGATAAAAAGCAAGCTAAAAACCATACCCAATATACGACAAGTAATGCAGGAAATGCGCCTGTGGGGTGAGAGTATCGACAAGTTGCCGAACGCTCAAAAACGTTTAAACTATAGCACCTTAATTGAAATATACGAAAATTTAGCACAGTTGGATATGTCGATTAAGGGTGTTTTGGATCTGGATGTTAAGCTGTTATTAACCACAGTTGTAAAAAGTATGTGTGGCACACCTTCTGTGCGCCTTTCTTAATTGACTTCTGATGCTCAAGATTGCCACGCTGCGCTCGCAATGACGTATGAATGCTGCGCTCGCAATGACGTATGAATGCTGCGCTTGCAATGACGTCTGAATACTGTGCTCGCAATGACCGAGCCTATGCCCCCAGCTTGCGATGACTATATTAATTTACAGGGAATTGATTTATGCAGATCTTTAGTTTTGAAAATAAACCAATTAAGTATTCAAGAGAAGTTATTGGCGGCGCAATTAATTTTATGGCGATTGCCTATATCATTATTGTTAATCCAACAATTATGAATGCAAATGGTTCTGGGCTGCCAATTGCCGGGTCCATTACTGCAACGATCTTAGCTATCATGGTCATGACCACACTTGCCAGTTTTTTTATAAAACTGCCTTTTGCGCTGGCTCCAGGAATGGGCACTAATGCACTTGTTAGTTATACCTTAATCTTACATGACAAACTACCACCACAAATTGCTCTTGGTGTTATATTTTGGTCTGGCGTTATCATGTTTTTACTTTCAGTAAGTAATTTAAGACAAAAAGTAATCGAAGCGATTCCAAAACAAATTCAACTAGCTCTTGGCGTGGGAATTGGTCTGTTTCTTATATTACTCGGGGTTAAAAATGTTGGATTTATTGTCTCTAATCCAAGTACAATTATAAGTGCGGCTAAAGTTAATGGATCAATATTATTGTGCTTCTTAGGATTTATAATAACCACGATTTTGTTCCTCCGTGGTAAGGTATACGCATTTATACTGCCGATTATTGTGATTACCGTCATTTGCATGCTAACTGGCGCTACTTCCATTCCCACTAACTTGCTTGAAATGCCTGATTTTGGGCTATTCTTACATATGGATTTGGTGCATAGTCTAAGGCTCAGTATCCTACCTTCTATTATTTCTTTATTTATTGTAAATTTCTTTGATGCAACTTCGACAGCTATTGGTTTATTGTCGCAACTTGATTTAGGTGATAAATTCAGACAAAAATATTTAAAACGTGCTCTTATTACAGATGGTTTTGGTGGAATGGTTAGTAGTATTTTGGGCACTTCAACAACTGTAATTTTTGTAGAAAGCTCAGCGGGTATCCAAAATGGCGCAAAAACCGGCCTGGCATCATTGGTAACGGCAGCAATATGTATACCTTTATTATTTCTCTCACCAATAATTAGTATTATTCCAGCCAGTGCTACCTCACCTATATTAATTTTTGTTGGTATGCTGATGATGAATAATTTTCGTAAAATTGAAATTGATCATCTGGAAGATTTCATTGCTGTAACTCTTACTATTATAATGATGCCATTTTGTTTTTCTATAACCGCAGGTCCGGTATTTGGAATTATAAGCTATACTCTGTTTAAACTACTTTTAGGTAAATTTAATGAAGTAAGCCCTACTCTGATTATTGTAGCGCTGTGCTGTAGTGCATGGTTTATAATTTAGCTTACATTGTGCACGTGAAACATTAGTTATTTATATGCACTGTCATGATCTGGATGGATTTTTAGTAGCACCAAATAATCAGTATCCCTAAAAGCTGTACATCTGTATTTTTGCGAAAACCTAAAAGAGTAAACTTTTTTCCCTTTTGGGGTTTCGATTGAAGCTATAAGTTCCCAGCGTATACCTTTATCGACATACAGCTCTTCCCAACTCATTTTTTGTATTTTTTTTAACGTGTTTAATAATGCTCTTTGTTCTAGTTTTTCTAATTTAAATAATTGCTCTTGAAAACTTTCTACATTTAGGTCGAGTATAATTTTTGTCATGGTTTACTCTTTACCAATTTTAAAATTTCATTAAAATTATTTTTTCTTGGGCTGCTCTCAGCTGCTGCAATTACTTTCTTCAAATTTTTTAGACCTTTATCTCCTGTATGTAGCCATTTTTCATTATCTGGGATAAATTCTCCAGGTTTGATAACTAGCGTTCCATCTTCTAATCTGGACATTAAAACATGTTTACCCGCATATTCTTTCCCAAGAGATATTTGCCCACTTGCACTGACGTGTTTTATAGAATTTCCTGCTCTCATTTTATATTCCTTAACTTAAAGTTTTAATATCTTATTATACCATTAAATTATTAAAATAAGAAGTTTTTATTTAGAAATAGCTAAGCAAATAGATTGAGCCTGTGATTAAAATCACGCTTTTATTCATATTTTTGGCTAATTTTAGGGCAACTGACGGCTGTTCTATAGATTGTACATTAGTGAAATACTTATTGGCTATTTGTGATAATTCAGGAAGTGGGAGGCAACGTGGATTGTTCATTGTAGTGCAAATAATACTACTGGAAATGCTAGCAAACTCTCCAAGCATATTTGTAACATCTTTATCTGCTAAAATTGACGCAATAATTACAACATCTTCCGGATTAAATCTTTTATCCAGAGTCGCCACCAAGCTCTTAACTCCAGCTAAATTATGGCTGGCATCTAAAATTAATAAAGGATTACGTTCCTTAACTTCGAGGCGTCCTGGATTTTTGGTATTTATGGCTGAATAGTTAATACTCGCTTGTGCTGTCTTTAAGTAGTTTAGTGCATGATATGCACAAAGAAAATTATATGCCTGAAATTTACCAAACAAGTTTAATGTATAGACTTCTTTGTATTTGGTATCAGGATTATTAATCTCTACTATCGTCTGAAATTTTTCATAATCTAGGGTGACTATAAAATTATAATAGTTCAAAACATTAATGTAATTTTGTGTTTTGTTTTCTACGGCATGGGTGAGTTCTGGTGTATTATCAGCAATAATAGTTAGAGCAGGTATTCCCGCCTCCCACACGCGTGTGTTCGCGGGAATGACATCTGCATGAGTTCCACTCTCCAACACTAGTGCGCCATACGCCGTACGGAAATAACGCCCCCACCCCGTCAGCCTACGTCTGACACCCCTCCAGAGGGGAATTAGTGTAGTGGGAATGACGTTTTGTCCATTTTTGATAATCCCGGCTTTGGCTTTCGCAATTTGGGTCAATGTGTTTCCAAGAAATGCAGTATGTTCTAAACTAATATTGGTAATTATTGAAATTAGTACGTTATCTGAATCATCTGGATAGACATTGGTTGCATCATCCTCTCCTCCCATACCAACCTCTAACACCAAATAGTCAATACCCTTATTTGCAAAATAATCAAACATAACTGCAGTTAATAATTCGAATGGGGAGAGATTAATATTATGATTATCCAAGACCTGTTGCACTTGGTAGAAATGTGTCTCTAAATCACCATCCTTAATTGGCTGATGATTTAGAGAAATACATTCATTAATAGTTTTAATATGCGGGCTGCTAAATTTACCAACTCTATATCCGGCATGACATAGTCCTGTTTCAATGAATGCGGCAGTTGAACCCTTACCATTGCTACCAGTTATATGAATGACTTTATATTTGTATTGTGGATTACCCAGGCGTTTTAAGACTTGTTTAATACGATCAGTACCTGGGGTGATTTTGGCATTCCCGGGGTTGTTTAGTGCATTGAATACTGCACTATTTAACATGGCAATAACAAAATGGATTCCCGCCTCCGCGGGAATGACAAAAGATAGCGGCTACTCATCGAAATCTGGGCAACTGCATATAAAGTTTCTATCACCATGCGCATCATCAATACGATTTACACTTGGAAATATTTTTGATTTCTTTAGGTAGTCAAGCGGGAAAAATGCCACTTCTACTGAATACGGTTTATCCCATGCCATTATATCAGCTAAAGTATGTGGTGCATTTTTTAATGGATTGTTTAATTTATCTACACTGCCTGATTTGACCGCCTGGATCTCGTCGTAAATCTTAAGCATTGCTGCAATAAACCTATCTAGTTCATCTTGTGCTTCACTTTCAGTTGGTTCAACCATCAATGTGCCCGGAACCGGAAATGACATCGTTGGTGAGTGAAAGCCGTAATCCATTAACCGTTTGGCAATATCAACTTCAGTAATTCCAGTCTGTGCCTTAATCGGACGTAAATCCAAAATGCACTCATGCGCCACCGTACCATTTTCGGCAGTATATAATACCGGATAAGCATGCTTTAACTTACTGGCAATATAATTGGCATTCAAAATTGCAACCGTAGTTGAACGTCTTAGGCCAATCTCCCCCAACATAGTAATATACATCCAGGAAATTGCCAAAATAGATGCACTACCATATGGACCGGCTGAAACTGCATGAGTTAATGTATCAGTTAAAGTCGCTTCTGTTTTAGTTTTACAATTAGTTGAATAAATATGATCAGGTAAAAATTTGGCTAAATGTGCCTTCACGCCAATTGGTCCCATACCAGGACCTCCACCGCCATGAGGAATGGCAAATGTCTTATGCAAGTTAATATGCGATACATCCGCACCAAGTTCTGCTGGTTTCACCAAGCCAACTAGTGCATTCAAATTGGCTCCATCCATATATACCTGTCCACCATTATCGTGGATAATTTTACAAATTTGTCGTATGCCAGCCTCAAATACACCATGTGTTGAGGGATATGTAATCATCAGACAAGATAAATCATCTTTATGCTGAGCTGCTTTTACACGCAAATCTTCAATATCTACATTGCCATTAGCATCACAATTTACAATAACCACCTTCATATCCATCATCTGCGCTGTTGCCGGATTAGTCCCATGTGCCGACTTTGGAATTAGGCAAATATTACGTTTGGCCTGACCGATACTCGCCTGATAACGCCTAATTGCCAGTAAACCAGCATATTCACCTTGAGCACCAGAATTAGGTTGTAGGGATACATCGTCAAAACCCGTAATATCTTTTAATTGCTGTTTAAAACTATCGATAAACTCCAGATATCCAACCACACTATTATGCGGTGCGAATGGGTGGATATTGGCTAAATGCGGCCATGACACCGGTTCTAATTCACTAGCAGCATTAAGTTTCATCGTGCACGAACCAAGCGCAATCATCGAATGAACTAAAGAAACATCTTTATTTTCCAATGATTTTAAATAACGCATCATTTTAGTTTCGCTATGATACTGATTAAATACCGGATGGGTTAAGATTTTGTCCTGCCGGAAAAGATCAGCATACTTAGTTAAATCAATGGTTATATGTGGAATATTTAACTGATCCAAATTAATTTCGCGCCCACTTATTGCACTAATGATATTTGAAATATCACTAATATCTGTCATTTCACCCAAAGATATACTTAATGTACTATTGGTAATGCAGGTCAAATAACCCACATCTTTTAGTTTTTGATATATGTCGTAGATTCCCGCCTGCGCGGGAATGACAGCACTAGCGGGAATGACAGAACCTGGGTGGATAACGGGCGCAGTGATACTCACTGTATCAAAAATCAGACCATTATGAGCTAATTCCAAGCCCAATTTAGCTAAATTATCGGCTAAGATCAAAGCTAAATGATGAATCTTGTTGGCAATTTCTTTTAGCCCGGTAGCACCATGATATACAGCATAAAAACCCGCCATATTAGCCAATAAAACCTGTGAAGTACAAATATTGGATGTAGCTTTCTCCCGGCGTATATGTTGCTCTCTGGTTTGTAATGCCATCCTTAGCGCACGATTGCCGCGGCTATCTACTGAAACACCAATAATCCGACCCGGTATATTACGTTTATATTCATCTTTCGTTGCCAGATATCCAGCTGATGGACCACCAAAACCAAGCGGGATACCAAAACGCTGCGTACTGCCAACTGCAATATCAGCACCCTGAGCCTGTGGTGATTTAAATAAAACCAGGCTTAGTATATCACAGCCCATAACTACAATTAAATTAGGTGCTACTGCTTTTAAATTACTAATTAATTGACTGTAATCTCGCACTTGTCCATATACATCAGGATTTTGAATATATACTGCAAAATACTTATTGGCTTCACAATTGGCAATATCATCAATTATAACTTCAACTCCGGCATATTCTGCCCTGGTTTTAATCACTTCCAGGACTTGTGGGTAAGTATTTTTTGCCACAAAAAATTTATTTCCCGCATTTGCATCCAAGCGATAAGCCATTAGCATAGCTTCTGCTGCAGCTGTTGCTTCATCAAGTAACGATGCATTAGCTAAGGCAAATCCGGTCAAATCCATAACCATCTGCTGAAAGTTAAGTAATGCCTCCAATCGACCTTGTGCTATCTCAGCCTGATATGGCGTATATGCGGTATACCAACCAGGGTTTTCAAAAACATTACGCTTTATTACAGCAGGTGTGATTGTTTCAAAGTAGCCTAATCCAATATAATTTTTATATAATTTATTCTTAGCCGCAATAGCCGATAATTTTTGTGATGCTTTATATTCGCTTAGACCTTCACACCCAACTGTTCCTGTGCTGCTTAACAACTCATTCGGTATTACATTTTTAATAAAGTCTTCAAGATTATCAAAACCAAGATAATTAAGCATTACTTCTTGTTGTTTTAAATCAGGTCCTATGTGCCGTGTTGTAAAGTCCATTTATTCATCCTAAGTTACATTATTTTCTGCAATTTGCAAGGGAATATTGTAGCACAACCTATTTTATAAAAATGTCCAAAAATACATGACTGTTAAATAAATAATATAATCATCGCAAATGCCAGGACCCAAACATATAACAATCTGGACTACCAATCACACACTTATGTAGAAAGTTTGGAATGACAGATACAATAAATCGTTACATATTGCTTTGAGCAATGTTACAATGAGGGCCGGAAGTTTTAGCCAAGATTTAATTTTAAAGAACTGATAAGGAATTGTGCAAAAATATAAAAAAAATAGTTATTTATTTAGCTTATTTATTACCCTGTCATGCATAGAGGCAGTCCAAGCCAGTGAATATGCGAAATGTATCCTTAAAGCCAAAGCCAATGGTAATGGTTGTACCCGTTATTTTTCTGTTGCATGGAACTCTTATGTCAATCAAAGCGGTGAGAGGCAGATTTACGTATCTTTTGCGCTGGCAAGTGATGAGAATGTTCAATATTCGAATACTACGCACCAGAGTTGGTACCCAGACCTTACGTTTACTCATGGTGTTTTCCAAAATCCAGATTACAAATTAGTTAAATTTTCTCCGAATATACGTGAGCTAAAACGTGAAGGAATTACGGTTAATCAAACCAAGGTTCTGGACTATGCGCAAAGCCTTAATTATCGCTCTACAAGTTCTTCATGGTGGACAATTACCCGTAATGATCATGAGGGTCGGGACTGGACAATTGACTTAAATTACCCTTTAAATGGAGCTTACCATACTTTTAAGGCAGCTACTAATGGTAAGGATTCGAATCTGCAGTGTAAGGTGATGTATTACTCTGACACACTTCCCTATAATTACGATGCTTACTATACGGAGCGTGTCATACCTGGATTGGTTAATTATGACCCTGTTCAAAACCATGTAGTCGGCAATGAGGATCAGTTTAATAATCTTATAATGGAGTATAAAGGGACTAAGCCAGTATCAGATTCATGCAGTATTTCATAACAAATATACGTACTTTTAAAAGCAGATTCAGACATATGTAGTAATTGCAACTAAAATAGAATTATTTATATTCTGTTTTAAAATATGCTAAAATATAACTAACAAGCACGGTTATACTAAATATTAAGACAATAACAGTAAATTTAGGATGGTTAAAATGACAAAATATAAACAACTTAGCTACTTGCTTATAGCGGTTGCGGCTCTTTTTTTATACATTAAAGTCGCTGATGCAAGCGAATTGGCAAAATGTTATCTTGAGGGTGATGATAATTCTTATTATTCTGTGGATTGGGAAATTGATAATGGTCCAGATGGGCAGCTTAAGGAGAGACAGTTTAATATAACCTTCAGAAAGATGTGTGATAGTGAAGTTGGTAGGGTTGTGCTGTCTAGCAACCAACCTTACAACACTGTTTACAATCCCAGTAGGATACAGTTTTCTAGTGATGATATTACGATTATCAATGAACCCGAAAAAGAAACCATGCATTCGACAACATATACAACTCTTGAGGGTATTCATGGCTTAATATATGCAGAGAGCAAAAACGAGAAAGGCCGTAAAAATCTATGGTGGCAAATAAATTCTGGCGCTGACAATTTGGGCAAGAAATGGGACATTAATTTTAATTACCCTAACGGAAAAGGCGGCACCCATGAGGTTAAGGGTTCCGCATATTGTAAGATAAAATACGCTAAAACTGGTATCAGGGTAGCAAATCTTACTCCTCAACTTAATGTACAGATATATACGTCTGTCACAGAAAAATACAGGGAGAAGAAGGCATCGGCACAAATCGCAGGAGCTGCTCCTAGTTGTAATCTCTTATAATCCTAGAAAGAGTAGTTGAAATCTACTGCTTTTTCTAGGATAATGGAGCATAAAAGCACTCAACCAATATTGGATTCATGCAATATATCTTGACAAAACCTTATTTTAGGAGTTTAGCGGTACAATTACCCAAAACAGCCAGAGTTGAAATGAATTTCTTATTACCATCTAACTGCCCAGAAAAATTCTATATACCAAGGATGCTCTTACTTTGACTAACTTGTTATCATTGAATGCCGCCATTTGTAGGCGCTATAGTTATATTTCCCTCTTCGGGATTATTTATAGCATCAAAGTCAAGCTTACCAAATAACCCCTTAGCCTCCTCGAATTGGGTACCACCATAAGATACATTACAGACTAAATCTTCTGATGTTTCAGGATATAATGATTCTTGCAAGCGCCACCTTTGAGTAAGGTTCGGCAATCTTTCATAACCATCTCTCGTGATTAAACCTTTATCTTCGTCGCTTATTGACATTTTCCATGATTTAGTAGAACGCTCACCAGCAGCACTTGTCGAAAAAATCATTTCTGTCAAACTATTTAATGTTGATCTTGGAATTGGTAATATGCCTTTACTATCAATAATTATGAATTCACTTTTATGTGGAATTGGACTGTTGGACCATGTTGCCTGACCATTATCATAAAGATTCCATGAAAAAAAACCTATTTTACCCGAACTCTTACTATGCTGACAACGTCCAATTTGAATGAGTTTTGCAAAATTTGTATGATAACTATCTTTTGCAGGTGTTGGATTGCATTCTGATGAAACACTTATTGTTTTGAATTTGCCATCATTACCCGGAAAGTTACCATCGATCATAAGCCGGTAAGGTTTGGCACTCGGGTCAACAACAATTTGCCAATCTCCACCCTTATTTTTGCCATTTATAATTAACGGAACTTTTTGATTATTCACGATCGCGTAAGTCGCATTTTCTGCAGTTCCAAAAAATGTTTCTACACTGTTCTTAAAGTCATTGTAACCTGAGCCTGCATTGATGTTATATGTTACTATCGGAATATTAGCAGGAGTAATACCACCAGTACCTTCAACGGGACATTTTATAGACATAAATACAGGTTTAAGCACAAGATCCATATCTTCTACCTCACAAGTCATAGATATTCTTTTATATTTCGGGTCCGGTATAAAGTTAGGGCTATCGCTAGCAAGATTTATCCTCCACTCCTGTGAAGCATCATTTCTTTTATCCTTATTTTCCATATCCAATGCCCAAAATTTGCTCCCCTCATAAGATCCGCTCCCCTTATAATTTTTTAAATCTAAACCCATTAAATTTTCTTTAAAACGTATATAGACTAGCTTATTAGATTGAATTGTGCTTGTCTCCTTACTTAGTGTAAATTGTTGTGGATTATTGAAATCAGGATTCTCACTATTTGATATCCATACCTCTTGATTGTTGTAAAGTAGCCAAGAAAATATGATCTTATCACCATGCCGACAAGCGGCTCTTTGAAGAAGCGTTGGCTTAGCCATAGCATTATTAAAATAAAGCAACGCTAACACGCCAACTACATAACGAATTGATTTTAAGGCTTTCATTCTTTCTCCTAAAAAAATCCATGTTATCTTAAAAAGCTGATTTTTTATTATCGACCTATGCACTAATTAAGGCTTTATATTCATCTGCGGACATGAGCGAATTTAGCTGATTTACGTCAACTAATTTTACTTTTAACATCCACCCCTTACCATGTGGATCGGAATTAGCTAAAGTTGGGTCAGAAACAACTGCATCATTTACTTCCACAACCTCACCATTTACCGGTGAGTATAAATCAGACGCTGCTTTTACTGATTCAATCACACCTATTATATCATGTGATTTAATTGTACTCCCAACTTTCGGTAATTCAACATAAACCAAATCCCCCAATAACTCTTGTGCATGATGCGTAATACCAATTAATACCATATCACCAGATTCAACTTTTACCCATTCATGAGTATCTACAAATTTAACATCATTTGAATACATAGACTAATCCTTTTTAAAAATATTTTTATTTATGGCATTTAGATTGCCACGCTAACGCTCGCAATGACGAGCAGAGATTGCCACGCTTCCACACGCGTGTGTTCGCTCGCAATGACGAGGCACAGATTCCCGCCTACGCGGGAATGACATTTAATTACTAAAACATTCTTTTATTATTACGGACAAATGGTAACTTTACTAACTTCACGGGTTCTAATGAACCACGAATATCCACACACGCCTCTAGCGCTGTTGTTGGTTTTACACGTGCTATAGCAATTGACAATTTTAATGTTGGTGAAAATGTTCCACTCGTTATAATACCGATTTCACTCTTATCAGTATCATAAACTTTTTGACCTTCGCGTAAAACACCCCGCCCCTCTAAAACAAGCCCTATCTGCGTGTATTTGGCTCCGATTGCTTTATGCTTGACATATTCGGCCCGACCAATAAAATCTCTCGCCTCATCTGATAAATCAACAACCCAATCCATATTACACTCTAATGGATTAATGGTTTCATCCATGTCATGTCCATATAAATTCATCCCAGCTTCTAATCTAAGCGTGTCTCTAGCAGCCAGGCCACAAGGCGTAACCCCTACACTTAGTAATTTATCCCAAAATTTTTCTGCATCAGCACTGGGCAACATGATCTCTAAACCATCTTCACCAGTATAACCAGTACGCGCATAAAACCACTTATTTACTACCAGTGCCATAAATGGCTTTAGTCCATTTAATTTATCAGCTAAATCAGGTCTAAGTTTAGCTACTTTAGCAACAGCATTTGGCCCTTGTACTGCAATAATAGACAAGTCATTACGTTTAGTCAGTTCAGCTTGAAATTTTTGTGATACTTCTGTTATCCATTTCATATCTTTTTCATAAGTACCCGCATTAGTAACCAGACGATAGCCTGATTCGGTATAGTATACAATTAAATCATCAATAATACCTGCATTGGCATTTAACATTGCACTGTATAAAGCCTTACCATACCCAGATTTTTCTAGTTTATGTACATCATTAGATAACAAATGGCGTAAAAATGCCTTGGCTTCAATTCCGGTGATATCAGTGATAGCCATATGCGACACATCAAACATTCCACCATCAGTTCTAACTGCCTCATGCTCTTTAATCTGTGAACCATAATTTATCGGCATTTGCCAGTTAGAAAATTCCACCATTTTTGCCGAATTTGCCAAATGTGCATTGTATAAAGCAGTTTGTTGCATAATTATTATCCCCGTAAAAGAAGCCATTATTATAACATTACAGTAGACATGAAATCATGGTAAAATCCCAAATTGCTATAGATTTACAATTGCCACGTCTTGCTGAGTCAAGACTTCTAATGAACTACAGAATATGCTACTGTTTTAATTAACTTTTTAATGTGACGCTACTGGGATTATGTTAGCACTTTTATTAATCCCCACCCCGTCAGGCATAGCCTGCCACCCCTCCAGAG
>Ga0134126_10000318_pt1 | contig 63262 bp, 57 predicted proteins | sample KB31752_FD_96881 | JGI IMG/M metagenome (GOLD analysis project Ga0134126, IMG submission 96881) | Terrestrial soil microbial communities with excess Nitrogen fertilizer from Kellogg Biological Station, Michigan, USA - KB3-175-2 | ecosystem: Environmental > Terrestrial > Soil > Unclassified ...
AATCGACGTACAGGTTCAGCGCTGCCTGATGCACGAATGGCAGGAACTGTGAATGGATGGAGCCGGCGATGCCGGTGGTGCGGTCTACCCAGAAGTACGTGTTGCACATTCCGCCCCAGGCGCGCGCGTGTGGAGTACAGGCCATGCCCACGCCACGCCTGTGTACCGGTACCGAGTTGGCCTTCTGCTGGACATTCATCAGAAACGCGGTGTCGTTCATGCCGAGCGGGCCGGCGACGTTGCCTTCGAGGTACTCGTTCAGCGGCAGCCCACTAGCCGCCTCGACGACCTTGCCCAGCCAGTCGGTATTGCTGCCGTAGATAAACGTCGTGCCGGGATCGGCCAGGAGAGGGCGCTTGAAAAAGCCCTGCTCCGAAACCGCCGCGGCATGAAGCGATCGGGTAATCGACACCCAACGCCGCAAGTCCGCGTTCCAGAACGGGTAGCCCAACCCGGTGGTGTGGGTGACCAGTTGCTCCACGGTGGCACGGCTGCCGGCCGGCCGCAGCTTGGGGTTGTCGCCATCGAAGCCCTCAAGCACCGGCACGTCGGCGAACTCCGGGCAGTAGGTGTCGACGGGCGCGGTCAGCTCGAGATTGCCGCGTTCCACCTGCTGCAGCGCGGCCACCGTGCACACCATCTTGGTCATCGACATGATTCGGAAAACCGAGTCGGGGGTGACCGGGTCGTCGCTGCCTACAGCTCGGGGCCCCGCGGCACCCTCATATATCGGGCCGTCGCGGTCGGCTGCGACGGCGACGACGTTGGGTACCTTGCCCGCGGCTACCGCGTCGTGCAGCACCTTGTCGATTGGTGAGCGGATGGATTGCCTCCCAGGGTGCCCCCTCGGGCGACAGGACCAAGGTTCGAGCTGACCGCCGCGTCGTCAGGATGTGCTGTCCTTGCTGAGCGCGTCCCTGGCTTTGTCGATGAGTGGTTCAGCCTTCTCCCGAAGTTGCTCGATGAGGGGCTCCGACTTCTCCATGACCTTGCCGCCGAGTAGCTCGGCTTTGTCCTTGGCCTTCTCGGCAAGTTCCTCGGTCTTCTCTAGGACCTTGTCGACCATCGGCTCAGCCTCATCGAGCTTCTGCTCCACCGAGCCCTCGGTCTTGTCTTCCGAAGTCATTGTGTTCGTCGCCCCCTTCGCTACCGATTGGAGATCCCGCATCTACGCCCTCGGATAGGGATGTGTGGGAGATGATTACCAGCGTAGTGCCCCGCGGCGTACCACGGGAAGGACGTGGCGCGTGCGCCGGTCCGTGCTCCGGGTGCCGCAGCCGCACCGCCAAAAAGACGCCACCAGCCTCGGCATGGCGCGACCACGTATCCGGGACCGAATAAATCAACTCACGAGCCTTTCCACAATGGGAGTGATCTGCCCAGCCAGCAGGATCTCGTGGCTTTCGAAATGCCTGAACGCTCACTTCGAGGTCGACGCCGGCTCCGCCGACGAGCTGACAACATCCGTCGATCAGCATGGTTGATCAAGGAAACTCGGGCATCCTCACACGTTTGCGAGGAGAACGCATGTTGTTTGATGGTGACCAGCCAACTACAATCAGTGCCCGTGCGCGGACCTCTGAATGACAACGACTTAGTTCCTCTGCACGAGCCCTTCGAGACAGCACTACGCGGATTCAATCGACGGCAGGTGCTGGAACATCTGGAATCTCTGGATGGCCGGGTCGCGATAGTCGCCGCAGACCGGGACGCGGCGTTGGCTCAGGTCGCCGAGCTCACCAAGGCGTTGAACCACCTGCGGTCGGAGAGCGAACTGCTCGTGCACCTGCGCCGGGAGGCGGAAAAGGCGACCGCTGAGGTTGAGCGGATCCTGACCGCGCCGATGGCTCAGGCCGGCGCCCGCATCCAGCGGATCCTGCAGCTGGCGGAGGAAGAGGCGGCCGAGCTCAAGACCCGTGCTCAAGCCGAGATCGCTGCGGACAAGGCTCGCGCCGAACAAGAGATCGTCGAGCTCAGGGCCCGTGCCGACGACCAGATCACTGCATTGCGGGCATCAGCCAGCCGCGAGGCCAAGTCGCTGCTCGAACACGCAAAACGACAATGCGATCAGCTCGAATCGGAATCCGCCGCGCGCCGGCAGGCCGCCGAACAGGAGTCGGTGCAAGCGATGGCGCAACGTGAGTCCGCAGCGAACGAGCGGATCAGGGCCGAGGAGCTGGCCAGACTGGCTGGCTTACACTTCATGGCCCGGGTGATGGGCGAGCACCTGACGGACCGCGCGCATGCGGTGGAGCGAGACGAGGCGGCACTGCACGAGCTCCGCGCTCACGTCTCCGGCGAGGTGGGCGGCCTCGAGTCGTTACGTGCCGAGGTCACCGCCGCAGTCGTCGCCACGCACCAGCTGCTGGGCGAGGCACTCGGGCAAGTCCGCAAGCTCGCGGTCCAGCGACCACCCGCGGACCGGGTCGAGCAGCCGGATGTACCGATCCAGCGCGGCACCCAGGCCGGGCCGGTGTACCTGTTGAATGCCGGAGCTGACGAACGGCGCTCCCCTCGCGCTCCCCGTTGACCGCCGCCGGTTTCACCGATCCCCGGTGGTTCATCGACACCGACGAGCAGTGGAGTGCGCACAACTACCATCCGCTGCCAGTGGTCATTTCCTCCGGTGACGGTGCCTGGGTCACCGCTGCTCGGCCCCGCTGATCATCACGCATCGCGATCTCGACGTCGGCCTCGACGCCGTCATCGACGTGTTCACGCGCTGACCCGCGGCCGGCGCCGATGCGGATCATGGCTCACGGTGGGCTCACCGCGTGGGTGTCAGGATCGGCCCCGCCCGACTTGAGTACGAGGAGAGTCTGTGTGCCACCGGATCGTGCGGTGTCTGGGGGTACCGGTGATGCTGCTGGCCGTGCTTATGGCCGGCTGCACCGCAGGACCTTCGAACCGGCCGGCGGTGGCGGTGCGAGACGTCAACCTCCCCCCGCAGCGCTTTGAGCTGACTGCGCCCACCAACCCGCCGCTGCCTCCGGTCGGGGACTTCTATCGCAACTCGCTACCATGGCGCGACTGCACCGGCTTCATCAACGTCGCACTCGGTATGGCCAGTACCCGGCGGGTGGAGTGCAGTGACATCCGGGTAGACGCCACGGTGGCCCGACCGGCCTTCGGCAATTCCCTCAAACTGGACCTCACCAGGGTCGGTGACGGGCCGGCCCCGCTTGTGGTGCTCAGCGAGGGGTCCGAGGAACCCGGGACCGTCCTGGCCGCCCGGCTCGGGCAGCAGCTACCGCCCGCACTCCTGGAGCGCTTCACTCTCATCGGGATGGCCCGCCGCGGCACCGGGCCGAGCGATCCGCTGGAATGCATACCGAAGACCGTCCGCAATGAGATCGTCGGCATCGATCCTGACCCTGCTCAACCAGCGCAGCTGGACTCGCTGCTCGACACCACCCGCACCGCGATTCAGACCTGCGTGCAAGACCTCGGCGAGGTACTCACCACGATCAATTCCGCGGCCACCGCCGACGACCTCGAGCAGCTCAGGATCGTCCTGAACGCGCCGGTACTCAACATCATCGCGCACGGTGAAGCATCCCGTGCGGTCACCGCTTTCCTGCGCACGTACCCCACCTCGGCCGGGCGTGTGGTGCTCGACGGCGCTGTTGATCCCACAGCGGATGATGTCGCCGCAGCTGAGGCCGACCTGGTCGCCGCGGACGCCGGTTACACCGCGTTCGCCGCCGACTGCGTGGCCCGTGGCTGCGCGCTGGGATCCGACCCTCGCGGCGCTCTGATGGCCTTGGGCCAGGCGTTGCGTGAGGCTCCGGAGCAGGCCGGCTGGCAGCAGATCACCGCCGGCATCGCCTACCAGGCGGTGCTGGAGACGGTCGGTGACCCGGAGCGCTGGCCGCAGCTATCCCATGCGCTGGCAGCCGCCCGGGACGGTGACGGAACTGAACTGGCCGCGCTCATGGCGCCGCTGGTGACCACCGACCGGGGGCTGCCCGCCCGCTTCGATGCTGCCCTGGCAGCGCACTGCAACGACACCCCGACTCGGGTGCCGCCCGAGCGCGCGCAGCAGCTGGCGCACCAGTGGGAGCAACGTTCGGCACTGTTCGGGCCGCTGTTCGCGGCCCGGCTGCTGTGGTGCAGTGCGTGGCCGGTGCCCTCTCCTCCCCCGGCGGCACCGCAGGGCGTAGGCCTGCCGCCGGTGCTCGTGGTGGCCACCAGCGGGGATCCGGTAACCCCAGCCGAAGGGGCCACGCGCGCGGCGCAAGCGCTGCCGTCCGGAACGCTGGTGGTCTGGCAGGGGCAGGCGCACGGCGCGCTACCTCGTAGCGCCTGCGCAGTAGACCTGGTCACCCGTTTCCTGATGGATGCCTCGATACCGCAGCAAGGCACCCTGTGTCCGCCGTAGCGAGATCCTCCAGGAGGTGAGCTGCCCTCGTGCCGGACGCGCGCCATGCGGTCCATCGAGCTATCCATCGGCGGGATGACGTGTGCCGCCGCCTGCGCGGGGCGGATGGAGCGCAAACTCAACAGGCTCGACGGCGTGCGCGCCAGCCCGAACTATGCGACGGAGAAGGCCAGCGTGGAGGCGCCGGCCGGGGCAGCTGGCCCCAGCTGGTGCGGCTGGTCGAGCAGGCGCAGAACGGCAAGGCCGGCGTCCAGCGGCTGGCGGATCGACTGTGCGGGTGTTCCCGTCGCGGCGGCGATCAGCGCGCTGGCCCGCGCGGGGCTGGGTGGTTGGGCGGGCGGGAATGCCACGGTGTGAGGTGGCGGGCCTCCGGGCCGATATCGACCGTTTCCGCGCCGAACTACGCACGATCGTCGAACAAATCCTCGACGACAATCGGTTACAGGACATACGAACAGCCCGATCAGCGGTGGGGATGGGGCCGCTGCCGGGCTGTTCGCACGCCCCGCTCCCCGGGTAGAAATACCTGCCGAAAGGGTTCGGGGCGTGGCGAGGAGGATGCATCCGATAAATCGACGACCGAGCCGCTGGCGTTACCCCCTTCCCCGCGGGGAAGGGGGTACAGGCCGTGCTACCGCTGCGGAACCACGACCGCGCGGGAAGAACACCGCAGGCGAGGGAGTCCGGTCCGCCGCGCAGAGGGTAGCTCGGTGCAGCTGACATCTTGCCGATAGGTTAATCGGCCACGGCACCAATGCGTTAGCGAACAGCTGTTACTCACATGCACATCATGCAGATTATACGTGCATTGTTCACTCGCGCGAAAGCTGATGAAAATAGTGTGGAACTATTGATCGGCGGTGTCAACGCTTTGCGCGGCTGGGTTGGACCCGTAGCGGCTCGCCGGGCATTTTCGGGTACTCCGGAGGGTAAGGCAGGTCACCGAGACCGCGGTCGCGCTCGTCGCGCACCGCCCAATCCAGCAATGTCTCCGCACCGAAGGATTCGTCGTCCAGCCCGGCATGGGGATCCCCCCGCTGCGCAAGCAATCCGGGCACGGTGAGCACATCGAAATCGTCTGGGTGCACATCCGTGAGATCGTCCCAGTACACCGGCATCGATACCGTGGCTCTCGGGGTGCCGCGCACCGACCACGCCGAGGCGATCGTGCGATCCCGGGCTGCCTGGTTGAAATCCAGGAACACCCGCTCGCCGCGTTCCTCCTTCCACCAGGACACGGTGGCCTGCTGCGGGATCCGCCGCGCCACTTCCCGAGCCAACGCGATCACCGCTCGGCGTACCTGCACGAAGGTCCACTGCGGGCGGATCCGGACCGCGACGTGAATCCCCCGGCCTCCGGACGTCTTGGGGTAACCGACCAGTCCGGCCTCGGCCAGCACCTCACGCAGCACCCCGGCCACGACCACCGCGTCGGTGAAACCAGTCCCGGGCTGCGGATCGAGATCGACTCGCAGCTCGTCGGGATGATCGACGTGCGGGCGGCGCACCGGCCAAGGATGGAAGTCGAAGGTGCCCAGATTCGCCGCCCAGGCAAGCACTGCGGGCTCGGTAGGGCATACCTCGCGAGCCGTGCGTCCGGACGGAAAGGTGATCTCCACTGAATCCACCCAGGCCGGGGCGCCGCGGGGGACCCGCTTGGCATAGAAGGCTTCCCCGGTCACCCCGTCCACGAACCGCTTGAGTGTGACAGGTCGCTGGGCAAGCACCCCTAGCAGCGGCTCGGACACTGAGAGGTAGTACTCCACGATCTGCCGCTTGGTGATGCCGCGATCCGGGAAATAGACCTTGTCCGGGTTGGACACACGTACGGAGCGCTCGCCTTCCGGCCCGGGCACCGTGAGTTCCAGGGCATCACCACGACTCACGATCGGCAAGCTACCGTGAAGCGGTGGTGGGCAGCGAACCCTGGCAGCCAGACGAGCAGGAACGGCGCCGGCTGGATGACGAGCTGATCGGGCTCGACCGCGACGATCCAGAGGTGCAAGCGTTCTCCGAGCACCTGGACCGCGCGCACCTGCTGCGTCCCAGCTTCACCGTCGAAGGTTACCTGTCCGGTGTCAGTGAATTCGCTGACTGCGCCAACCGCACCCAAGGCCCACGTCGGATCATGGCCGTTCTGGTAGTGACGCTGATCCTGCTGGTGGCGGCCATCACGGTGTGGGAGGTCACGACATTCGTCGTCAGTACCCTGCTGGGCTGAGGCGGCCACCATCGCTCGCGTAGCGTGTCGGTTATGGATCCGGTGAAGGGCGCGGCACCCAAGGTCGTCAAGTCCGACGCCCAGTGGCGCGACCAACTCACCCCACAGGAATATGCGGTGTTACGCCAGGCGGGCACCGAGCCGCCGGGAACCGGCGAGTACGAGCACACCAAGACCGAGGGCGTGTACGAGTGCCGAGCCTGTGGTGCGGAGCTGTTCCGCAGCGATCACAAGTTCGAGTCGCACTGCGGTTGGCCGTCGTTCTTCACCCCGCTGGCGGGTGACGCGGTGTTGCTCCGCGAGGATCGCAGCATGTTCATGAAGCGCGTGGAAGTGCTTTGCGCCACCTGCCATAGCCATCTCGGGCACGTCTTCGAGGGTGAGGGCTACAACACCCCCACCGACCAGCGCTACTGCATCAACTCGATCTCGCTGCGGCTGGTGCCTGACGGTGAGCAGTCCACCGCCTAAGCGGGGGCAGCCGAAATCAGACGGGTGTAAGGCAAACGTCGAGGACCGCCTCAGCGGGGCGCAGCTCTGGTTCCTGGCCATCCTCGGGCTTCCCGCATTCGGTGTCGCCTTCGCCTACACCGTGGTGGGGACCTACCTCCCGGTGCTGCTCGCCGAGCTGTCCGGCCCGGCTGTCACCGGCCTCCTGATCGGGGGCGAGGGAGTGGTGGCGCTGATCGTCCCGATAGCTGTCGGTGGCTGGTCGGACGCGACCAGAAGCGGCATCGGCCGCCGTCTGCCTTTCATACTCGGCGGTGCTGTGCTGATGGTGCTGGCACTGCTCGGGATGCCGCTCGGCGCGGGCTCGCTGCCTTTGATCGCCGCCTCGCTGGCGGTGTTCTTCCTGGGCTATTTCGCTTACTACACGCCCTACTACGCACTGTTCCCCGACCTCGTGCCCCCCGCGGTCCACGGCCGGTCCCAGGGAATCCAGGGTGGCTTTCGTTCCGCGGGCCTACTGCTGGCGCTGGTCGGGGGCGGGTTCCTGCTCAGCCTCTGGCGACCGCTGCCATTCACGATCGGCGCGGTAGCTGTCGCTGCCATGACTGTTGGACTGTTTCTCGGATTGCGGGGCAGGGTCGGCCCCGAAGCCGGCACCGAACACCGGTCATCGCGTAACGGTCTGCGCACCGATCTCGGCCTGGTTCGGGGCAACCAGGCGATCCGCTACTGGATCGCGGCCGACGCCCTGTGGGAAGGCGCGGTGGACGCTCTGAAGACCTTCGTCGTGCTCTACTTCACCCGTGGCCTCGGCATGTCGCTTCGTGCCACGGCGACCTCGCTGGCCCTCGTAGGGCTAGCCGCAGTGGTGGCCGCTCCGGTGGCGGGAAAGCTCGCAGACCGATTCGGGCCACGACGCGTCATGCAGGTGGCCGTCTGGTTCTTCGCGCTCGGCTTGATACCGACGCTCGTCACCACGAACACCACATTCCTCATCGTGATCGTGCCGGTCGCCTTCGCGGCGGTCGTGCTGATGACTCTGCCCTACACGCTGCTGATGCGGTTACTTCCAGAACGCGAGGCGCACGGCGCAGGCGCGAGCATATTCGGCTTCGCCAAGGGAATCGGCGTGCTGATCGGGCCCTTGCTGGCCGGCTTGGCGATCACAATGTTGGGCCGGGTGCCCGTCGGCACATTCCAGGCCACCAAGGGCTACGCCGGCGCGTTCGGGGTCGCGATGATCCTGCTGGTGGCAAGCATCCCCTTGCTCGGCCGTATCGAACCCGCCCAGCGCTGAGCCGCCCACACTACGGCAACGCGGTGACCAGTTCAGCGACGGGAACCCGGGGACCGGTGAAGAACGGCACCTCCGCGCGGACGTGCCGGCGGGCCCGGCTGGCCCGCAGCGCCCGCATCAGATCGACGATGCGGTCCAGCTCATCGGCCTCGAACGCGAGGACCCACTCATAGTCGCTCAACGCGAATGAGGCGACGGTATTGGCCCGCACGTCGGGATAGGCGCGGGCCTGCCTGCCGTGCTCGGCGAGCAACTCCCGGCGCTCCGCCTCGGGTAGCAGGTACCAGTCGTAGGATCGCACGAACGGGTAGACGCAGACGTAGTGCTTGGGCTCCTCGCCGGCCACGAAGGCCGGCACGTGACTCTTGTTGAACTCCGCAGGACGATGCAGCGCCACCGTCGACCACACCGGGGCGCTGACGCGGCCCAGCGCAGTGGCTCGGCGCAGGTCGGCGTAGCCGGCTTGCAGTGACTCGATCTCCGCCGCGTGCCACCAGATCATCCAGTCGGCGTCGGCGCGCAGACCAGCCAGGTCGTAAACCCCGCGCACCGTGACACCCTTGCCCTCCAGCGCCTCGAGGTAGTGCTGCGCCTCGCGGGCAGCCTCGGCGCGGTCGGCGGGCAACCGCCCAGGTTCTACCCGGAACACCGACCACATCGTGTAGCGGATGGTGGCGTTCAGCGCGGCGTAGTCCAGGCGTGTCATGACTTCATCCTCCCACCGCCGGTGCTCGGGTGCCGAGGTGCGCAGCGACGCGCAGTGCGGCCGCGTCGGCGGTACCGATGCACGCCGGCAGACCCACCCCGTGCAGCAGCGCCCCCGCCACGGCCAGGCCGGGTATCCCGGCCACCGCGCTCTCCAGGGCCGTGACGGCCTCGAGGTGTCCGGGCGGGTACTGCGGCAGGCCACCGCCCCAGCGCGCCACCACGGTATCCACCGGCGTCGCAGTGATTCCGGTGAGCATGGCGAGATCGGCCCGCACCAACTCGATGAGTTCCGCGTCGTCACGCTGCAGCAGCCGGGCCTCGCCGTGCCGGCCCAAGGAGGCCCGGACGAGCACCACCTCATGCGACGCCGCGTGCGACCACTTGCGCCCGGAGAAGGTGAACGCCTTCGCCGACAGCGGCTCGCCGGCGGCCACCAGCACGCCGGAGGATTGCGGCAGGGCCTGGGCGGCACTCACCGGCAGCGCCAGGCCGACCACCGCGCAGGACGCGACCTCCACCCGTCCTGCGGCGGCTGAGGCAGCGGGCAGCGGGTCGGACAGCAGCCGCCGCAACGCGGGCGCCGGCAGCGCCAACACCACAGCATGGGCATCGACGTGCCCAGGCCGGTTGGCGTTACCCAGTTCCAGCCGCCAACCCTGCACGGTCCGACTCAGCCCGCGCACCGGTGCACCCAGCCGCAGACGCACCTGCGCAACGGCCACCAGCGCGTCCACCAGGCCACCAAGCCCGCCGCGCAAGGTGCCGAACACGGGAGCCGCCCGTTCGCCGGTTGGTCGCGTGGCCGAAGCCAGTACCGCGCCGGCCGCAGCCAGCAGCGACCCGGCGCCGCGATCCAGCGCGCCGGCCACCGTGGGGATGGTGGCCCGGAGCCCCAGCGCATCGGCACGCCCGGCGTACACCCCACCCAGCAATGGATCGACCAGCCGGTCGACCAGCTCGTCACCGGCCCGCTCGCGTAGCAGCAGCCCGACAGCAGCGTCCTGGCCGGGCTCCCAGTGCAGCGGCGTGCCGGGTTCCGCGGCCATCCGTGTTACCCCTTGTTCGGACAGCAGGCCGGCGACGTCGGCAGCGGCGGCGGGCAGGCCCAGCACGGTCCGGGAGGGCAGGGTCACGGTGCGCCCACCGGCCCGCACGGTGGGGGCCGCCGGCGTCGGATGCACCAGCTGCCCCGACAGGCCCAGCTCGTCAACCAGGCCGACCGCCTCCGGCCGGCGCATCAGGAAAGCCTCCGCTCCCACGTCGAGTGCGAGACCACCCAACTCGACGGTGCGCAGCGCCCCGCCCAGCCGCCGGGAACCCTCGATGAGGACGATCTCGGCAGTGGGGCCGAGCAGCGTGCGCAACCGGTACGCCGCAGCCAACCCGGAGATTCCACCGCCGACCACCGCCACCCGGGTAGGGCTCACAGCGAGTGCGCCAGCTCCACGATCCGGGTCAGGATGTCCGGGTCGGTTTCCGGCAGGACACCGTGGCCCAGGTTGAGCACGTGGGCGTCGGCGGCGCGCCCTTCGGCAAGCACCCGGCGCACCTCTCGCTCGACGGCCGGCCATCCCGCCAGCAGCAGGGCCGGGTCGAGATTGCCTTGGAGCACGACCGGGCCGTGCGGCCGGACCGCCCGCACCCGCTGCGCAGCCGCGTCCAGCCCGACCCGCCAGTCGACGCCGACGACGTCCGCGCCGGCTTCGGCCATCGCGCCCAGAAGCTCCCCGGTGCCGACCCCGAAGTGGATCCGCGGCACACCCGTCCCGGCCAGACCCGCCAGCACCCGCGCCGAATGGGGCGCCACGAACTGCCGATAATCCCGTTCGGACAGCGCACCCGCCCAGGAGTCGAACAGCTGAACGGCGTCCACCCCGGCGGCCACCTGCACTCGCAGGAAGGTGAGGGTGAGCTCGGCGAGCCGGTCCAGCAGCGCGTGCCAGACCTCGGGCTCAGCGTGCATGAGCGCCTTGGTGCGTTCGTGATGCCGGCTCGGACCGCCCTCGACGAGGTAGGAGGCGAGGGTGAACGGTGCCCCGGCGAACCCGATCAGTGGCGTGGCGCCCAGCTCGGCGACCAGCAGCCGCACCGTTGCGGCTACCGGCGCCACCGCGTCGGGTTCCAGCACCGGCAACACCATGACGTCGGAGGCGCTGCGCACCGGGCTGTGCACCACCGGGCCGGTGCCCGGCACGATGTCCAGCCCGACGCCGGCGGCGTGCAGCGGCACCATGATGTCGCTGAACAGGATCGCAGCGTCGACCCCATGCCGACGGACAGGTTGCAAGGTGATCTCGCAGGCTAGCTCGGGAGTCATGCAGGCGGCCAACATGGGCTGACCGGCACGCAGCGCGCGATACTCGGGCAGCGAGCGCCCGGCCTGCCTCATGAACCACACCGGCGCGTGCTGCGGGCGCCTACCCCGAGCGGCAGCCAGCAGTGGCGCGTTGAGCAGCGACCGGCGGGTGGTGGCTGGTGCGGTGGCCTTGGTCATCTCAGCCACCATCGTCGCATGGGCTGGTCCGCATAGCGCGGCCTGCCCCAGTTTCGCGTTCCCGCGAGACGCCGCTGGCCTGGACTGCGGCGTTTCGGCGAGACTGTCGGCAACAGTGCTCCTACAGTTGACGGCTGTGCGTGATCTGGCGGACGCCCCGGAAACCTTCCGTAGCGCGGTGGCCTCGCTCAATGCCGTGCGGCCTCGGCCGGAACTGCACTTCGAGCCGATCTCGGCCCCGAAGCGGCTAGCGCCGTGGGCCTACGCATGGGGTCTTGAGCTTCCCGGTACCGATCACGCCTCGGCGACCGGACGCCTGGTGCTCCTGTACGACCCGCAAGGTCAAGAGGGGTGGGACGCCACTATGCGGTTGGTCGGTTTCGTCCGGGTCGAGCTGGACGTCGAGTTGGCCGGCGATCCCCTGCTGGCCGCGGTGAGTTGGTCCTGGCTCGCCGAGGCACTGATCAGCGCAGGCGCCGAACACACCGCTCTCGGAGGCACTGTCACCCAGACGACCTCAACTCGGTTCGGCGCTCTCTCAGGACCCGACCGCGCCAACGACATCGAGCTGCGCGCATCGTGGACCCCGCGAGGGGATTACCTGACACCGCATGCCACCGCCTTCTGCGAACTTATGGCGTCGGCGGCTGGGCTTCCGCCCGTGGGTGTGGTGACCCTGGGCAAGCGGATCAGTTGATCGATGATCCCTGGTCGTACCCCGCAGGCGCTGACCGCATGGGGTTAAAGGGGTAAATCGCCCAGCATCGCACCGGTGTTACCTGCGCGTGGACAGTCTCCCCTGATCGGGCGACCGCCGATGGCGGCTTTACGGGCAGATCGGCAAGAAGGTTCATCCAGGGGTCCCCGCTACGCCGCTCGGGGGGCTAGTCTGCCCCGTACGACACCATCCTCGCTCGAGCGGCGGCGCGGTTGCTCGGACGAGGTCCCGGTGCGGTCGGGGGCACGACCGACTCCAGGGAGGTAGCTACGTGGCTGCTGTCGGATACGGCGCGACCGTCAGGTCCGCCCCATCCGGCGCCGTGCCGGCGTCATTGGTCCCGCATCCGCGGGAGGAACTGTTCACGGTACTGGTGGTCGACGACCATCCGTTACTGCGCGAAGCCATCGCTTCACGCTTGGTAACGATGGGTGCTGTCACCGTACATGAGGCGGCATCGGTTGCCGAGGCCAGGACACGCGCCTTGGCCTCCGGCCCATGCGATCTGGCGATACTGGATCTCACCCTGCCCGACGGCAGCGGGCTGGACCTGATCGGCGAGCTACGCGGGCAGGGCTGGACCCGCATTGTGGTGCTCGCCTCGTCCGACGATCCGCATGCGGTGCGCACGGCGTTCCAGACCGGGGCGCAGGCTTACCTGCTCAAATCGGCGTCCGCCTCGGTGGTGACCGATGGCGTGCGCCGGGTCCTCGAGGGCGGGGTATACGCAGACCCGACCGTCGCGCCGATCCTGGCGTCGGGCACTCGGGTCGCGGGTACCGATAACACGCCGCGCGAGCTGTCGGGCCGGGAGGTGGAAGTGCTGCAGCTGGTGGCCGACGGGCAGTCGAACAAGGAGATCGGGGAGGCGCTGAACCTGTCCGCCCTGACCGTGAAGAGCCACCTGTCCCGGATCGGACGCAAGCTCGGCACCGGTGATCGGGCGCAGATGGTCGCTCTCGCGATGCGCGCGGGGGTCATCCGCTGACCGAGACCACTCCGGTTCCCTTGCTGGCGCCCGCCGCCGGGATGCCACCGGTCGTCGCCTCCGCAAGGGCCCTGCATGACGCAGTTGCCGTGTTGCGCGGTGGCACCGGCCCGGTGGCCGTGGACACCGAACGCGCCTCGGGATATCGCTACTGGCAGCGCGCCTACCTGGTACAGCTGCGCCGAGAGGGCGCCGGCACGGTGCTCATCGACCCGATCGACCTCGATTATCTGTGCGGGCTGGCCGAGGTGCTCAATCCGCTGGAATGGGTGCTGCACGCCGCATCCCAGGACCTGCCGTGTCTCGCCGAACTGGGGTTGGCGCCTGCTGCGGTGTTCGATACCGAACTGGCCGCCCGGCTGGCCGGTCTGGAACGCGTCGGCTTGGCGGCACTGGTCGAGGAACTGCTGGGCTACCAGCTGTTGAAGGGCCACGGCGCCGCCGACTGGTCCCGCAGACCCCTACCCGACGAGTGGCTGACCTACGCGGCGCTCGACGTCGAGCTGCTGCTACCCCTGCGCGCGGCGATCGAGGCCGAACTGGACGCCCAGGGCAAGCTGGGCTGGGCTGCGGAGGAGTTCGAGGCGGTCCGGACCGCTGGTCCACCTCCGCCGCGGGTCGACCCGTGGCGCCGGACCTCGGGGATGCATCGCATCCAGCGCCCCCGGGAACTGGCTGCGGTGCGTGAACTGTGGCTGGCCCGCGATCAACTGGCCCGGCAGCGGGACATCGCCCCAGGCCGGGTGCTGCCCGATGCCGCGATCATCGACGCGGCGCTGGCCGACCCGCTGGAAGAGACCGCGCTGCTGTCCCGGCCGGTGTTCAGTGGGCGCTCACAGCGCCGGCACGCCAAGATCTGGCTGGGCGCGTTGGCGGCCGCGAGATCGCTGGCAGCCGACGAGCTGCCACCGCTACGAGCCCAGGCAGGCAGCCCACCTCCGGTGAACCGGTGGTCGGACCGGGACCCGGCCGCGGCGGTCAGGCTCGCCGCTGCGCGTGCAACGCTGGCTGAGGTCGCCCAGCAGCACCGGGTGCCGCTGCAGAACCTGCTGGCACCCGACCTCGTGCGACGGCTGTGCTGGGAGCCCCCCGAGCTTCTCGACACCGCCGCAGTCGAGCGGCACCTGGTCGCCGGTGGGGCGCGTCGCTGGCAGTGCGAACTCACCGCGCACCCGCTCGCCACCGCCCTCAAGTCGGCCGTTGGGTAGCCTTCAAGTACTACCAACCCCCTTGTTGGGTGCCTTAAACGACTACCAACGTCTCGGTCGCAGGTACCGCCCAGACTCCCGTTCGGGGATGAGCGGGATAGGGCCAAAGGGGGCCGCAAACGCCGTTGCTCCATCGCTTTCCCTGACACCGCGCGCATAGGACGATCATGCTGATGGACTGAGATCGGCGCTGGTCGTCGGTAGGTTGGCCGTCGTTAACAGCGCCCGCCACCGGGGTTGGTGGTACTTGAAGAGCCACCTACGCGGCGGGGAGGTGGACCGTTACGGCGAGGCCCCCGCCGGGAACTGGTTCGGCGTGCACGGTGCCGGCGTGCGCGGTGACCACAGCGCGCACGATCGATAGTCCCAAGCCGGCGCCATCGCGGGAAGTGCGGGCCACCCCGCCCCGGTGGAAGGGTTCGAACAGGGCGGCCACCGCGTCCGGCGCGATCACCTCACCAGAGCTGCGAACCCGCAACCTGGCCTGCGACCCCACTCGATCTGTGCAGATCTCCAGCCAGCCGCCGGCGACGTTGTGCAGCACGGCGTTCTCCACCAGGTTGCCCACCACCCGTTCCAGTAGTGCCGGGTCACCCACCGTCAGCACCGGAGTGATCCGCGTGGTCACCCGCAGGGCGCGGTTGCGGGCCTCCCCTGCCACGATCCGCAGCGCCGCACCGGCAAGGCCCGCGAGATCGGCCGGCTCCCGGGCCCGCAGCGCACCACCCTCGGTCCGCGCCAGCACCAGTAGCCCGTCCACCAGCTGCTGGGCGCGCAACGTCGCGTCCCGGATCACCGCGGCCATCCGGCGCAACTCGGCCTGGTCCGCGGCGGGATCGGCCAGCGTCACGTCCACCTCGGTGCGCACCACCGCCAGCGGGGTGCGCAGTTCGTGGCTGGCGTTGGCGACGAACCGGCGCTGCGACTCGAATGCTGCCTGCAGCCGGTCGAGCATCGCGTCGAAGGTGTCGGCGAGCTCGGCCACCTCATCCCGAGGCCCCGGCAACCGCAGCCGCTCGTCCAACGACTCCGCGGACAGCCGACGGGCGGTGGCGGTCACCTCGTGTAACGGCCGCAGCACCTGGCCGGTGATCACCCACGCCAGCAGGACGGTGGCGAGCACCGCAAGCAGGAAGGCCACCGATCCGGCCTGCAGCACGCGGTGCCTGGCCGCCTCCTGCAAAGCGGCCCCGAGGCGGTCGGCTGCCACCGGCACCCCGTCGACCTTGACGGTGCTGCCCGGTGGCAGGTCCGGAACGGCGGCCACCACCCCGCCGACCAGCAACCAGCCCAGCCACAGCAGCAGCGCGCTCACCGCTGCCGACAGCCCGGTGGCGAGCAGGGTGAGCCGCACCCGCAGCCCGGGACCCCGGCGGGGCCTCACCAACGGCTCAGCCGGAAGCAAGGCCGGCGCTGGGTACCCGGTAACCGGATCCGACCACGGTTTCGATGATGCCCGGCTCACCGAGCTTCTTCCGCAAGGTCATCACGGTCACCCGCACCGTGGTGGTGAAGGGGTCGGCGTTCTCGTCCCATACCCGTTCCAGCAGCTCTTCGCTGCTCACCACCGCACCACCGGCGGCGAGCAGCACCTCCAGCACCCCGAATTCTTTGCGGGTGAGATCCACCGGCGCGCCAGACCGGCTGACGGTTCGCCGGGACGGATCAAGCACCACATTGCCGGCGCTGAGCACCGGAGGTACCGCGGGCGTGGCGCGGCGGCCCAGTGCCCGCAGCCGCGCCACCAGCTCGGGAAAGGCGAACGGCTTGGACAGGTAGTCATCGGCACCCAAGGACAGCCCGGTGACCCGATCGGACACGGTCCCGCTGGCGGTGAGCATCAGCACTCGGGTTACCGCCCCGGATCGAGCGATCTCAGCACACAGCTGGTCACCCGACATCCCGGGTAGGTCACGGTCGAGCACCACCACGTCGTACCGGGTCACAGCCGCCTTCTCGTGGCCGCTGTCGCCGTCGTAAGCCACGTCGACGGCCATGCCCTCACGGCGCAAGCCGCGAGCAACCGCGTCGGCCAGAGCCCGCTCATCCTCGACGATCAGAATGCGCACCCCACAACGGTGCCACACCCCATCACCGCTATGGCGCGGCGCCCGGGGTCTGCACCGTGGATGTCTCGCCAATCGACCGGATCAGCTCAGCCGCCCAGCCGGTCACCGCCCGAGCGACGTCCTGAGCGGTCAGACCGAGCTCTGCGAGCACCTCGTCACGCAATCCGTGCGCGAGGAACCGCTGCGGAATACCGACATCACGAAACGGCACGTCGACCTCGGCATCGCGCAGGGCGGCAGCCAACGACCAGCCGAACCCCCCATGCCGGCCACCATCCTCGACGCTGACAACCAGCCGGTGCCGCCCGGCCATCCGCACCAGCACCTCCGGCACCGGCAGCACCCATCGGGGGTCGACGACGGTGACCCCGATGCCCTGATCGGCAAGCCGCCCGGCCGCCGCCACGGCGAGTGCGGCGAACGCGCCGACACCCACCAGCAACACGTCGTCGCCGTCGCCCGCGACAGGCCGGGCCAGCACGTCCACCCCACCGATGCGCGCTACCGCCGGTACCGACTCGATCACCGGGCCCTTGGGAAACCGCAGCGCGGTCGGGCCGTCGTCCACCGCGACGGCCTCGGCCAGCTCCTCCCGGAGACTGCCGGCGTCGCGAGGTGCGGCCACCCGGATGCCCGGCACGATGCCCAGTACCGACAGATCCCACATGCCGTTGTGGCTGGCACCGTCATCGCCGGTGACGCCGGCCCGATCCAGGGTGATGGTGACCGGCGCTTTCAGCAACGCAACGTCCATCAGGAGCTGGTCGAACGCGCGGTTGAGGAACGTGGAGTACAGGGCCACCACCGGGTGCAATCCTCCCAGTGCCAGCCCCGCCGCGGAGGTGACCGCATGCTGCTCGGCGATCCCGACATCGAAGCACCGATCCGGGAAACGCTTGGCGAAGGCGGCCAGGCCGGTGGGGCCGGGCATTGCCGCGGTGATCGCGACCAGGTCGGCGCGCTCACCGGCCAGCTTGATCAACTCTTCGGTGAACACGCTGGTCCAGGAGGTACCGACGGGCGCGATCGGCGCACCGGTCTCCGGATCCATCACCTTCACCTGGTGCATCAGTTCCGCAGCGTCGTTCTCCGCCGGCGCATAGCCGTTGCCCTTGCGGGTCACCGCGTGCACGATCACCGGGCCGCCGAAGTCCTTGGCCCGGCGCAGGGCGGATTCCAGGGCACGCACGTCGTGCCCGTCGACGGGGCCCAAGTACTTCAGCCCGAGGTCTTCGAAGAGAACCTGCGGGGCCAGGGCATCCTTCAGCCCCCGCTTGGCGGCGTGCAGGCCGGCATAGATGGCCCGGCCCACCACCGGGGTGCGCTGCAAGGCTTGCTTGCCGGTTTGCAACACGAACTCATAGCCCGGCTGCAGGCGCAGGGTGGACAGGTGATCGGCGAAGCCGCCGATGGTCGGCGAATAGGAGCGGCCGTTGTCATTGACCACGATGATCACGGAGCGGTCCTTGCCAGCGGCGATGTTGTTCAGCGCCTCCCAGCACATCCCACCGGTCAGCGCCCCGTCACCCACCACCACGACGACGTGGCGCTGCGCCGCGGATCGGGCGCCGGCGAAGGTAAACGCCTTGGCCAGACCGTCGGCATAGGACAGTGCGGCCGAGGCGTGGCTGGATTCCACCCAGTCGTGCTCGCTCTCGGCGCGGCTTGGGTAGCCGGACAGGCCACCTCGCTTGCGCAACCGGTCGAACCCGGCGGCCCGCCCGGTGACGATCTTGTGCACGTATGCTTGGTGCCCGGTGTCGAACAGCACCGGGTCACGCGGGGAGTCGAATACCCGATGCACCGCCAGGGTGAGCTCCACCGCACCGAGGTTGGGGCCGAGGTGGCCTCCGGTGCGCGACACCTTCTGGACCAGGAAGGTGCGGATCTCCGAGGCCAACTGGGTCAAGGCCGCCGCATCGAGACGCTTGAGATCGGCAGGGCTACGCACTGACTCCAGCAGGGTCACCGGATCTCCCCCCAGGTTCGGCAGCGGCTCACGACGGCACCGAGCGCCCAGTCTACGACGGCATCAGCGAGCCAGCGCAGCCACGCATTCGACGTGATGGGTCATCGGGAACGCGTCCAGCGCCCGTAGTGCCAGCAGCCGGTAGCCCCCCTCGAGATACGCGGCGATGTCCCGAGCCAACGCTGCGGGATCGCAGGCCAGGTGGACGATGCGGGCTGGCCGACGAGCGGTGACCGCGGCGGCCACCGGCCGGCCGGCCCCCCGCCGGGGAGGGTCGAGCACCACCACGTCGGGCTGCCCGGGTAGCTCGGCCAGCGCCCGCTCCACCCGGTTGGTGACGAAGCTCACCTGTGCCAAGTCGGCCAGGGCTGCGGCGCCGTCGGCGGTGGCACGCCGGGAGGTATCCACGACGGTCACCGAGCCGGCCAGTCCCACCTGACCGGCCAGCACGGAGGCGAACAATCCCACGCCGCCGTAGAGGTCCCACGCCGTGCCCCCGCGCGGCGCGGCCGCCCACTCCCCGACCAGCCCGGCGAGGGCATCGGCCGCAGCGGGATGCACCTGCCAGAAACTGCGCGCGGACAGCTCCCAGCGCCGGCCGGCGGCGTGCCGCACGATGCGCCCGCTGCCGCGGACCTCGGTGGGCAGCCGACCTGGTCGCAGCTGCGCCACGTGTACCTGACCGCAATCGTCGGCGACCACCTCCAGCTCCGCGCCCGGGCGCCACCGGCGGGTCAGCACTGCCTCCAGCGAACCGGGCGCCGCCAACGGACAGGCCGGTACCGGCACCACCAGGTGGCTGCGATGCGCCCGGAAACCGGCTTGCCCGCCGGCATCCACCGCCAGCCGGGTTCGGGTCCGCCAGCCCAGCGGGCCACCGGGCAGTTCGTCCACCGTCACTGCCACGTCCAGGCCGGCGATCCGGCGTAACTGCTCGGCCACCACCTGCGCTTTGAGGCCCCGCTGCACCGCGGGATCGACGTGCTGGAAATCGCAGCCGCCGCAGCCACCGGGACCTGAGGCCGGACACGGCGGTGCCACCCGACCCGGCGCGCCGCCCAGCACCGCCACGGCGTCGGCCCGGCAATAGGACCCGCCGCGGTCTTCGGTCACCACTGCGCGGACCCGCTCGCCGGGCAGAGCGTGCCGTACGAACACCACCCGACCCTCATGACGAGCGACGCAGAACCCACCGTGGCCCACCGGCCCGACGGCCAGTTCCACCTCGGTCCCGGCATCGATCACGGCCGATCGCCCGACCGCTGCTGGGAGGTGACCGCCGCGGCACCACCGCTCGGGGCACCCTCGGACGGGGAGCGACCGCCGGCCGTGCCGGCGGGGCCGGCGTTCATGCCCCAGCGCACCGTGCCCGGGGCAAGCTGCTCGCGCTGGAGGATCCGGTCGGAGGACCGCAGCTGCCACGGCACGCTGGTCACCATCACGCCCGGCTCGAACAGGAGCCGGGTCTTGATCCGTAGCGCGCTCTGATTGTGCAGGATCTGCTCCCACCAGTGGCCCACCACGTACTCCGGGACGAACACCGTCACGACGTTACGAGGATTGTCCGAGCGAGCTCGCTTGACGTAGTCGACCACCGGCTTGGTGATCTCCCGGTACGGCGACTCGACCACCTTGAGCGGTACCGGGATCTCGCGCTCCTCCCATTGCGTGACCAGGTCTCGCGTGCTCGCATCGTCGACGTTGACGGTGACGGCCTCGATCACGTCGGGACGGGTCGCCCGGGCGTAGGCCAGCGCCCGCAGCGTCGGCAGATGCACGGTGGACACCAGCACGATCGCGTGGTTGCGCGACGGCAGCACGGTGTCGGTCTCCTGAGGGGCCAATTCGGCGGACACCCGGTCGTAGTGCCTGCGGATCCCGCGCATCAGCGCGAAGATCACCACCATGGCCGCGATCGCGATCCAGGCACCCTGGGTGAACTTGGTGACGACGACCACAACCAGCACCGCGCCGGTCATCACGAATCCGAAGGAGTTGATCGTCTGCGCCCGTCGCATCCGGCGACGCGCGCCAGGATCGGTCTCGGTGGACAGCAGCCGGTTCCAGTGGCGCACCATGCCGCTCTGGCTCAACGTGAAGGAGACGAAAACCCCGACGATGTAGAGCTGGATCAGCCGGGTCACCTCGGCCTGGAAGGCGATGACCAGGATGATCGCGGCGGCCGACAGGAACACGATACCGTTGGAGAACACCAGCCGATCACCGCGGGTGTGGAGCTGGCGGGGCAGGTACCGATCCTGCGCCAGGATCGAACCGAGTACGGGGAAACCGTTGAACGCCGTGTTGGCGGCGAGGACCAGAATGAGCCCGGTCATCGCGAGCAGGAAGTAGAACGCCGGTGAGAACCCGGAGAACACCGCGTCGGCGAGCTGCGCGACCAGGGTGCGCTGCTGGTAGCCCGCCGGCGCCCCGATCAGCTGCTGGTCGGGGTTTTCGGCCACCTTGGCTCCCGTGATGCCGGCGAGCATGAGCAGGCCCAGAAACATGCTGATCGCCAGCGTGCCCATCAGCAGCAAGGTGGTGGCCGCGTTGCGCGACTTCGGCTTGCGGAACGCGGGGACTCCGTTACTGATCGCCTCCACGCCGGTCAGCGCGGCCGAGCCGGAGGAGAAGGTCCGCAGCAGCAGGAACGCGAACCCGATGCCGGCGAGGTGCCGGCCCTCCGCGACGAGGCTGAATCCAGCGCTCTCGGCCCGCAAGCTCTGCCCCAGCAGGAAGGTCCGCACTACCCCGACCACGATCATGCTGAGGACGCCGAACACGAAGGCATAGGTGGGAATCGCGAACAGGGTGCCGGATTCGCGCACCCCGCGCAGGTTCATCGCAGCCAGGAGCACGATCGCGCCCAGCGAGAACCCGACCTTGTGGTCGGCCACCAGCGGCAGCGCAGCACCGATGTTGGCGGCGGCCGAGGCGATCGACACCGCCACGGTGAGGACGTAGTCGACCAGCAAGGCGCTGGCAACCACCAACCCCCAGCGCTGGCCGTGGTTGGCGGTGGCGACCTCATAGTCGCCACCGCCGGACGGATAGGAATGCACGTTCTGCCGGTACGACGCGACGACGGCGATCATCACCACCGCCACCGCCACTCCCACCCAGGTGGCGTAGGCGTATCCGGTCAGCCCGGCAACCGACAGGACGAGCAGGATTTCTTCTGGCGCGTAGGCCACCGACGACATCGGGTCCGAGGCGAAGACCGGCAGCGCGATGCGTTTGGGCAACAAGGTGTGGGTCAGCCGCTCGCTGCTAAACGGCCTGCCGACAAGGATCCGTTTGATCGCAGTCGCGAGCTTCGACACGCGTCAAAGCCTACGGCCGGGCAGTGGCTCGGCGACGCCCGGCGAGGCACGGCGGCAGCGTCGGCGATACCGTTTGGCTGGCAGATCTCCCCCGCAGTCCCCTGACAACCCGACTGACAATCCACCAGGAGTGACCGCGTGCATGTCGTGATCATGGGTTGTGGCCGGGTGGGTGCCGGTCTGGCGCTGGCGCTGGAACGTCTCGGCCACGACGTGGCGGTGATCGACCACAGTCCCCAGGCATTCCGACGACTCGGCGCCGACTTTCAGGGCCAGCAGGTTCGCGGCGGGGGCTTCGACCGCCAAGTGCTCATCGAGGCCGGCATCGAGCGTGCCGAAGCGTTCGCCGCAGTATCGAGCGGCGACAACTCCAATATCATCTCTGCCCGGGTCGCCCGGGAGACCTTCGGGGTGGAGCACGTCGTCGCCCGGATCTACGACCCCAAACGGGCCGCGGTGTACGAACGGCTCGGCATCCCGACCGTGGCCACGGTGCCCTGGACCACCGACCGCTTCCTGCGGATGCTGCTACCCGACGGGGTGGCGGCGGCGTGGCGTGACCCGTCCGGCACGGTGGCGGTGCTGCAGCTGCCGCTGCATGAGAGCTGGGCCGGGCGCACCATCGGCGAGCTGGAAGAGCACAGCGGCGCCCGGATCGCCTTCATCGTCCGGTTCGGCACCGGAGTACTGCCCGATCACAACACCGTGGTGCAGGCTGACGACCAGGTGTACGCCGCGGCGGTGTCCGGCACCGTCACTGATGTCACCACTGCGGTCGCCGCCGGGCCCCCCCGCGACTGAGCCACTTTCCCCCGACCCGGGAGCCATCATGCGCGTGACCATCGCCGGAGCCGGTGCGGTGGGCCGGTCGATCGCGGCCGAGCTGCTCGAGTTCGGCCATCAGGTAATGCTCATCGAGCGAGATCTCGATCAGCTCGAGCCGCACGTCGTGGAGGGCGCCGAATGGGTGCTGGCCGATGCCTGCGAGGTGGCCTCACTGGAGGAGGCCGGGTTGGAACATTCCGACGTGGTGATTGCGGCAACCGGCGACGACAAGGTCAACCTGGTGGTATCGCTGCTGGCCAAAACCGAGTTCGCGGTGCGTCGAGTGGTGGCCCGGGTCAACGACCCGCGCAACGAGTGGCTGTTCACCGAAGCGTGGGGAGTGGACGTCGCAGTTTCGACCCCGCGGATGCTGGCCGCGATGGTGGAGGAGGCCGCCTTCGTCGGCGACCTGGTGCGGCTGATGACCCTGCGACAGGGACAGGCCAACCTGGTCGAGGTCACGCTTCCGGCGGACACCCCGCTGGCCGGGCGGCCGGTACGGCAGTTGCAATTGCCCGCCGACGCCGCGCTGGTGACCATCCTACGAGGTGGCCGGGTGATCGTTCCGCAGGGCGATGATCCACTCGAGGGCGGCGACGAGCTGCTGTTCGTCGCCGCAGCGGAGGTGGAACCCGAAGTGCGGGCAGCGCTGGACGCTCGACGGCCCTAGCCGGCCACCCGCGCTGCACGACGGATCGCCCAGATGGTGACCAGCGCAGCCGCCGCCGTCAGCGGCAATCCCATCACGAGTCGAGCCACTCCGAGCCATTCGGTCTGCCGCATGTCGTACAGGTAGTCCTGCACGACGAAACGGGCCAGCAAGAACACCGCCCAGACCACGGTGGCCACGTCGAAGCCGAATCTGGCCCGGCGGTTGGTGCACCAACCGAATCCGGAGCCGTTGAGCACCGACCACAGCACACCGACCAGCGGACGCCGCACTATCACCGACACCACCAGCGCCAGACCCGCGATGAGGCTGTACCAGATGCCGTACAGGAAAAAGCCCCGTGCCTCCCCGGTGCGGTAGGCGATGAAGGCGCATAACGCCACCCCGAGGATCCCGGACACGGCCGGCTGGATGGCCTCGCGGCGGATCAGCCGCCACACCCCCAGTGCGACCGCGATACCCAGCGAGGTCCAGATCGCCGGTACCAGCCCGGCCAGCGGGTTCACCGCGACGAAGACCACCACCGGCACGACGGAGGCCACTAAACCGCGGATGCCACCCAGTTGCTCCAACAAAGTGGGCGTGCGCTGCTCGGACTGCGCGGGTTCCCCCGTGGTCACGCGCTCCGGAGAGGTGTCGGTCATGAACTCCGCTGCAGCTCGTAGTAGGGGTTGTACAAGACCTTGCGGCCGTCCCGCACGGCGAGGCGACCCGATGCCTTCACGGTGCGGCCGGGTTCGATACCGGGGATCCGCCGCCGTCCCAGCCACACCAGCGTAATGGGCTCGGAGCCGTCGAACAGTTCGGCCTCCAAGGTAGCCACCGCCGGCCGGGGGCAGTGTTCCACGCTGCGCAACCGCCCGAGAACCGTCACGGCTTGACCGCAGCTGCAGTCGCTGGCTCGCCGCGCACCGGACTGCTCGACGCGGCGGCACAGGTCTTCAGCGTCCAGTTCGGATGTGTCGCTGGTGAGATGGCGGACGAGTCGCCGCCAGTAGCCGGGGGACATACCGCTCATGTCGATCTCCGCCAGGCGCGATCGCGGGTACCTCGACGGACCCGCCTTAAGCCCAGCGTAACCCGATGATGCAACGATTCCCGGCAAGCCACGACCGATGTCGCCCATCGGTGGATTCAGGCCTCCAGGGCAGCGCCCTCACGCTGAGCGCCGTTGCCCGATGTGGCGGCGTTGACCAGTTCCGTGGTGGCCTGTTTGAGTTGCTCGGCCAGCGCATCGGGCAGCTGCAGCGGCAGCGGGCTGCGCACCGGAAGTGGTTCGGTACCGCGCACCACCACAGTTTCACGCACCACATCACGCAGCAGCTCGGTTCGCGCCTGGGCGCCATCGGCGGGCCCGGCGGCGACTCCGCGCAGCATCCAGCGAGGCCCATCCACGGCCACAAACCGCAGCACGCCCTGCTCGGTCACGGCCTCGACCTCCTCGCCCCACTCGCCGGCGGTTCGCCCGACCTGTGCACCATCGGCTTGCAACTTGGTCACCAGTTCCGGGACGACTTCGTCCCACAACCCGCCGCTGCGCGGGGCGGCATAGGCGGTGAGGGTGACCTGGCCGAGCTCGGTCGTCAGATGCACGGCACGCACCGGGCCGGAGGAGTCGACCTCGATCTGAAGTTGCGCACCCTCGGGCACCGGCATGCGTATCGAGCCGAGGTCGAGCCTGCCCAACCTGTCGTCGGGTGGCGCATCGCCATCGTAGGGCCCGAACGCCCGGCTGCCGGGAGCGCCGTCGAGGCCGGTGTCGAAAATCTCCTCGGCCGGCTCAGTGTCCTCGCCGTGACGCTGTGATTGCGCCGTGGCCTGGGTAGGGTTCCGTCGTCCAAACACGCTCAACATCCTTCCTGCGGTGTGGTAGGGCCCCCCTGTGTTACGTAGTGACGCCGGGTGCCGGCTGCGAACCGCGGCTCTGACGCCACCGCGGTGATGCCCGTCGAACCGTAGCCGCGCGCGGCCCGAGCCGACTGCGGTAGCGCGGTCACCTCGCGGAAGGCCACGTGTTCGACCCGTTGCACCACCAATTGCGCGATTCGATCCAGCCGGCGCAGCACGACCGGCTCGCGGACATCGTGATTGATCAAACAGACGCGCACTTCGCCGCGGTAGCCGGCGTCGATCGTGCCCGGCGCGTTGACTATCCCCAGCCCGGACTGCGCCGCCAAGCCGGAGCGGGGCTGTACGAACGCCGCGTAACCAGCGGGCAGCGCGATCGCAATACCGGTCCCCACCACGGCCCGCTGGCCCGGCTCGAGCACCAGATCCCGGGTGGTGACCAGATCGGCTCCGGCGTCGCCGGGGTGGGCGTACCCGGGCACCGGTATCTCCGGATCCAGCCGGGTCAGCAGGACCTCCAGGGATACCGGGTCGATTGCTTCTGGGCACACGGGCGGCGAGACTACCCTCGGTCCGGTGTCCGATCGTCAAGCCCCGGATCAGCGACCGGATCGGCGTGCGGCTGATGCCGAGCCGACGTTCGATGAGCGCCTGGCCGTACCGTGGTGGTGGTGGCCGCTGGCTCTCGGGGTGGCCGTCTTGCTGGCAGCCGAGCTACACATGGGATACCCGGGGCTCCGCGCCTGGCTGCCCTACGTGCTGATCGTGCCGCTGGTCGGCGCGGTACCCGGATTCATGGGGCGGCATCGAGTCGCGCTGCGCAGTGGCGAGCTGCGGGTGGGTCCCGCGCATATCGCGGTGCACCATCTGGGACAGCCCGAAGTGCTCTACCGGGACGCCAAACGGCGCGCCCTGGGGCCCGATCTGGACCCAGCAGCGTTCGTCATCCATACGGGTTGGATCGCACCGGTGGTGCGGATCGCCGTCACCGACCCAGCCGACCCAACCCCTTACTGGATTTTCAGCGTCCGTCGGGCCGAGGAGCTCGCCGCGTTGTTGCGAGGCCACACCGGCCGGGTGCCCCGCGACAGCTCCGGACCGCGCTCCCCCGGCAGGTAACCGGCACCGGATGGGCTGGTCGACCGAAGTTGACGAGTCGACATCAAGCCGCACAATCGCGGCAGACCATTCGACCGTTGCGTTGCTCGGCCAACCGGCTGCGGTGATGGACCAGGAAACAGCTCGAACAGGTGAACTCATCTGCCTGCTTGGGCAGCACTCGAACAATCAGCTCCTCGCCGGACAGGTCGGCGCCGGGCAATTCGAAGTTCTCCGCGGACTCCGACTCGTCGACGTCGACTGAACCCGACTGCGCCTCGTTTCGTCTCGCCTTAAGCTCGTCCAGCGAGTCCTCGACAAGCTCATCCGCCTCGCTCCGCCGTGGAGCGTCGTAGTCGGTCGCCATGATTCCCACCCCTGAGTCGTACGGGTCGTGCCGCAGCACAAACGCTCAGACACTGCAATTTGTGCCCGAGACGTCGGTCACACTTTTCGACGCCGCGGGTAGGGCGGGTGGGCGATGAGCACAGCGCCCTCCAATAAGCCCCTCGGCGGCGCCAGAGCGGCGACAATAGCCGGACGGCCGGCTCCGGCCGTAGATTTCGCCCGGCGTGTCGGCCCGGGCCGGATCCGCGCGTCGGTCGGCACTGGCGGCCAACTGGGCGAACCGGGCCGCAAACACGCCGCCACCAGCTGCGCTGTGCACCCGCCGCCCCTACCCTGCCTACCAGGGCTGGCCAGGTGAGGGGCCAGGAAGGGCGGGGCCGTGGCCGCGGTGAGCTCGTCGGACGCGCGGGTGGAGCGTTACCGCACTCGCCGACCCATGCACGCCCTACTACTGGTCGTCATTCTCAGCGCTGCCGCCGCGCTGGTGTGGACCAGCGTGCTGCGTCAAACTGAGGATGGCTGCGACAGTACTGGCCCAGGTACTGCCGGCGCCGTCTCCGCCGCGTCGCCGGGGTCGAGCCAGCGCCTCCCGGCCAACGGCCTGGATGACGTCACGCCTGCGCCGCCGCAGTTCACCCGAGTACAGGTACTCAACGCCAACGGCGTGCGCGGCGAGGCCACCATGGTCGACGGCACGCTCGGCCAGCTGGGCTTAGCCCCCACTACCAAGCCGGCGAACGATCCGCAGTACCCGGGATTCGACCTGCGCTGCTACGGGGAGATCCGCTTCGGTGCCGCCGGGCAGGCCGCAGCCCGGACGTTGAGCTTGGTGGTGCCGTGCGCCGAGCTGGTCCGGGACAGTCGCCCCGACGCAGGCGTCGATCTGGCGCTGGGCACCAAGTTCCTCTCCGTAAAACCCAACAATGCAGCTCGCAGCGCGTTGATCGACCTGGCCGGGCTCGGCCGCCCGGCACCGGCTGGGTCGCCGCGCGGCGGCCTGGCCGCCGCGCCTGACCTGCCAGCGGGTTCCGCGGCGATGCCGCCGCCGGCCGTACCCGTGGTGAACCCGGACCTCATCCGCCAGGCTCGCCAGGTGCGATGCTGAGTCACGTGGGCTGACTCTGGCGTTAAACGGCGTCGGCGCCGCAGCTTGCGAGCAGTTCCCCCAGCGCATCGACGATGCCCGGTGCGCCGGCGAGCAGCAGATCCGATCCGCGCTGCGGTAACCGGACCACCGCGCCTGCCTCCGCCGCGATCAACGCACCAGCCGCCCAGTCCCAGCGGTGCAGCCCGTGCTCGGCGAAACCGTCGAGCCAGCCGGATGCCACCGAGCACAGATCCAGGGCGGCCGACCCCGCCCGGCGTATATCCCGGACTTTGGGCAGCATGCCGGCTACCATGGCCGCCTGCCGCGCACGCCGCTCGGGCCGGTAGGAGAACCCGGTGCCGATCAGCGAAAGCTCCAGCTGGGTAGCGTCGCTGGCCCGCACCGCAACTCCGTCGCAGTCAGCGCCACCGCCGCGTGCTGCGCTCCACAGCCGGCCGCCCGCGGGCTGACCCACCGCCGCAGCCAGGGACTGCCCGTCCCGTTGCACCGCTATCGAAACCGCGTACCAGGGCAGCCCGTAGAGGTAGTTCACCGTGCCGTCGATGGGATCGACGACCCAGCACAGTTGCCCTGTCTGCGAGCCGGCTCCGCCCTCCTCCTCGCCCAGCACGGGCTCGCCTGGCCGCCACTGGGCCAGCAGCCGCCGAGCCAGCTGTTCCGCCGCGGTGTCCGCGGCGGTGACCACGTCGGTGGCGCTGCTCTTGGTGTACACCTGCCCGGCACCCTGCGCCCGCATCCGGACGACGAAATCACCCACCTGCCGGGCTACCGCCACGGCCGTCGCCCGCAACTGCTCGAGATCCTGGATGTCGCTGCCATACCCGCTCCCCATCGACCCATCCGACCACAGCCCGGCAGGCAAATCCGGGCTAGGGTCTGATCTCAACGGTCGCCTAGCGGCGGTCAGACCAGACCAGAGAGGAACCAGAGAGGACACCGATGGCGAGGACGCCCGGGTTCGGGGTGGACGTCGGCGGGTCCGGCATCAAAGGCTGCACGGTCGACCTGCGCACCGGGTCGTTGGACGACGAGCGCGTCCGCATCCTCACCCCGCACCCCGCCACCCCCGTCGCGGTGGCGGAGGTGGTCGCCACCATCACCGGTGAGTTCGGCTGGCACGGTCCGATGGGCGTCACCCTACCCAGCGTTCTCAAACGCGGCATCGCGCACACCGCGGCGCACCTGGACCCGTCGTGGAAGGGTCTCAACGCCAACAGCCTGCTCTCCGAGTATTGCCAGGTACCGGTCGTGGTGCTCAACGACGCCGACGCGGCCGGGCTGGCCGAGATGCGCTTCGGGGCCGGCCGCGATTCCGACGGCGTGGTCTTGCTGCTCACCTTCGGGACCGGTATCGGCAGCGCGCTGTTCGTCGACGGGGAGTTGGTGCCCAACACCGAGCTGGGCCATCTACAGGTCGACGGCACCGACGCCGAACTCCGTGCTGCCGCCGCGGTCCGCGACGATGAAGCCCTGTCCTGGGCGGACTGGGCCACCCGAGTGTCCCGCTACCTACAGGCTCTCGAGAATCTGCTCTGGCCGGATTTGATCATCGCAGGCGGCGGCGTCAGCAAGAAGGCCGATAAGTGGTTGCCCCTTCTGGAGTGCCGAACTCCCGTGGTGGCGGCGGCATTGCGCAACGACGCCGGCATCGTCGGAGCTGCGGCGGCCGCAGCCGAGGGACGCGTGCGGTAGCCGCCGCGATACTGCGCCCCCCTGCGCGATAGGCGTCGTTACAATGCAGAGTCGTACACTGGAACGTGGCACCGTCCCCGAGCACTCTGGATCGCACCGCCGTGAGTGTCGGCACTGGCTCCAGCGGCGGGCTCGCCGACGCTGACCCGATTTCCGCACCGCGCCCGAACACCGACTGTTCCGAAAGGCCGTCCGTGGCAGCCGCAGAACCCGCATCCCGTCGCGCCGCGAATTCCGGGACCGAAAAGAAGCCTTCCGCCCGCAATGGCGTAATCAGTGACGCCGACCTGAGCGCCGTTGCGGCCGGTCCCACCGCGAAAGACAGCGCCGCCGCGACGACGCGCACCCGCAGCGCCCGCAGTAGCGGTGCGAAAGCACGCGCGAAAGCCCCCGCCGGCGCCGCCAAGGCAGGCGCCAAGACCCCCACGCCCACTAAGCCCGCAGGGGGATCCGCGCTCGATGACGGGATCGGCCCCGAAGTCGACCCCGCGATCGATGCGGAGCTCGACGGACCTCCCGACATCGAAGGTGGCCCAGGCGCCGAGGACCTCGCCGACGTCGAGGTTGAGGTTGAGGTCGATGAGATCCCCGTGGAGCCTGAGGAGCCGGAGCCACCCACCGGCCCCGGCGCGGAGGACTTCGTCTGGGACGAGGAGGAATCCGAGGCCCTGCGCCAAGCCCGCAAGGACGCCGAACTCACCGCCTCGGCCGATTCCGTCCGCGCGTATCTCAAGCAGATCGGCAAGGTCGCGCTGCTCAATGCCGAGGAGGAGGTGGAACTCGCCAAACGCATCGAGGCGGGGCTCTATGCCGCCGAACGGGTGCGCAGAGCCGAGGATTCCACCGAAAAGATGTCGCCCCAGCTGCGCCGGGATCTGCGCTGGATCGTCCGCGACGGCGAGCGCGCCAAGAATCACCTGCTGGAAGCCAATCTTCGCCTCGTCGTGTCGCTGGCCAAGCGTTACACCGGCCGGGGCATGGCTTTTCTGGACCTGATCCAGGAAGGCAATCTGGGTTTGATCCGTGCGGTGGAGAAATTCGACTACACCAAGGGTTACAAGTTCTCCACCTATGCCACCTGGTGGATCCGCCAGGCCATCACCCGGGCAATGGCTGACCAGGCCCGCACCATCCGCATCCCGGTGCACATGGTCGAGGTGATCAACAAGCTGGGGCGGATCCAGCGCGAGCTGCTGCAAGACCTGGGCCGTGAGCCCACCCCTGAGGAACTCGCCAAGGAAATGGACATCACCCCGGAGAAGGTGCTGGAGATCCAGCAGTACGCCCGGGAGCCCATCTCACTGGACCAGACCATCGGCGATGAGGGCGATTCCCAGCTCGGTGACTTCATCGAGGACTCCGAGGCCGTGGTCGCGGTGGACGCGGTGTCGTTCACGCTGCTGCAGGACCAGTTGCAGTCCGTGCTGGCCACGCTGTCCGAGCGGGAGGCCGGTGTGGTTCGGCTGCGGTTCGGCCTCACCGACGGCCAGCCGCGCACCCTCGATGAGATCGGCCAGGTCTACGGGGTCACCCGGGAACGCATCCGGCAGATCGAATCCAAGACCATGTCCAAGCTGCGCCACCCCTCCCGCTCCCAAGTCCTGCGCGACTACCTCGACTAGTTGGGGCCCTTCAAGAGCTACCAACCCCGGTGACGCCGGTCTTCAACGACCACCAACCCAGCGTCTGTAAGCCCGGTTCGAGTGCCCTCTGAGCAGCCAGCAGGAACTCCACCGGGGTGAGCCGACCGGCGCCCTCGGGTAACGCGCCGAGTAAAGGCAAGCCCGTCACCGCGGGCAAGTCGGCGACGTTGCACCGTGCCGCGAGGTCGGCCTCATCGGGCCACGCGCCGATCACGATCCCGGCACACGTTAAACCGCGGGTGCGCAGCGCCTCGGCGGTCAACGCGGTGTGGTTGAGCGTGCCCAGCCCAGCGGCGACCACCACGAGCACCGGAGCCGCCAAGGCGGCGGCGACATCGGCCAACGTGGCTCCACCACCGTCCAGCGGCACCAACAACCCGCCGGTACCTTCGAGCAGCACCAGGTCGTGCACCGCGGCCAGATCCTGGATGGCCGCGACGGCGGTGGCCGGCGTCACCGGGACAAGGCCGGCGCGGCGGGCCGCCGTCGCCGGGGCCAGCGGCTCCGGGTAGCGGGCCAGCTCCCGGCCCGTGATGGGCCAGCCCACTAAGCGACGCACCTCGTCGACGTCACCCGGCTGGCCCGGGCCGACGCCGGTCTGGGTGACCTTCACCACCGCCACCCGGCGCCCGGACGCCACCGCAAGCGCGGCGATGGCCGCGGTCACCACAGTCTTGCCGACCCCGGTTCCCGTTCCGGTCACCACCAGTACGGTCACTGGACCGCCGCCTCCCCGGCAGCCATCGCACCGGCCACTAGCCGGCCGGGGCCGGTGAGCACCGCAGGCAGCACCTGCGCGACGTACGCCAAATCCGAATCGGTCAGCGCGGCATGGGCAGTCAGCCGCAGCCGGCACGTCCCCACAGGCACCGACGGTGGACGCAGGCATCCCACTCGCACGCCGTGGCGCAGGCAGTGCGCAGCCGCGTCGACCGCGCACCGCGGCTCGCCGAGGATGATCGAGACCACCGCGGACGCCGGCGGGCAAGCACCAACCGCGGTAGCCAGCGCCGCGGCTGCGGCGAGTACCCGAGCGGGCAGCGCCGGCTCGACCCGTAGCAGCCGCAGCGCAGCCAGCGCGGCCCCAGCCGCCGGCGGCGCCAGGCCGGTGTCGAAGATGAAGCTGCGCGCCGTGTTGACGAGATGGTCCACCACGGCCCCCGAACCCAGGACAGCACCGCCCTGGCTGCCCAGCGATTTCGACAGCGACATGGTGGCCACCACGTCGGGCTCGCCGGTCAACCCGAGCCCGGCCAGGACCCCACGCCCGCCGGGGCCGCATACCCCCAATGCGTGCGCCTCATCGGCCAGCAGCACCGCCCCATACCGCCGGCACACCGCATGCAGCTGCGCCAGCGGCGCAAGATCACCGTCCACGCTGACCACCGAATCGGTGACGACCAACGCGCGCTGCTCGGACCGGGCAGCAAGCGCGGCCGCCACAGCCGAGACGTCGCCGTGCGGAGTCACCACGACCCGGGCCCGGGACAGCCGGCACGCGTCCACGAGCGAGGCGTGACTGGCCGCGTCGGACACCACCAGCGCCCCGGGGCCGGACAACGCGGTCAGCGCGCCCAGATTGGCGGTGTAGCCCGAGGAGAACACCAGCGCCGCCGCCGTTCCGCAGAATGCGGCGAGCTCGTCCTCCAGCTGGGCGTGCAGCTCAGTGGAACCTGTGACAAGGCGCGAGCCCGTCGATCCGGTTCCCCAGATGCGGGTGGCTTGTACCGCGCCCTCCACCACCCGGGGATCTCTCGACAGGCCCAGGTAGTCATTGGACGCCAAATCGATCACTGACTCGAGCGCCGGCCGCGGTCGCATCACCCGCCGCAACCCTGCGGCGCGGCGAACGGCAGCCGCGTCGTCCAACCACGCCAGCGCCCCGGTCGGAGCGGGAAGCATCGTCACGACCTGCGAGCCTACGACGCGCCAGCCGGCTGCGATCCGGCATGCACCTCTTCGACTGCGTGCCGTGTCGTGCAGGATGACCCGCCAGCCGACGGTGATCAGCCTAACTCGCGGATCGAGGGACTGCAGGTGCCGTGGGTACGGTATCCGCCCAGCTCAATAATTCAGTTGCCAGGTCGCCCTCGTGCATCGGTACGAAACGCGCAGCCTGCCGATCGAGTCGCAGCAGGCGGCCCGAGCTGGAATCGACGAACAGGCCGGCCACTTGCACCCGGCCGGCCAGGACCGCAGCGCGGATCGCCGAGTGCCTGGCGATCACCTCAACCTGGCGCGCCACGTTGACCATCGCCAGCTGGTCAACCTCGGTGTGCCCGTCCTCACCCGCGGCCACACCCACCGGGTGGCCTTCGCGCAACGCGTGCAGGCTTGGCAGACCCCAGCGCAGCCAGCTGGCCAGTGACCCGTCGGCAGTTGCGCCGTCGAGCAACCCATGCATCGCGGCGCATCCCGAATGACCGCACACCACGATCGACGGCACTGCCAGGTGGTTCACCGCATACTCCAGCGACGCGGCCACCGACGAGCCGCACTCCAGCTCCGACGGCGGCACCAGATGGCCGATGTTGCGCACCGTGAACACATCACGAGGGGCAATGCCGGTAATCAACTGCGGTGATACCCGCGAGTCGGCGCAGCTGAAAAGCAAGATCCGTGGGCGATCGGACGCGACCTCATCGACCACGACGGTGCCGCCCGCCGCCTCGTGCTGCTGGCGCCAGCCGGTGAGGTGGTCACGAGCGGCGTGATCGAGGAACTCGGCCACCATCTCCACCACCACATGGCTGCCGCGCGGCACCTGCGCCAGCATCCGGGACAGCCGCGGGATGGACAGGAAACTCACGGTGCCCGCGACCACCACTCGCCAGGATCCCGAGGGGGCCCGCTGCACCTGCACTCCAGACCGGACGGCGCAGCGGAGCACCGCGAGCAACGACAGACCCAATCCGATGAGCACACCGGCCAGCAGGTTCAGCCACACCACACCCGCCAGGGTCAGCAGGTAAATCGTCAGTTCACCGTTCTTGCGGGCGCAGCGCAGGTCAGCGAGCTTGACCAGACGCACGCCGATCACCACGAGCAGGCCGGCGAGCACCGCCAGCGGGATCAGCTCGATCAGTTCGACGAACAGCACCGCGAACACCAACACCCAGACACCGTGCACGACGGCCGAAGCCCGGGTCTTCGCGCCCGCGGCGACGTTGGCGGAACTCCGGACGATCACACCGGTCACCGGCAGGCCACCGAGCATTCCGGACAGCGTGTTGGCAGCGCCTTGGCCGACCAGCTCACGGTCGAAGTTGGTCGTGGCACCGCCGCTGAGTTTGTCCACCGCCACCGCCGACAGCAAGCTCTCCACGCTGGCGATCACCGCCACGGTGAGCACGCCGACGAGGACACCGCCCCAGCTGCTCCCGGGTAGCTCCGGCAGGCTCACCGCGTCGAGCACCGAACCAGGCAGTACGACCCGCTCCAGGTCGACCGCGAGTACCGTGGCCAGCGCCGTTGCGCCGACCACTGCGGCCAGCGGGGCGGGGATATGCAGCAGGGGGCGGGGCAGCCGCGGCCAGATCAGCACGACGGCGATCACCAGGAGTCCCAGTACCGTGGCCGGGTAATGCATGTCCGCGATCTGGCCGGGTAGCTCGGCGATGTTCCTGATCGCGTTCTCGCCAGGCGTACCACCGAGCAGGACGTGCAGCTGACCCAGGGTGATGGTGATGCCGATCCCGGCGAGCATCGCGTGCACCACTGACGGGGAGATCGCCAGCGCCGCCCGGGCCACCCGGCTGATTCCGAACATCATCTGGAGCAGCCCGGCGGCCGCGGTGATGGCGCACATGACGCCCCAGCCGTACTTCGCGACGAGATCCGCCACCACCACTGTGAGGCCGGCGGCCGGTCCGCTGACCTGCAACCGGCACCCGCCGAGTAAGCCGGCCACGATCCCACCGACGGCGGCCGCGATGAGCCCGGCCATAACCGGTGCACCGGACGCCACGGCAATGCCCAGCGACAGCGGGATGGCGATCAGCACCAGCACCGCAGAAGCGGGCAAGTCCTGACGTAACACCGTGCGCGCGCGGGAGTGTTCAGCAGCCAGCGGAACAGCAGCGGCGGGCAAACGCATGCAACAGCCTCCGGACGAGGGTCTACGAGCCATGGACCCGCCAGCTGCGCCGGGGACGTCGCCACTGAAGCGACCCTCGACGATCGCGGACTTCTACTGGGATCGGTCGTGGGATGGTCGTCATTGACCGTGATAACCCGGTTCCTCCCCGTTACCGTGATCCTCGACGGTACGGCTTGAAATCCCGGTAAGGCAAGGCTCACTACTCAACCTCACCCGGCGGCCGCCGCGGCGAGCACGCCAGAAGTGATCTGCGCAAGCTCCTCGTCGTCGGTCACGTAAGGCGGCATCGTGTAGACGAGATCGCGGAAGGGCCGTAACCACACGCCCTGGCTCACCGCGGCAGCGGTGGCAGCGGGAAGATCGACCTCATGGTCCAGCTGGACCACCCCGATACCGCCCAGTACCCGGACGTCGGTGACTCCCGGGAGCTCGGCAGCCGGCGCCAGCCCGGCCCGCAGTCCCGCCTCCAGCCGACGCACCCGGGCCCGCCAGTCCTGACCGAGCAGCAGATCAATGGAGGCCGACGCCACCGCCGCCGCCAGCGGGTTGGCCATGAACGTCGGCCCGTGGGCGAGCACGGGAACTTCGCCGCCGCTGACGCCCTCGGCGACCCGCGAGGTGCACAGCGCGGCGGCCATCGTCAGGTAACCCCCGGTGAGCGCCTTGCCCACGCACATCACGTCGGGGCTGACCCCAGCGTGATCAGCGGCGAACAGCGCCCCCGTGCGGCCGAACCCGGTGGCGATCTCATCGAAGATCAGCAGCACGTCGTGGGCCAGTGAGACCTCGCGCAGCACGTGCAGGTAGCGCGGATCGTGGAAGCGCATCCCGCCGGCACCCTGCACGACCGGTTCGACGATCACCGCCGCCAGTTCGTCCGCGTGCCGCGCCACGGTGTCAGCCAGCAGCTGCACATAATCAGGCTCCAGCGCGGCGGGCGGTGGTGGCAGGAATACCTGCTGTGCCAGCACCGCTGACCACAGCGAGTGCATGCCGCCGTCGGGATCGCAGACGCTCATCGCGCCGAAGGTGTCGCCGTGATAACCGCCCCGCCAGGTGAGCAGCCGGTGCTTGCCGGGCCGACCCTGCGAGCGCCAGTACTGCAGGCACATCTTGATCGCGACCTCCACCGACACCGAGCCCGAGTCGGCGAAGAACACGTGCTGCAACGGATCCGGAGTGATGTCGACGAGGCGGCGGGCCAGCCGGATCGCGGGCTCGTGCGTCAGACCGCCGAACATCACGTGACTCATCCGGCTGAGCTGGGCGCACACCGCGGCGTCGAGAACCGGGTGGGCATACCCGTGGATGGCCGCCCACCACGACGACATGCCGTCCAGCAACTGCACTCCATCGGCCAACCGCAACCGGATCCCTGCTGCGGAGTGCACCAGGAGCGGATCGGCACGTCCCGGCATTGGACTGTAGGGATGCCAGACGTGTGCACGGTCGACAGCGAGCAGATCCTGCACGGGGTCCACGACTGGCGAGCCTACGAGCGTCTGCCCATCAACGCGGTAAGTGTATACCTAGAGTGACGATGATGACGCTATGTACACGGTGTAACACGTTGTGCCGCAGCGACGATGACAAGCTGTACAGGGATCCCTCCGGGGATCCGCGGCGTGGTTCTTTCCAGTTTCGGGGGATCACTCGCAAGGGGGCAATGGGGCGCGCTTGATCGTCGGGAACGAATGGCGGAGGCACATTCTTTCCCGGCACCTGGGGAGGGGACAGCCCAATGGCGGCATGTTGGCGACCATGTACGTTCCGCGACCGAGTCGATCTCGTTCGCATCTCATGATTCCACGACGGGTAGCGCGAAATTTCGCGGCGAGCACCGTTGCCGCGGCGGACGAATACACCGACATCTCCCAACCTTCCAGCGATCAGCCCGCAGCGGTGGTCCGCTGTTCAGGTCACAATTCGAGTCCAGTTGCCGACCCGATCCGGGTGCTGCTGGTCATCGAAATGAGCCTGCTTCGCGGAGCGCTCGCAACGGTGCTGTCCAGCGAGGAGGACATCGAAGTGGTGGGCGGAATCGCCGGCGGCGAGCGCGTGGTCCCCGCCGCGATCCGGCACCGTCCCGATGTCGCCGTGCTGGACATCGACCAAGGTGGGTCGGAGGCGCTGACCGTGGCCCAGGCGCTGCACGAGCGGTTGCCCGGATGCCGGGTAGTGGTGCTCGCTACCGCGCAACGACCGGGACTGGTCCGGCGGGCATTGGATGTTCCGGTGGCCGGAGCGGTGGACAAGGATGCGCAACCCCGGCGGCTGGTGGGCACCATTCGGCAGGTCGTCAAGGGTAAGCGGATGATCGACCCTGCCCTCGCGGTTGCCGCGATCGGCGTGGCGGGTAGTCCGCTGACCCCTCGGGAGCTCACGGTCCTCGACCTCGCCTCAGGCGGGGCGTCGCCCACTGAGATTGCTCAGCGGCTGTTTCTGAGTCGCGGGACGGTCTGCAACTACCTTTCGCGTGTCATGACCAAGCTGGGTGCGCGTACTCGGATCGATGCCATTCGCATCGCCGCCGAGGCCGGTTGGATCTAAGCAGGTGTGGCAACGGGCCGGGCTGATGGCAATCAGCCCGGCCCGTCGTCGCGCTGATCACTGCTGTGCATGTCACTGCTGGCCATGGCCGAGGACCAGATCCCGGTACAGCGGTGCCGTCGCGATCAGCTCCCGATGCGTACCCGCGACCAGGTCGGCACCGTCCATCAGCACGATTCGCTGCGCCCGCAACGCGGAACTGATCCGGTGGGCGACGACGATGAGCGTGCCCCTGCGGCCGGCCAGTACCCGCTCCACCCGCTCTTCGGCGGCCGGGTCGAGATGGCAGGTGGCCTCGTCCAGAATCAGCACCGGCGCCGGAGTGAGATGAGCCCTGGCGACCGCGATGAGTTGCCGCTCGCCGGCGGACAGCGTGCCAGGGTCGATCACGGCGTCATATCCGCCCAGGCGGCCCATCATGACGCCCAGGTCCAGTTCTGCAACGACGGCGTCCAGATCGGCGCGGGTGGCGTTGGGATGCAGGTACCGCAGGTTGTCACCGAGTGTCCCGGCGAAGACATACGCCTCCTGCGGGATCAACACCCGATGGTCGGCCAGGGTCTGCGGGTCGAGATCAGCCACCGGCGCGCCGCCCAGGCGGACCTGGCCCTGGTCGGGAACGTGAGTGGCAGCCAGTAACCCGGCCAGGGTTGACTTTCCCGCGCCGCTGGGACCGATCATGGCCAGGTGCTGACCCTCGGGGATCACCATGTCCAGCGCCTTCACCACCGGCTCAGCATGTCGGCCGTAGGAGAAGGTGACTCCGTCCACCACGAAGTCATGCCCATGGGGAAGCTGCCGGCGTGCCGGGCGGCTAGGCGTTGGCCGCTGCCCCGCCTCGACCAGGCGGTCCAGGGTGACCACCAGCCGCAGGCCCCCGGCTCCCAGGCCATCGACCAGCGCTTTCAACGCCGGCAGCAGGCCCTGGGTCAAGTAGATCAGCCCGCCGGCAACGGCTCCCAGCGTCAAGCCGTTGTGCAACAACCAGGGCGCCCCGACGAGCAGCCCCACGGCCGGCAGCCAGCCACCCAGGGCCACCGCGAGCGTGCGGATCGCCGCCATCCGGGCCACGGTCCGTTCCGCAGCTGCGTGGGCGTCGACATCGCGTTGCACCCGCGCGCAGGCCCGGTCCTCGCCACCACAAGCGACCACATCGCGCAGGCTGGTTGCGAGAGCACTGGCAGACTCGGCGACCCCTTCGTCAGTGAGCACCTGCTTGCGTTGGTGGGTCATCATGGATCGCAAGGAAGCCAGGAAGACTCCCAGACCGGCGAGTAGCGGCGGCAGCACCAGCAACGCGACGGCGCCGGTCAGGGTGGCTATCCCGATCACCGCGCTGATCGCGCTGATCACGAAGCTCCTGGTGAGCAGGAGCAAGCCGGCGAAGTTGTCGCGTACCACCTCGACCTGATGGGTCAGCCGCGTGACGGCGCCCGAGTCCGGCCGGCCGCCCAGTACCGTGGATCGCTGCAGCGCGCCTGCCACGACACCGTCCACCAGATCGTCACGGAACGGCTCGACGATCTCAGCGAGAATCCGGTAGACCTGCCCGGTCGCCAATGCCCCTGCAAGCACCGCGACAGCCAGCACACCAAGCCACGCGAATCCGGTCCCGGGCCGGCCGACGATGAACCCGGTATCCAGCGCCTTGGCCACGCCATAACCGGACAGCAGCAGCGGCATCACTTCCAGCACCGACCACGCGGCCAATCGCAGCAGCGCCCGCGGGTGCCGGCGCAGCGCGGCGAGCAGCAACCGGGGCACGGTCTGATCAGTGGTCACGGTGAGGGTCATACCGGCACTTCCGAGGGTCTGGCAGGGTCCGTCGCAGCGGGCCCTGGTTGCGTCGATAACGCATCAGTACCGAACAAGGCCCGGTAGTCCGGGTCGCGCCATAGCTCGCGGTGCGGGCGCAGGCTGCGCACGGCGCCCCGATCGAGCCAGGCGACCAGATCCGTCCGGGCCGCGGTGGCCGCTCGGTGCGCAATGATCAGTCGCGTCTGACCGCGATTCGCACTGGCCAGCACTGCGCCGACCTGCCGTTCGGTCACGGTGTCCAAGCTGGATGTCGCGTCATCGAGGATGAGCACCCGGTAGGGGTGGGCGAAGGCCCGGGCCAGGCCGAGCCGCTGCAACTCACCGCCGGACAGCGGCGCCGCCGCCAGCTCGGTGGCGTAACCGTGCGGCAATCTCTCGATGAAGGTGTCGGCGCGTGCTGTGGCGGCGGCCTGGCGAATCTTCGCCTGGGTGCGACTCCGTGACCCGAAACTGATCACTTCTTCAATCGTGTCGCCCACCAGCGCCGGCCGCTCGAAGGCGAAGCCCACCGCGCTGCGCAACTGCTCGTGGGACAGATCGGCGAGCGCTACGCCGTCGAGTAACACCTGGCCGCGCTCCGGATCGACCAGCCGACCGGCCACCGCAGCGAGCAACGACTTGCCCGCCCCCGACCGGCCGACGACCGCCACCGTGACACCGGCCGGGACCACCAGATCAAGCCCGTCGATCACCGGCTCCCCACCGGCGGATATCCGTACCCCGCGGAACTCCAGGCGGCCGCCGCTGCCCGACGGCTCAGGCAGGTTGCCCGTGCCGTACCGGAGCACCGGTTGGCTGAGCACCTCGGCCGCGCGCCGACCACCGGCTCGGGCCCGGGCCAGCTTGTTCAAGTAGCCCATCGCCGAGCCGAGGCCGGCGGCCATTGCCGCGTAGCGGCTCGCGGCGTACAGCTCGCCGACGCTGAGCCGACCGGCGACCACTCCTAATCCGGCGACGCCGACGACGACCAGCTGCAACAACGGCCCGATCACCGCGGACTGGCCGGCAACTCGTACCTGGTTGCGCCACATCTGCGCACCGTGTTCACGCAGGCTGGGTAACGGCTGGAGGATGCGCTGGCGCTCACGCTCCACGCTGCCGGCCGCTGCGATGGTGCGGGCCCCGGTCAACGCATCGAGCAGCCTGGATGAGATCAAGCCTTGGCTGTGCAGGTAACCCCGGATGGTCTCGGTGTTGTGCCGGACGAACACCCGCAGCAGTGCGGCCATGGCGACCAGACCGGCCAGCGCGGTGAGTCCCACCCACGGGTCGATCAGCATCAAGGCCACGATGCCGCCGACCGGGGGAATCAGGCCGGCGCCGACCATGACGGCGGTCACCCCGACTTGGCCGGCCTCGCTGGCGTTCCGAGCTACCCGGGTGACCAGGTCACCGGGCTCGAAGCGGCGAGTGGCGGCCGGTCCGATCGCGACGAGATGCTGGACCAGCGTCATGCGCAGCCAGGCTGTGCACCGGGCGTTGCTCGTTCCGGAGGCGATGTCACCCATCACTTTCCCGAAGACCAGGGTGGCGATCAGTGCCGCACACGCGAGCAGGTTCCAGCCGAGATGGCTACCTCGGGGAAGTGTGTCGAGAACCCGGCCGATCGCGGTCGGCAGCAGGACATCGGCGCCGGCGGCAACGAGCGTGGCCAGCGTGAGCCACCAGATCCACCACCCGCCCCGCCGACCCGTCGACAACAGCAAGCGGTCCGCTTGCCTGGCCATCGGATCCTGCGGTGCTGATGCCGTGGCCGGCTTGCTGTTCACGCGGCCTCCGCATCGTCCGTCATCACTCAAAGAGGGATTACCAAACCATTGGGTGGTCCGGGGCAACGCCGGCTGCCCCGGACCACCCAGCTATCAGGAATCAGTCGCCGCAGAGCAGCAGGCTGAGGCCACTGCCGCAGCAGCGGCTCCGGCCGCCGCGACCGAAGTCGTGGCAGTCGTCGTAACCACCGGAGGGCTCCATGCCCTGCAGGTCGAGAAGTGCCATTGTGTTCACCTCCCTCCGAATATCGAGCTGGATACCAACCCGTTCCTGCCCAACAGCACCGTCGACACGGGGGCATCGTGCGGCGGGGGCTGGCGGGGTTCGCTGAGGAACGGGAGACCAACGGGGTGCTCGTGTACTGCCGCACCCAGTGCGAGCAGCACGCCTGCGGCGCCGCTCGCCAAGTCCATCGAGAGCCGAAGCAGCTGCTCACCAGGGAAGGCGAGGTGACCCTGGTAGTCGACGCGGTGCCAGGACAGCCGCCGGATCTGTGCGGCGACCTCCTGGTTCCAGATCGCCTGCCCTGGTGCGTACGCCCGGCTGAGATAAAGGATCATTCCGGCCCGACCGCTGAACAGGCCCGGTTGGATGTAGAACCGTGACTGGGCGGCGCGACGGATGGCGGCCGCCGTATCGGCGAACTCGTCATCAGCCCGGTGCGTGAGGTACTCGTCGAGGATCATGCCGATACCCGCGCTGCCCCGGTCCAGGTACGGCATGTCACGCCAGCCCTCGTGGACCATCATCAAGCCGTCGTCACGCAGCTTGCAGCGACGCAGGTCCTGGCGTAGTGCGGTGTTGGACAGTTCGAGGAATTCGCGGTCACCGGTGTGCTCGTAGAGCCGTAGGAACATCAACGCCGGCCCCGACGATCCGTACATCAGCCCCGCGTAGGGATGGTCCCCGCCGCTGATCGTGCCGACGGCGTCCGGTCCACCGAGGCGGTCGGCGACGATGTCGGCGGTGCGCAGCGCGTGGTCGAACAGCGTGGGTTCACCGGCCAAGCCCGCGAAGTGGGCCAGGTTGAGCGAGATGCCGGCAAGGCCGCCGGACAGGTCCGTGCCGAGTTGCTCGTATGGTTCGCTGAGGCAGAACTCGATCAAATCGAGGGCGGCTTGCCGGTATCCCAGCTCAGCCAATACGTAGGCGACGCCGTGCAGCCCGTCGTACAGGCCTAACCGCGTTCCGCGGGAGGCCGCGGCGGCGTGTTCGAGCAGCCAGTGCTCCCCCGCGGGATACCGCGCGGCCCGGGTCACCGACAGCGCGTAGAGCACACCGGCCGCACCGTGGGCGATGTTGAGACCGCCGGTGCTGAATTGAGCGATGTCCCCGGGGAACAGCCGGTCAGTGCGCTTGGGCGTCGCGCTGGCCAAAATCCCCGCGACGATGGAATCCCGCGCGGCCGTCCACCCGGTCGTCCCGTCCGGTAAAGCCGGCAGGGCTGTGCTGCGTCGGGGCGCAGCCTCGTTACCGCCACTGGTTCCGCTGATCGTGCGCACCGCTTCGTCCAGGAAAGCAGGCGGCACCGGGAAATGCTCGGCGATGACCTGTGCGAAATCCGCCGGCTTTCCGGCGTCCAGCCGGATCAGCGCAGTCAACGGCAGGAATAAAGCAAGCCGCAGGCAGGCCAGCGAGTACCGGTCTATGTCGAGCCCCCTTCGATCTCGGGGGGCTGCGAATGCGGGACTACCCAGAGTGGGACGGCGTGCTTCATCGACCCTCGCTGCGACCTCGAAGTCGATCAGCGTGATCCGGCCGTCATCCCGGACGAGAACGTTGAACAGGTGCAGATCACCATGGATGATCCCGCGGCCATGAATTGCTGTGATGATATCTTCGATCTGGCCGCAGACCCGCAACGCCCATTCGGTGTAGGCGGCGAACTCGGCCGGCCCGGCGGCGGGGTCGTTCATCGGATACCGCTGCGCGAAGACCTTGTTCAGCGGTGCGCCTTCGATGAATTCCAGCGCGAGGAAATGGTGCTCGCCCAAGGTGAAATGGTCATGGACGGCCGGTACCCCGGTGATGCCTGCCAGCCGTTCAAGTGTTTCCCGCTCGCGCTGCAGCCGCTGGACCGCGTCGGCACCGTCGGCGGCAAGGCCGGCATAGGGCCGGGCTTCCTTGAGCACTACGCGGGTGCCGGTTCGCTGGTCGGTGGCCTCGTAGAGCCCCCCGCCATTGGAGAAGTGCAGCACCTGCTCGACGCGGTATGGCAATTCCTTGACCGTCGTGGCGTTCCGCGCGGCAAGCTGGGGAACCAGCAACTCAGGCAGAGTCACCCACGGTGGGGTGTAGAACACCGCATCCCTGCGGTCGGGCACCAATCCCCCGGTGGGGTCCTCGATGGCCGGAACCTGGTCTCCGCGTGCTGACAGGCAGTGCCGTAGCGCGAAGCCGCCGTATCGAACGTAGAGCGGGCCCTCGTTCCAGCGCAGGTCGCTGAGGATGTAGGGACCTGGTTCGCCCTCCAGCCGCTCGCCCAGGTCGTGCAGGATGGTGCCGAGCGCGTCGACGTCAGTTGGGTAGATCGTGACGAACTTGCCGCTGGCGCCCCGCGGGGCGTACTTTGCATTGTGCATGTGAACGATACTGCGAGAAGCTAGGAATTTAAACGTGATCCCCCGCGGGACGCAGTATGACCATACCGTTTCCAGAATGCGATCCGCGTTATCGAGGCATGCCGATGCGTGGACTTTCCAGCCTTGCGCGGGCGCCGTTGCGCCCACCTGGCTCATGACCACCCAATTGTCGAGGAAACGGCGTTCCCAGCCCTGGGGCACCGGCCGCCGAGCGGCATCGAAGAATTCAACTCGATTATGACCGGCCATCGAGTCGTAGAACAACGGATCCGCGATGCAGTACACCTCGTAACCGTCGTCCATTGTTTCCCCCTTGTTGCTGACCGTTCATCGCTATGTAGCAATAATCGTGCCAATTCCGGGGTGCGGCAAGTGGCGTTCGTCAGGCCTTCGCTGTGAAGGAATCACAGGTGTCGACGGGTGATTCACACCGTGGCAAGAGAGCACCGGCGATTACGACGGCGCTGGCCCGTCGTCGGGCACGGGCCCGGCTATCTCATCCTGCTCGGGCAGCAACGGGGAGATGGCCAGGTCCTGGATGGACGTATCCGCCAACGCCGCATGCACTGCCCGGGCGCTCGGGCGGGCTGCCACCGTACGGAGCGCATCACCGTCGCCGAACACCAGCAATGCCAGCACGCACGCGCAACCGCGGCGCAACTGCGCGGCCTCGGCAGCGTCAACGGCTGCCCGCCTGCTGTCAGAAGCTGTGCGGGACGCGGCGAGGCGCTCCGCAGCCGCGGACTGCTGCGCTGCGGCGAGGTCGGACACCGGCTGCTGTCCCGGTAGGTCACGGGTGATGAGCGCGGTTTGCACGCGCGGCAGCGGAACGCGGAACACGACTCTCGACAGCCGCACTCCCCGCGCCAGCTCGGCCGCGCGGTCTGGCGTGAGGTAGGAGTCCAGCTGTACCAGCGCCCAGTGCGGCGTAGGCCCCGCCGGCAGCGATGCGCCGGCGCGACGCAGGTACTCCGCGACCGGTTCCCCGGCCTCGGGGCCGAGCCGCTCTACACCGCCTGGCACCGACTCGTCACGCTGACCTGCCACCCACGTGGTGAGGCCGAACACCACGACCAGCACAGCCAGCAGCACCCACCAGCCTCGCCGCGGCATCAGTTACACCTGCGCGGCCAGCACGTCCAGGGCGTGGCGCAGGTCGTCGGGATCCGGGCTGGTGAATTCCACCCAGCGGTCGTCAGCAGGGTGCGGAAAGCCCAACCGCGCGGCGTGCAGCCACTGCCGCTGCAAGCCGAGCCGCTGGGCCAGCGCGGGGTCCGCACCATAGGTGAGATCACCGCAGCACGGGTGCCGCAAAGCGGCGAAGTGCACCCGGATCTGGTGAGTACGCCCGGTCTCCAGCGTCACGTCACACAGCGACGCAGCCGGAAAGGCCTCGATCACCTCGTAGTGCGTCACCGACGGCTTGCCACCGGCGATCACCGCAAAGCGCCAGTCGTGCTTGGGGTGGCGGTCGATCGGGGCGTCGATGGTGCCCCGGCTGGGATCCGGATGGCCTTGCACCAGCGCCCGGTAGTGCTTGGCCACGATGCGATCCCGGAACGCCCGCTTGAGCGACGCATAGCCCCGCTCCGACTTGGCGACCGCCATCAGGCCGCTGGTGCCCACGTCCAACCGGTGCACCACGCCGTGGCGCTCCGCCGCGCCCGAAGTAGCCACCTGGATGCCTGCGGCGGCGAGACCGCCGAGCACGGTGGGCCCGCTCCAGCCCGGACTGGGATGCGCGGCAACCCCAACCGGCTTGTCCACCACCACCACATCTGCGTCGTCGTGCAGTACCTGCATTCCCGCCACCGGCGCAGCCGTGACCACTGCGGGTTGTTGCCGATCGGGCAGGGTTACTTCCAGCCACGCGCCCGCGGCCAACCGGTCGGACTTGCCGGCCGGCATACCGTCGATCAGGACCGCGCTCGCCTCGGTCAGGCCGGCCACCACCGTGCGCGACAAGCCCAGCAGGCGGGCCAGCCCGGCGTCGACCCGCATCCCGTCCAGCCCGTCGGGAACCGGCAGGGTCCGGATGTCGCTCATGGCCGGCCCTCCGGGCTGCGTGCGATGCGGGAGCTGCGGGTACCGTCGAAGTCCCGACCGGTGGCAGCCAGAAAGACCAGCAACAGGCCACCACACACGATCGCCGAGTCCGCCAGGTTGAACACCGGCCAGACACTGCCATCGGGCGCCAGCAGCGACAGGAAATCCACCACGTGCCCGCGCAGCGGCCCAGGGCTACGCAGCAGCCGGTCCACCAGATTGCCCAGCGCGCCTCCCAGCACCAGACCGAGTCCGAACGCCCACCCGGCGCTGCGCAGCCGGGATGCCAGCCGGATGATCAGCACCACCACTCCCACGGCGATCAGCGACAGCAGCCAGGTCAGTCCAGTCCCCAGCGAGAACGCCGCCCCCGAGTTGCGGAAGACCACGAGATACAGCGCGCCGCCGAGCAGCTTCACCGGCGGGTGACCCTCGAGAAACGCCACCACAATGATCTTGCTGATCACATCCAGCACGAGCGTTACGCCAGCGGCCGCAGCCAGCAAACCGGTCCGGCGCCGGCGCGGCGATACCGGCGATACCTCGGAGGTCTGCTGTTCACCCGCGGCTGCTTGCTCGATGGGCTGAGATGGATTCATGACACCATTGTGACCAATGATGGTTGGGCCGCTCAGACGCCGGTCTCTCCACGCCACCGGGCCAGCCGGCCGGCTCGGTGCACGGCCCGGATCCGCTGCTCCACCTGCTCCCGCTGAGCAGCGGTCGTAACGATCAACAGCTGATCACGGGCCTGCAGCCGGGTGGTCGGCTCCGGGGTGAATCCCTGCCCGTCGCGCACCACCAGGCTGACCACCGACCCGATGGGAAGCCTCAGCTCCCAGAGGTATACACCGTGCAGTCGCGACAGCGGAGGCACCTTGATCTGGAGCAGTTCAGCTTGCATCTCGTCCAGCGCCGCGGAATCGACCTCCATCTCCCGGCTCTGCTCCGGGCGGGACAGCGCCAGCCATCGCACGATCAGCGGCAACGTGACGCCCTGCACCGCGGTCAGGATGACGACCAGCACGAACACCACATCCACCAGCTGCTGCGCGCCGGGGAATCCTCGAGTCAGCGCGATCAACGCCAGCACGATGGGTACCGCCCCGCGCAGCCCAGACCACGACAGGAAACCTTGCTCGCGCCAGGGCACCTGCAACGGCGTCAGAGCCAGCGCCACCGACACCGGCCGCGCCAGCACGACGAGCACCGCGCCGGCAATCAGCGCGGGAATCAGAACACCAGGCAAGCGAGCCGGCGAGGCATACAGCCCGAGTAGCACGAACAACGCTATCTGCGCGAGCCAGCCCAGTCCCTCGGCGAAGGACAGGGTGTCGCCGCGGTGCGGCAGGCGGGCATTGCCCAGTACCAGCCCGGCGAGGTAAGTCGCCAGGAATCCCGAGGCGTGCAGTCCCTGCCCGGCGGCGAAGGCGAGCACGCAGACCGCGATGGTCGCCAGCGGGTAGAGGCCCGTCGCAGGAAGCGCCGCGCGACGCAACGCCCACGCTCCCCCGAATCCCAGCGCGGCTCCCACCAGCGCACCGGCAAGCAGCTCGTAGCCCACCAGCAGGGGTGTCCACCAGCGAAATGGATCACCCGTTGCGAGCAGGACCACCACGATGTACACCGGGGCGTCGTTGATGCCCGACTCCAGCTCCAGCGCACCGGCCAGGCGGGCAGGCACCCGCACGGCCCGCAACACGCTGAACACCGCGGCGGCGTCCGTGGAGGACAGCACCGCACCCCACAACAGCGCCGTGCGCCAGTCCAAGCCGAGCACCAGGTGCAGCACCCATCCGGTGATGCCGATGCTCACCGCGACCGCCACCGTGGCCAGCGCGATCCCCGGACCCAGCGCTGGGCGGATCACTGACCAGCGGGTGGTCAGACCACCTTCGGCCAGGATCAGGACCAACCCGCCGATACCCAACGCGGCGGTCAGTGCCGTATTGGAGTACTGGACGCCCAGCCCGGCCTCGCCGATCAACAGACCGATGACCAGGTACAGCAGTAGCGACGGCAACCCCAGCCGGGTGGATACCCGCACGGCGAGCACCGCCACGAGCAACACCGCAGCGCCCGCCCCGAGCGCGATCTCCACCCCGTTCACGCCGACCGTGCCGCGATCTTCTCGCCGATCAGGTCGACCAGGAAATCGTGACCAGATCGCGGTGCCGGGGCCCCAACCTCGCGACCGCCTCCGCGACCTCGTTCCGGCGCTGCAGCGGTAGACATAGCCGGCGCAGCGAGAAATCCAGCTCCGCCTCGGGATGCCGGGGCTGAGCGGGCCGGGCCCAACGCTGGACCTCGGGGTGGAGTCCCACTTCGGCGACGACCGCCAGCACGTCCTGGGCAGTTGCCGGTGGCGGCCGGCGCAACCCGTGGAACTGCAACCACAGTGGGTCCAGCCAGGCGCCCGGGTGTACGGCATGCAACTCGACGACTACCCCGCGGCGCGCGGCGGCGTCCAGCGCACTGAGGAAGGGTCCCAGTTCCACCGTGTTGTAGCCGACGTGGTGGCTGACCACCACATCGGCGGCGCCGGCCTGCGGTGCGACGTCCGGCCACGGGCCGAGCACGCTGCGGTGCGCCACGCCACGCTCGGTGCAGGCCCGTTCGAACGCCTGCAGCATGTCCGCAGCGTGATCCACGCCGGTCAGATGTGACGCCGTGGGCACCAGTGCCAGTCCCGCGGCACCCGCACCGCACCCCACGTCGAGCACGGTGCCGCCGTGAGGTCCCAGCAGCTGCAGCGCGGCACGACGAGAGGGGGTGTCCTTGGGAGCCACCGGCGGCACGAAGCGGGCGGGATCGTGCCGGCTCGGATCCTGCGGGGCGGCCGCGCGGATCTCGGCGGGGATGGCGCGAGCCTGCAGCAGCTCGCGCCAACGAGCTGCTGCAGGCCCCGAGGCGATCATGTATCCGCCACGGCGACTCGCACGTCAACCCCGTCACCGACGACACCTGAGAAGCCATCAGGCAGCGGCGCGTACTCCACCCGCCGGGCGAGGACCTCGCCAGCGATGAACTGCTCGTGTTCCCGAGCCGCCGCGCGCACCGGCTCCGGGGCGTCGACGGTGAGCACGATCCGGTCGGTGACTTCCAGGCCGGCCTGCTTGCGGGCAAGCTGTGCGACCCGCACCACATCACGGGCGATGCCCTCGGCGGCCAGCTCCGGGGTGAGCGCCGTCTGCAGCACCACCAGCCCGGATCCGTTGGGCAGCGCGGCAGTCTCGGTGGGGTCCGCGGCGACCAGCCGCTCGGTGAATTCGCCCTCCAGCAGCGGGATCCCGGCAGCCGTCACCATCCCGTCCGGGCCGCGTTCCCAGTCGCCCTCCCGCACCGCCCGGATCACCTTCTGGGTGTCACCGCCCAGCCGGGGCCCGCAGGCCCGGGCGTTGACGGTGAGTTCGAAGCGACCGTGTGCGGCGACGTCGTCGGTGAGCTCGACAGCCTTGACGTTGACCTCATCGCGGATCAGGTCGATGAACGGTGCCAGCAGGCCCGCATCGGGTGCGGCAACAGTGAGCTGGGACAGCGGCTGGCGCACCCGCAGACCCCGCGCCTTGCGGACCGACAGTGCGGTGGACACCACCTGGCGCACCCGGTCCATCGACGTCACCAGGGCGTGATCCGCCGGCAAGCAGGCCGGATCGGGCCAGTCGGTCAGATGGACCGACCGCTGCCCGGTCAGCCCCCGCCAGATCGCCTCGGTGGTCAGCGGCAGCAGCGGAGCGGCCAGCCGGCAGGTCAGCTCCAGCACGGTGTGCAGGGTGTCGATCGCGTCCTGCTCGCCGGCCCAGAAGCGATCCCGGGACCGGCGCACGTACCAGTTGGTGAGCACGTCGCAGAACCCCCGCACGCTGGCGCACGCCCCGGCGATGTCGTATCGGTCCAGCTGCGCGGTGACGTCGACGACCAGGTCGCGCAGCTTGGCCAGGACGTAGCGGTCCAACAGGTCCGGGCTATCAGTGCGCCAGCGGCCGTCGACGCCCGCCGCGTTTGCGTAGAGCGTCAGGAAATACCACGAGTTCCACAGCGGCAGCAGCGCTTGCCGCACGGCCTCCCGGATGCCCTGCTCGGTGACCACCAGGTTGCCGCCGCGCAGGATGGGTGAGGACATCAGAAACCAGCGCATCGCGTCCGAGCCGTCCCGGTTGAACACCTCGGTGACCTCGGGATAGTTGCCCTTGGACTTGGACATCTTCAGCCCGTCGTCGCCGAGCACGATGCCGTGCGCCAGACAGGAGCGAAACGCCGGCCGGTCGAACAGCGCGGTGGCGAGCACGTGCAAGGTGTAAAACCACCCGCGGGTCTGGCCGTTGTATTCGACGATGAAATCACCCGGGTAGTGGTGCTCGAACCAGTCGGCGTTGTCGAACGGGTAGTGCACCTGCGCAAAGGGCATCGAGCCGGACTCGAACCAGCAGTCCAGCACCTCGGGCACCCGGCGCATGGTGGCGCGCCCGGTCGGGTCGTCCGGGTTCGGGCGGGTCAGCTGATCGACGAACGGTCGATGCAGGTCGGTGACACGCACCCCGAAGTCGCGTTCCAGCTCATCCAGCGAGCCGTAGACATCCACCCGCGGGTAGGCCGGATCGTCGGATACCCAGACCGGCAACGGTGAGCCCCAGTACCGGTTACGGGAGATGTTCCAGTCCCGGGCGCCTTCCAGCCATGCGCCGAACTGCCCGGTGCCCACGTTCTCCGGCACCCAGGTGATCTCTTTGTTCAACGCCACCATGCGGTCCCGGAAGCGCGTCACGGCGACGAACCACGACGTGACCGCGCGCTGGATGAGCGGGGTGTTGCAGCGCCAGCAATGCGGGTACGGGTGCTCGTAGCTCTCCTGGCGCAGCAATACCCCGCCGACGTACGGCGCACCCTGGCGCAGGTCCCGGATGATCGCCCGGTTGGCGTCGAACACCTGCATCTCGGCGTACGGCGGTACCTCGGCGGTGAACCGCCCGGCCGAGTCCACCGGGACCACCGCTTCGATACCTGCCGCGTCGGTGACCGCCTTGTCCTCCTCGCCGAAGGCCGGCGCCAGGTGCACCAATCCGGTGCCCTCGTCGGTGGTGACGTAGTCGGCGGGTAGCAGCTGGTGGGCGTTGGCTCGACCGGTGAAGAAGTCGAACGGTGGCAGGTAGCGAAGGCCTAGCAACTCAGTCCCGTCGTACCGGCCCACGACGCGTGGCTGGTCCCCGAATTCCCGGGCATAAGCCGCCAGCCGATCCTCGGCGATCAGGTACCGTTCGCCACCCACCTCGACGGTGACATACCGCAGCAGGGGGTGGACCGCCACCGCCAGGTTGGACGGCAGCGTCCATGGGGTCGTGGTCCAGACCAGCGCCAGCACACCATCCAGCGCAGATCCCGGGGCCGACAACCGCAGGCCGACGGTGACCGCGGGATCCTGCCGGCTGCGGTAGACGTCGTCCATTTTGGTCTCGGTGTTGGACAGCGGCGTCTCGCACCGCCAGCAGTACCACAACACCCGGAAGCTCTGGTAGATCAGCCCCTTGTCCCAGAGTGTCTTGAAGGCCCACATGACGCTTTCCATGTAGTCCAGGTCGAGCGTCTTGTAGTCGTTGTCGAAGTCGACCCAACGGGCCTGGCGGGTCACATAATCGCGCCACTCCTGGGTATAGCGCAGCACCGAGGCGCGGCAGGCGGCGTTGAACTCCGCCACGCCCATCCGGTCGATCTCGGACTTGTGCTTGATGCCGAGCTGCCGTTCCGCTTCCACCTCAGCGGGCAGGCCGTGGCAGTCCCAGCCGAAGCGGCGCTCGACCCGGTGGCCGCGCATCGTCTGGTAGCGCGGCACCACATCCTTGACGTAGCCGGTCAGCAGGTGGCCGTAATGTGGCAGACCATTGGCGAACGGCGGACCGTCGTAGAAGACGAACTCGTTCGAACCGTTCTCGCCGGCCGGGCGGTCGGCTACCGACGCGCGGAAGGTCTGGTCAGCCTCCCAGTACCGCAGGACGGCGGCTTCCAGTTGAGGGAAACGCGGCGCAGCGGTGACGGGCTCTGCCGGAACTATGGGATAGACCATGGCGGCGTGTACTTCCTGTGCAGGTTCCTGCACGGGGACGACCAGCAGCTACGCTGCGGACCGCGGTACCACCCCGCTTGCCACCCGCACCACGGGTGGCCTCTCATTGGCCGGCGATAACGGGCCGGACCCGTCCGGTTCTACTGGGGACCCACCCGGCGGGTGCGCCCTTTTCTTCCGGAGGCTCCCCGGTGATAGCCGGATCAGTGCCTGTAAGTCTCAGAATACCTGGCAGCAGCTACTGCATTTGGCCGGGTTCGGCTGCTGCGGTGGTCGTTGCGCGGCCGGCGCGGTATTTGCGCGCCAGGATGGTATCCGGCCGGCACCGATCACAGGGAGTAAAACCCAACTGCCTGGCCTCGCGCACCGGCAGCCGCTCGGCACGCTCATGGTCAGGCCACCGGCACCGGGCAAGGTGGTACCGCGGCTGTTCGTCAATCACGAGGACCTCATCGGCCAGCTCGTAGATCACCAGCAGATCCGCGGCGTCGGTGTCCTCTTCGCCCGGCTGGCCGTCATCGCGCTCGGCCTCGTCGCTCTCGATCTGACCAGGCAGATCTCGTTGTTGAGCGGACGCTGAGCCTGCCTCGGTTTCCCCGACGGCGGTCACCGAGGCAGGCGCACGCGCGAAGTCGCCCGTCTCGGCATCCGTGGCCGGCTCATCCTCCAAGAGGACCAGCTGATCATCGGGCGAGTCCTGAAGCTGCTGCCAGGATCGCCGCCACCGCCGCAGAATCATCGCGGCGGCCACGGCGCTGAGTACGACCGAACCCCACGCCAAACCAGCATGGCCTGCGCGGAGGGCGACGACGAGAAAGCCCACTGCCGCCAGCAGCAGGAGTACCGGGAGGCGCACAGCTGATCGGGTCAGCTACCGGCTTCGGCACGCGCGCCGAACCCGGACGTCACGAAGCCTTGGGTGCGTACCGCATCGGCCGGCGCGGAAGCGGCGCGGCCGTCCAGCTCCCGAAGCTGTGACTCCAGGTAAGTCTTCAAACGGGTGCGGTACTCACGCTCGAAGGTGCGCAGTTCATCGATCTTCTTCTCCAGGACGCTCTTCTCCTGGCTGATCGAGCCGATGATCTCGCTGTGCTTGCGCGCCGCGTCGCGCTCCAGCGACGCCGCCTTCTCACGGGACTGCCGATCGAGGGTCTCGGCCCTGGTGCGGGCATCGTTGAGCATGGTCTCGGCGCGGGTTCTGGCTTCGTTGACCATGCCGTCGGCCTTCGCCCTGGCATCGGAGAGCAGCTGCTCAGATTTGGTCCGCGCTTCGCCCAACATCCCGTCCGCTTCGGCCTTGGCCTCACCGGTCAGCCGGTCGGCCATCTCCTGGGCGAGACCCAGCACCTTCGCGGCTTGGACGTGATGGTCACCCCCGGGCGACGTCTGCTCCATCATCGGCGGTGGCACCGGGGCCATCACCGGACGGGGCGGCTCCAGCGGGCGCAGGTTGCGTCCAGTGTCGACCGGCGCAGTGCGCAACTGCTGATCAAGCTGCTCAACCTGATTACGGAGATCGTTGTTCTCCTCGATCAACCGAGCCAGCTCGGCTTCAACAAGGTCGAGGAAGGCGTCCACCTCGTCCTCGTTGTAGCCCCGCTTGCCGATCGGCGGCTTACTGAACGCGACGTTGTGAACGTCGGCGGGGGTCAACGGCATTGGATCACCTCACGCACTCCTCGACGACTATGCACATACCGGGCACATCACTGGGTCCTGCATCACTGGTCCTGCGTCTGGGTCCTGCGTCACTACGGGTACAACCCTGGGCCCCGCCCACGGCTGGTGCCGCTATCTCGGATCCACCACTCGCATGAGTATGAACACCACGAGCAACAGAACCATAATGGACAGGTCCAGTCCCACGCCCCCGATCCGGATGGGTTTTAGCACCCGGCGAAGCGCCCGGACCGGAGGGTCGGTCATCGTATAGACCGACTCCAAGGCGATCGCAACCCCCCCGACCGGCTGCCAGCTACGCGCGAAAGACCGGACGAGTTCGACCACGATACGCGCTGTGAGCAGTAGCCAGAAGAAGAACAACAGGTAGTACACGACGTACCGGACCACATCCACTTCAGACACTCTGCCACCGGTGACTTCGCGTTGGCGAGGCGGGCCCCCCGACCGCACTAGCTGAACAAGCGACCTTCGGCGATCCGCCGCCGGTCCTCCGCAGACACGTCGATGTTGGGTGGCGAGAGCAGAAATACCTTGCTTGTGATCTTGTCAATGGAGCCACGCAGGGCGAAAGCCAACCCAGCCGCGAAGTCGACGAGTCGCTTGGCGTCCCGGTCCTCCATCGCGGTCAAGTTCATGATCACCGGATTGCCTTCGCGGAAGCGTTCCCCGATGGGCCGGGCCTCGTTGTAGCTGTGCGGATGCAAGGTGACGATGCGGGCCAGTGGGTGAAGCTCGTCATGGGTGAGGGAGTCGCTTCGTGGTGGTTGCGTGAAGGACTGAGATGCGATCGGTGGATGCAGCGGGATTCTGCTGTCGATGCGCGCAGCTTCAGCGGTCGCGGTGTCGATGGCTAACGAACCGCGCACAGCAGGATCGATCCCCCAGGGCTCTGCTGTCCCGCAATGGGCTGTCCTGGAATCGGCTGTCCTGGAATCGGCTGTCCTGGACTCGTGAGTCCTGGGCGCAGCCGTCCGCGAGGCAAGGGGTCGGGAGTCCGTGGAACAGGAAGGGGGACGGGCGGGATGCGCCCCGGACGCCGCGTGGTGCGCCGTCGGCGTCGAGAAGCCGTCATCGGGGTGATGGAAACCGGCGTCGAAACCGATCCGGTGCGGACGGCGGCTGGCCTGGTGATCGGGGTAGCTCGGGTGATACTCGTCGTATCCGGCCGCGCCGAAGGCCGCTGCATCGAACTCCTCAGCAGGGACCATGCCGAAGTACGCCTTCAGCCTGCGCAGCGCGCTCATCGTGTCGCCTTCCTGGGCCGAACCCAGACGCACCGCCAGCCGAGCTCGGCTGGTGATGCCGCGCAGGCTGGCTGGGATCCCTGGCATGGTCAACTTGAGGTTAACGGCCTATCGCCCAGGAGGGCGGTTCCGACACGCACACACGTCGAGCCGTACGCAATGGCCTGCTCGAAGTCACCACTCATCCCGGCGGAGAGTTCGACCGCGTCGGGATGGGCACTTCGTAGCCGCGCTGCGGCTTCACTGAGCTGCGCGAAGGCCGCCTCGGGTTCGCGGCCGAGCGGAGCGATCGTCATCACTCCCTGCAAGCGCAACGACGACGCAACCGCCACCCGATCGGCCAGCGCAACGAGTTCCGGCAGCGGGCAACCACCCCGCATCGGGTCTCCATCCAGGCTGGCCTGGACGAGTACGCCCAAGGCTGTGCTGCGATGCCCGGCGTCGCACGCGACGCGGGTGGCCCGGTCCAGGGCCTCGACCAGACGGGGCGAGTCGACGGACTGCACCTGCACCGCCCAGCGGGCCACCGAGCGGGTTTTGTTGCGCTGTAGCCGGCCCACCATGTGCCAGCGCACCCCCGCCGCCGGGCGCAACACGCTGACCTCGGCCACTTTGGCCACGGCCTCGGAATCGCGGGCCTCGGCAGCGTCGAGCACGCTGAGATCGATGAGCAGTGCTACGTCCCGGGCTGGAAATGTCTTGGTGACCGGAAGCAGGCGCACCCCGGCGGGATCGCGGCCCGCAGCACCACACGCGGCGACGATGCGCTCGCGAACGCGCGCCAGTGCCGCAGCCAACTCACCGCGGCGGTCGCCGACGGCCTGCTCTGCTGGTGGTCCCGTCACTCCTCGAACCAGGTTACGGCGGCCAACCGACCGGTGACGCCGTCGCGGCGGTAGCTGTAGAGAATGGGGTCTTCGACCGTGCACCGTGGGTCGACGCCGACGCGGGCCACGCCGGCGCAGGCAAGTTGCCGCCACAGCCCGGCGCGCAGATCCAAGCCCGCGGTGCCCCGCCGGGTCCGGCAGGCGCTGCCCGGTAAGCGTGCCTCCACGTCAGCCTGCATCCGGGCCGGCACCTCGTAGCACTGTCCGCACGCCGAAGGCCCCAGCAACGCCTCCAGTTCCTCGATGCGCGCACCGAGGCTTCGCATCGTCTCGAGTGTGGCGGGCAGCACCCCGGCCCGGGCCCCGACCCGTCCCGCATGCACCGCGGCGACCACCTTTCGGACGGGATCGGCCAGCAGCACCGGCACGCAGTCGGCGACCAGCACCGCCACGGCGAGCCAGGGCTGGGTGGTGACGACCGCATCGCTGGCCGGCACCGGCTGCCATCGGGGACCGTCGACCACGGTGACCGTCCGGCCGTGCACCTGCTCCATCCAGATCAGTCGCTGTGCCGACAGGCCGATACCACTGGCAAGCCGTTCCCGGTTGGCGGCGACCGCCTCGGGTCGATCACCGACATGCTCACCGAGGTTGAATGAGACGTAAGGCGGTGCTGATACGCCACCCTGCCGGGTGGTCACTACCCGCCGGATGCGGATGGTGCTCACCGCTTCATGAATGGCGGAACGTCCACGTCGTCATCGTCGTCGAAATCGTCGGTCACCGGTACCGCACGGCTTGGCTTCCACCCGGCGGTGGCCGGTTGCCAGCTGGATGGAGTGGGCGTCGCGGCGGCGGGATGGGCCGGGGCCGACGTGGGCCGGGAAACCGTGCCGGCCTGGCCGCTGGCTACTGTCCGGGTGACAACCGGTCTTGCGTCTAGTTTCTTGGGATCCAGCTTCTTGTATGACGGCATACCGGAGTCGAAGCCGGCGGCGATCACGGTGATCCGCACCTCATCACCCAACGAGTCGTCGATCACGGTACCGAAGATGATGTTGGCGTCGGGATGCGCGGATTCCTGCACCAGGGACGCGGCCTCGTTGATTTCGAACAGACCCAGGTCCGAGCCGCCCGCGATCGACAGCAGGACACCGTGCGCGCCCTCCATCGACGCTTCGAGCAACGGTGAGTTGATGGCCTTCTCGGCAGCCTGCACCGATCTGCCTTCGCCTCTGGCCGAGCCGATGCCCATCAGTGCGCTGCCGGCCCCGGACATCACGCTTTTCACGTCGGCGAAGTCCAGATTGATCAGACCCGGAGTGGTGATGAGGTCGGTGATGCCCTGAACTCCGGACAGCAGCACCTCGTCGGCAGAGCGGAAGGCATCCATCAGGCTCACGTTGACGTCACCGAGCTGCAGCAATCGATCATTCGGGATCACGATCAGCGTGTCGCACTCGTTGCGCAACTCGGCGATGCCCTCCTCGGCCTGATTGGCTCGCCGCTTGCCCTCGAAGGTGAAGGGCCTGGTAACCACGCCAATGGTCAGCGCACCTTGCTTGCGGGCGATGTTGGCCACCACCGGGGCGCCACCGGTGCCCGTGCCGCCGCCCTCGCCGGCGGTGACGAACACCATGTCAGCCCCCTTGAGGACCTCCTCGATCTCCGCGCGGTGGTCCTCGGCGGCCTTGCGACCGACCTCTGGGTCCGCTCCCGCGCCGAGCCCTCGAGTGAGTTCCCGCCCGATGTCGAGCTTGACGTCCGCGTCGGACATCAGCAACGCCTGGGCGTCAGTGTTCACCGCGATGAACTCGACGCCGTTGAGCCCGACCTCGATCATCCGGTTGACCGCATTGACGCCACCGCCGCCGATTCCGGCGACCTTGATCACGGCGAGGTAATTGTGCGCGGGCGTCATCCGGGTGCGCCTGCGCTGTCCATGCCGCCCGACCCATCGCTATCCCACACAGTGCGGCCTTCCTCGTCGCTGCCGGGCCCGCCCACCTGCCGACGAATACCAGCTCCGTCGGCGTGGCAAAACTCTCAACCTCATCTGAAGGATTAGAGTTATGTCAGTTATCGCCTTGGGCGACGGTAGGCACCGCCAGTGGATGGGTCCAGCAGGCACGCCGCGTCGATCGGCGATCCGGCGCTGCGAGTGTATGCGCCAACATGTCAATCAGCGCCGCACCCCGACTCGGAAGGTGCACAAGCATCCATAAGACCGCCTGGACGGCATGGTCAGGCGATGGTGGGGAGTGCGGGACTGGAGACGTCGTAGATTTTGCCGGGCTGGGTCAGCAGCGGACCGAGCACTGCCGCTTTGCGGTCGACCTGCCCGGCGTCGCCCCACCGCACCTGCCGCGAAGTGCCTGCCGGCCCGTTGGTCAGGCGCAGCTCGACATCAGCCGGGGACGCGGCCGCGATCGAACGCACCTGGACCCGCAACCAGCCGGGCATGGCGGTCAGGACGGTCAGCGCGGCCGCCGTGGTGACGTCCCGGGGTCCGACTCTGGGTACCTCCAGCTCCGGCAGGCCAGGCGGCCCGGTGGGCACAGTCGCGTAGTCGGTTCCGGTGGCATCGATGAGGTGCACGCCGCTGCCGCGGTGGACGGCTGCAACCGGGATCCGTTCGGTGACCGCGATCTGGACGGTGCCGTCCAGATCGCAGCGCACCTGCACCCTCGCTACCCGAGGTACCGCGGCTACCCGGCTCTCGATCGCCTTGGTGTCCAGCCGCAGCATCGGGGTGCCCAGCGGTACCGCCGCCACCGTCCGCACCACGTCAGCGGGCAGCTCCGTGGTTCCCACCACCTGCACCGACCGGGCGTCGAACAGCGAGCTGCCGAGCAGTACCCAACCGAGGCCACCAACCACGGCGAGCAGGATCAGGCCGCCCGCGCACCAGGGCAACCAGCGCCGGGCCGACTTGGGCGGCCGAACTGGCGCCACCTCGGCCGCCGCAGGCGGAACATGATCGTTATTGGGGACCTGCGTGCCGCGCTCGGCTCGGTTGCTGCTACCAACACGACGATCACGTGGCCCGGCGCCATCGGTGCGAGCCCGGTTCTGGGTGCGCGCTGCCGGTCGCGGGTTATCCCGCCGCGATCGGCGCCCGCCGGCTGAGCCGGCAAGCGAACGCCGGGAATCCGAGGCGCCGGGACCGGGGGCGCTCACGGCGATCCCGCGGCCCTAGCGACCAGCCCTGGTGTATCCGACCAGCGGCGATCCAGCTCGGCGATCAGCCGCGGACCGAGCGCGGTCACATCGCCGGCTCCCATGGTGACCACCACGTCACCGGGTCGGGCCAGCTGCGCCAACCGCGCGGGCACGTCGGCCCAGCACGGTTCGTAGTGCACACAGCCTGCGGGCAACGGCACAGCCCGGGCGATCAGCGCTCCGGTGACACCGGGTATCGGTTGCTCCCGGGCCCCGTAGACGTCGAGCAGCAGCACCACGTCGGCCAGCGCGAGCGCGGCGCCGAACTCCGCCGCGAAGTCCCGGGTGCGGGAGTACAGGTGCGGCTGGAACGCCACCAGCAGCCGGCCCCGCCCCACCACCTGACGAGCCCCGCGCAGTGCGGCGGCCACCTTCGTCGGGTGGTGGGCGTAGTCGTCGTAGATCCGCGTTCCGGCCACCTGACCGGTGAGTTCGAAGCGGCGGCGGACTCCGCCGAAGCCGGCCAGGCCGGCCAGCAGGCCAGGCAGCGGCAGACCCAACTCCAGCCCGGCCAGCAGGGCCGCAACGGCGTTGGACGCCATGTGCCGGCCGGGCAGTGCAACGCCGACCTGCACCCGGTGCACCGCACCAGCGGGCTCGGTCAGCGCCACGGTGGCGACACCCCGGTCACCATCGGGGGTATAGGCCAGCAGCTGCGCGCCGGCCGCAGGGGTGGCAAGCGCGCCGTAGCGGCGCACCCGCAGGCCACCAGCAGCGGCACGGTCAGCCAGCGCGGCCGAGCCGGGATCGTCCGCGTTGGCGATCAACACCCCGCTGGGACGCACCCGGGCCGCGAAGGCATCGAAAGCCGCGGTGTAGGCCTCGACGCTGCCGTGGTGATCCAGGTGATCGGCCTCGACGTTGGTCACCACGGCGAGGTCGGGCGAGTAGGCCAGGAAGGTGCCGTCACTCTCGTCGGCCTCGGCCACGAAGATCTCGCCGCTGCCGTGATGCGCACCGGATCCCGACGTGGCCAGCTCGCCACCGATGAGGAACGACGGGTCTGCCCCGCAGCGCTGCAAGGCGACGGCCAGCATCGACGTGGTGGACGTCTTGCCGGCGGTCCCCGTGACGCAGGCCACCCGGTAGCCGGCCATCAAGGCCGCCAGCGCCTCAGAACGGTGGATCACCGGAATGCCGCGCCGGGTGGCCTCGACGAGTTCCGGGTTGTGCGGATCGCTCTGGTGCACCGCCTTGGTGCTGACGATCGCGGTGGGGTCGGCGCCGAGCTGATCGAGATTGGCCGCGGCATGACCGACGGCTACCTTGGCGCCCAGTTCCCGCACCGCCTGCAGCGCGGCCGAATCCTTGGCGTCCGAACCGGACACCGCGCCACCGCGAGCCAGCACGATCCGGGCCACCCCGCTCATCCCGGCACCACCGATCCCGATCAAGTGAGTGCGGGACAGGTGCGCCGGCAACGCGGGCGATTGCGCGGCAGCAGTCACTGCGCTCATCACCTTCCCCGGCTGCGGTGATCCGCGAGCACCGATCGTGGCTTGGCAGCGTCCGCACTGTAGGGCACGGGAGGACGCAACTGCAGCAGCCACCGCACACCATGTCCCAGACCACGTTGCGGCCCGGCAGGGATGGTTTCATGGCGTAACGCGGCCACCGCCTGCGATTCGTGCCGCGCGAAACTCGCCAGCAGGCCGAATGCCAGCATCGTCATGGCTATGGACGTGCCGCCGGAGGAGATCAGCGGCAACGGGATCCCCGTGATCGGCAACAATCCGACCACGTACCCGACGTTGATCGCGGCCTGACCGACCAGCCAGGTGGTTATTGTGGCGGAGACCAATTTGATCCACGGGTCGGTGTTGCGCGCGGCGACCCGGATCCCCACGTAGGCCAGCGTGCCGAACAGCAGCAGCACCACCAGGCAACCCAGGAAGCCCAGCTCTTCTCCGATGATGGCGAAGATGAAGTCGTTGTGCGCGTTGGGCAGGTAGTCCCATTTGGCACTGCCCTGCCCGAGGCCGACCCCCCACCAGCCACCGTCAGCCAGCGAGAACAGGGCTTGACGGCCTTGGTACGCCGCGCCCTGCGGGTCGGCGAACGGGTGCAGGTAGGACTCGATCCTGGCCGATCGGTAGCCGGCGATGCCGGCCATCGCGACCGCCCCGGCCACCGCAGTGATCGCGATCGCACCGAACAACTCCCCCGGCGCACCACCGAACCACAGCAACGCGAGCAGCACGATCGCCAGCGTGATCGTGGTACCCAGGTCGGGCTGCAGCATCACCAGCGCGAAGATCGTGACGGCCATGGGTACCAGCGGCACCAGCAAATGCCGCCACTGGTGCAGCAGGGCCCGCTTGGTGATCAGCACGTGGGCGCCCCACAGGGCCAGGGCCAGCTTCGCGGGTTCGGAGGGTTGCAGGGACAGCGAGCCCAGCCGCAGCCATTTCTGCGCACCGTTGATCTCGGCTCCCAACGGGCTCAGCACCATGATCAGCAGCGCCACGCACACCAGTAGGAACAGCCCGCTGGTGCCGCGCAGCATCCGTACCGGCATCCGCAGGCCCAGCCAGAACAACACCAGGCCGAGCCCGCAGTACGCCAGCTGCTGGACGAACACCGCGTAGGACGAGCCATCCTTGGTGTAGGACTCCACATTCGACGCCGACAGCACCATCACCAGACCGAACAGGGTCAACAGGCCGAACACGCCGAGGACCAGGTGCAGTGACGTGAGAGGCCGCGCCAGCCAAGCGGTGAACCGGGCCCTGGCAGCTGTCCACGAAGCCGCCACCGGATGGCTGGCCGGCTGCCGGTCTGGTTGCCGGCGGTCTGGGGGCTGGCGAGGCCTCGGCGGGCGGACCGTCGACCTACCCGGTCGGGTGGAACTTCTCACCGGTCCCGACCCAGCGCGGCGACGGCGGCAGCAAATGCCCGGCCCCGATGTCCATAGTCGGTGAACATGTCCATCGAGGCCGCGGCCGGAGCGAGCAGCACGACATCACCCGGGCACGCCAGCTCGGCTGCTGCGGCCACCACCTCGCTCATGGCACCATCGTCTCCCGAATCCACCACTCGCACCGGGAGGTTGGGCGCGTGTCGCGCCAGCGCGGCCGCGATCACCGCCCGGTCCGCGCCGAGCAGCACAGCGCCGACCAGCCGATCCCGGGTGTCGATCACCAGCTGATCCACGTCGACACCCTTGAGCAGGCCGCCGGCCACCCACACCACCCGTTGCTGGGACAGCAACGCGGCCCGCGCCGCATGCGGGTTGGTGGCTTTGGAGTCATCGAGATAGCGGATGCCGGCGTGTTCGCCGACTGGTGCGCCGCGATGCCCGCCGGGAACGAAGGCTCGCAGCCCCTCGGCGACCGCTTCCGGCGCGACACCGATGCAGCGCGCCAGTGCCGCGGCGGCCAGCGCGTTGCTGACATTGTGCCGCCCAGCCGGGCAGATGTCGCCGGACTGGGCCAGTACCGAGCCCGCACCGGCAACCTCGCCGAAAGCACGGTCGACGAGCTGCTCACCCACCACTCCCAGCTGTCCCGCAGCCGGTTCAGCAGCGGTGAACGCCACGCAGCGGCTGTGGTGGTGCCCGGCAGCCAGCCGCGTCGACCACTCATCGTCGGCGTTGAACACCACCGTGGTGGCTTCGGCGTACACGCTGCCCTTGGCTTCGGCATACCGTTGCAGGCAGCCGTGCCAGTCCAGGTGATCGGCGGAGACGTTGAGCACTACGGCGGCCCGTGGCGCCAGCCTCGGCGAGTAGTGTAGCTGGAACGAGGACAGCTCCACCGCCAGCACCCGATGGCCGGCACGCACCGCGTCGAGCACCGGCAGCCCGATATTGCCGCACGCGACCGCGTCGACCCCGGCCGCGCGCAGGATCGATGCCAGCATGCCGACGGTGGTGGTCTTGCCGTTGGTGCCGGTGACCACCAGCCACTCAGCTGGTGCCTGGCCAGGACCCGATCGCGCCCCGGGTCGCGCCCGATCCACCCAGTGAGCCAGCGTCACATCGCCGATCACCGGCACCCCAGCGCGTTTGGCGGCCACCAGCACCGGCGTGTCGGGCCGCAAACCAGGACTGGTCACCACCAGATCGGTGCCGGGTGGCGGCGCCTCCAGCCCGGCGACCAGCCGCACTGCGCCGTTGAGCGGCGCCGCGGCGGCGGTCTCGAGCTGGCTGGGTGAGGAGTCGGTGACGGTGACCTGCGCCCCGAGTTCAGCCAGGAACCGAGCCGCTGACAGTCCCGTGACCCGCGCCCCGGTCACCAGCACCCGGGCACCCACGAGGTCTGCGACTTGGCGCAACTGTGTCATCTGCTGTCATCTGCTGTCATC
>Ga0134126_10000319_pt1 | contig 62863 bp, 53 predicted proteins | sample KB31752_FD_96881 | JGI IMG/M metagenome (GOLD analysis project Ga0134126, IMG submission 96881) | Terrestrial soil microbial communities with excess Nitrogen fertilizer from Kellogg Biological Station, Michigan, USA - KB3-175-2 | ecosystem: Environmental > Terrestrial > Soil > Unclassified ...
CGCCAAAACATGAATTCCATTCAGAGCCAGAAAAACTGGAGTGTTTGAAGGAATTTCAATCCCATCAACAGAAACCGGGTTTCCGCCTAAGCTCATCTTAGAAGAAATATTTTGTTTTGAGAGTCATTGAAGTATCTTTCTTTAACTCAAATTTTGAATCTTTAAAGGTAGGCGGCCCAATGAATGCCGTTCCATTGTCTGATGTCCCAACGCCTTCGGCGGGCAACCCCAAAAAGTTTGATTCCAAAATGCCATTGTTGTTTTCATCATGAAAAAAAGCAATTGCATAAGTACCTTCCGGAACATTTTGCAAGTCGATGGTACAGATACTATTTGAAATGATACTTGCCGCTGTGCGATAGGCTTTCGCGTGGTCTTTCGGAAATCCATCTTCTGAGTTATAAAGCAATAAGATAACCTCTCCCTTATTGCTGTGCAAACCTGTAATGGTAACATGTACCGTAAAGCCGGGCTTCAATGTAAAGGATTCTTTACACACAACAGAGAAAAATATCAGGCAAAAAAGGCTTATTTTCATACTGATTTTAAACCTGGTTATTTGTTATATCAATTTGAAAGACCTTCACCATGGCCCACAATGCCGGAAAGAAAAGCAATACCTGCGACAGGGCCCTGAACCTGCCCCAAAAATGAAACCTGTCAAATGCCTGTTGAAGAAGCACAGGGTCATTGGGCATATCCCTGACCCCCAGCATAACAGGTGCTGCAAAAATGGTGAAAAACAACCCGGCTGTAGATAAGGCAAGGGCAATCGAAACAGGCAACAGTAGAATGTTTAATTTCTTGCTAACCAATATAATAATAAAAGATACCAGCAAAGCTAAAAAAGGTATTATGGCCTCCGGCGGATAGACATATATGCCATTGCCAAGGTCGGCATGACGACTGTATTCTGCCCAGTTCATAATATTAAGGTGCATAAAAGCAGGAAACTGGATAATATACCTGTCAATGCTGACGCCGGCGAGCCAGCCTGACATAACCGCGGATATGGCAAGTGAATACCTGAGGAACTTAATGTGTTTGGTGAAGTCCATTAGTAACATCCGTTTTTAATATCCGCTGCAAAGGTGGAAAGCTTTTTTCAATTAAACAAATGTTTTAATCAAATGTTTAAGACATTTGCATAAATGTTCAATTGCAGTTAATAATTAGAGGCGGCAAGGTCAGAAGATGCCCTTAATTAGAGTTTAAAGTAGCTGACTTTTTTAAAATTGATAACTTTAGCACTATTTTTGCAGTCCCGATGGCGATGAATTTTACAAAATACATAAACGGACGGTTTATTAAGTTCCCGGTCCTGTTTTTGTTAACAGTCATATTCTCCTTTGGATTTAACTTCCTCAGAATATTATTCCCCGATCACCAGGGAACTCATATAAATGCCATTGAGTCGGGAAGGTTTAATTCTTGTAAAATCCTTACAGATCAGGATTATAGAATTTTCCCCTCAAGAAAGCAACTCATTGCGGAACCTGAAGACATTCAGCATAAAACCCCGGCTTCATGCGCTGATCCATCCCCCGCCCCTTCACTTTTATTTTTTTGCGAGAACACTTTTAACCATGTCCATACAAGGGTTTATGGCCGGATATATAACTGGAATTTACCAATAGGGCCTCCTTCGGCGGTCTTGTCCAGGTATTGTGTTTTTCTAATTTAATTCTTCTTTACAGGCTGTTCAGGCAGAAACCCTAAGAAACGACCTTCCTGTTTCAGGGCATACTGTTTTTTTATGTCTCCTTCTAACGTGATTAGTTTTGATGAATAAATTTAAGAATATATGTTGCATAACGGTAAGAAACATTTCGGCTATAAGTGGCTGATTGTTTTTATATTATTGGCCTGCTTAAAAGCTTCTGCCCAATCTAATACCCTCACTTTAAAAGACGCTTTGGCCTCTGCCGACAAGAATTATCCTGCTGTGAAAGCCAGGATGGACTATATAAAAGCAGCGCAGCAAAACATTAAGGAAGCGCGCAGGGAATATATTCCTTCACTTATTGCAGGTGAGCAGCTTAACTATGCCACAGCCAACTCATTGCCGGGCACTTATTTTTCCTATGGCCTTTCCACATCCGGGGAAATAACCCCCCAAAACCTGAACAACCCCAGCTTCGGGCAGATTTCCGGCATTTTTAGCGAATGGCCGGTTTTTACCTTTGGGCAGAACAGGGCAAAGATTGACCTGGCTAAAAACCAGGAAAAGCTTGCTGAGGCCGGCCTTGATAATGAAAGGTTTCAACTGGCTGTAAAAACTGCCCAGGCCTGGTTCGACCTTGCAGCGCTTATCAACCTTCGTAAATCGCAGGAAGATAACCTGAAACGCGCTGAAACTATGCGGAGACTCATACGTCCCTTAACCATTAATGGGCTAAAACCGGGGGTGGATAGCGTAACTGCAAACGCCGAAGTCTCGAAAGCGAAAATGAGTCTTTTGGACGCCCAAAAAAACGAAGCGCTGCAACGGAACTATCTTTCCATGCTTATGGGAGGATTGGATATTACCAATACAACTCCCGATACAATAATCCTCCAAAAACTGCCCCCGGAACTGGTACCCGAAGGGTCAGCGGCCAATAACCCGTTAATCAGCTATTATATGCAGGAGGAAAGCGTGAATAATGCGCGCGAAAAATTAGCCAGGAGAGATTATCTCCCAAAAATATCCATGCTGGGCGCATGGTGGGGAAGGGGATCCGGTATTTCGCCTGTAGCGCCAAACACGGTGGACCCTTCTTTCAGTGATGGAACCGACCTCAAAAGGTTTAATTATGCAATAGGCCTTGAAGCTTCGATTAATATCCTTGATTACCCCCGGATGGCTGCGCAGGCAAATACCCTGAAATACCAGACGATGGGCCTGCATGAGGAAACAAATGAGCAGAAGCTGCAACTGCAAAGCCAGCTTAAAAATGCCGATGATTATTATTCCTCGGCCTATCAGAAAGCCAAAGAATCCCCGGTCCTTGTAAATGCAGCGCAAACAGCTTATAAACAAAAACTTGCAATGTATAATGCAGGCCTTACCAATTTCACCGACCTGGCCCAGGCATTGTATAACGTGAACGAGGCCGAAGCGCAAAATGCCATCAGCTATAACGATGTGTGGAAGGCCTTGCTGTACAAGGCCGTTCCAACCGGCGATATGAACATCCTTCTCAAACAACTATAAGATTTTTTCTAAAATTAATATATGAATCTCCTATCTTTTTCATTAAAAAGGCCTGTGACGGTGCTCATTATAGTAGCATCCTTTTTTATAGGCTCGTTGTTCGTTATTAAAACAATCCCCATAGATATATTTCCTAAGCTAAACCTGCCAACGATATATGTCATAGAGCCTTATGGGGGTATGACCCCACAGCAGATGGAAGGTTTTTTTGCAACCAGGCTCCAGGACCAGTTCCTGTATGTAAACGGTATCAAGAATATATCAAGTAAAAACATCCAGGGCCTTACCATCCTCAAACTTTCATTTTTTGAAAGCACAGATATGGCCGAAGCCTCCGCCGAGGTCGCCTCCCAGGTCAACAGATCCCTCAAATTCTTTCCTCCTGGCGCGCTGCCTCCACAGGTTGTCCGTTTTGACGCTTCTTCCCTTCCTGTGGGCGAACTTGTTATCAGCAGCCCGGATAAAACCCTTGACGAGATACACGAGCTGGCCACTACGAGGATAAGGCCCTTATTTGCGGTGGTTCCGGGCTTATCCGCCCCGCCGCCGGTGGGCTCCAATGCCAGGACAGTAGTCATAAATATCAGGCCGGAGCGGATGCGCAGTTATAACCTGACCCCGGATGAAATTGTAAATGATATTGCCAAAAACAACGTAATGACCCCTTCCGGCAATATAATGATAGGCAATACGCTTTACCTCACTACGTTTAATTCCCTTGAAAATGAAGTTCAGGATTTCGGGAATATTCCTCTAAAAACAGACCCGACCAATGCCATCACTGTTAAAGATATTGGTACGGTTGAAGATGCCGCTGACCTTACTACCGGCTTTGCATTGATCAACGGAAAACGTTCACTGTATATGCCGGTAGTTAAAACAGGCGATGCATCAACCTGGGATGTGGTGCAGGGCCTGAAAAAAGAAATACCGGATATGCAAAGCCTCCTGCCCGATGATGTACACATTACGTATGAATTTGACCAGTCTGTATTTGTTATCAATGCCGTAAAAAGCCTGATGACTGAAGGGATTATTGGCGCCATTCTCACCGGGCTAATGGTATTGCTGTTTTTAAAGGACTGGCGAAGCTCTATCGTCGTTATCATTACCATTCCACTATCCATCATTATCGCGCTGCTGTTCCTGAAACTGGCCGGGCAAACCATAAACCTGATGACCCTGAGCGGCCTGGCGCTTGCCATTGGTATCCTGGTGGACCAAGCAACTGTAACCATTGAAAACATCCACCAGCACCTTGAAATGGGCAAGGAAAAAAAGCGGGCCATATTTGATGCCTGCCAGGAAATTTCGTTTCCCTTATTGCTCATTCTTCTTTGCATTATAGCCGTATTTGCACCTTCGTTTGTAATGAAGGGTGTGCCAAAAGCATTGTTTCTGCCGCTTAGCCTTTCTATCGGGTTTGCCATGATCGTATCGTATGTACTGGCTCAGAGCCTTGTGCCGGTTATATCAAACTGGCTCCTCAAGGCTGAAAAATATAAGTACATGCACGGCCAATACCACGCTCATGCAGGCCTTAATTTCAATAAGCAGGAGTTTGGTGAAATAAATAAACATCTTTCCCAGGAAAAAAAGAATCCTGAAAAAAATGATTTTTTTGAAAAGGTGAAAATGAAGTTTTTACGTGCGGTAGAAAGGATGATGCCGCGGCGGAAATTATACATTGCATTGTATCTTATTATCATCCTGTCAGCGGCCGGGTTCTGTTTCATGAATATAGGCAAAGATATTCTGCCCCAAACCAATAGCGGCCAGTACCAGATGCGCCTGAGCCTCAAAGAAGGCACCCGGCTGGAGCGCACTGAAACAATGGTGCATAATGTATTAAACCTCCTCGACAGTTTTACAAATGGACAAGTGGAGATCAGCTCTGCTTACGTAGGGTTTGTTCCCAGTTCTTACGCCACCTTAGACCTTTTTGTATTCAATAGCGGCACCCACCAAGCCACCCTTCAAATACAATTGGATAAAGGGTTCAAAATGAACAAGGACAAATTTGAAGACGCAGTGAGAAAACTGATCCACGATAGGATGCCGGGTGTGCAATTGTCGTTTGAGCCCATAGAACTCACCGAAAAAATAATGAGCCAGGGCGCTCAGACCCCTATCGAAATAAGGGTTGCCGGAAAAGATATGTCGCATATTGAAGACTATGCTAATAAACTGGTGGGTAAATTAAAGCAGGTGGATTTCATGCGGGACGTCCATATTGAACAACCGCTGAAAAACCCGGTGATTGATATTTCGATTGACAGGGTAAAAGTAGCGCAGATGGGACTTGATCCTAAACAGATAGCGAAAACAGTTGCCACGGTTACCTCATCCAGCCGGTTTGTTGAAAAAAACCTTTGGCTTGATAAAAAGAATGCATATACCTACCAGGTGCAGGCGGAAATACCGTTATATATCATGAACAACATCGAGGATTTAAAAGAAACGCCGATTGAACCCGGCCAATCAAACCTGGTGCTGGATGACGTAGCTAAATTTAAAATTGATACCGTTATAGGGGAATACGACCGCGCAGGCCCCCGAAGATTTGTAACGGTAAGCGCCAATATTTATAAAAAAGATCTCCAGAGCGCCACGGATGCGGTAAACAAATCAATTAAATCTTTAGGCAAACCTCCCAAAGGCCTTGTAGCCGAAGTAAAGGGGATGAGCAGCCTGCTTACCGATACATTAAACAGCCTGCAGTCAGGGCTGGCCGTGGCGGTAATCGTTATATTGCTGATGCTTGCGGCCAGCTTCCAATCGCTTAAACAGTCTTTTGTAGTGGTATCTACGGTGCCTGCAGTGTTGCTTGGCTCGCTTCTTATGCTGCTGGCCACAGGCGGTACGCTGAATTTACAATCTTATATGGGCATCATCATGTCCATCGGCGTATCAGTGGCCAATGCCATATTGATTGTAACCAATGCAGAAACGCTGCGGTTTGACTATAATAACGATGTAGCAAAAGCTGCATCTGTAAGCGCCTCTATCCGGTTGAGGCCCATTTTGATGACAAGCCTTGCCATGATAGCAGGCATGTTGCCTATGGCAAGCGGCCTTGGAGAGGCAGGCGACCAGACCGCACCGCTCGGCAGGGCTGTTATCGGCGGCCTGTTTGCATCCACCTTTGCCGCATTGTTTATGGTCCCCATGTTTTATGCATGGCTCATGAAAAAATCCACTTTAGAATCTAACTCATTATTACCTGAAAAATCTATTTAATTATTATGAAAATTATATTTCGTTCATTCATTATATTACTTATCGCTGCGGCAGCTTTTTCCTGTGGCAATAAAAAAGCTGCCGAAAAAAAAGCAGAAGCTACAGGGAGCGCCGGTTTAAAATTATATACTATTCAGCCGGGCAGTGTTGGGGAAAATATTCAGTTGCCAGGCGTATTACAGCCTTTCCAGGAGGTTCAGATATATCCAAAAGTGAGCGGCTTTATCAATAATATTAAGGTTGACCGCGGCTCTGTTGTCAAAAAAGGACAGGTACTTATGACCCTTGATGCACCTGAAATTGCGGAACATGAATCAGCAGCGAGATTAAAATATGTTGAATCGGTTTCGATATTGCAAAACAGCAAAGACAGGTACAAAAGGCTGATGCAAACGAGCAAAACACCCGGTACCGTTTCGGCTTATGACCTACAGGCAGCCAACTCCAAAATGATGGCGGATAGCGCCGTCATGCAGGGCGAACTGGCGGACTATAACGCCCAGAAAACAATGTATTCTTATCTTACTGTCACAGCGCCTTTTGACGGCATTATTACCGAGCGCAATGTAAGCCCGGGCGCGTTAGTAGGCCCTGGCTCGGAGAGCAGCACCAAACCGATGCTTATTTTGCAGCAACAAAGCCTTTTAAGGCTGGTAGCCAATATACCAGAGCAATACAGCGCACAGGTAAAAGATGGAGAAGTAGTTCATTACCGTATCAATGCCATACCGGGCAAAGATTTTACAGGCAAAATATCACGGTCTTCGGGTTCGCTCAGTGAGCATTTCCGTGCTGAAACCATTGAAATTGACGTACATAACCCTGATTTGTCAGTAAAAGGCGGCATGTATGCAGAAGTAAATATACCTGTTGCCGGGGATGTAAACGCCTATAAAGTACCTAAAACAGCAGTAGTTACAACTGATGAAAGCAAATATGTTTTAGTGGTTCGGGATGATAAAATAAAAAAAGTGAATGTGACTGAAGGTAACCAGGACGGTGACGAAACCGAAATTTTCGGAGACCTGAAACCCGGGGAAAAGTTAGTTGCTAATGCCAATTATGATATTCCGGAAGGTGAAGAGGTGCGGGAATAACGAAAGCCTTTTAAGGCGGGGTATTGTCTTTCTTTACATAACAATTTGTCACACAGTTGGTAAAACTCAAGGTCTCAAAATACCTTGTTTATGTGATAAACTTTTGACAATCAAAATAATATGTGTTTTTATTTTGTTCGCAAATAGCGCTTATTTAAACATAAGCTAACGCAGGGTTAATGTTCGCTTAACATTGCGAAGAGACCTTTGCACAAAATTAAAAACATGAAAAAAACACAGACATTTACACACTTGGCAAAGGCGATAGTTGCGATTGGTATTGCCGCTTTGCCTCTTATTTCTAACGCGCAGTCTATTAATATTGGCAATCCATCCAATCCGCTAAAAATAAGTGGGCTGCTCTTTGGTGATTATGCCTATAAAATCCAGGCTGATTCGGTGGGCGCCAAAAGAAAGGTTACTTCTGAGTACGCACAGTTACCAAAAAATTATAGTGGGTTTAATATCAGGCGGGCATATCTCAACTTTGATTATGATATTACCGACAGGATTCATGCTGAAGTTGTTTTTGCACATGAATCCACCACTCCAACCGGCGCCGCAGAAGTAGCGCCCGATAACAACAACATCATGTTTCTGAAATACGCGGACGTGCGCATCAAACACGTTTTTACGGGTACCGACCTTATTATAGGCCAGCAAAGAACCCCTACTTTTGCCACCTCCGGAGGTTCTGAGCCCCTTTGGGAATATCGTCCTATCGAAAGGACTATTACAGACTTCAACAGGCTGGCAAGCTCTACCGACCTGGGTGTGGGCCTTGAAGGCAAGTATCTTAATAACAACCTGGGATATAATATTCTGTATGGGAATAACCAGGGCGCTAAAGCGTTATCGGAAGAAACTACTCCTCCCAATTCTGCTACTACACCTTTTACTACAGCCAATACAGCGCCAAGGCTTTATGGCGACGTGTGGTATAAATTTTTTAACCGATTAGAGGTTCAACTTTATGCCGACTATAGCTGTTTCAATTACAACTGGGATTCAAGCAAAACAAAATACCAGACTACCTCAATGACTATCAAACCTATGGTTGCGTGGATACAGCCCGGTTTATTTACAGTTGGGGTTGAATATTATGTGCAAACCAATACACATGCCGCAAATGATCTGAGCAGTGAAACGGGCGTTACTTCTCCCCAGGCAGTGGTACAAAATGCACCGGCCGGGAAAAATACGGCCTCAGTAGCTAATTTAAGAAGCACAACCCCTACTGGATTGTCTTTTTGGGGGCATTTGGTTATCATTAAAGACAGGGACACCAATAAAGTTTCTAAAAGGGTCGGATATATGCAGGATGGGCAGAAAGGTGGCATATTAAGCTTATTTGCAAGATATGATTCTTATAACCCCGACGCTAATATGACAGATGCGCTTGCCGGGAATAAAACCAACCGGGTCAAAATCCAAAGCCTTGCTACATTTTACACGGCCGGCCTGGATTGGGAACCCGTGAAAAATATCCATATAATGCCTAACATCTGGGTTGAATCCTTTACCCAGAAATATGACGCCGCTGAACTCTCATCAATTAATTTCTTTAACGCACAAAAAAACAGCTCTGACATGGTATATCGCTTGTCATTCTATTATAACTTCTAATTGAGGTAATTTACTTTTAACGTTATAATAACATTTCACATAAAACTACTTGCTTAGTTTTGCACCATAAAAACCGGCAGGTAGTTTCCTTTTAAAAACAAGTAACAACAACAAACTTAATATAACAGTAGAAATGAAAAAATTATTGATGTTTATCCCCGTTGCAGCGATTATTCTTACAAGCTGTGGCGGCGGTGCAAAAACTGACGATGCCGTACAAGAAATGACCGGCGCCGGGTCAACTTTTGATTATCCATTATTTACAAAGATGTTCGCCGAGTACAATACTAAGACCGGTATCAAAGTCAACTATCAGTCTATCGGTTCCGGCGGCGGCATCAAACAGCTTATTTCCAAAACTGTAGATTTCGGAGCCAGTGATGCTTTCCTGAACGATGCGCAAGAGAAGGACGCAGGTTCCCCTTGTATAAACCTGCCTTTTTGTCTTGGCGCGGTTGCCATGACATATAATCTTCCGGGAGTTACCAAACTGAAACTTACCGGTGATATTATCGGCGGCATCTATTGCGGCACCATCAAAAAATGGAACGATCCGAAAATTATGGCAGAAAATGCAGGTACAACCCTTCCGGACAAAGATATACTGGTTGTTCACCGTTCTGATGGCAGCGGTACCACCAATATCTATACGGATTATCTTATCAAAGCCTCCCCTGAATTTGCGGTCAAAGTTCCCAAACGCGGTACAACCGTTGACTGGCCGGCCGGCGTAGGCGCAAAAGGCAATGAAGGCGTTGCAGGCCAGATAAAACAATCAGAGGGCGCAATTGGATACGTAGAATTGGCTTATGCAATGCAAAACAAGATGTCTGTTGCCGATATAAAAAATCCGTCCGGTAGTTATATTACGCCCAACCTGGCTTCAACTACTGCTGCCGCTAACGTAGAAATACCTGCAGATGGCAAAATAATGATTACCAATTCACCTGATGCTCAGGCTTATCCGATAGTTGGTTTTTCATGGGTGATTGTTTACAAAGAACAAAAATATGGTGACCGGACAGAAGCTAAGGGGAAGGCAGTAGCTGATCTATTATGGTGGATGATACATGATGGCCAGCAGTTTAATGAAGGTTTGACTTATGGAAAATTGTCAGACAAAGCCGTAAAAGTTGACGAAGAGAATCTTAAAACGATGACCTTTGACGGCAAACCCTTAATGGCAGCGAACCCTAAATAGAGAGGTTTGCAGCGTGATCGGGATTTTTGAGTTTTTGCGTAAAAATCCGGTGTACAAGGAGCCTCATCTCTTAAACTCTCTTCAAAAGAAGAAGGCAAAAGGCATGGATTTTTTGTACGCCGGATTATTTATTATTAATTTGCAGTAGAATGTCACAAACAACAACCGCCAGGCAGGCAAAAGGGATAAAGTTCAAAGAAGGGCTGTTCAAATGGACCATGTCAAACTCTGCCTTGTTCAGCATTCTCCTCCTGTCTGCAATTTTTGTTACATTGTTCATCGGTTCATTGCCAGCCATTAAGGTCTCCACCTATCATTTTTTAACGGGTACTACCTGGGATCCCATGACCAACCGGTATGGCGCACTGCCATTTTTGACAGGAACAGTTATTACCTCTTTTCTTGCCTTGGTTATATCTTTCCCTTTTGCGTTAGCCCTCGCCTTGCTCCTCGGTGAGTTTTACAGAAAAGGTGTTATAGCAGACATATTTAAAAACGTTATAGAGCTGATGGCCGGTGTGCCTTCAGTTATTTATGGTTTCGGCGCGTTGTATTTTCTCACCCCGGCCATTGCCCGGCTGGAAGGCGGACTGGGATACCCTACCTTTGGCGTGGGTATCCTCAGCGCCTCTATTGTATTAGCCATCATGGTAATACCATATTGGACTTCTATTGCAAGAGAGGTCATTTCCCTGACCCCCAATGACATCCGCGAAGCAGCCTATTCGCTGGGCGCTACCCGTTTTGAAGTTATAAGATATACCATTCTGCCTTATACCCGTACTGGTATTATAGCAGGCATGCTCCTTGCCATGGGCCGCGCTCTTGGTGAAACCATGGCCGTTACCATGGTTATTGGCAACACGAATGCCCTGCCCAAAAATATTTTTTCCACTTCGCAGACCATGGCAAGCGTCATCGCAAACGAATTTACCGAAGCCACTACAGACACATATCTTTCAGCGCTTATAGAGGTCGGCCTGTTGCTTTTTATTGTAAGCGCCATCCTGAATGTCTTAGGCAAGCAAATCATTAAAAGGCTTGGCAAAATATGAGATACAACGGCAATAAAACCAAAGGTAGGATACTTACTGATTATTTTTTTAAATGGCTTACCTTGGCTATCTCGTCTATATGCGCTGTACCATTGATTTTAATTTTGTACTTTATAGTAAGCAAGGGCATTTCCGCCATCAATTGGCAATTTTTCGTGAACATACCAGCCCCTGTTGGCGAAAAGGGCGGAGGGGTTTTAAATGATATCATCGGAACGGTCATGCTTGTTATTATGGCATCTGCCATAGCCATCCCCATAGCCGTAATTGCAGGTGTATATCTTGCAGAAAATAAAAACAGCCCTACCGCGAACCTTGTCCGCTTTTGCGCCGAAATACTCCAGGGGGTGCCTTCCATTGTCATTGGTGTTATAGCATATATTTGGGTAGTAAAACCTTTTCATCACTTTTCGGCCATTTCCGGGAGTGTCGCCCTTGCTATCATGATGCTGCCTGTTATAATAAGGACTACGGAAGAAACCATCAAAATGGTGCCAAACCACATAAAAGAAGGTTCTCTCGCGCTTGGCGTGCCATATTATAAAACAATGCTAAGGATCATTATCCCCTGCGGGTACAGTGGTATCATTTCAGGCATTATCATTTCTGTAGCCCGTATAGCAGGGGAAACGGCCCCATTGTTATTTACGTCCTTTGGCAATCCATATATCAGCTATAATCCTGTAAAGCCTATCGGCTCACTTCCTCAAACCATTTTTTTGTATGCGATGAGCCCTTATGCAGATTGGATACAGCAGGCCTGGGGGGCTTCCTTTATTTTATTGTCCTGCATTTTAATTATCAGCCTCGTCTCAAAATTTTTAACCAGAAGATGGAAGATACAATTCTGAAAGTAAATGATTTCAGCGCCTTTTTCGGTACCAACCAGATACTGAAGAATATAAATATGACTTTCCCTGTAAAGAAAGTTGTGGCGATGATGGGCCCTTCCGGATGCGGAAAAACTACTTTTATCAGGTGTATTAACAGGATGCATGAGCTTAATCCTGACGCTCACACAGAGGGCGCTATATACCTGCACCAGGAAGACATATACGAGATGCTGCCAATTTTTATCCGCCGCAGGATTGGCATGGTATTTCAACGCCCGAACCCCTTCCCTACCATGAGCATATTTGAAAATGTAATTGCAGGATATACGCTGAACGGGATAAAATTAAAGAAAACTGAGAAGCAGGAAATTGTTGAAGATTCTTTGAAAAAAGCAGCCTTATGGAACGAGGTTAAAGACGCTTTGCACCGTCGTGGTACTTTTCTCTCCGGGGGGCAGCAGCAGCGTCTCTGCATTGCACGGGCTATTGCCATGAAACCGGAAATCCTTCTGCTTGATGAACCAACTTCGGCACTCGACCCTATTTCAACGTACAATATTGAGGAACTGCTGCTGGAATTGAAAAAGCATTATACCATCATCATTGTTACCCATAATATGCAACAGGCTTCGAGGATCAGCGATAAAACGGCATTTTTTTATCTCGGTGAACTGGTGGAATATGATGAAACTATAAATATCTTTACCAAACCTAAAGAAATTCGCACCCAGAACTATATTACAGGAAGATTTGGATAAGAAAAAAAGGCGTTAGGCGTTAGAAAGGAAAAATAAGGATTGAATAAGGTTATAGATAATTGGATAACAAAACTCAATAACTCATTAACTCAACAACTCAATAACTCAATAACTCAATAACTGATTCATGACCCACCTCGAAATAGAGATTAACAAGGTAAGGCAATACGCTATTGAAATGATGCATATTGTGAAATCGCAACTGCAAAAAGGGAGGGAGGCTTTTTTCACGGCAAACAATAACCTTGCCCTTGAGGTGCTCCACAATGAGCGGCGAGTGAATGGTTATGAACTTCTCATTGACAGCGAATGTGAAAACATTATTGCTTTGCTGAACCCAGTGGCTGTGGACCTGCGCTTTTTGCTGGCCACTTTGAAGATTAATTACCACCTGGAGCGCATTGCAGACAATACAAAAAGCATCGCCAAAAACGTGGTGGAAATGCACCCGAAATGGGATGAAAGTTTCTTGAAAAAGCTTCAGATAGAAAAAGCTTTTGACGTGGCTGAAAGCATGTTGAATGATGTAATTGAATCGTTTGAAAAAGAAGATACCGCTATGGCCAATAAAGTATTTGAAAAAGATAAGATTATTGACGGCATTACAGACCGTTGCCTGCCCATTATTGCCGAATACATCAAGGCCAGCAGCGAAGATATAGGACGCGATATTTACCTTTTGCTAATCCAGAAAAAACTGGAACGCATTGGCGACCTGGTAAAAAACATTGCCGAAGAAATCATCTTTTATATTGAGGCAAAAATCCTCAAGCACCATGCAAAGGCGGAGATTTAACCTCCAGCTGTTGCAATTGATACAATGTCGTATATAACCCATTCCGGCTTATAAGTGCCCGGTGGGTTCCCCGTTCTGCAATATGCCCTTTGTCAATGACGATGATCTCATCTGCGTCCTGTATGGTACTGAGCCTGTGGGCGATAACAATGGATGTCCTATGTTCCATTAGCCTGTACAGCGCGTCCTGCACTATCTTTTCGGAAGAGGTATCAAGTGCAGAGGTAGCTTCATCCAGAACAAGTATCGCCGGGTTTTTGAGGATTGCCCTGGCTATGCTCAACCGTTGGCGCTGGCCTCCCGAAAGCAATCCACCGCGGTCGCCTATATTGGTTTCGTATCCGCTTTCCGTATCCATGATAAAGTCATGGGCATTAGCGGCTTTGGCAGCTTGTACAACATCATCCTTTGTAACATGGGGCATCCCGAAAGCGATATTATTATGGATAGTATCATTGAAAAGAATCGGGTCTTGCGTAACAACGGCAGTCAAGCCCCTGAGACTTTCAAGTTTTATATTTCGCAGGTCTATTCCATCTAATAATACTTCCCCCACAATTGGATCGTAAAAGCGCAAAAGTAATTCAGCAAGGGTAGATTTGCCACCACCGGATGGGCCAACCAACGCGATTATTTTTCCTTTTTCAATGGTGAGGTTAATATCTTCAAGCACATATTCCTTCACATATGAAAAGGATACGTTTTTGATTTCCATAGATGTGCTAAACGCACTGACGGTTACAGCGTCAGAACTGTCTTTGATAGTTACGGTGGTGTCCATCAGCTCAAAAACCCTTTCACCGGATGCAAGTCCTTTATAGATACCTCCAAAAGCTGAAGATAAAGACTTTATGGGTGATAAAAGAAGATAAAACATAGACAGGTAACTAATGAAAGTAGCGGCTGTCATTTGATTGTGATACACCTGGTTTCCCCCAAACCAGAGTGTGAGGCCAACCACAGCCACCATGGCAGATTCAGAGAAAACAGGCACAAGCGCCTTCCTGTGCCATTGCTGCCTGGAAAGCCTGCTGTACCTCCTGTTGAAAACATCAAAAATATTCGAGATGTATTTTTCAGCATGGAAAGCTTTGATGATCCGCATTCCGGCTACCGTTTCGTCCACCAGGCTCATAATCCTTCCATATATTCCCTGGGTATCTTTCGCATCGCGCTTGAGTGACTTGCTGATGCGGGCTATTATGAATGAGGATATCGGCAAAACCAGGAAAATAAAAAGCGTAAGTTGCCACGACATTGATATCATTAATGCCAATACCCAGATGATCCCCAGCGGGTCGCGGATGATAGATTCAAAAGTGATGACGACTGAATACTCTACCTCTGTAATATCTGAAGTAACCCTGCTTACAATATCCCCTTTTCTACGGTTTTCGAGATAGGCAACTTCCTGGATGATAAGCTTATCGTATGCCGAGCGTCTTAGATCTTCAACTACACGGGTCCTGATAGTTCCTAATGATCTTGCACTCAGGAATTTAAAAATATTTCCTGATAAATTGAGAAATACGACAACCAGGGTGGCATATAGAAGCGCTGCGCTTTTTCCTGCATTTAGTGCAATGACCGCGGCATGATATTGTACCCATTGTATTAAAATATTTCTGTCAAAACTAAGAACCGGCGGGTTTTTTATGGCGCTGGTAACTTTGTCAGGGTTGAAAAGCATATCCATTACCGGCCGGAGCATATACAAGGCAAGTGTGCTTAAAACGACCGATAAAATAGTAAAAAGGATATAAAAGGCAATTTTGTCCTTATACGGGCGAACATATCCGATTATCCTGAGATAAGTTTTCATGTAATTGGCTGCAAAGATACTTTTATTAGGCGTAAGGGATAAGGCGTAAGGGGTAAGTCGTATGCAATAAGAAATTTAGCGTATGATGCTTAATTTCCCATTTGCTATTACCTGGCTGTTCTCATCCAGGATTTCCACAAGGTACAACCCTGCTTTCGCGCCATTAAGGTTGAGCCGCCTGTTTATTGCCCCATTATCCTCAATGGTTTCAGACCTGAATACCTGTCCTAATGAGTTTAAGATCAATATTTTCCACTGCGCAGTACTTCCTTTTGTAAATGCACAAGCCACCTGGCTTGCCGTAACAGGATTAGGGTATAAAGCAAAACTATTGTCATCCGTTTGGCCGGGCCCAATTCCAGCCTGTTGTTTTACACTGTCCTTGCTATACAATACTTTGGAGGGGGTGGTATATGTTGTATCGCTTCCAAATTCAATAGACATCAGTGGTTCCTGATGGCCGGTCCTATAGAAATATTCATTGCAACCAACAGTTTTTTTACCTTGTACAATTCCAAAAGCAATCAGAAAAAACTTACTGGGTGGGCTGCCATTCACGAAATAACTATCAATGGAAATTACTTTCTGCCTGATCAGCAATGTTGGATAAGCAACGCTTTTTTTCCCGGAAACAGGGACCCGCAATGTTCCCCACCCGGAAACTGTATCCGTTATGGCGTAATAAGTTTTTTTTAAAGATGGCGCGCTATCAAGGCCGGCTGATTTTATAGTCCAGTAAAACCGCAACGATTTTGCAGCATTAAAATGGGAAGATGTTCCAAAAGTGGTTGGGAACCCGATAAGGTTTAAGTGCAGGGAATCATTCTGTTCCGGTATAAATATACTGTCCGCGCTATCGTTAAAATATTTTAAGAGGCTTAAGCCCTGTTGCACAACATAATCGCCTGAAAAATAAAACCCGCTATTGTCATCATCATAGAAATAATTCCCGGAATAATTGTTATCGCTGGTCAAAAATTCCTGTTTTCCTGTATCTTCTATTGCTACTTTAGAGCTTGTAAAAGGATTGTGGAAATTAAGGAGAAATGCAGGGGCAATATCAGAATCGTTTTTTAAACTTGTGTAGTCCCATGCGATGTTTTTGCCGCTCTTAGGGGGGGCTACTGATTTTGGGTCTGCGACAGTGTAATGAAAAGGCCCCGCTGATAAAGGGAAATTGTTTTTCTCTATTGTGATTGGAGATTGCGCCGTAACCTCCAAACAACTTAAAAGTAAACCGCAAAGAATATAAAGGTATCGCAAAGAACACAAAGAAGGGATAAATGCAAAGTTGAGCTTTTGATTGTTTTCGGTCTTTGAATCTTTGCTCCCTTTGCGATGCCTTCGTGCCCTTTGCGGTTTTGCTTTTTTCAATAAGGGCATTATAGCCCCAAATAGTAAAATTTTCTTCATTGAGTGAAAATGAATGAGGCAAATATAATTAAATGTGATTAAATAAGAACAGGTAACTTTTTCTTTTTCCGTGATTTATAATTTTTTACCTCCGGATGCGTTTTTTAGTCACAAACAAAATGATGCTTATGCCTGGAAAGCTTTCGGTGCATGGCCACCCTGTTCATTTTAAGTCGGTGGATATGATGGTTTCGGGGCTATATATTTTGGGGATATCGCTTTTAGTAACCCCGTCTATAGCACAAACACGTGAATATCTTGTCTGCCCAAATGATACCTTTATTTATCCGCCTGTTCCTGACGCCGCCATGTACTCGGTAAATTTTGGTGATGGTACATTAGGCAGCGGCTTCAATCCTTTAAAACATGTATTTGCCAAAAACGGAAAATACAAGGTAGAAGTAAAGCGAACGACACAAAACGGGACCGATACCATCAGGTTCATTGCAAACGTCAGCACCCTTCCCAAACCGGGGTTTGAAATTAATTCTTCTTGTTATTTATATCGTTTCACCAACCTTTTGCCTGATACAGAGTTGGTAAATGGAGGCTGGTTGTGGAATTTTGGGGATGGCGCTTTTTCAGGGGAAAGGACCCCATCGTATTTGTACAAGGGTGAGGATAATTATAAGATCACTCTGCAATACGCGCGCAAAAACCAGTGCAATAGTTCAGTATCTAAAACCATATCTGTTCATTCGGATTTTTATCCGGGTTTCGATTACCACGCGAACGACGATGAAGCGATATTTTTTCCATTAGATACATCGCAGGCGCATTATCATTGGGATTTTGGGGATAAGGACACAACGGATTCTATTTATCCGGCCCATTCTTTTAGCAATACAGGGAAATTCCCTGTAAGCCTCACTATCAAATCAGCAAGCGGCTGCGAGACCATTTATACTGATACTATTTCAGTGACATCCGCGGGAATTCAGCCCATGATTGCCAATGCCAATTTGTTTGCAGCCTACCCCAACCCGTTTACCAAAACGTTAATTATTCATTATGAGATTGTTGGGAACAAGAATGTTATTCTAAAACTGTATAACGTCAGCGGAAAGCAGGTGGCCACTATTTTTGAAGGTGTGCGCCACACGGGGAGGTATGATATACGGATCAATCCTGCTCAACTGGGATTGAGGGCGGGCTTGTATTTTCTCGGCGCGTATTTTAACGAGGAATACCTGAGCCAGAAACTTATAATGGAATGAGGGGTGGTATTAAAAGTCCCGTAGGGACAACAGATTGGTAGAAAATTGCTGCCATACAGTTTTTAGAGTGCCGTAGGTAGGCATTTTTTATCAGAGAACAGAAAAATGTCATCCCTACGGGATTCTGATAGGGGTTTTGTGTATTTAATTTCTACCAATATGTCGTCCCTACGGGACTATAAAAAATGCACTCTAACCTTTGACATAGACCAAGCGTGTTATATGATGATATTCGCCAAACCTTGACAAAAAATCTTAATTTTGTGCTGATTTATTTGAATCCGTTCCTGTAAGGTAAAGATATTATGGCTCAAAAGATATTATTAACAAACATAGATGTGCCCGGCATTAAAACCTTTGAGGTTTACCGCAAAAATGGCGGATATGCCTCGGTAGAAAAGGCGCTCAAAAAAATGACCCCTGATGAAGTAACTGAGGAAGTAAAAACGTCCGGTCTTCGGGGGCGTGGCGGGGCTGGGTTCCCTACCGGGATGAAATGGAGTTTCTTAGACAAGAAATCCAATAATCCACGGTACCTGGTGTGCAATGCCGATGAAAGCGAGCCCGGCACCTTTAAGGACCGCTACCTGATGGAATACATCCCGCACCTGCTTATTGAGGGAATGATAACTTCTTCCTACGCGCTGGGCGCTAATACCTCTTATATCTACGTCAGGGGTGAGTTTAAGTGGATCATAAAAATCCTTGAAAATGCTATAGCCGAGGCCAAAGCAAATGGGTTTCTTGGCAAAAATATTCTTGGTTCGGGCTATGATCTGGAACTGTATGTGCAACCGGGCGCTGGCGCGTATATCTGCGGCGAAGAAACGGCTTTACTCGAATCCCTCGAAGGCAAAAGGGGCAACCCACGTATCAAACCTCCATTTCCCGCTGTGCAGGGCTTATATGCCTGCCCAACCGTAGTAAACAACGTGGAAACCATTGCAACAGTGGTTCCCATTATAAATATGGGTGGGGCCGAATATGCAAAAATGGGTATTGGCAAAAGCACAGGTACCAAACTCATTTCCGCTTGTGGAAACATCAATAAACGGGGGGTGTATGAAATAGAACTTGGCCTGCCGGTGGAAGAATTTATCTACAGCGACCAATGGTGTGGCGGTATAGCCAATGGCAAAAAAATGAAAGCGGTGGTAGCGGGAGGTTCGTCCGTTCCAATCCTGCCAACAGAACTGATCCTGAAAAATATAAAAGGCGAAGGCCGGGTGATGACTTATGAGTCGCTCTCGGATGGTGGTTTTGTATCAGGTACCATGCTGGGTTCAGGCGGGTTTATAGTATTTGATGAAACACAGTGTATCGTCCGCAACACATGGAATTTTACACGCTTCTATCATCATGAAAGCTGCGGCCAGTGTTCTCCCTGCCGCGAGGGAACCGGGTGGATGGAGAGAGTATTGCACCGCATAGAATATGGCAAAGGCCGCCAGGCAGATATAGATTTATTGGTAGATGTATCCAAAAAAATAGAAGGCAACACAATATGTCCCCTCGGTGATGCGGCTGCCTGGCCGGTAGCCAGCGCCATTCGCCATTTCCGCCACGAATTTGAATATCATATCCAGCACCCGGAAAAAGTTTTTGAGCCGGGCCATGTGTATCAGCCTGCGGCGGATTTCAGTCATCAGTTAGCAGTCAGCAGTCAACAGTAACGAGGTGGTTGGATCTGGCCTGCGGCAAGCTCTGGCTTCGATTAACAAGGTGGTTGAGTTTGTTGAAACCATCGAGTGGTTGAGTTTGCCGAAACTGTAAAGGGCATTAATGATTAAATCCATTAATTTTGCTATTAAATAATTATTCGCATTATGTTACACCTACTGTTTTATCAGTTGCGCAAAAAACTGGTTCCTGCCCTTTTTGCCCTTTCGGTGCTTTGTTTTTTTCATCCCGCTAAAGTATTTGCTGGGAGCAACCCCGTCATATACCTGAAAGGCGATACGGGCCTGCTCGATACTTTTCACCTGGAACAAGGCTATCCCTACAGTGAGCCAGGAGATTCCGCCTATTCGTCCATTTATGGAAATTTAACAAGCCTTATCAAAATTACTATCAAGAAAAACAACGTAATTGTCAGCTTTAGTAACCTTATTCCAGGTACTTATGTATTTTATTATAACGTAACAGATGCTGCCGGTAACAAGGCAGTAACAAGAAACAGAGTTGTTACGGTAACGCCTGATAAAACCCCACCTAACCTCATAATTGCTAAAAACAAAGTAACGGGTACAGATACCATTTACTATGAAGTATCTACTGCATTACGTCCGCCAAACCTGAATCCACCGTTGCGGTCTTATGTGATAAGTGCCATTGACCTTGTGGACAACAACCTTACATCCCAGGTAGTCGTAGACTCATCGCTGGTGCAGCTCAACGTGGTGGGCATATATCCTGTTGTTTATAGCTCAGAAGACCTCAGCAAGAATGTTATAAGAAAAACACTCTATGTAGAAGTAATTGATACCATAAAACCGGTCATAACTTTAAAAGGCCCCAATCCGGATACATCTGAAATTTATGTTCCATACACCGATGCCGGCATCACCCTTAGCGTTTCCAATGGCTATCTTTCTCAAAGTCAGCTAATGCGCCGCCTTCATGTTACAGGCACGGTAAATGATTCTGTTTTTGGAACCTATAAGATTTCCTATACCCTTACGGATACATTTGGTAATATTGCAACACCTGTAACCAGGATTGTAGTGGTAGCGGATAAACTACCCCCGGTTCTCAGTCTTAAAGGGCCGGTTCACGATAGCGTTGCGGTAAATACTACATACATTGACCCCGGTTATACTGTTTCTGATAATTATTCTAAAGGTTCTGAAATAAAGGTAACTGTCAGCGGCACATTTATAGCTGCTTTTGGTAATTACTACGCCAACAGGCTTGGAGGCGGCAGGGACAGCATTAAGTATTCAGTAGGCCCCAATTTCAGGATCGTTTATACCGCAACAGATTCGTCAGGCAACAAATCTACGGCGACGAGATATATTGAAGTTTATGACCACATTGCACCGGTAATGAAACTTACAGGCCCTGAATTTATACAGGTATGCCAGAATGGCGGTTACATTGATAATTCTTATACATTATCTGATAATTATGATGATTCTGCTTATCTCTCGCACAATATTACAAGGTTTGGAACTTATAAAGGGACATTAACACCCGGATTGTTTTATGTACATTATGCCGTACACGACCACGATGGGAATACTGCTTTTACAGATGTGCGGCATATAGAAGTTGTGCCGTCCAATGACAGCAGTTGTCAGGCCGGAATAATCCCAAATCATATTATTGATACATTAATCTGTAATGGTTCATGTCGGCCATTTACAGCACGCGATTCCGGGAGCTCATACAAATGGAACACAGGAGACGCCGTCAGGTCTCCTCAAATATGTATAAATTCAGATACCGCTTTGTCTGTGACTATTACAAAGGGAAACTATTCCGTTTCGTATCTGTACAACATTTCTGTAACGCCAAATTCTTGTGTTTGGCCGGGTGATGCAAACGGGGATGGTAATGCTGACAACAACGACCTGCTTCCAATCGGGGTGGCATTTGGAGAAACAGGGTCCATGAGGCCGAACGCAACATTGAATTGGACGGGACAGCCCTGCGCGGATTGGGTAAATTCTTTTAAATCGGGGCTTAATGTTAAAAATGCCGATTGCAATGGTGATGGAATAGTTGATTCGAATGATGTTGCGGCAATATTAAAAAATTATGGGGTGAAACATAAAACCAATAGCAGTGGTTTACCTTCTGATCCCCCTTTATCCATAACATTTTCAAGGGATAGCTTGAATAGAGGCGATACCGTAACAGCTTCTGTTACAGTTGGTTCTTCGGCAAATGAGGTTTTCAGTGCCTATGGGCTGGCATTTAGCCTTCCTTATAACCGGAATGCCATCAAATCCGGCAAAATAAAATTGATTGTTGGTCATTCCTGGTTGGGTACACCTGGGGCAAACCTGATATATTTATTACATAATGATACTGTAAAAGGGACTTTAGATATAGCTCTTACCAGGATTGATCACAAAAACGTTTCGGGGTACGGTGAAATTTTAAAATTGAATTTTTCACTACAGGACAGCATTGGCGGAATACATTCTGTTAATACTAAAATTGTGCTTGCGCCAACAGATATCAACCTTATATCTGACAATGAAACTTTGATCCCATTGTACGGCACCGGGGATACTTCCTTTGTCAGGACTTTAAAATCAGGGTTATCTGGATATATAGAACCTGCAAGAATCAAGATATATCCCAACCCTGCTTCGCAGACATTTTTTATAGATGGGAGAGAAAAAACGATTAAAGCTGTGAAGCTGGTAGATGAGCTCGGGAGGCAGGTATATTTCCGGGATTTAATAAACAAGCCGGGAATTATTGAAATACCTGTTTCAGGCTTAACCCCGGGTATTTATTCCGCCATTGTTTATACCCAAAATGGTGTGGTTTCAAAGCGCATATTTAAGAAATAGAATTTAAACAGGCTCACTACCAGGGAATAGTGAGCTTCGTACCCGGTACCATAATGCCTCCCCTGTTGCCTGGCTCTATTGAACCAAACCTTGTTGCGAAAACTTCAGGCAATGGCCTGTCGCCGGGAACCGAAAGCCAGAGCCGGAGCAAATGCCTTTTTTCAGCCGGGTCTTCCCAGTCTTCAAAGCCTGTACGGTCATGCAAAAGGGCATGGTTGTAAACAAACTGCATATCTCCCGGCGCGAGGCTCATAGATAAATTCAGCTTCGGGTCATTGGCGAGCCGGTCGAATAAATCCAGCGCTTCAAGATGTTTTGGGGTAAGCCTCGGCGCGCCATCAAACCGCTGGGCCGATTCAATGTATTGCCGCTGGTAAAAGGGTGTTAAATATCCCTTATAAAAACTGAAAACAGGAATCAGCAGGTAAGGCAGCTGTCCTTCCGGAACTTCGCCCCGCCTGTCGGTTGCGATGGGCTGTAAAAGCAATTCAAGAAGGTCAGGCCTAAGCCGGTACATTTCGTTGTAAATAGTTGAGGCGCTTACCAACAGCGAATCCCCACCTGCCCTGGCTTTTTTCAGGCAAAGCAGCCCGACGACATCGCACGAATCCGTGTGAAAAGTCTGTCTCTCATTGGTCTGGTAAATACGGGCATTGGGGTCGCCGCTCTTTAATCCCAGGTCCCGCACATGGCCGAGGATATGCCCTTTTGCATTCTGAGACCTTGGGCTGCCGATATGTGTTCCCAATCCAAAGAATATGGTGCCGGCTTCTTTTTCACTGTATTTTGAAACTGGAAGTCCTTTAACAAGTAAAAACCCCCGGCCGCTAATAAGCTCTTTTCTCCATTGAAGAATTTTAGGCGCCAGGCCCGGTAGCGGAAATTGAGCCGAGGTCAAACTGCCAGCTTCTTCACTATTTATCCAGGGCTCCGCGGCTTTTTCGAGCTCTTCTATTTCACTGGCAGTTAAATATATAGTCCATTCATTTTTTCTTTTTTCCATACCCTGGCCATACCAGGCGGAGGGGATATTCTGTATAGGAGGAAGGGATTGAGGGGCTGGGTTTTCCATGTTTTTGGTAATTTAAGGCAAAATAAGGCGGTATTTCAGAGTTTCCCTACATTTGATTAAAAATATCAACAAAACCGTGAAACATATCTTTATTTTCTGTTTCCTGTTAAGCAGGCGGTTATCAAAAATATTCCCGGTCTTAGTCGTCCTGACTAACATCTTATTCCTGGCGCCTTCCTCCTCTTATGCCCAATACGGGGCCGTGCCTATAGACAATATCGGGCAGTCTTACCCAGATGGCACTCCGCGCTGGGATGCTGATTTACCGGGAAATTATAGCACTCCAAGGGGCGTGATGGGAGATGGCAGTGGCGTTATTGATTATGTAAATAAGATCATGTGGCTGCCCGATGATGCTGAAACATTAGGCCACCAGGAACAGTGGCCGGGTAACTTAACATGGGGCGGTAACAGGATTTTAGGTTACAGGTTAGATTCTGCATACAACAGGATCGCCGATTCTCCGGCTTATATTATCGGGCAGCCTGATGCATACTCCAATTCTCAAAGATGTGACAGGTACTCAATAGGTACGCTCGGACAATGTGGTATAGCGTGGTCTCCTTCATTGCAATATCTTTTTGTTCCGGATGAACAGAATAACAGGGTTTTGATATGGGATTTCAGCAAAGGCATTTATACAGGCATGCCGGCAAAGTATGTCATTGGCCAGGTTGATTTTACTTCAAATGTATATGGAAATTCCGCAACGGATACTTCTCTTGCAAAACCTGATAGATGTGCGTGGGACGAGGTGAACAAAAGGTTATTTATCAATGACAACGACAATATCAGGATTGTCACTGTAAACTGTGCTCACGGTTTTTATAACAATATGCCGTTTGAGCACGAATTGCTGCAACCGGGTTTTGGCCCCGCGATATTTCCGACAACCGCTTCTGCATCCAACGGTCTTTTTTTAGGACAATTATATTACTGGCCGGCCAGGCAGTGGCTGATATCTGTTCAGTTAGCTTTTAACAGGGCATTGATCTTTGATCTCAGCACTGGTATCGTAAATGGCATGAATGCCAGGTATGTATTGGGCCAGGCCGATTTTGTTTCTTCAAACCCTAACAGGATTAATGATATTGCAGCGCCGGGAAACAATGGCCTTTATATGCCTAACAATGTGGCTGTTGATGAAGCCCGTAATATTATCTGGATCGCCGAATGGGGCAATAACCGCGTTGTTGGAAAAAATGTAAGCGCCGGAATAGTTAATGGCGCTGCATGGGATTATGTAATAGGGCAGGGGGGAAGTTTTACGACACAAGCAGCTGCCTTATCTCAAAGCGGGTTTAATTTCCCGGGGGGCTTAACATTCAATAAAAAAACAAATAAGCTGAATATATGCGATGAGCTTAATGAGAATGGTCGTTCAGAATACAACCGATCTCACCAATCTCACATCGTTTTGCGAAGTATATGGCGGCCAGGCATCCTATACAGTAAATGCCTATGCCCCTCCTTCACCTGTGAACGCAGGCGGCCTGGGCGCATCCATATACAATTACGGGAGTGTTAACGGCATAAGCCTGGACAAAACCCATCACCTTCTCTGGGTATGCGATGCCATGAACAACCGCGTGCTTGGTTTCCCCATCAAAGCAGATGGAATGCCTGATGGAAAAACTGCCACCGTGGTACTTGGCCAGGCAGATTTTGTTTCAGGTTTGGCCAACAGGGGCAGCACTGCCGGGCCAAATACATTATACCGCCCTATAAATGTTTTTTTTGACTCCGCCCGAAATTGGCTTTGGGTTACGGACGGCGCAGCAATAACCGGTTTACAACCACGGGTGCTGGTGTATGATTTAAGCGTTGGGATAACCAATGGTATGGATGCCAGGTATGTAGTAGGGCAACCGGATTTTTTTACTGTTACAGCAGGAACAACCAATGCGAAATTGTCCAGCCCATGGGGTGTATATGTTACTGCCTCGGGACTTGCTTATATAGCAGATGGCGGCAGGGTTGTAACGCTTGATGTTTCTGCGGGGATGACGAACGGACAAACATTTACCCATGTCCTGGGGCAAACGGATTTTACCCATAACGCGGCAAACGCCGGAGGTTCTGTTGGCCCAAATACTTTTTCCGGGGCCTCAGGTATTTTGGTTGATGAACCTGCCGGTCTTGCATTTATTGCAGAATATAAAAATAAAAGAGTATCTGTTTATGATATTTCCGGGGGCATTATAGATGGAATGAATGCCAAATATTTTATCGGGCAACCCGATGGAACATCAAACAGTACTTTATCAGGGCTTGCTGCGGTAGGCAAGGCTGAATGGATGGCATTGAATAAAACCAAAAATATCCTGTATGTAGGCTGCCAATCGCTGAGCCGCGTGGAGGGGTTTGACCTCGGCGCGCTGGCCACCGGTATGAGCGCCAGCCACGTATTCGGCCAGCCTGCTAATTTTATTGATACCGCCTCAAATACATCCGTTCCCCCAAACTCGATCAAATACAGGCTAAACCAGCCGCAGGGCATCGCCCTTGATAATGACAATGGGCTGCTAATGGTAGCTGACCAGTGGAACAGGGTCATGTTTTATAAAGACAGCGCCTCTACTGTTACTGGCATTCACAATACAATGGAGCAGCACATCCGGCCTATGGAAATTTACCCCAACCCGGCGGCAGATAAAATTTTCATTAAATGCCCCAATCCCGGTCTTCAAAAAATAACAATCATGGACATGACCGGCAGAATGGTTTACTCCAATACTATTACTTCTTTAAATGAGAACGGAACCGGAACGGTTGATAATCTTAATTTATCAGACGGGGTTTACACAGTGATGGCTATAACAAAGAATGCTATCTTTTCTCAAAGACTTGAGGTGATAAGATAGGGTAGAGGGGTTTCCCCGGCCTGTGTTCCCACACACCGAAAACTTACATGCGCATGATTTTCATTTTTACGGAGAGGGAACTGGCCTGTGAGGATCTATTCTTTGGTGGACTGAATCTTGTTTATAAATCTGAATTTCTCAAAACCCAACTTTGTCATGTACTCTATTGCTTTATCAGCATATTTAAGAGCCTCATCATTATTTGACATATAAACCTTGGTTAAAATCTGCTTGATTGTTTTTTCTTCAATACCTATATAATTAATCTGGCGAATATCTGATTGTTCAGTTCTAACAAGAGTATTCAGAATTTTCGCACAGTCAACTAGAAACAAATCAGTCAATTTTAGTAGTGCCTTATAAACCAAATGTCTATCTTCAATTTTGCCATCAGTTTTCTCAATTGTTTGAGTTAGCATACTTAATAACCACTCCTTTTCAAATAGATCAGTATTAATCCAATAACCGAAATTCTCAAGTTCCTGAGTGGATTTACTTGAACCCAAACGATCTTCCCATAACTGTTTTATTACTTGAATATTTAGTTTAGGATCAACATTCTTTTTATTTACTATGTGCTGTCCAATAAATTTAATTGCTAGACCTCGGTACTTGCCGTTTGCGTTTGAAAAGAAGTAATCAAATATTTCATTATTTTTATCAACTTCATAAGCAAATGCAATTGAAATATGTTCAGTTAACCTATGAAATGGATTTTCTGTAAATCTTCTTTTCAAATCTACCCGCCCCAATTCCCTAATCGCGACTTTGTAAAATTCGGATAATATTTTATACACTTTTGGGAAAACTGCATTTAAAAGATATGTTTCCCAAACGGCATATCTTTGATGGGCTTCATGCAGAGGGAAAAGTTTTTTTAAAATGGAGTTGGTCCATTTTGTGTCATAAAAAATGAGCCACGGCAAATATTTTCCGTAGACAGAGCGAATAGCAAGAGATGAATCAATTTCTGGATTTAGATGCCTTTCCAGTAAAGCTTTTACCCTTTCTGGTATATATTTCTTATCTCGACTACCATTAAGCCAAAAAATGTATCCAAATAATGTATGGAAGGCTACTCCACGAGTAGAATTAACAGAAAGCATAAATGGCTCCATGTCTTTTCCTAATTTTAATTCCCTCTCCAGGTTAGGATCTGCATTTTCAGTGAGAAATAAAATAGTATTCCAGACTTTTTCTTTAGAAGATAAATCTATTCTGTAGCTACTATTCTTAAATCCTTTTTCTAATAATCGGCCAATTTCAGATAACACGATATGCCAATCTAGTTGATCGTCATGTCGCTTTTCCAGGCCAAGTTTAAGCATTTCGACAAGATTGTTCAAATATGATATTACTGTTTGCCAATGAACTTCCTTGTTATTGGAAATAGCACTCTCTAAGCCAACTAGAAAATAGTAATGATAAATGGGATGTATTTCATCATCATTTAACAAAAAAGATTTTTGAGAAAACTCCAATACATTATTTTCGGTGAGAGTTGCAAATCTTCTGCCCAACCTATCCCTATTTGGACTACCAAAACTGCGTTGCGGCGGAATCCATTTTTTTAGAATTTGCACAATTTCTTCAAAAGTTGACTGATTTATTTTTTCTTCTTCGATAAATGGTTCGTCAATCACACCAGTAATTGTAAAAGAAGGTTCGGACTCAATGAATTCATCCATCAATATATCTCTATACTTCTCCTTTAATTCAGCAGTAAGATATTCTTTGATTGGAGCAAGTTTTGATTGTAACCAATATTTCTCGTATGATGCTCTGTGATTTAGGTCAGTAATTTGAATTGACCCAGTTGAGCCAATAGAAACTAATTTAAGGTACTTTTTTTTAACAATATCAGGTAATTGATTGAATACCTTACTGACCAATAGCCTATACTCCTTTTGGAGGCCAGCTGAATCAAAGTCATCAATTATTGTATTTTGTATTTCTGTCCAGAAGTCATCGCTTTTAACACGATAGACAAAAAGTTTAATTCTATTTACTAAAAGACTTTTATTACGAGAAAGAATGGGAGAAAGTTTTTTGTAAACATCCGCTGAATTGATTAAGTATTTATCTATAATCTTAACTGACTTATCAATAAATACTTCTTTGCTCAAATAACTCTCTATTACATGTTCTTTTCCAATTGTTGGATAAAAAAAACCTTCCATGGTTTTCAATTTCTCAAGAATCACTATAATAAATGGAGCTAAAGCACTCCCTTTGACCTTATCAATGCATTCTAAAACTTCATCATAATCATAACTGGAACCTGCATACTCTACTGAAGTGAAAATATATGAAGCAATATAACTAGCTTGAATAAATTTTTTGCCATCAATAAGATGTTGTAGTAAATCTTTCATCCATAAATTGTAATTTTCTTTCCATCTTTCCTTTTTGATTTTCAATACGATATTTGCGCTATCGGAAGGGTTCAGTTTAGATGCGATAATGATTATTGCAAGCCTTGTATTCCATTGATTTGACTGGATTCCTAATAAATATTTAGAGATAGTAGGTGATTCTTCGGAAGCGATTTTTACTAAATAATTTGTTATCCAATTTGGATATTTATCCGATTTGTAATCCAACTTTAAGAGATTATTCTTAAGTAACCAATTAAACCATTTTCTGTCTGCTTTTGAAAAAAAATATCTGTGAGATTCCACGTTCCTTGTTATGATTGACCTAACCAGATCGGCATTCTGATCCAGGGGTTCCGAAGCCAGTATTTTATCAATTGTATTATATGCTTCTATTTGTCTTGGCAGTATTGCTTCTGATAAAAAATGCTCAAATTGTTGAACCAACATTAAATACTTTTTTGGATGCAAGCTAAAATAGTTGCCATGATGGGCAAGGGAATGGAATGGCTCTTGGAATTTGTTATACCAAATGTCATATGCATTATCTGTAAGCATTCCAGCATAGGGATCAAAGTACTTCTCGGCAGCGATTTTATTGGCTTTACCTTCTATTCCTTTTTTGCTGTCTTTTTTTGCTTTCATTCCAAGTCCAATCATAATCTCGCGCAAAGAATGAGCAGATTGAGCAATCCAATCTTCTGAAGGGTTATTTATTACTTGAATAGCACCTCGATAAATCATGCCAAGATTTTCATCATGTTCTGAAAGGAGTTGGGATATTCTTTGTTGAATTGGAGATAAAGGAGAATGGGTATCTTTTTGCTTTAACAGAATTTCGATTTCACTTAATATGGAATAAGCATTTTCAGTCAGGGATATGCTTCTCGTTATTGACCTTTGCTTACCTACTTCTCTCCTAATGTAACCCTTTTTCTCTAAAATGCTGAGAGAATCCAAAACAGCTTGGTCTGATGAAAGTTCCAATGATTCACGAATCTGTTTAATAGTTGGTGATTTCCCTAGTAGTTTTATTAATTTATGAACCTCTTTTAAGGTCTTTTGCTGTTTGGGGGTTAAATTTTCCATTTCATTAAGTTTTTTCAACAAAAAAACAGATGCAACCCCTTTTCTTTAATTGGAATTTAAATCGGGTATTGCACCTGTTAAAATTACTGAGTAATTACTCAGTGCAAATTTAAAATGGTTTTCGGCTTTTCCAAACTTTTAGGTAACTTTTTTTCTTGGTTTACGTTTCTTCGTAGGATCGAAGATCACAAACCAAAGTAGTTGTGGTCCCGGGGTCAGATCATTTTTAAAAAATGCACTCATTTCCTCGGCCTGTGTACCCACAGACCGAAAATTCACGCGCATATTTTCTCATTTTTGAGATTGAGGGGGTTACAAACCATGGAGAGAGGTAATGACTCTTTAATTATTGCTTTTCTTTAACGACTTTAAGTATTCTTCAAAAGCAATGCGTTCAAATTCTTTTTCAGGAATACAACAATCTATGACTATTTTCCCGCTACCACAAAAGCACGGATCCGTTTTATTTAACCAGGATTTTTTAATAATAAATTCGGCATCTTCCTCAGAATCGAGTTTTATGTTCTCGCCATCCATCGCCCGTTCAAATTCCATCATCTTATCTTTCATCATTTTCATTTCCTTTTCAGAAATAGTTCTATTCCAATTTCCTTTCTTAGGATAATCAAAAAATTCTTTCCACAGTTGAAAAGTAAATGAGGAATCAATTATCGGTGGCACACTTTTATATTCTCTTCGTTCCTCAATTCCGAGCCCTTCAAGATATTTAACGATGATTCCAAGGTCAGCTTTTAATTCAGTTCCGGTAATAAACTTTTGATTAGGTAAAAGTAGAAATGGGACAAGGTTCTTGTGAACTTTGTCATTAGAAGTAAAAACATTGCAGAAAGGTAAGTAGTAAAGGTACTCCAAATCAACTCTATTTGTTGGCCTAGTACTGATTAAACCACTCGCCAAACCGAAGAGGAATAATGAATCTACTTTTAAGCAATGATAAGCGTACGGTGCGAAATCCTTAATTAGCGGATAACCCATTTGACCCCACAAGTAAAATATTTTAGTTGCATTTAATGCGTCTATATCGTAGTTCCGCAAAAGGGCAATTAAAAGTGATTGCTGAGAGGCAGGATCGTTAATGCTCTCACAAACAAATGAGTTTAATTCATTAAAATTATTAAATCTTATTGAAGTTGAAAGTTTAAGAGATATTCTTAATCTTTCAAGCAAATCTTCTTGAGTTGTGGCCATTCGCCAAAGCAATGAAAGTTCGCGATCCGCTTCTGAAAAACTTCCTTCTTTCCATTTATAAATAGATTTTTCTTCCTTAGTTTCTTCTATTAGATATCCTTTTAGTCCGGACTCAGATTGAACAGCTTTGCCGATACCAACATGTGGTCTACCGTCAAAGGTTATTACCCTACCCATTAAGTCATCTCTTAACAATACTTTATAGTGGAGATTTACAATAGTTTCTACTGGAAAAAGTTTCTTGGCAAAATCCTTGACTCTATCTTCTTGTGGAGGGTTTCCTTCTTTAGCTTCTTTTTTTAAATCCCCTAATATCTCCATTGTTAATACAGGCGTAATTATGTGCTTGTAGTAACAACTTAATCTATACAGTTCATTGTAACTCAGTGACTGGAAAGTTGATTTATCAATTATGATTGAAATATCCATACATACAAAATGTATAAACTAGCCTTATAGTTCCTTGTTGTTTAAATTGTTAAGAGATTTTACAACGGCTCCCGCTATACTAGCCTCCGAGCTATGTATTACTAAGTTTTCAGCCACCAGCCTGCCTGCCACCGTTACCATCAATCCCTTTTCTGTTGGTATGTCCAAAATTTATTCTTGCAGTCAAATTTCTTCTTACTGAATGTCTGAATTTTATAGACTTTTTTTTCAGACCGGCCAGCCACTTGGGGTGTTCGCTATATTAGTAAGTAAAACCTATAAGACAATCAGGCCCGCCCGTACCGAGACGGAACGTTCGGGCGGGCAATGAGACAATAAGACAATGGGGCTTACGCACTCGATTTTAACCAGACTCAATATCCTACAATCAGTATATCCTATGCATCATAGTACAGACAAAAATGGCAATGACAAAAGAGTCCCGCCTTCGCTAAAGCTACTGCGGGTGAAAGAAGAAAACGCCCTTTTCAGGCATTTGAGATTGATAAATCATTGTTATCTATTGATACTTGTCAATGAGTTACGTGTTAACAGTTTAAAAATCAATTAATTGAAAAATGAAAAAATTGAAAATCATTGTTATATCAATCCGAAGTATTCAAAAAGGCCGTTTTTTCGAATTTATCAATAGGAAAGCAATAGAAATGCGTTTTTTGGGCCTTATTCGTTTTTAGAATAAAACGTGCTGATCAATGGTCAATAGTCAATATGAAACATATATCTTAATTTCGCATACACTTTGAAAAAGTTATTTAATCTCACCATTCTCACTTTTGTGGGGCCGTTCATCGCCACGTTCTTCGTGGTGCTGTTCGTGATCCTTATCCAGTTTTTGTGGACTTATATTGATGATATGGTGGGCAAAGGGCTGGAGTGGTACGTGATCCTTAAGCTGCTGTTCTTTGCTTCGGCTTCATTTGTGCCCACGGCATTGCCCCTGGCCATACTTCTTTCTTCTATCATGGCTTTCGGCAACCTTGCAGAATCTTATGAGCTGGTCGCCCTTAAAAGCGCGGGGATATCCCTGGTACGGATCATGGTGCCGCTTATTACCCTCATTACTCTCTTTGTTATCGGGGACTTCTTTTTCTCGAACAACCTGATTCCCGTTGCCAACCTTAAATTCCAGAGCCTTCTATGGGATGTGCGCCAAGCCAGGCCGGCGCTGGATATAAAAGAGGGAGTATTTTACAACGGGATAGACAATTACAGCATACACATTGCCAAAAAAGACAAGAAATCGCAAAAGATAGAAGGCGTTACCATATATGATCATACGGCCATGCAGGGGGACAATGTGGTGCTGGTTGCGAAATCAGGCGAAATGTCTATCAGCCCCGACCAGCGGTGGCTGGCCTTAAAACTATTTGATGGAACCAGGTACGAGGAAATGCGGGACGACAAGGAGGGCCATCATGTTTCAGACCCTGCCAGCAGGCTCAGTTTCAAAACTTATGAGCTCAAGTTTGACCTCATGGAATTTAAACTGAAAAGAACGGACGAAAACCTGTTCAAAGAAAACTCCGTGATGCTGAACCTGAACCAGTTGCAATATTATGTGGATTCGCTCAACATTATGAAAAGAAAAAAAGCGGCCAATGATGTTGTTTTTGCCAAACAATACCTTCTTGAATCGCGCGATACATCATTCATAAAAGTAAATGTACATCCAGCCAAAGTTTCCACTACCCTCATTACAAAACCGTTTATCTATTCCATCCCAACAAATGACCCCAAGCATTTCATCCTTCGTGCGGAAAATACGGCCAGGGCATTGAAAGACATATACCATAGCCAGGCTGAAGAATTGGACAACACGGATAAGGAAATAAGAAAGTACGACATAGAATGGCACCGCAAGTTTTCGCTTTCATTTGCATGCCTTACCCTGTTTTTTATCGGTGCTCCATTGGGGGCCATTATCCGCAAAGGAGGTATCGGTTATCCTACGGTGGTAGCCATATTCATGTTTTTGATTTATTATGTAATTTCCATTATCGGGGAGCGCTCGGCCAGGGAAGGTGCAATCAGCGTGTTTACAGGCATGTGGATATCCACCATAATCTTATTGCCTATTGGTTTGTACCTCACCTACCGTGCAAACCGAGATTCCGTTAGCTTCAATTACAGGAATCTTTTTAAGAGCCTGGTTTCAATCTTCAAAAAGAAAAAACATAAACACTCCGGTAATCCATTAGGAATATGAATTGCGAAGTGTGCCTAACTCCTTACCCCCTAATGCCTAACGCCTAACCCCTATGCTCCGTATCCTCCAGCTTTGTAACCGTGTGCCCTGGCCTCCGAATGATGGGGGCGCCATCGCGATGCTTAACATGACAAAAGGGTTTTACAATTCAGGCCAGGAACTGCACCTGCTTTGCCTCAATACACGCAAGCATCATGTAGACGAATCCGGCCTTCCGGCGCTTTTCAAAAAGCTGGCGTCCTTTAAAGCGATTGATATTAACACCGATATTAACCCAATCAAAGCGTTTATAAACCTTGTTTTTACCCGAAAATCCTATCATATCTCCCGGTTTTACAGCAAGGAATTTGAAGAAGAGCTGATCCAGACCTTAAAATCGCAGGATTTTGACATCATTCAAATTGAAGGCCTCCATTTGTGCCTCTATATTGATACAATCAGGCAGCATTGCAAAGCAAAAATATCGCTTCGGGCGCACAATCTCGAGTACCTCATCTGGGAACGGCTCGCAGACTCCGAAGGAAACCGGTGGAAACGGATGTATTTAAATATCCTCACGAAGCGATTATTGAATTTCGAAGCAAAAGTCATTCAAAAAGTGGATTTCCTGGTGCCTATTACCGGTGGCGATGCAGAATTGTTTGGCGAAATGGGCACTACCGCTGCCATATTTGTATCCCCGGCAGGGCTGGATATGCAGGAATATGTGATTGACAAATCCAAAAAAGAATGGCCCGGCCTGTTCCATCTCGGCGCGCTGAACTGGATGCCAAATGTGCAGGGGATAGAATGGTTTTTGCGGGAAATCTGGCCAGACATCCATGCCGGTTTCCCCAAACTAAAATTCTACGTCGCGGGCCGCAATATGCCGGACTGGCTTAAAAAGCTGGATAGGGTAGGGGTGGAGGCTATAGGGGAAGTGGAAAATGCGGTTGATTTCATGAACAGTAAATCCATAATGGTGGTGCCGCTATTGTCAGGTAGTGGCATGAGGATCAAGATTATAGAAGGAATGGCGCTTGGGAAAACCATTATATCTACCACAATTGGGGCCGAGGGTATTGATTATGAGGATGAAACAAACATTTTGATCGCCGATGAGCCGGAAGAATTTGTAAGCGCCATTAAAAAATGTATTAATAACACTGAAATGGCCAACAGGCTTGGTAAAAACGCAAGGCTGCTCGCTGAAAAAGAATACTCAAATGCCAGCCTGGTTGGGAGACTGGTTGGGTTTTATGAGGAAAAACTTTGATTCAAAATCTCCCGCAGATTTCGCTGATTTACGCAGATAAAGAAAAATCTGAGGCAGATTGCTAAAAAGTAGCCGAGAATTCCGCGTTTATCTGCGTAATCTGCTGGAACTTTTAAGCGCCCCGTTTCCTGGGAAAATGCCTGTTATTGATAATAATGGTGCTTTTTAGCCGTGTACGTATGCTTTTAAAGTTAGTTTCTATCTCTTTTTTGATTTCAGAAATGCCTCGGGTATCGAAATATCCTTCACGCAATTTGTCTAAAACAAGGAGTTCAAATGCCGTAGCCATCATCCAATCCACCTCACTTTTGTAACCTATAGCTGCCAGGGCGTTTGTTTTTGCCAGGAAAGCCTGAGCCCGGTCTTCAGGAATAGCAAGTGTATCGCATGAGGCAAAAAAGAGTATTTTATTAGCACACACCCCGTCCAGTATTTCGGCAATATCTTCAAGGGTCATGCCTTTTTTATCATTATTAAGCTGAATTGAGCCTTTTTTACCATGAAATGCAAAATAAAGAATAGGAAAATTATCCTTTATGGCCTTTGTTTTCCATCGCTTCAGCATAAATTCTACCTCTGCGCGGGTAGCGCAATTGTGATAAATGTGCCTGCACCCTGTTTGCAAATGTATCAGGTCGAGGATGGGCTTAACGGTGTTTTTGTCCTTTACAGATGCACTCCACCGCGTTTCAAGGCAATATATTCCATACTTTTGAGCCATTAGGTTCCGTATTCAAACGGCCAAATTTAACTATGATTTATCTGATTTACGTGAAGATGGAGATTATTTCATCTTCACCCGCTTTACGAGATAAGGCAATAATACCTGCCGAAAGCCTTGTTTGATGTCTGCTTCAATATAATCAATATGAAACTGGGTACATTTTGTTTTGAGGGCCTGGTGGTATTCGGCCATGTTTTTAAGGTAATTTTGCTTTACCTCATTGGGGTAAACCTTTATTTTCTGCCCGCTTTCCATATCAATGAACTGGTAAGGGCGGTTCTCAAATTCAAAGTCAAGTTCTTTACTTTTGTCCATTACGTGAAACAGGATTACCTCGTGCCGGTTATATTTTAGGTGCTGCAATGCCCCAAAAAGCTCATCCTGGTTGGCCTCAGAATCCATCATATCGCTGAAAATAACTACGAGAGAGCGTTTGTGTATCTGTTCTGCAATGGCATGAAGAGTGGAAGCAGTCGAGGTAGTTTTGTTATGCTCATGCACTGCCAGCAACCGTTCCAGTTCACTGTAAAGCAATTTAATATGGACATTATTGGAACGCGCCGGGAAATATTTTTCTACTTCATTAGAGAATATCGTCAGGCCAACTGCATCGCGCTGATTTTTGAGCATATAGATAATAGAGGCCACGCTATAAACCGAGAACTGAACCTTGTTCATCCCCGTTTCGGGGAAATACATAGAAGAAGAGTTGTCAATGACCAGCTGGCAGCGGAGATTGGTTTCTTCCTCATATTTTTTTATGAAAAGCTTATCGGTACGGCCATAAAGTTTCCAGTCAATATGCCTGGTAGCTTCCCCCGGATTATAAAGCCTGTGTTCCGCAAATTCTACCGAAAATCCATGAAAAGGACTTTTGTGGAGCCCGACAATAAAGCCTTCAACAACCTGTTTGGCAAGCAATTCAAGGCTGCCAAACTGCCGAAGCTGTTCAAGGTCGAGATTCAATATGCTAATATGTTGATGTGCTGATTAAAGCAATGTGCTGATGTGATAATATGTTAATGTGATAATTGCTTCGCCATCAACGCGTCAACCAATTATCACATCATCACATTAGCTAACTTCCACATTGTTTTACGCTTCTACTTGCGCAGTGAGTTTTTTAACAAGCATGTTTTTGGGCACTGCGCCCACTTGCTTGTCAACCAATACACCATTGTTGAAAAATAATATGCTTGGTATATTGCGGATACCGAATTGCTGGCTTACCTGTGGATTGCTGTCAACATCAAGTTTGCCAATAATTGCTTTGCCATCAAATTCTTTGGCCATTTCCTCTATAACAGGCGCCATGGCAAGACATGGGCCGCACCATTGCGCCCAAAAGTCTACCATTAAAGGTTTGCCTGAGTTTAACATTTCATTAAAGTTGCCATCGGTTATTTCTACTGCCATTTTTTTGTTTTGTGATTTTGAAATAAGAGTACAAAAGTAGAGAAAGAAAAGTTTCTTATTCCTATTTTCCATCAACTTCCAAAATCTCCGCAAAAAACTTTCGTAATATATTGCATTACCACTTTTCCGCCCTGCGTATATTTGTCAAATAACTCTTGCAAAGATTCTATGGCCTCATGATAGCCAGGATCTGAAACCGGAATGGCATAAGAACTTGAATCATAACGGCCTTTTAAACCTATAAAATCAAAAACCTGGTTATGGTCGAATTTTTTCTCATGAAAACTACCCGGCGAAAAGAACGAAGCAATTTTAGTTTCATCCACGTTTCGATGGTCAATTTCCTTATAATCTGTTGAATATTTATAAAGAAATGCATCATAGTCTCCCATGAATCCTGCCTGGCCGGGTTCCCGTTCGTTCCATATCAATACCACTCTTCCGCTGGGCTTCAGAATGCGTTGGAATTCTTTTTTGCTAGTTGCAGGATCAAACCAGTGGAAAGCCTGCCCAGCTACGATAAAATCAATGCTTTGACCAGGCAACCCTGTTTCTTCGCTACGGGCATTGATACTTATAAAACCAGGATTTCCCCGAAACAGGTCTTCAGCCGCAAGCCGCATATCTTCATTGGGTTCGATGCCATAAACCTTGTTACCATTTTTAAGGAACATCTCAGCAGATTTACCCGTGCCGGAACCAATGTCTGCAATAATAGATTGGGGAGTTAAACCGTAATTATCTGCAAGAAAGACAATGATGTCTGAAGGATATCCCGGTCGGTACAGGATGTAGTCTTTTACGCGGGATGAGAATCTTTTAGTAGGGTTTGTGGGCATATTTTGAAGTATAAATTTTTATCTTACGCCTTGTCTCCTTCATTGTGCAAAAATAACGATAATTAAATCTACGACTAACCTAATGCCTATTCCAGACGTAATTCCAAATTCTTAATTCTTAATTGAACGATATTGGCTCTAATTTTGCAGGCTTGCATCCCGAAAATTTTTCAGTGAAGACAACTATCCTTACTTTTTTAATCCTGGTTTTAACATTATCGGCTTATGCCCAGCCGGAGGCAAAAGCTCCTCAACCTCTTTTTATTAAAGGGAAAATCAGCGGTAGGATCCTTGACTCAGCATCCAGGCAACCCATTGGCTTCGCAACAGTTGCTATTAAAAGGGTGGATGATAAAAAAATCATAAATGGCGCTTTCGCTAACGAAAAGGGGTTTTTTTCTATTGACTCGGTTCCAAATGGGGCCTATACCGCCACCTTCGATTTTATCGGCTATAAGCGGCTGGTGAAAAAGGACATCGTGATTTCAGATAAAAATAAAAAAGTCGTTCTCGGCGATATCCTGCTGCCAGCGTCCGGTAATCAATTGGGTACGGTAAATATCACGCGACAAAAAGACGTCATTGAAAACAAAGCTGACAGGATTGTTTTCAATGTTGATAAAGATGTTACCTCCCAGGGCGGGGTAGCTACAGATGTTCTCAAAAAAGTACCACAGGTTTCTGTGGACGTGGACGGAAATGTTGAAGTTCAGGGAAATGGTAATGTGCTATTCCTCATTAATGGAAAGCCATCAACTATTTTCGGAAACAATATAACGGATGTGCTCCAAACCATACCGGCCAGCGAAATAGAAAGGATAGAGGTTATCACCAGTCCCGGTGCCAAATATGATGCAGAAGGCACAGGAGGCATTATTAATATTGTCTTAAAAAAAGCAAAAGTCCAGGGCATAAATGGGAATGTAACAGGATCATTAGGAACCAGGCTTGAAAACGGTTCTTTTAACCTGAATGCGCGGAAAGGAAATTTTGGAGGCCATGCCTGGTTCAGCGCCAACACGGCATTACTGTCCACAACCCTCAGTTCGCTGAACAGCATTACAAAAAAGACCGGCGACACTACAAATACCCTGATCCAAAATGGCCAGAGCGGCTATATACGCGGCGGGTACCAGGGGGGGCTGGGTTTCAACTGGGACATAAACCCTAAAAACAGCCTTAGTCTATCAATTGGATACAATGAATTCAGCCATAATGGCAGCGGCAGCACAATCCAACAAAGTTTTATACAGGATAATAGCGGTAAGGTTATACAAAATACATCCGGTGTTTTAAACAGTACCAACAATTTCGGCGCCACTACCCTGGATTACAGTTTGTTTTATAAAAAGCAGTTTGATCAAGACAAGCAGCAGCTTAGTTTTCTATATACCTCAAGCAACAGCGTAAACAATTCTTATTACAGCCAAACGCAGAATTCTGCGAACAATGATACGGTCCATTCCGGTTCTCGTGGCATAAACCCTGGTACTGATTTGGAAACCAATATCTCGGCGGATTATACGCAACCGGTTGGCGCGAGTATAACCCTTCAAACAGGGGTAAAAGCAGTGCTAAGCAATATTACAAGCGGTACAAATGTATATGTGCTGGACACGATGGATGATGACTATGCATTGAACAGTTTCCAGAGTAATGCATTGACCTATAACAGAAATATTTACGCCGGGTATCTATCAGGAAGTTTTATGCTTTGGAACAGCATTAATACTAAAGCAGGGCTACGGTATGAGCGAACCGTTACAAATGCTGATTTTGGTACCGGGGAAACCGTGCAAATACCGGATTATAGCACTCTTGCCCCATCCCTTGTGCTTTCAAAGGATATCGGCAACGGACAATCAATTAAATTGGCCTATAACCACCGTATCCAGAGGCCTTCATACAGGGTATTGAACCCTTTTATAAATGCCGCAGACCCAAGAAATATATCCACAGGAAACCCGGACCTGCAGCCAGAGGTTGGGGATAAAATAGAAGCAGGTTACAATAAGTCCTTTAATAAAGGCGGTAACCTGAATATCGGGTTGTTTTACCAGACTTCAAACCATGATATTCAGTCGTATATTACCTATTTGCCTATATACCAACCTTCCATGAGGGTAGGCGATACTACCTATACAAACGTGAACCTTACCCGATACGCGAACGTGGGCCTGGAAGAACGGACAGGCTTAAGCCTCTCGGGCTCGGTACCCTTTACTTCAAAGTTCAATGTGAGGGGAAACATGATGGTATTTGATAACTATATTATAAACGAGATTGACCCCGGACAAAATTCCAACGGTATTGACTACCGCATTAATTTCAACGCCAGTTATCAGCTTGACAGCACTTTGGTTGCAGAAGCTTATGGGAATTTTAATTCGTCAAGAAGCAACATCCAGGGAAAGACCGGTTCCTGGAGCACTTATTCCATCGCGATCCGGAAACTGATATGGCACAAAAAAGGCAGTATCGGGCTCACGACAACCGATCCTTTTAATGAATACGTTGTGATGACTTCGACACTCTCGGGCCCGAATTTCTCAATAATAAATACGAGGAAAGTGCCTTACCGTTCTTTCGGGATAAGTTTTGCCTATAAATTCGGGAAACTTGAATTTAAAAAGAATAACAATGGCGAAGAAAACAATGAAGACCAGGAAGGGGACTAAACACCCATAAACTCCTCACCCTGATGTTCATCTGTGGATTGGTCTGTGGGTGATCTTTTCATTCGTTCGTTCACGTTTTCACGCACTTTTCCTGCAAGGTTTCTTATATCTGCCATAATATTCTCGCCTTTATCTGAGGCAACGATATAGGCAACAGCTGCACCGGCTGCTGCACCGGCTACAAATGCAAGAATCAGTCTCGATTGATTTTTCATATAGTTTAGAAATTTGAAGGCAAAGATAAGGAAAATAGGAGCGAATCATTGATGGCAATGCCTGTTTTTACAAACTCTCCCTAACCATGTCTGCTGCCTCTTCGCCAACAAGGCTGCCAATGGCAACCCCCATGCCGCCCATTCGTACGGCACAAAACACGTTTTTGCTTACGGCTTTTATAATGGGTGTCTTTTCATTTCCAAGACCCATAATGCCGCTCCATCGCATCTCTACTTCAGGAGGTGCGTATGAGACGATCTGGTTATGGAGAATATCATCAAGCTTGTTTTGGACAAGGTCGGTCAATCCATGTTGGTCAGTGCTTTCGGCACTAAAGTCCAGGTTCCTGCCGCCACCAAGCAATACCCGGTTTCCTACATTCCTGAAATAATAATACCCTTTATCAAAGTGAAATGTCCCTTTTAGTTTCAGTCCCGGTATGGGTTTGGTTATAAGGACCTGCGCCCTTGCAGGTTCTATAGCGTAGGCTGGTAATAGCGGCCTGGAAAAGCCATTCATGCAAATCAATACCCGCTTACTTACAAGTGAGCTTCCATCCTTTGCATGAACCATAACCAAACCATCCTGGTCTTCAATATTTTGTACATCAAACATATTTATAAGATAAACCCCAGCCTTGTATGCTTTTGCCACCAATGCGCTTACCATTTTACCCGGGTCTATCTGCCCTTCGGCGAGATTAGCAACCATACCTCTGAAGCCTTTTAATCCGAAATTCTGGATTTGATTTGATGCGTCCTTGTAAACTGTTTTAATGCCAATAATAGGGGATATATGTTTATTCAGGTAATCTAATTTTTCCTTGCAAAAATGATATTCTTCTTGAGAATCAAAGACCTCAAATCCACCCCAGTTATGAAAGTCAATCGCCCTGTCGCCAAGATTTTTTCGTAAGCGCAAAAGCCCTTTCCAGCGTTTTTCTACAAGGGAAAATACTGTATTCTCAGAATGGGATTTTAAATCGTCCAGCAATTCGCCTGTACTCCCGAAACAACAAAAACCGGCGTTCCTGGAACTGGCCCCCATGCTCAGTAAACCGCGATCCAAAACCACCACCTTAAGTTTCTTGTACTTGCTTTTAAGACTAATCGCAGCGTTCAATCCTACTATGCCGCTACCAATTACAGCAACATCTATATTATTAAAATAAGTGTCTTTTTCCCAAAAGCTATAGTCAGTATTCATCAAGAAAAATAAAATTTTTTGCAATTGTTTTTTATGCGCAGGCCCATTATCATATCATCACATTATCACATTATCAATTTTTTTTTAATGCAATGAAAATGTAGAAACCACGGGAAAGTGATCCGACCCAGGAGTGTGAACCACCCTGGTGATACCGATTTTAAAAGCGGGATCAGTCAATACATAATCTATACGTTGAAAAGGTATTTTGCCTGCATAACTGATTCCAAGGCCAAAATTTGTTTTCAGAAATGTGTCATCCAGTTTTTCGGTAAGCTCGCGATACAGAAATGAACCAGGGGTATCATTGAAATCGCCACAGATAATCACTTTATATGGGGAATGGTTTGCATATTCTTTTACTTTAAGGGCCTGGTAGCTTCGCTTCCTGAAAGCGCCCCTCAGTTTTACAAAAAACATCCTGTAATAATCCTTTTGGGGCGATTCAAAATCCTGTAGGGATGAAGGGATTTTTATTTCATTGCCGCTCAGGGATATGGATTGAAAATGCACGTTGAAGAGCCTGAACGTATCGTTACCATAAGGGAAATCGGCAGAAAAGGCCCCATTTGAAGTGTTTTTAAAAGGAATAGGCTGAAGGTTGTAAAAAGGTATTTTTGAAAATATGGCCTGCCCCACACTGTTGTGAGGTTTTATCAATTCTGTAATGTACTCATAATAATAATTGTACCCGGCAGCTTTTATTTTAGACAACACGGCATGATGGAAAGCGGGATGCATTAAATATTCCTGGAAGCAGATAATATCAGGCTTTTCATGCTTAATGGCGTCAACGATCTGGAATATAGACACGCTGTCTTTGAAAAAAGTGAAGCTGTTTACATTGTATGTCATTAATTTCAAATGGTTTGCCATCGGCTCCGATCTTCTGAAAACCCTGAGCCCAATAGTATGGCTGATAGCCGGGATACAAAAAAGCAAAAGGATCAAGGAAAACACGAACAGCTTTTTAAGCCTTGTGATTAAAAATGCCAGTATGAACAGCAGGTGAACTGCAAGAAACACTTTAAAAAACAGCCCAAAAAATGCAGGCAGCCACACATATTTTGGGTTATAATATGGAGATGCCAATGCCAGGAGCAAAAGCACAAGGTTTATGCAGAATGCCGTTGAAAAGAAGAACTTAAATAGCCTTACAAAAAGCATCAGTTGTCTTTACTTGCTTTAAACAAAATATCTTTTTCACGTTGACTGAGACTGTCGTAGCCTGATTTGGCTATTTTGTCAAGAATAGTATCTACCTGGTCTTGTGTTACACTGGTTTTGGTTGCTGTAACCTTCTCAGTATTGGGTTTGCGGTAGTTGAGCTTTATATTTGTTTTCGGTTTGAAAAGACCTTGTATCCAACTTGTAAGATTGGAGAGCCATGCGCCAAGGTCGGTTCCGTTTTGCAGGGCCTTGATGTAAACAAACCCGAATGCTGCCCCGCCGAGATGTGCAAAATGACCGCCGGCATTGCCACTGGCCAGGCTTAGCAGATCTATTACGAAAAAGAAAAGCATGATATAAATTAAACGCACCGGCCCAATGATGATCAGGAACAGCGTATAGTTAGGCACAAGGGTGGCCGCTGCCGCCAACACAGCCAAAGCGCTTGCCGATGCGCCGATAATATATGGATTATACGCGCTGAAAAGCGGAAAAATATTCATTGCCAGCATAAACATCCCCGCGCCAGCCGCACCTACGAGAAGATAAACACTCAACAGTTTTTTGTCGCCCAGAAATTCCCTGAAGATCCTGCCGGCAATAAACAGCACAATCATATTATAAAGGATATGTGAGATACCGCCATTGCTGAAGGACTGATGCACAAACTGGTAGGTAACTATAGACCAGGGCCGCTGCAAAAACGCAATAGGGGAAGATGGAAAACTTACATAAAGCGCTTTTATGGTATCTTCCAGGTTGAGGTTGGTAACGAAAAGATGATCCAGCATCCAGATAATACCAAACAAAATAAATACGCCTATATTAATGGCCAGCAACTTGTTGAGTACGTTGCCGCTGTTGAGCACATATAATTTAAAATCGTCCCAGAGAGTTGTGCGCATCTGTTTTATCTTTAACCCACTTCCCGGTTTCGCCTGTTTCAAAACTTTGCAGGAAACACAGGGTTAAATTAATCAACCAAACTTACACCAATTTCAGCAAAAACCGGCAGGAGGATCAAATTTTAATGCAAAAATGGGTTGCTGTATGCCGGGTTTGTAAGAAGGCTGTAATCATTCAGCGTGTTTAAAAATGCAACAAGCGCTGCTTTTTCCTGTACGGACAGTTCCATGTGCGGCGTGGCCAGTTGATTGGGCGCACCTGGAATAGTATATTTTTTGGCGTACATCAGGTTGCTAACAGAAGTTGATGTTGGATCCACGCCATGATCATAGTGCTCTATCACGCTATCCAGTGTCATAAAGCTGCCATCACTCATATATGGCGCCGAAAATTTATTATTGCGCAGGGAAGGGACTTTTAGATTAATGGTTCCAAGCCCATCGTTCATCAAAACCTGGTTATCAGGTATAATAAGTTCCGGTACAAAATCAGCCGTGGCATGGCAATGGAAACAATCGAGGCCCGTGCCGGGAAGGCGGTGCCTGAGGGCTACTTTTTTGTTGCTGGCATCAGTGTTTGCAACAGGATCGGTAAAAAATAGCGTTTCCCCCATTAATTCAGTTGGCGTAAAGTGGGCAAGCCCCTGTTGAACACTGTCAAATTTGGAATTATAAGAAGTAATTGACCTTAAAAACTGGGCGATGGCCTTCACTGTATTTCCTTTGGTAATTGTTGAGCTGCCAAATGCTTTATTAAACAGCGCCGGGTACATGGGGCTTGCCTGTAGGCGGGCTACGGCTTTGTACCAGGGTAGGTTCATTTCTTTGGTATTGGCTACCGGGCCTACTATCTGGGAGTCCAATATCAGGGCGCGCGCGTTCCAGAAAAAGCCGCCCCTTTCCCATGCAATATTGAAAAGCGCCATAGAATTCATGGTACCTACACTATCATTCGCGCCGGTGCTTACAGATTTACCCCTGTCTGTGAATGCGTATTCCTGGTGATGGCAGCTTGCGCAGGCATGGTGGTAATCACTTGAAAGAATGGAGTCATAAAACAGGTCCCTTCCCAGGGCAATCCCTTCTACCGTTTCCGGGTTATCTGCCGGGATATACATCTGTACAGGAGGCACGTAATCGGGAAGCGCGGGATATGTATAGGGCGTAGTCTTTACGGTAGAAGGAGAAGATGGGTCCTTTCCTTTATGACACCCGAATGAGATGAAAACAAGGAGGCATATTGCCAGGTAAACAGGTGACATTTTTAAAGTTTTGCCCATTTTATTTCTGTTTTAGAGTCAACGAGTTATAAAAATTTCCATTTATTGCTTCGCCAAGCTTTATACCTGTGGTATCATTATTAAACATATCTGTGCCAACGCTTGTCCTGAGGTTAATGGGGTTGGAGCTGTTAAAGAAAACATTGTTGAAATCAAGATTGATAGTAACATTATGGTTTTCGCCATTGGCTACTGAAAAATTATCTGCAAGGGTTATTTCATGGTACAGGTTTACGGTGTCCTGATCATTCAAAATATGGAAGGAATAATCCCTGTTTACAGCCTGGTTTTGAAGTTTTGAGGTATCCGCTATTAAATCAAGGCCAATATTCCTGATTGTATAATATTTTGCGCCGATATCTTTCATTGTCCAGACAAGGCCCCATGCCTGGTTATAAGGATCTGTAAGGGTATTGTGGGCATTTAAAAATTGAAGGGTATCCAATTTAGGAGGCACACCAATTCCGAATTTTATCCCGGTATAGGTTCCTGCCGGCACAGGGAAATTAAATTCGGTATTAAAAACTGAAGTAGGAGCTGCTACTGTGCTTGGATCTGCATAAAACTCTACCGCAAACAGGTTCGTGAGCGGAACTTCGGTTCCATCTGCCTTTTCCAGCCGGGGATAACCGACATAAAAAAGAAGATAGTTTAAATAATACCTCAAAGTTGCATTGGTAACTACATTGGTGGGACCCAGCAATAAAGGCGCAGTTCCGGCAGACAAAGTAAAATTCATACTGTATTGCGGGGATGCTGCGAGAGTTACCTTATTATCTGTCTTACACGAATTTTCGCTCATTATGAGGAAGATAACTGCAACGATCCCATAAACAGTCTTTTTCATTTTGGCAAAATTTACGATAAAGTTAAGCCTTTTTAAATAAAATCCAAAAAGATTAACTTTTTTAACAAAACGGGTTTTGAGCAAAATCCGTTCATTTACGCCAATAAGAGACGGTATCTATCTTTTCAAATTTAAATTAACATATTTTAAACCTTCCTCCATTTTCTCCCTCTAAGCATTAATTAACAATTAAAACATATAAAATTATGAAAACGCTGAATTTGAAAAACCTGGTAATCGGTGTTATGGTGAGCGCCGGATTATTAATTGCAAACCTGGGTGTTGCACAGAGCGGCCCTACTGCTTCTACAACCCCTCCCACTGTGAAAAAAGTAGTTAAGAAAGACAGAAAAGACATCCGGAAGGACAAAAAAAATGTAAAAAAGGATGATAAGGACATCAGGAAGGACAAAAAGGATGTGGCAAAGGACAAGAAAGACCTTAAAAAGGATGTAGCTAACGGTGATAAGGCCGACGCAAAAAAAGACGCAAAAGACATCAGGAAGGATAAGAAAGACATTAGGCACGACAGGAAAGATGTAAGGGCTGATAGAAAGGATATAAGGAACGACAAGAAACAAGTACACCACGTTGTCCATCATGCAAATAAGGTTGCCAGGCATGGCAAATAATCAGTTGCATTTTTAAAGTTTCACCCTATTCATGAAAATGGGCTTTCTTTTGTGAGGAAGCCCTTTTTTTGCTTCGACAAATTCAGCCATCGGCTCCGCTTGACAAGCAGTGAGTTTACGAGGCTTCGACAACCTGAGCCAATTTTTATCCAAATATCAACCTGTCGCTTGGCCTATCGAAGGCCGGTGCCTGAGCTTTCTGAAGGCCTATTCCCCTGTATCTCCTGCCTCTTTTATCGGCTTTTTGAAGTTGACGAACAAATCATCGCCCCAAACCCATTTCCCTTTTTTAAATTCCAGGTAATCATAAGAGCCGTCTGTGATATAAGAAAACAGGTTGCCCTCGTTGGCCGGGTTGGGTGGTACAAGATGATCAAAAGTGATGATTTTGTATTCGGGTACATATTTGAGCGCCATGTTTACATTTCCACTAAAGTAAAAAACAATTCTGTCCTTGATTTTTCCTTTCACGTCAAATATGGGCGCCCCAAATTCAGGCCTGCCATTTTCATCAAAACTCAGGACATCAATAAACTTCCTGTCGCTCAAAAAGTTAAACCCATCCCAGCCCAAAAGGGTGTAATAGGTTTTTCTTTTTATTTTGGTGGTAATCATTTTATAATACAATGCACCAATCCACGGGTCAGTGCCAGTAACCAGTGTATCAATATCCAGTACATCAAAACTTCCGGTATCGCAATGCAAAGGGATAAGCTTCAAAGGCCCATCGCTTTTCTCCCAGATTGCGCCGTAATAGCGGTATGTGCCGTCATTGTATTTTAACGACCAATTTAGCAGCCTGAAACTTTTGTCATCGGGTTCCAGGATGTTCATAAATTTCAGGGAATCAAATGGATAATCATAAGCCCCCGGGATTTCAAGGGTTTTTACAAGGAGTGGGATGTACTTTTTAAGGCAATATATTCTCCGGGTTTGGGTAATTCCCATAGTCATAGAGTCTCCAATGTCCCGAAGCCTGAGTTCCCTTGCCTTCAGGCTGTCTAAATTCGGGTTTGGGGGCGGAGGCACCTGTTCTTTTTGAGCAAATGAAAAATGGGGCAAAACAAAAAGCAGTAGTAAAACAGGAATTGATTTAAGACCTTTCATGAACCAGTTAACGCAAAATTTTTAAGATGTGTTGCAATAATAAGAAAAATATACCGCCGGACAATAAATAGCCCTTAAAACAATGTCGCCATTTATAAGGTTATACAATAAAAATTAACCCTATACTAAAATGGCAAACCAACAGGATTTAAACATAACTTATTCAACTATTGATGAAGTGTTCCGCCTGAGCATGGGCGAAATGGCTGATTTCAGTTGTGCGAAATATGACGGCGATTTTTCTATGCCGCTTGAAGAGGCGCAAAAGGCAAAGCACAGGTTTATTGCGGAAAGCCTTAACATTAAAAAGGGAAGCAGGGTCATAGACCTGGGCTGCGGCTGGGGACCTTTTTTGAGATATATCAAAGATGAAATTGGTGCGGAAGGAATTGGGCTCACCTTATCCGATGAGCAGGCAAAGGCTTGCCGTAAAAATGGTCTCAAGGTTTATGTAAAAGATTGCCGGAATGTGAAACCTGAAGATTTTGGAAAGTTTGATGCCGTGGTTTCCATGGGCGCCATGGAGCATTTCTGTTCCCTGGAAGAATATAAGGCCGGGAGACAGGAAGAAATATACAGGTCGTTTTATAAATCAGTATTTGACCTCCTTAAAGACAATGGAAAAGCATTTATACAAACGATGGTTTTCAGTAAAAACATGATCCCTTATGAACAATTTGATATAGACGCCCCCGTCGGCACTCCCCCCCGGATGCTTGCTATTATGACCAAAGAATTTCCCGGCTCGTGGTTGCCTTATGGCAAAGAAATGGTGCTACATACCGCAGAACCATATTTCAAACCTCAATACATTTCGAGCGGCAGGCTTGATTATATCGAAACAATAAACCAATGGAGGGGCAGGTTCAGGAAGTTTAATCTCAAAAAATACATGATCTACCTAAAACATGTCCCTGCCTATATTTTCAATAAAGATTTCAGGCGCAGGGCGGAATCACTTATAACAACGCCCAACCAAACCTGCTTCGAGCTGGAGATCATGGACCATTACCGTGTTGTGTTTCAAAAGGCAGTGCTTCATTCTTAATCTTAATTCAGAGATTACATCTTAACTTATCCATCATAAACCAACAACCTTAAAATTAAACAACCTAAAAACTCGACAGGGTTTTTAGGCTGTTCTTATCAGTTAAGATGTAAAAAAAGTACCGGCAGTTTAAGCGTACTGTGCTGCCCTGGCGTTTACTTTTTTCAAAGCAATCTCGTTCAACTTTTCGTTCGCATTTTTTTCTTCTTCAAGTGTCTTTTCAAGCAGCGTTTTTGCTGAATCGAGTCCAAGTTCCTTTGCAAAAGCACATACGGTACCGTAAGCGGCAATTTCATAATGCTCTACTCTTTGGGCATCAGCAATTAAACCGGCATCCATCACATCCTCTTCTGCATCCGTCTTTAGCATTTCGGCGCCTTCGGCAACAAGGCCTTTCATAGCCTTACAGGTTTCACCGGTTACTTTTTCACCCAATTCTTCCATAATCTTTTCAATCCTTTCAGCATGTTGCCTGGTTTCCTTTAAATGATTTTCGAACGCTTTCTTTAAAGATGCGTCCTTTGCACCGTCCGCCAATTTAGGAAGTGCGTCAATCAATTGGTTTTCTGCGCTGTATAAGTCGCGGAGCTGTTGCACAAAAAGTGCGTTGAGGTTTTCGAGTTTCATATCTGTTAATATTTAAAAGTTATGGTAAGACTACAAATAGGGGCAATGTTTGTTTGAAGCTATAAAAAAGAAAGCTTTCTTCCCGGAGTCATGATTTTTTTTTTGCAGCTTAAGTATAAAATTATCTTTGGGTTATGCAAAAGCGACAGTGAACAGAGCTAATTTTTTTGCATCCCGGTTAAACTTTTTTTTACCTCTCCCGTTTCACATGTACTAATTTTAGTATAACTTAAAACAATTAAAATCATGGCAACTCAAAAGCACAATCATCACGAAGAAGCAGCTAAAAATTACGATTCAGCTGCAAAGTCTCACCGCGCAGCTCATGAAGCCCACCAACAAGGGAATGACGAAAAAGCTGCCAGCTATGCACAGGCAGGGCGTGGCCACAGTTCAAAAGCAAACAAAGAAGCTGGGGCAGCATCCAGGAAACACGCTGATAATTCTTCTTCTACCCCCAGGTAAGAAAAGTTTTCTACGACAAAAAAGGCGGGGATATTATATTCCCGCCTTTTTTGTTTTAGATCTTTTTTAAATTTTATCATAGATGGAAATCTTTAAGCCTGCCCAATTTGAAAAATATACAAAAAAAATCAGGGACTATTTGCTTAACCACAATGAAACCGTTGCTGTCGCAGAAAGTGTAACTTCCGGGCTGGTACAACTGATTATTTCATCTATACCTGATGGCGCCAAGTTTTACCAGGGAGGAATAACCGCTTACAACCTTGGACAAAAATACCGCCACCTGCTGGTAGAACCCATTCATGCACAGTCATGCGATTGTGTGTCTGAACAAGTTGCTGTGCAAATGGCACAAAATGTTTGTAGTTTGTTTTCCAGCGATTGGGGCGTAGCAATTACTGGCTACGCAACACCGGTGCCAGAATCCAAAAAGAAAGTTTTTGCGTGGTTTGCTATTTCGCATAAGGGTAAAATAGTTGCAAAAAAATGTATCAACTCCAAAGTTAAAGAGCCGTTCCTGGTGCAGGTATATTTTACAAAGGCGCTCCTCAAAGAGCTGACGCTGGCCATTGTATAAAAAAATTATTTCTCCTTCTTTTTATATCTAGCATGCGCTTTTTCAACAAGTGCATGTGCCTTTTGCGGTCCATGGCAATCAAGTATTTTATATTTTCTTCCCTGGAGCTTATTGTAAGTCTTAAAAAAAGATTCTACCTGGGCTATGACCGTCTCATTCAATTCTTTGATGTTTTTTATTTCGTTGTACTGTAAGGAGTTTTCGCTTACTCCTATCAACCTGTCATTCCTTACTTCTTTCCCTTTCCCTTTTTGAAGGGCTTCAATGACGCCGATAAGCCTTATCCCTAAAAAACTTCCCGGGCAGCCAGGTTCATCCATCAAGAGCAATATATCCATTGGATCGCCGTCATCCGCAAGCGTCTGGGGTAAAAAACCGAAATCAAAAGGGAAAGCCATACCTTCCGGCAAAACTTTTTTCAATCGAAACAGGCCTGTTTTTTGGTCGTAGTCATACTTATTCCTGCTATGCTTGGGGGTTTCTATGACAGCATTATACAGTCCGGTCTTTTTTTCTATCAGTGGTAATTCTTTCATTTAGTATTAATTATTTAATATCTAAACAAAAAAATACACCGCATGTTTTGAAAATATGGAAGTTATATATAACTTGTTTGGTACCGGCAAAGACCTTGATGCATTGCAGATGGGCGCCCGTGCCATTATAATTTTTATTCTTGCTCTTATATTGATTCGAGTTTCCGGCAGGCGTTCATTTGGGCTCCATACTGCCTTCGATAACATTATTGTAGTGCTCCTGGGCGCTATTTTAAGCAGGGGCGTGGTAGGCGCTTCGCCTTTTATTCCCATTGTTATAGCATGTCTTATCATCGTTGTTCTACATCGTTTTTTCGGGTGGCTTATAGCGAGGTATAAATTCTTTGGTACACTTGTAGAGGGAAAGAAAATATTGGTGTTCCAGGATGGGAAATTTATTAAAAAGAACCTTGTGCGGGCGCTATCTTCTGAAGAGGATATCATGCAAGGGGTGCGAAAAGATTCGATGACTGATAATATCGCAAAAATTGACCGTATATATATGGAGCGCAGCGGCGAAGTAAGTGTTATTGAAAAAGAAAAATTATAAAATATTCTATTATGCCCAAAAAACCTGTGATAAAACCGGCTACAGACAAATCTGAAAGTTATAATGAGGTAAAATATTATAACGGAGAACAGTACACGGGCATGAAAATCGGCAGGTCGCACAAATGGCGTTACGATGCAGGCGAGTGGAAAGAAAGAAAAGTAACTCCTGACAAGTGGGAGTTTACCTACTCTGTCACGAAGCGCCGGGCGGGCCACGCCCCTGAAGGAAGCGGCGTACCCGTTGGTACGGGCTATCACTGGTTTATCTTATCACACCAATTTGTACATAAACTTAATGCCAATGATTATTCCACATCCATGATGGGCCTAAAATTAAAACTGGCACACAAACGCGCCAACAAAACCGGGTGGAACACCTCCAACGAAACCCAGCGAAAACATCTTGTAAAAATATTGCAAAACCTGATTGCCAACCTGGAAAACGAACCCGAAAATATGGATATTTTATCCCTTGATTTTGAATACAGGGGAGAAACTTTTACCGGGGAAGCTATTCCTATACTTACCAGTTGCAAAGATGGTATTTGCGGGGAACTGGATATATTTTTGAACGGCGAACATCATGGTATTCTTCAGCAAACCCCAAAAGGCTGGCATATATCAGGAGCCAAAAGACAAGGCCTTGTCAATGCCATCGGGGAAGCGGTGCTACAAGAATATGAAAAGTAAATTGAACTGAGCAAATCCCGAAGCTGATAATTTGCTTCTCAGGCAATTACTCTCCGGGTTTTATTGATCAGCCGTGTTTTATCTTTCTTTTTAGAATACCATTGGCAGCTTCTTTTATGGTGTGGGTATATATAAAGGCATTAGGATCTATATTAATGACCACATTTTTCAGTTTTCTCACTTCCAAACGGGAAATAATAGTAAACACGATGTCGCATGGCTGGCTGATTTCAAAACTGTCTTTTAAAAAGCCGCGTTCTCCTTTATAAACGGTTATCCCTCTGCCCATTTCTTTAGCCAGAGTTGATTTTATAGCCTCGCTTTTACCGGAAATAATGGTAACGCCCGTAAATTCTTCCAATCCCTCAACAACGTAATTTATGGTTCTTGATACCACATAATATGTCAGGATCGCGTATAGCGCAATTTCAAAGCCCAGCCTGAGTGCGGCGATCAGGAAAATGACAACATTAAATGCCAGGATAATTTCACTAATGGTAAAACTGGTACGCTTCAGCGTATAAGCCGCCAGTACTTCAAGCCCGTCAAACGCACACCCTCCCCGCATTCCGAGGCCTATGCCCAGCCCCAGGAATACACCGCCAAATACTGATATTACAAGCCTGTCGTAATGGAAAACAGGATATGGAATAAAGCCCAGGCAAATGGAAATGAGCAAAATCCCGGCAAATGACCTTATGGCAAAGCTTCCGCTCATCTGGAAAGCTCCAACTAATATGAAGGGGATATTGAACAAAACGATAAGCGCTGCGATATTGACATGATATAGCTCATGCACAAGCAGTGATATCCCCGTTATTCCTCCGTCAAGAAAATTATTTGGGATGAGAAAACTGTTTAAGGCAAAACCACATATAAAAGCACCGCTTATGATGTAGGCGGCATCCTGTAGCATTTGCACCATCTTTGGGTTTTTCATTATCAGGTTCCTATATGTTTTTTGAGATACAAGAAGTGCTCATCCTTTTTTGCCTTTCGCGATGCTATGGATGTTTGGGTCCAGTAATGGTGCTGTTCCAGGAACCGGACCTGTAGCCTGTTCCACTCTTCCCTGGTTTTAATTGAATTATAAGCCATCAACTCTTCGGCCAGGCGGTCTCCAATATCAAAGAAATCGTCTCTTCCAAGATAGTCTAGGTCTGCGTCGCAGATAATCTTTTCAAGCAGGGTTTTCGGTTCCTGAGGGATTCTGGTGGCCAGCACCAGGTTGCAGATCGTTTCAATTTCCTGTGGCGAATAACCGAATGCAGGAAGGCTTTGTTTTGCTATATCGCAGGATATAAGTTCATGGTCATCACCTTTGATAATGAAACCACAATCATGAAACATTGCCGCGGTAAGAACCAGCTTCATATCGCTGTCACTTATGCCTTCGGCTTTTCCAATCCGCTCCGCACATTCATAGACGTCCAGCACATGAGCGACAGTATGATAGGTGCGCTGCGCAGGAAGCTCTTTTTTAAGCCTATTAAGAATAAATGATTTGGCTTTTTCAAATTCCATGTATCATTTCTTTAAACCCAGGTAAACAGGTACTGACCCCGGATAAATGCGAATGTAGTTCAATTATGCAACTGTGCAAAAAATTTTGGATTATGAATCAGCATATAAATCCTTTTAAGATTCATATAAAGACCTTACAATGAAGAAATTTATTGTTTTTTAATATTATAAGCCTGTTTCAAAAAGAAAATTGAAGAGAATTATGAAAAAATAAAAGACGTGTTCAACTTTACTTTCAGAGGAAATAGTGAAGTAAAGAATAATTATACTTCGTTAGCCATGTATTTCGTAAACCCTTTATAAGAGAATCAATTGAGTAAAATCAGGAAATGCTGTTTCTTTTTGCTAACTTGCGCCTCTTTTTAGAAATTATCATTCACCGGAGAGATGGCCGAGTGGTTGAAGGCGCTCGCCTGGAAAGCGGGTAAATGCCAAAAGCGTTTCGTGGGTTCGAATCCCTCTCTCTCCGCAGAACAAAAATCAAATGCCCTAAAGGGGTATTTTTTGTTTTGAAATGTGCAAGTTTACTTGCAAAAGTGTAAAAACGAAAAAGGCCCGGCACGATAGCGCGACATTTGATTTTGTGCTGTAGGTCGCCCTAATCTGGGATCATGAAAAAATCCCTCTCTCCGCCTTAGGACATTTTAGCACATTTTGGCGTATTTTGCTCCAATTTATTACCAGTTGCTCCATTTCATTCCGATTTATTCCTTGCTTTTTGTTCGAATCCCTTTGGTATATTTGTTAATCAATTTAGACTACATATGGTACTAAAAAATCTGTATTACAGCTGCATCAAACTATCATAAATTTTATTAATGCATATTGGTCAGTTAAAGGCAATTCTTCGCAATCTGGATTGAAAAAAATATTATGCCGAAAGCAATTAACCAACCGGGGGCTGAATAAAAAAGCAAGTGTGTTGGATTCGAAAGACTAAGTAAATCAATACCGTGTTACGAGGAGTAATCCCCTTTATCTTTTGCTATATAATTACTAAAAACAACTATTTTTAGAGCATCATACACATACGACTGAGTTATCTATAGTAAAATAAAACATCAACAGCCAACCACGTATTGACTAACTCTAAATTATATCGAGGCCCATTCAGTATGATACCTTATTACGACGATATTAATGAATTCCTTGCAACTTTGCCAGTAAGCTATAGAACCCTCAATCCATTATTCGGATGCTACAGATTGATGGAATCTAAGGACGGTGATGTCTATAAACCTCCATTCAAAAGAGGCTTTTATTTCGTTGGCTTGCTCACAAACGCCCAGAAATCTAAAATTACTTATGACAACACGCCTACAAATGACTTAAGTTCATTGATTGTATTTCAATCACCTGGTTTAGTATACAGTTTTCATAGAGACATCTCTACATCTGGTTATCTCATTTACTTTAAATCACAATGTTTTCCATATTTCCAACCTACACTCGAATCAGAATTCCCATTTTTCAGTATTCAACATACTGATTTTTACAAACTGACCAATGAAAAATTCGTAGAGTTATTGCCGCTTTTTGAAGATGTATTTTCAGCGCATGAAAAATCTAACGACTATACTATAGCCAGTTTAAAACTGTTGACATTGTTATATCAATTGAAAGAATTAGCAATATTCAATAACGATGCACAGGGCAGAATGGCTAATCCTCAACAAATACTTATGAAAAAATTTGTAATCCTTGTTAACACTCATTATATTGAGAAAAATAAAGTGAATGATTATGCCGAAATGCTTTCTGTTTCTTCAAACCACCTTTCGCAAACGGTCAAGATGGTTTCTGGAAGAAATGCACTTTCTTATATAAATGAAAGACTGATCAGAGAGGCAAAGTCTTTGATTCAGTATACAGACCTAAGTATAGCCGAAATTGCTTATCGGCTTGATTTCTCAGACCCTGCCAATTTTGGGAAATTCTTTAAGAAACATGTGAGAGAAACCCCTATTGAGTTCAGAAAAAGAAGGTAAAGTAAATCTTACCATTACATCCAAGTTTTACACCATATTCAAGTAAAAACCCTCTTGTAATTTTGCATTATTGAATATTACTAGAAAACCTGATCGGATATAGACATTTCCTTATAAAACAATAAAATCATGAGTAAAATAATTGTAGCAGCAGAAGTATCATTGGATGGAGTCGTGAATAATCCTGAAATGTTTACAGAAATATTTAAGTATCATACAGATGATGTTCAAGGCTATTTAAACAAACTTCTTTTCTCCTCAGATGCCTTATTAATGGGTCGCCTAACCTATGAAGGCTTTGCTAAGGTATGGCCAACACGAACCGGGGAAATGGCAGATTATATTAATAAAATGCCAAAGCACGTTGCTTCAAGAACACTTAAGGAGCCTCTTGATTGGAATTCCACCTTAATTCGAGGGAACGTTGTTGAACAGCTTCGCAAACTCAAACAGATGGATAGAAGGGACCTGGTGCAATATGGAGTTGGCGAGTTAACGCGCACAATGTTGAATCATGGACTTGTGGATAGATTTCAACTGTTAGTATTCCCGTTTACGTTTGGCACGGGTGGACGATGGTTTGACGGAATGGATGTGAAACACTTCAAATTGATCGAATGCAAATCTTTCAAATCCGGCGCAGTCCTGATGCAATATGAGCAAGCATGGAGTGATGAATCCGGAAATTGAAGTGAAGATTAAGTTAGCTACATTTATCTAAATTTAGTAAAAAGGCCTTTTTGGGTCAAAATGACAAGTTAGCACAAGGCTTCTGAGGCGGGGCGCTGCTTATACTTTGCTTAAAATTGTCTCAAACATTCTAACTTCCAATTTGGGAGGAATTCGCCTGTTATTGGATAAAACGGGAATAAAAAATCAAAATCAGTTCCAGTCCAATCAATAAAGTTTTGGCAATTTTCCCCCGTAGCTCAGGGACGAAGAGCGAATGCGGATAGTGAAGATCGAAGGATGACAAATGCGTCCCTCCTCGCTTTGCTCTGTTTCTTCTTTTATTTTTTTACGGTCCTACCAACTCTCCCCAAAGATGAAACAACCATTTCATAATTTGATAGTTATGAAAGAGTTGTTGCTTTAAGAAATGAACATTATTTGCTCCTTGGAAATTAAATTGTTGTCACAAGCTTTAAATTCGTTAAGGAGCTGGTTTTCAAATCAGGCCAATATCAATAGCATATTTCACAAGGCCTACCGTGTTTTTTACGGGAAGCTTGCTGATGAGATTTTTGCGGTGTGTTTCTACGGTGTGAAAACTGATGCAGAGTTTTTCAGCAATTTCATTAGACGTCATTTCCTGCACCAGCAGTTTCAGTACATCTTTTTCTCGTTCAGTCAGTTCCACGAGCATAGGGTCGGTCTCAAGGGTTTTCTTACGTTGCAAACCATCCATAATGCGCTCCGTCACTTCAGGGCTGAAATATGATCTGCCATCCATCACTGTTTCTATGGCTGCCTGTAGTTCTTCTTTACCTTTATTTTTAAGGATATACCCGTCAGCCCCGGCACGCAGTACTTTCTCAATATAGTCTTTAGACCCGAACATGCTGAGCATTAGTATTTTAATATCGGGATACTTTTTCTTTACTTCCCTGGTGGCAGCCACACCATCCATATCCTTCATATTTATATCCATAATTATAAGGTCAACGGGCTCTTTTTCAATAAAATCGAGCACCTCAAAGCCATTGGTCGCCTGCCCTACAACTTTAAAGGCTTCTACCCCCTCCAACAAAACCCGGATACCATCAATAAGCATCTGGTGGTCATCCGCAATCAATATCCTAACCATAATATTATTATTTAAACTGGTATGTTAATAATTGAAATAGTGCCCTTTCCAGGGCTTGTGTCTATATGATACGTGCCGCCAAGCCTGGCCGCCCGTGTTTCCAGATTTTTTAGCCCGATACCGCTTCCTGGTCTTCTGGCTGTAGGGTCAAAGCCGGTACCATCGTCTTCAACTGTTACATTCAGTTCATTTTCAACAAGATTGAGTTGTATGATGATCCTGGTGGCTTTAGCATGTTTAAGTATGTTGCTTGCCAACTCCTGTACCATACGATATATACCTGTTTCTTTCTGGTTATCAATACGTTCGTCCATCCCATATGCCAGTAGCCTGCATTTAATCAGCCCGCTGGCATCTATACCCCTGCAAAGTTCCTCCAGGGCAGGTACCAGTCCAAAACTCATTACCATGCCCGTGCTCAGGTTGTGCGATACTTTGCGTACTTCATCCACAGCATCGTCAAGCAAGTGGTTTACCTTTGTATACTGCTCCTTGTTTGGCACAGCTTTATCTTCCAAAGCGCCAAACCAGAGTTTCACAGTGCTTAGCATACTGCCCAATCTGTCATGCAATTCTTCGGCTACACGTTTGCGTTCCTCTTCCTGCCCTTCTATCATGGCATTATAGGTCTTAATTTCCTGCTCATTAAGCAAAACTGTAATCCGTTGGCTGGCTATTTCAGCGTTTTGCAGGGCCAGCCTTTGCCGCTGTACATAGAAGTACCCCAGGGCCGCCAGCAGCACCAGCAACACGGCGCTGCCTGCTATAAACCCATTCCGTTCCGCCAATCTTCTTTTTGTCTTTTCATTCAGCAGGTTTATCTGCTGCTCCTTTTTCTCGGTTTCATACTTGGCCTGCATCTCTGCAATCTGCTTTATTTTATCATCATTCATCAGAGAGTCACTCAGATCACCAAACTGCTTGCGGTATTCGAATGCCTTTTTATAATTGCCTTTTTCTGAGTACGCATCTGCCAGGTAATCAAGGCATTTCGCTTCGATATTACGATCTCCAGTTTCAAGTGATAGTTTTTTGCCAGCTTGCAGGTAATGAATACTGCTGTCTATGCTGTGAATATATAGATAAGTACTGCCTATATTTTGATAGGTAAGCGCAATTTCATTAAGTTGTTTGTTTTTTGAATATATGGATAAGGCTTTATGGTAATAGGCGATGGCGAGACCTGCATTGTTTTGGTACGTATAGGCAAGGCCTATATTGTTGTATATATCCGGCAGGTCTATGGCCTGTTGCCTGTCTGAAAACAGTGTTTCGCATTTCTTAAAATAAAACAGGGCCGAATCGAAATGTTCTCTTTGAAAATGATAATTACCCAGTTCCGTGCAGGCAATTATAAGTGATTCAGTATCTTTATTTTGTCGGGCAATGTTATTTGCAATCAAAAGATTGCGTAATGCATTCACCGTATCATTATAATCCAGGTAGAGACCTCCTAAATAGGTATAAATTTTAGAAACATATTTTTTATCCGCTGTAGTTTCACACCATTTTTGGGCTTCATATAAAAAAAAGAATGAAGAATCTTTCTGGCCAAGAGTATTATATAATTTGCTCAGGCTATAATATGTTGAAACTACTTCACTGAGGTGCAATTGTTGTCTTATGGCTAAGGCCTTTTTATAATATTTTTTCACAGAATCATAAGATCCTTTTAAATTATAAAAGTTTCCATACCGCATATTAGCAATACTTACACCCCTCTGGTCACCGTTAGCAGATGAGATTCTGTAAATTTCTGCAGCGATACGGAAAGCAGAATCAGGACTGCGGCTGTAAACTTTTTCAAATTGAGCGGATAGTGCATCCACTTTTGAGGATACAGCATTGGCGGCAAACACGCGCTGAGCGAACGATGCAGACAGCAAATATATCAGACAGGTACAGCCCCTCAAGAGGTGTCGCATTACTACAGTGTTGTCATATCGCTATTCAGGTATGAAAATAATGCGGCCGGCTGCGATGATGGTGCATCATTTGGGGCAAACACCACCACTACCGAATTAATACCATTAAGTAAGGTAGGCTGAAGAATGCCTGTCTGAAAACCCTGGAAGCTTTTGCATGTGGGTGCAGGCGGAGCTGCCTGAAGCACGGATATGGAAACATTTGGGGCTCCTGTGGAAGTAATAACGGTGTCCCAATCATTAACATATACCAGGCAGCCCGTCCATATCTGTCCGGTATTGGTGGCTGATTGCATAACAATGGTTTCACATTCATATACCGGCTGAGGGGGCAATACCGGACCATCAACGGTGGTTGGCCTTTTTACTGTGCCTTTATGTTTGGGGTCCACCACGGCAAAATATACCGATGGGTATATTGAATCATCTCCCGATTGGATGGGTGCAGGGTTGCCGCCCCAGACAGGCAATATATATGTGACCATGGCTACACCTGCAGGAGGCGTGTCGGGAGGAGGATTGCCATCGGCACACACGTATGGATACAACAGAGAACCGTCTGATTGTATTTGTGGGGTATTTATAGGTGCAGGGAAGTTTGAGTCATTTGGCAGATCAACCAGTACTACATAATAAAAGATTGCGGATGAACTATCTACAGTATTATTTAGCGTAGGCATAAACAACGCCACACGGGGCTGGCAGTACAGGCTCTCGTTGGTTAGGGGGATAATTGTGTTAACAGGTACGAGATTAGCCATGTTTTTGTATTTTAAGAATTTAAGGCGCGTCCATGAAATTAAAAGCAAACTTAACTAATATGTTGAAACTAACAAGTTTTGGGAAAAAAACCACGCACAAGGCCCTTTTCAGTTATTTTATCGTAGCTACCGTCCTGGCAGCATGCAGGCAGACGGATAGTGAGCTGTTGCGTTTGCCGTTCATATCTACTAATGTCACCCTGTAGAACAAGCAGCTATCGGGTATATCTTCTACATCATCATACGTTTTGGCAAACATAGTGCTTCCGGATGCAGATGTGGATTTCACCGTCGTGAAATGAACACCATCTTCAGAGCTTTCCAGTAGAAAATAGCTGCTGTTTACTTCACGCACCGTGGTCCAGCTCAAATTAACGCTATTATCATTAACAGACATCGTCAAAGAAGGCATATTGCTTTTATAGCTTTGTGCTTGTGCACGGAGGCCTGGCGAAAATAACATCGAAACCAGTAAAACAATCATAGCATTTAAAGTTTTCATATCGTTCGGTATTTAATTTTTATCGTGAATGAACGATGCAAACTTCCCCCGAACGCCATTGCTGTAAAACACAGAAAGCAGTGGAAATTGTGTATCCCTGAATTCAGGGAGATAGCATCAATTGAAAGTGCTGCCCGGGGATGAGGCCACAGAGGCATGGCGCCTGTAACTGTATTTTTTTACAGTTATGATAAAGTTTAACAAAACCCCTCCAACTCCTTCAAATCATTGAAAAAGTTCGAACTCTGTCCCTTTGAGCCCGCAAAACAGAAAGTGAAAGAGAGGAAAAGGGACTGAAAAGCGTGCCCTCACTCTTTGTCTTTCAAGGTGTTGGAATGAAACTCGTTCCATGTAAAGACCCGGTTAAAATAAAATCAGTATCAAATGAGGTTGCGCATTTCTTTACTGAAGACGTAAGTTCCACTTTTGTAATCATACGTAAAGGAAATGAAGTGACATCCTACTATTATGGAAGGAACGAGACGCCCAATGTGCATACCCACAGCATGGCGGACAATATCCGGAACGCCATTGTATCATCAGGGGCATTGGCCAGCTTGTCAGAAGCCCAGTGGCTTGCTTTGATCAAAGGTTTATTGCAACCGGAAATAGGAGGGTAGTAATAAACAATGATTAATTATCAATAGTCAAAATGATGCATGTGTCGTTGATCTCAAATCGCTGGAATAAACCACATCGCATTTATTCTGTTGTCTTTTGAATTCTGCTTCCTCTTTTTAGTGAATTTTGCCGCCTGCCATATCCATGAAAAAACTCAGTGAATTAAATGTATTCAGGGCCTTCAGGAGCTCAAACTACAGCTTGTATTTCGTTGGCAGATCTGTATCGCAGTTTGGCACCTGGATGCAGCGCACGGCTGTGATATGGGTTGTGTATTCCATAACACACTCTGCTTTTTTGATTGGGGTTACCATTTTTGCAGAGCAGTTCCCAACTTTTATATTTTCATTTGTGGGTGGCGTGACAGCTGACCGGTATAACCGTTACAAGATCATTTATATCACCCAGGTTCTGTCCATCATCCAGGCGGTATTGCTTGCCATCCTGGCGATTACGGGACACATGGTGATCTGGATGATCCTGGTTTTGAGCGTCATACTGGGTATTATCAATGCTTTTGACGTGCCTGCCCGGCAAACTTTGATCCATGAAGTTGTGGCAGACCCGGCCGACCTGCCAAATGCTGTTTCGCTCACTACATCCATGGCGAGCCTGGCACAAATGCTGGGCCCTGCACTGTCCGGAATTGTTTTGAATGAGTTCGGGGCTGCCGTTTGTTTCCTGATCAATGCCGCAAGCTTTGGCGCAGTCATGTTGTCATTAATGCTCATGAAACTGCCTCCTTCAAAACCTCGAAAATCTGAAAGCAATATTATGAACGAATTCAGGGAAGGGTTCATTTATCTTAAGGAAGCACGGGTTATCCGGCTCACTATATTAATGTTAGCCCTGATAAGTTTGCTGGTATTACCTTACAATACATTAATACCGGTTTTTGCCAAAGTTATATTCCATGGTAA
>Ga0134126_10000320_pt1 | contig 62818 bp, 34 predicted proteins | sample KB31752_FD_96881 | JGI IMG/M metagenome (GOLD analysis project Ga0134126, IMG submission 96881) | Terrestrial soil microbial communities with excess Nitrogen fertilizer from Kellogg Biological Station, Michigan, USA - KB3-175-2 | ecosystem: Environmental > Terrestrial > Soil > Unclassified ...
CCATTCTTCATCGGTCACATCACTCGGATAATTCTTTCGCTTGTTTGCCATCCCCAGCTTATTGCCGGGATGTATTTACCATGTACAGACTTTTTTTACGAAAAGTTAAGTACAGGCTCTAGACCGAGATTACCAAGCGCACGCCCTTCTCCGGCGGCCCAGAAATGTTGGCTGACAAAACTCTTTCTCCGGCCAGCATACACCCGGGCGATGTGAATGGCGCTCTTTCCTTTCACAAATCCCATTACCTGCGCCACCGAATACTTCGGCGGTATCGACACCAACATGTGCACGTGATCGACCATCAAATGCCCCTCGATTATTTCGCACTCTTTCTGCCGAACCAACTCCCTCAACACCGCCCCAACTCCCCGCCGTACCTGCTCATACAATACCTTCTTGCGATATTTCGGTATGAACACCACTTGATATTTGGAATCCCACGTGCTGTGTTTCAGTGTTTCATACGTCTGCATTGGACTCTCCTTTCGTAAACTTTGACTGGTTCACGAATACGAGACTCCTTAATGACTCCCGGAGCTGTCAAACTCTGGGAGTCTCTCCAGCAAAGCTGGAGGGTTTATTCACTGACTAAGACTAAGCCAACGCGGCTGGTGAGTGAGTTCACCTTCAGACCGTTTTCAATTGATCAATGGGCCGCCACCAATGTACCACCATACGCGCAGATGCATGGTATAAGCCTCGTGCAAACAATTGCAACCAGGAGAAGACGCAATGACGTTGTCTTCACTTGCTATTTCAAAGTCAACACCCGGCCAGCGGCAAGCGAAACTAGCGCAGCAAATTCAAACACTGCCGGATCGTTGGATCGCGCGCGGGCGGCAGTGCCAAGGCCATCAATGCATGCGGTTGAATAGCCGCCGGCAGTCTTCAGCGATTTGAATTCGATTTTGCCGCTGACACATGAAATTGTCAGCGTGTGGCCGATCCGCCGGATGATTCCGTAGCCGGAGGCGGTGAACCACGGCGCGTGAAAATCGCCAGGCACATTCGGAGCAATCGCCAGTGTTCGGTTCGGAACATCCGGCTTGAACCCAGTGGCGGCTAATAGGGTGGTCCAACTGCTCATGGCGCGGGAATAGTGTCCACCGCATTCAACGTGGTTCCATGGCTGGCCCGAACGCAAATAACGGCGGTGAATCGCTTCCACAATTTTCATGCCGTCCGCAAGGCGCCCATAATCCATGAGCAGCGCGGCGAAGGCGAATTCGATTCCGGACCAGACGCCGCCCGCCTGGAGATTGCTCAAGTTCAAGGCATCCTGGCCTCCGCTTGGCGCGGTGGCGTTATGCACGCCGAATTCAGGATTAAAGTTATTCCTGAACACGCTGTCCAACGCCTGCGCCAAATTTTTTTCCGACAATGTCGTCGGCAGGCCGATCAGGCGGCTGAACCATTCCCCGGAAACTTGGTCGGTCATGCAAAGCTCGTTGCGCGTGTCGCCATCCACGCAAAGGCTGTAATACTGGCCGTTAAACAGCAGCCGATCAAAGCTGGCGGACGCCTTGGCGAGCAAATCCGACCAGCGCCGTGCCTCGTCCAGTTTTCCCGCGCTCTTGGCCATTTGGATGGCGGCCCGCAACCCGCCAATCCACAGCGAACTGACATACGACGGCGTGCCACGGATGCGCCATTGGTCGTAAGTTTGCAAGGCAGTATCGCGATCCGGCAATCCGTCGCCATTGGTGTCCAACGATTCGGTGAACGCCATCGCCTTGACCACGTGCGGCCACATGGTCCGCAGGTAATCCTGGTCGCCGGTCCAAAGGTAATCGCGGCAGACCATCATCACGAACTGTGGGTTCATGTCTACGCGCGCAAAACCATTATCCACCTGATTGACATCGCTCGAATAATTGTGAGGCACCTGGCCTTGGTCATTTTGATGTGCGATGATTCGCCGCATCTGTTCCAGTTTGAGATCAGGAAACAACGCCACGATGGGAAAGCTACCCTGGTAATCCACATCCGTGGTGGACAGCCCGCAGCAGCCGAGCCCCTCCCAAATCGCGTAGGCGCCATCTTTCGTCCACCACGTGTTGAACACCGCGGTGGAAAGCTGGCTGGACCAGGAGAACGCCATGGCATCGCCGAGCGATGTGTCGGCGAGGGTTCGGGCGAAGGTTTCCGTGGCGGCGCGATGCCGTCCGTAATTCTGGCACAGAAAACGGTTTACCTCCGCTGCGTCGCTGAACCAATTGGCATACATGTGGCCCAGCTCGCGTCCGTGCCGGGTCAGGTGATGCGGGAAAAACCAGCTTAACGTGAAGCGGATATCGGCTTTTTCGCCGGGCGCCAGCTTCAGGCTGGAAGCCAGCGCGCCACCGCCCCAAGTCAGTTGGCGGCGCGGATCTCCATTTTCGGAAAGATTGCGGCGAACTTCGTGAAGCAACGAACGGCCCATCGTTTTATAACCATTGGGATCGGCCTTGCGGGCATCTTCAAAAACGCGCGCCAGCAAGGCGTCTGTGGAAAGTCCCTTGAGCCTGGCCTGGACCTCCTCATCGGTGAGCGCGTCAATTTGGTCACTCGTCGGAAGGTTGAGGCTGGGATCAGTGGTGGCGCTCGTGTTGGGCAACCGCCCTTTCGCCCACAACTCGCTCAAGATATCCAACAGCATGTAATTCACCCGCTGGCTGTTCCACCTGCACATTCCGAGCAGCAGGTATTGCTCAAATGTTCCCGTGATGAATGAATTCTCACCGCCCGTCACGGAAAAGCAGAGACTGCCGATGCCGGACGGAAAATCGCTCTTCGCGTCGGTCTTCAATAAAACAGCGGCGACCTTGTCGTTTTGGACGAGGGTGTTGGTCAACTGCCGGTCATCAAGCGCGGATGCCAGCGGATTGGTCAAAAAACCCGCCAGCGAAACCTCCACCGGCTCCGCGGAGGTATTTTCGAGGGTAAACACGCCGTGAAAACCCGGCGTTCCGGATTCGCGCGCGTTGCCCGGGATGAACGGTGAGAAGAAAAGCGATGAGACGCGGACCGGAATCGTTGGGTCGTTATAACGGAGATCGGTCAGCGGAAATGAGGAGAGATAATCAATGGACTGTACGTCCAAAACGTAGGGCAGCGAGTAGAGATCATTTTCGTCTGAACGCAAATAAAGACGCCGGATTTGTGCGACTTGATCGGATGCTTTCCGCGTACGGAGCAGAAACCGAAGATATTGCGGCCCGGGCCCCGGCGCGGCGGTGGTGGAACGAACGTTTTGTCCCCAGGCGCCGGCATTGAAAATCTGCCACTCATAGAAGCAACCGTCCGCGCGGATTTCGATGAATCCCGTGCCGATGCCACCCAGCGGCGCGCCCGACCCCATCGGCATGGAAGCCGGCACGGCGAACGGCGCTCCGAACGAACCAAATCCCGGCTTGGATTTGAGCATGCCCGCGCCCGGCGCGTTTTCTTGCTGAAGGGGATGAGGCAGCGTGCATGAGGTCAGCCATGCGGCGCCTGCCGTGGTGGCGGTTTGAGCGAGGAATTTGCGGCGATCCATTTTCATCGGTTGTCTCGATTGTCGAGTTGCCTGAACATGGTGCCACTGAAAACGGCATTGGACATCGAATTGGCGTTATCGGCGCCAGCCGGGAAGACAACGGGAAAAAGGCAAAGACACAAAAGTGCGCGCAGCATTGTTCTTCCAATTTTTGAACAGGCCATTGAGTTTTAACAAAAGGATCTCTCATTGCGTATTACCCGTATAGGTAATTCTTCGAGATCGGTCATTGTGATAAAAGGGTGCGGACGGTCTCGTCCACATCCCTAACTTCGGTCGGTTTTATGGCTCGCGTGGCTGTTGACCAAGCATTCATGCCAAGTCTGTGTTATTGCAATTGGAATTGGACGCCGCAGCGGATTCTGATATTGGCCGGGATTCTGGCAATAGGTTTAATGCTGACGCTGACTTGGGCGGCATTGTTGCGCCGGACCGTGGCGCGCCGCACATCGCAACTTCAACAGGAAATCGGAAATCGCCAAGTCGTCGAACAACAGCGCCTGCTGGAACAGGAACGCTCCCGTGTCGCTCGAGATTTACATGATGAATTGGGAGCAAGACTCGCTGAGGTTGGAATTCTCGGCACACTAGCCAACAACCCTGAAATCAGCCGGGAAAAACAGCAAGGCTATCTGACCCGGCTATCGGAATTGGGCCGCGTGCTCGTCAGTGGATTGGATGAAATTGTCTGGGCAGTCAATCCGAGACACGATTTCAATAAAGCGGTGAGCGGTTATCTCTGTGATTATGCACAAGAATTTCTGAATTCCGCAAACATTGCTTGCAACATAGATGTGGCCCAGTCGTGGCCGGATCGTATTTTCACGTCCCAAGATCGGCACCAACTCTTCCTCGCGTTTCGCGAAGCGCTAACAAATGTCGTCAAGCACGCGCAAGCATCAGAAGTATGCGTGCGAATTGGTGCTGACTCCCAATCACTCTGGGTAGCCGTGGAAGACAATGGCAAAGGTTTGGCCCCAAACCACCCGAGAGGAGATGGCTTGATTAATATGAACAACCGAATGAACCAGATTGGGGGCCGGTGTGAAGTCGGCGGCCGCTCAGGGAGCGGAACGACGGTGAGGCTCCGCGTGTTCACGGACCACACAATGCCAAACGTATGATTACGGTTGCAATCGTCGAAGATGATGACGGGTTACGTAGCAGTCTAAGATCTGTGCTGGAAGATGCCCCGGGTTTTAAATGCTCCGGAACATTTCCGACAGCCGAAGATGCACTGCGCGACATTCCCAAGCATGTGCCCGAAGTGATTTTGATGGATATCAATCTGCCGCGAATGTCAGGGATTGAATGCGCCCGTAAAATGCGGGAACTGCTGCCGAAGTGCAGGATCATCATGATTACAGTGTACCGCGAAAATGATAAAATCTTTGAGGCCTTACGTGCGGGCGCCTCAGGCTATTTATTGAAGCGCGCAACCCCTGAGGTAATTCTTGACGCAATTTTAGACGTGCATCAAGGCGGCTCTCCAATGAGCAGCGAGGTGGCAAGAAAAGTAGTCGAGGCATTTCAGGAACCGGCCGTCAAAAACGAAGAACAATCTGATCTATCTTCGCGTGAGCGGGAAGTCCTCGAACTCCTCTCGAAAGGACTTCCCGACAAGTTCATTGCCGACAAGCTTGCAATCTCAAGACGGACGGTAAGATTCCATTTGGGACATATATATGACAAGCTCCACGTCCGCTCGCGCACAGAAGCTGCATTGAAACACAGCGCAACCAAAGCCGCAGCGTCAGGACCAGTGGCCAAATAATTAAGCTTCGCCGCGGCCGCGCGTATCCAATATGTAGATGTCATAATCGTTCTGGAGCTTCCACGTTATGGTGTAGAGATACACAAAATTTGAATCTCAATGGCCGGTTGGGCTGGCCGGACTGTACCAGAGATCATTGGGATATTGAGTAGCAGTTGCCATCCCAACCATCTCTTTGAAGGGGATACGAGCGGCACTGCCATCCATTCTGCCCGCCTGTGCAGCGCTCCCATGCCGTCGGGAAAACGCAATGGATCTTCCCAATCTGAAACATGTCTTCAGCGGAGTCGTTGCGGAAACAATGGGCATATTACGATTGATGCGCAGACCCTAACATTACTCAGACCAACCGCCTACCTGACAATTGAGACAGGTGGTATTTAATCGCTCTTTGAACTTAAATATCGTCTTTGTGCTGAACAGCGTCCACTCCGCCAAAACCTCATGATAAATCCGCATTCCACATATAATCCCTATGACCCTATACCGTCCGCTCCGCCTCATTTTCTTTCTCACCGTGGTCGCATTCGCAATGGTGACTGCGCCTTCGAACTTGCGCGCTGCTCCGCCGCCCGGCATCCCGGATGGCTCAGGGGATACCGCCGGCTCCGGCGCAAGCTGGGGAGGGAAAGTCATTTCCTACGTCGATACCAGCCTGAATGGCAGCCAAAGGTACGTGCTGCGGGTCGACAGCAAGCCGTATTTCCTCACCGACATTCAGGTTCGCCTGGACAAACTGCGCTACCGCCTTAAATGGAACGCCACCGGGCTGAACGCAATCCTGGCGCAAGTGGCATCGGACGGCTTCAACACGGTTTCGATCCCGATCATGTGGTACGAGATCGAACCAACCAAGAACACTTTCGACTGGACCATCCTCGACGAATATCTCGGGCTTTGCAAAAACAACAATCTGAAGATGGAACTCCTCTGGTTCAGCCAGAACAGTGACGGTCACGTGGAGTGGTTGGGCGATTTCAGAGACCCGGTGCATCTCAGAACGCCGGACTACGTCCTCTACTCGCCATCGCCGCGGTCGCAGGAGACCAGCGAATACAAGAAGACAGAACCCTATACGTTGGACCTGAACGACACCAATTTGCGGTCGCGGGAGGCTTACGTGGTGTCTCAAATGATGGCGCATATCGCCGCGTGGGATGCATCCAATGGTTCGCCGTACACGGTCGTCGGCATGCAGCTCGGAAACGAGATGATGAAGTTTTCAGGGGCTGCGAAGCAGGCTTACTTCAACGAGATCGGCGCTGCGGTGAAAAGCTCGAGTTACTCGATTTGGACGCGCATGAACGCCATTATCCCGGATCTGGATGATCTCTTGAACGCGAACGAAGCGGCGCGCACCAAAGGCGGCACGGACATCTACTTCGTCGGCGTCGACCTCTATGGCGCAGACATATTTCCGATCGGTATCCGAGACACGCTGAAGGAAACCGGCAAGAATTTCCGCATGATCATGGAAATCGCCGCGGATGTTTCGAACATTCCCCAGCTCTCGTTGGCGGCGCTTTCCGGCGGCAACGCATTCGACTACTACGAGGCCTGTGGGACCGACGGCCACGGCATTTACCTGCAGAACGGCGCGAATGCGTTCAAACCGAGAAGGAGCAACATCAGCACGATCAGGACGGCGAACCATTTGCTGCTCTCCGACACATACGATCTGGCGTTACTCAAACCGCAGAGCACCGGAACATCCGGCTTCTTCGTGCATAACTGGATGGGAGATTCCACCGCGGCCACGACGGGCGTGCGGGGCGTCAGCTTCACGCCAAGCGAGCCCGGCTCGCAAGGGATCAGCATCGCGCGCAGCAGCACGGAGATCGTGCTCATGAATACGCTGGGTGGCACGTTCACCTATCCCGCGTCGCTCAACGTGAGCGGGGCCAGCCGCGGCGCTTTCGACGCGAACAACACCTGGGTCGCCCAGGGTGATGTGACCTTTTCCGACACCTCCATCACGCCTCCCGCAGGCACGACCGTGCGCCTCACCGTCGGAGCGACGGGGCCAGATCATTCAAATACGAAGATGCCGTGAAACAAAGCACCTTATTCCCTACATGGCGATCTATCCACCGTTCTCCGCGTGCTACAACCAGTAAAGCGCAGGCATGATGGAGATGGAAGGAACCTTATGAAACAAAAAATGACGGAAACGATTAAATGGCTCTTATTTAATGCGATTGTCGCGGTAGCGGCTAATTGTTATGGACAACAACTTGAACCAAATAGGATAAGTGAAAGCAGTTACGCTCCCCCACATTTGGAAACGATCGATGGAGTAAAGAGGCTAATCGTAAAAAAGGAGCCTTTTTTAGTGCTTGCCGGGGAGCTGCATAATTCCAGTTCATCCAACCTTAAATATCTAGATACCGTTTGGCCGAAATTGGTTCAAATGAACCTGAATACAGTCTTGGTGCCGGTATCCTGGGAATTGATTGAACCACAGGAAGGACAGTTCAATTTCGACCTGATCGATGGATTGATCAAAAATGCTCGCGAGCACAACCTCAAAATTGTCTTTCTGTGGTTTGGAAGTTGGAAAAACATGGTTTCCACTTATGTCCCGGCATGGGTAAAAAATAATCCGGAACGGTTTCCTTTGTTGATTGCCAAAAATGGCGAACGGTATCAGATGCTTTCTACTTTTTCACAAGAAAATATCGATGCTGATTCACGGGCTTTTGCCGCGCTGATGAAACACATCAAACAGGTTGATTCCACTGAACAAACCGTGATTATGATGCAGGTTGAAAATGAGGTGGGCACCAATGGAGGCGAAAGAGACTATTCGAAAACTGCGACAAAAGTGTACGAAAGCGAAGTGCCTGAACGACTGATGTCCTACCTCCAAGAAAATAAATCCTCGTTAATTCCCGAATTGAAGCAGGTCTGGTCCGAAAACGGTTATCGAACCACGGGGAATTGGAAGGAAGTATTTGGTGAAAGTGGCGCCGCAAACGAGATTTTCATGGCATCGCACCTGGCCAGCTATATTGGAAAAGTGATAGAAGCCGGAAAGGAAGCATATGATATTCCCATGTTTGTGAATGCTGCGATTGGACGGCAAAATGAAAAATTGGGCACCTATCCATCCGGGGGGCCGCTTCCTTTTGTGATGGATGTTTGGCATGCTGCTGCCCCAAAGCTCGATATGCTCTGCCCGGATATCTATTTTGGCGACTTTACCGCTCATTGCCAAAAATATACGCAATCCGGAAATCCGCTTTTCATTCCTGAAACACTCGCAGGTGACAGGGGAGCCGCTAACGCGCTGTTGGCTTTTGCGAATTTCAATGCGATCGGTTTTTCACCATTCGGGATTGACAGCAGGATGGAAGACTCTTTAGCCGACAAATCAATCTCTCAACTTTATGGCGTGATAAGCCAATTGTCCTCGCTCGTTTTGAACTCGAAAGCAAAGCAGCAAATGGTTGCTGTTTCGCTCGATGCTGCAAATTCCAGTACTTCAGTTGGTTTGGGTGCATATCAGGTTAATTTTGACCTTCGGAGTGCCCGAGGGACCGGTGCAACACCAGCGTTGGGCTACGCCATTCTGATTCAGATGAAACCGGATGAATTTATTGCAGCCGGTAAAAACATCGATATGCAGTTTTCGCTAAAAAACAGGAACGATAAAGTCACCGGAATTCTATCGGATGAAGAAGGAAAATTTGAAAACGGAAACTGGGTTCCGGGGCGAAGGTTGAATGGCGATGAAATTATGGTTAACTATTCATTTTCAAAGCTCTTTACAGAAGGAAAGTCTGGCAATGGGTTGAAATTTAGCGGGGTTTTGAATATTCAGCGTGTGAAATTGTACAGTTATTAATTCTATTTAAGAAACTTGGGGAAAACCAATTGGACTTTGCAAATATCAGCAGATGCCAAAGGCATCAGATGTTTAGAGCGGAAATTTAATGACGCCAAGCGAGTAACTTGGCTTGATTGCCAACGCGTGGATCTTCGGGAAGTGTCATTGCACAGCTCATTAACCGCTCGCGAGGTCGAAATCCGGAGGGAGGCTGCAACAAAGAAATCATCTGACTGCGCGTGCTGAGTTTCTGAAGCGTGGTGTAATGAGGCAATTCGTCTTCCAAGCCCAACTCCCAATGCAAACTCGGACTGATTTTCAAAAATTCAAACAGCCCTCGATATGCCGTTTTGACGTAGACCCGGACGATCAAAAGGTCTCCACAGAGCAAGTGCCACTCTGCTGTATCGCCGAATGGCATTCGGCAGACCTCCGAGTAACCATTCAGTGCTCCAACCTTTGCGTGACTCGGCATTCTCAGCGTCTTTTAGTCTCGCTTCCCAACCAACTGCGTTGCGGCTTCTTAGTGCCCGTTGGGGGTAAGCGGATTGTACCAGAGATCGTTTTTGGTGGTCGTATTGAACGCCATCGCCGTCATTTCGGCATAAGTAATTCGCGCCGCGCTGCCGTCCATCCTTCCCACTTGCGCAGCCTTGCCGTGACGTTGTGAAAAGGTAATATCTTGCGGCACAACCCCTGATCCGGCGCCGCCACTCTGATCTTGCAGAGGAAAGTTCGAGAAATCATTCCAGCTTCCCCCCGTCATATTCTTTTCATTGTTCTCCCATTGCAAAATACTGCTCGCGTTGAATTTGGTCAGTTTAAAAGTCTTGCTGGGTCCATTTGCGCCGAAACCGATGATCGCTCCGTTCCATGTGTAGCTCGTGATATATTCATTTCGTGACCAGACGGTGGAGTTCTGGATATCCTCGGGGCACAAAAGTAATTGGGGCGACTTCAAGTACTGATAAAGCAGTGCCGGCGCCGGAGGAGTCAGGCCGATGCCGGTGAAATATCGAAGCTGCTGGTTATAAGCAGTCTGATACTGCGCCGCGCTGGTCACCGGACCCAATGGACTGACGTTTTTGCTGGCCACCCAGCAATCGTTTGCCGTGCCCCAACCTGGCGCCGGCAGGAAATCCAAGTTGTCCAGTGCGTACATGGACATTCCCAGCATGCATTGCTTGCAATTGTTGATGTCGTTGGCCGCCAGCGCGCGGCTCTTCGCCCGGGCCAACGAGGGCAGCAACATCGCCGCCAGAATCGCGATGATCGCAATCACGACGAGCAATTCAATCAATGTAAAGCCGCCACGGCTTCGCCGCGACCCGGGTATTTCAAAAATCTGGTTCATAGTTATGTTTCAATAGCCGACGTCAAATCCCACCTACAATGCCGGGATCGGAGCCGAGGCCGGCACCCGGCTCCGATCCGGCAACACATCCAACTTACGGATAAACGAGGCGGAAGAAGACGCTGCCAGCCGCGGGATTGACGGTCATCGTCTGTGAGTTAACCGTACTCGAGGCCGGGATGCGCACCCAGTTGGTGCCGAGACCAGCGCCAGGCGCATTGGTCTGAACCTGCAACGTCCAACCGGTATGGTCGCCCGGCCAGTTCAGCGTCAGTTGATTGCCGGACAACGACGACGTCATAGCGACGGGCGTTTGGCTCACCTGGCCCAGGTATTGGAGTTGGGCGCCGTCGATGGAACCGAAAGCCAGGTTGTTGGTAACGCTCCAGGTACCCAAGAGCGTCCCCGTCGTGACAACCACGTTCGAGAAGACCACATAGTTGTTGCCTTGGACGAAGCTCGAGTGCTGCGTCGGCGCCGCCACCTGGGTGACGCCATTGATGGTAAAGGCTGCCGCGGAATTCGTGCTGGTCACCGCTTCCTGGCCGTTGCACGAGAAGAGCACAATATTATAGAGCCCGTTGGGCAGCGTGAACGTGAAAGGTTGCGTGCCGTAACTGATGGCATAGGATTCAAGCAACGGAATCGTTGAGTTGTTCGTCATCGACCAACTGCCTCCCGTGGTCAATCTCCAGGAGATGCCAGTATCGGTGGCGCCGTCGTCCGCCAAGCTGGTCGCATTGCTGTAACTTCCGGGTGTCCAACTGCCGGGGCCCGGGACCTGGTTCCAATAAGTGCCGGTGCCGAAGCCGGGAATTCCAGCGCCGGTGTAGGTCCCCGCGTCGCCGCCCTCCGTGGAATGCCACTGGAAGTTGACGGTGGTGCCAACGGTGGGGTTCGGATAAACCTTCAGGGTCGCGCCGGAGCTGCTGCCGGGGCCAAGGATATTCGTCGCGAGCAAGCTGTAGGTTCCGGAGTCCGCCACTTGCAGGTTGGTCAACGTCAACGTCAGGTTGGTCTGACCGATGATATTGGTGGGGCCGCTGCCTTTGTCGACCTGCCATTGGTAATACATGGGCAAGGTGCCGTTGAAGGAGGCCGAGAAAGTAACACTACCCCCGAGGAAGCCGTTCGCGGAACTCGGAGTTGTGTCCGTCGCGACGGTGGGCGTGCTGGCGGCATTCACGGTAAGCAGCGCCACTTCACCGGTGGTATAACCGGAAGCGTTGGCGGCAATCAGGCGATAAGCCACCGTCAGGCCATCGAGTCCAGTGGTATTCACCGGCAGCGTGGTGCTGGTACCGCTCGGGACATTGGTCAACACGCCGGAGTTTCCGCCGTCGGTCTGCCATTGATAGGTGAAAGGCCCGGTGCCCGCCACCGTCGCGCTGACGGTGATCGGGCTGCCGGCATACGTCAGTCGGCTGGAGAGCGAGGCCGGTGAAACCTGCGGCAAGCCGGGCGCGGCAACGCCGAGGATAAAGGTGCCGTCATAGCTGTGGCTGCTGCCGAACGTCATCGCTCCGCCATTGATGGGAATCAGGGCAGCCTCGCCGTTCGGGTAAAGATCGCCTGAGACGCTGGAGAGGTTTTCATAGCCGGAACCGCTTGAGATGCGGGCAAAGGAATAGGCGTAGCTCGTATTCGGGGAGAGCGGCACTGATATACCCGACCAGCGCAACCAATCACTGTGCGTGAAGGTGAAGTTCGTTTGCGAGGTGTAGGTAGCATAGGGAGTCGCCGTGCCGCCGGACACGGTGTAGAGGCGCAGGAGATAAGCTTGGCCGCCGGCGGGCAATCCGCCAGTGGTACCGGTGCCCGTGCGGACGGCCAGCGAAGTCAGTGTGTAACCGCTCGGATTGTTGCCCGTCGTGAACGTTTGGCCCGGCGGCGGATTGTTATCCAACCAATAATTCATGCCGTCCGCAGTTCCACCTCCGAGGCTTAGCTGCGACAGGTCGTCAGCCACCAAGGGCTGCGGGTCCGTGGCGCCGATATCTTCCAGCAGCGCGGTCGTATTCGTGTAAAGAACCGAGATGGTGCTGACCACGCTCGTGGCCGAGCCGAACGAATTTGTCACCAACACGTCGAAACGATAGCCACTCGGAGCCAGTCCGGTGGTGTCAAAGACCAGGTTGGTGGCCGTTGCGCCGGAAATGTTTGTCAAAGCGCCGCCCGTGCCGCCGTCCGTCTGCCACTGGTAGTACAGCGGCGCATTGCCGTCGGCCGCTTCGCTGAGGGTGACTGATGTTCCCGCCCCCACCACCGAGGAAGGTGAAACTTTGATCGTCTTCGCCAGGGGATACGGACTGGGGCCGACGCCAATCGGAGTCAAACCTATATCAAACGCGGCATCCGACATGCCGGTGGCGCCGAACGTGATGGTGCCGCCGCTGGTCGGAATCAAGCACAATTGTCCGCCCGGATAGAGGTCGCTGGTGTTGGGAGTGCTGGTCATGCCCGCATAACCCGAGGTGCCGCGGCGGAAGGCGTACGCGTAAACGCTGTTCGACTTGAGGGAAATAGGGGTGAAACCACTCCACTCCAGCCAATCGCCGTAGGTGAATGAAAAGCTCGCGTTGGTGAGCGTAGCGATCAATGAAGCGGTGCTACCGCTGACGGAATAGAGGTAAAGAGTGTAGCTTTGCGCTGTACCGGTGCCACTGTTCCCGCTGCCGCCCGCGCTGATGGTGAGTGAACTCAGATAATAACCCTGGGAATTGGTGCCGGTGGTAAAGGTCTGGCCCGGCGGAGGATTGTTGTCATCGTAATAATTCAAGCCGTCGCCATTGCCGCCGCCGGCTAGCTGGCTGATGTCATAAATTCCGGGTGTGATGGTCGTGCCAACATCCGCAAGCGCGGCGGGGCCGGATTGAAAAACGGTCAATACGACGACTGCGCTTGTCGAGGAAGTGGCGCTGTTGGTGACGACGACGTCGTAGTTATAGTTGCCCAGCGCGAGATTGGTGGTATTGACCGATAACGAGATGTTCGTCGAGCCGGGAATATTCGTCAACGTGCCGCCGGTGCCGCCGTCGGTTTGCCATTGATAATACAACGTGCCGGGGCCGACCGCCGGGGCGGTGGTCAGCGTGGCGGTGGTTCCTACGCTCACCGCATTGGCGGGGGAGATCGTCGGCGGGTTGGCGTAGGCGGCTGTGGCGGGCGCAAGGCTGATGTCGAACGTCGCGTCATAGCCGTGGCTGCCGCCGAACGTGATGGCTCCGCCGGCCGAGGGGATCAACGCCACTTCGCCGCCGCTGTAGGGATCGCCGGACACGTTGGCCATGTTTTCGTAGCCGGCGCTGTTCCGGTGCAGCGTGTAGGCGTATTGGGTATTCGGCTGCAAGCCGAACTGAAGATTGGTCCACTGCAGCCAATCTGTGTCCGTGAAGAAGAATCCTGACTGGGACACAAACGTGCCGATCAGCGTGGCCGAGGTGCCGGAAACAGAATACAGGCGCAGCGTGTAAGCCTGGCCGGCGGCGGGCAGATTGCCGCTGCCGCCCGCGGTTTGGATATATACCGAGTTCATTATATATCCGTTTGGATTCGATCCGGTCGTGAAGGTCTGGCCCGGCGGCGAGCTGTTGTCAAAATAGTAATTCAATCCATCAGGATTGCCAGAGCCGTAGGTTAACTGGGAAGCATCATCGGCTCCCGGCGTCGGGGCCGTGGCGCCATAATCAATCAGCGTCGCTTGTTGGGCTCGGGTAGAACTGGTCAGGGTTAGCGCGGCGGCGACCAGTAGCAGAGCAAAACTCCGTCGCCACAGGGAGACGGGATGCCGATCACGTGGAAAGGAAGACAGCATCGTTCGATCTTTCATAAGTCTGAGTTGGGATTGGGTTAGGTGACCCTCTGTCGACGGAAGTGAATGAACGTGGTCACCTTTCGAGCTTAACCAACAAATCACGCCCGACAACCTGTCATTACCGATAGTTCTTTTTGTAGCGGCGGACCGGCTAAGATCGAGACCTCAAAGATTTGCCCATGCAGTGCCAGACTGAGCCGCCCGGCATTTTGAAGGTTGCCACCGATGGCGGAGAGTGGTCATTTTGCCCGAAGCCGGTGATTGTAACGAAACGCGCTTCATGTTATTTATCAAGACACAGGTCAGTCCGGCATGCAGCTAATACCTATTCGTGCCCTTTGTCTCTTCCGCCTCGTCGGCGCTTGGGCCGGAACAATTCTTTTCCTGGTTTCTACCGGCCCTGTCCTGGCGCAAGGCGATTCGGTTTCAGCTCGCTCTCTCACGGAACTTCAGAACCTGGCGGCAACCAATACCTCCATCATCGCTTCCTTCTCGCTCACGGGATTGGTTTGCGCCGCGCAATCCGAGTCGCGCCTGGTCGCTTTGCAGGACCGGTCGGGCACGGTTTTGCTGGAACTGCCGCAGCTGGATTCTTCGGTGCACGCCGGCAATTGGCTGGTGATGGGAGCCACTAATGCCATCGTCCGGCGCACGCCATTCGGGCTGAAAATCGGCACCGGGCCCTTGGCGGAAATTGACGGCATCCATCGGGCGTTGAGCCGGTCCGGCTCGGTTTATCTCGAAACCGGCCGCCAGCCAATTCGCGTTGAGTGGTTCAACGGCGCCGGGTCAGCGACTTTGGACGTGGAATGGGCCGGAACGGATTTGCCGCGCCAACCGGTTTCTACTTCCGCCCTCTGGCATGGCGGTGCCAGTGAAAGCCACCCATTTCAGCCTGGTTTGAATTTTGCCGCCTACCTGGGAGGCGATTGGACCCAGTTGCCGGATTTCTCCCGGTTGCAGCCGGTGGTGACCGGAGTGGCGACGAATTTTAATCTGGATTATCGCCCGCGCCCGGACCAGGTGGCCCTGATGTTCAGCGGGTTTCTGCAAATCTCGAATGCTGGCATTTACACCTTCTATATCCGCTCGGACGACGGCGGGCGGCTGTTCGTCGGCACGCCCGCGGCGCAGTGCGGCTATCGGCTGCTGGAACACACATCGCCGCCTCCCACGCCGCGGATCCTCGCCCAGGCGCTCGCCGACCGAAGCAATGGCCAGTGGGTTTCGCTGGAAGGCCGGGTGACCTTTGCGGGACAGGTAGGAAGCGGGCTCGAACTCGAAGTCATGAACCGCGACCAGCCGGTATCGGTGCTGGTCGTGAATAGCGCGGTTCTGGCGGAAACGAACCTGGCGCAGCAACGAGTACGGATCACGGGCATTTGCGAGTTGCCCAATGAAGCCCGCGCGCCGCGCATCATTGTCCCCGGTGCCGAGCAACTCGCCGTCCTCCACCAGGCGCGGGACCTGAACCCGGAGGAACCCCTGACCACCGCCGCCCAAGTGCGCGAATTGCAGCCCGATGAAGCCCGGAGGCAATTGCGCGTGCGCGTCCGCGGCGTCGTGACGATGGCGAATTATTGGTCGTGCGTCATCCAGGACCTGACCGGCGGCGTGTTTGTGCGGCACGTCAGTGATGAATGGGAACGGCCGCCAGCAGTTGGTGAGTTGTGGGAATTTGAGGGCGTCACGGATCCAGGCGATTTTTCGCCGGTCGTTCGCACGACCAACGGAATCTGCCTGGGCAGTGCGGTCCTGCCCGAGCCCATCCGGCCGACTTGGGACCAATTGGTGAACGGCAGCATGGACGCAGAGCTGATCGAGGTACAGGGCGTTCTGACCGACATTTCCGACCACGAAATGACGCTGCTGACCCGCGATGGCAAAGTAAAAATTCTTGAAAAAGAATTCTACCCTCTCCCGCACAACTCAACTTTCGAACGGGCTGCCAAAACATTGCCGGGCAGCGTCGTCCGGATTCGCGGCGTGTTTGCGGCCGAGTGGGATTACCACACGCGGCGGCTCAATCCTGGACGATTTTTCCTCGGCAACTCGATGTTGTCAGTCGATGAGCCCACGCCGGAAAATCTGTTTTCGGTCCAAGCCCGGCGCTTGACCGATCTCTTGCTGTTCACGTCGCATGTGGGCGCCTTGACGCGGGTGAAAGTGACTGGCCAGGTGTTGTATGCGCGGCCGCGCGAGTATTTCCTGACCGACGGCCCAAATGGATTTCGCGTGTTGACGAAAGAACCGTTGCCGGTCACGGACGGCGACCTGGTCGAGGCGGTGGGCTTTCCCCAGTTGGGCGGCCCATCGCCGGTGTTGATTGAAGCACAGGCCCGCAAAGTTGGCAGCGCGCCCCGACCGGCCCCGATTTCCCTTTCGGCAACGAATCTGTCCGACGAGAGCAATGACGCCAGGCTGGTGCGGGTGGAGGCATTGTTGCTCAGTGATACTGTCCGCCAGGGGGAGCGCTGGCTTGAATTACAATCCGGACAGCACCATTTTCAGGCCCGGCTGCGGACGAACGGCAAGCCCGCAGAGACGCTGCGACGCCTGAGCCGGTTGCAACTAACCGGGGTGTATGCGAGCACGCGCGACAGTGAATCCGCCGGCGAACTCGATTCCTTCGAACTGCTGCTGGCGCACCCGGGTGACATCGTGGTCCTCCAGTCCGGGCCATGGTGGACGCCGCGCCATACCATAGCCACCATCGGGATTTTGTTCTCCGCATTGATGGCCTCAGTGGTCTGGATCACGTCACTCCGGCGGACCGTGGCGCAACGCACCGCGCGTTTGGAAAAGGAAATCCACACGCGCGAGCAGGTGGAGCAACGGCGCATCCTGGAGCAGGAACGAACACGCGTGGCCCAGGATCTCCATGATGAATTGGGCGCGGGGCTCGCGCAAATCGGCTTGATCGGTTCGCTGGCGCAACGACCCCAGGCTCCCGCCGAACGCGCCCGGCAGCACCTGGCCGAAATTACCGAAAAATCCCGCGAAATGATCGCCGTCCTGGATGAAATCGTCTGGGCTATCAATCCCAAACATGATTCGACCGCTTCAGTGAGCAGTTACTTTTGCGATTACGCCGCGGAGTTTCTGCAGCCGACGACCGTTGCCTGCCGCCTCGATATCGGTTCCGTCCAGCAGTCGCACAGCTTGAATTCCATTCAACGCCATCAGCTCTTTCTGGCTTTCAAGGAAGCGCTGACCAACGTGGTCAAGCACTCGTTCGCCGCCGAAGTTTGGATTCGAATTGCCGCGGAAAACGGGCATCTTTGTGTCAGCGTGGAAGATAACGGCCGCGGGATTGCGGCCAATGGTGGCGAGGAGAACGGCAACGGCGTCGGCAACATGCGCAGACGCCTGGAAAAAATCGGTGGCCGTTGTGAAATCCGCGTCCGCTCGGCGGGCGGCACGGTGGTCCGTTTCGAGTTGCCGGAAGACGGGAAAGCAACCTGAACCCTGTTGAACCTTTATGATCTCAGTTTCGATTGTCGAATATAACGCCGGCCTGCAGCGCAGTCTCAATCTGTTGCTAGGGGAAACGCCCGGTTTTCGCTGCGTCGGCTCCTATACCACCGCGGAGGAGGCGTTGCGCCAGATTCCCAAACATCCGGCGGAAGTCGTCCTCATGGACTCCAGCCCACATCACGCAGGCAGGCGAGCGTTTTGCCGCGGTGCGTCTGTCTCCGATTCCTAAGATTTTTAGAGGTGCAAGAGCAGGAAGGGGGACCTGGGCCGATGATCTCACGTGCCCGAGCCGGTCTATTGGAGCTTTAGCTTTATTACATGCCCCAGGCGTATTGCAGGCGCTTCAAACCGGACGGATTGGTCACTGTCATCGACTCGGTCCCGTGGCGATTGAACAACGACCAGCTATCGCCATCTCTCAAGCCAACCCAGTAGGTACCCCCCATCTGGTGTTCTCTCATGTACTTGGAAAGACCGGCCAGGTAGTCAACGGTGGAGTCTGCGCTTGGCGTTACCATGAAATCAGCGCCACCGGTCATTTTCTGCCCGAATTCGGTCACAATTGTCCTGTCCCCGTAGGGCTCGATCTCAGATTTCGCCAAATCGTACCATTTAGTGACATCCGTAGATGTTAAATCCCATGGATCATAAAGGTGAACTGCGAGCAAACACTCATTGAATTCTGGAAATTGTCCCATTTGATTGGAGTTCCGTTCGCCGTGTTTTCCGCAACCGGGGATGATCACTCTGCCCTTCGGGATGAGCGTCGTAGCGGTTACATATCGACTCACCCAGTCGTCGCAAATCGAACGCCAACTCGGCGCGCTGTAGGATACTTCATTCATTAGCTCGAAGTACACCCGTGAATTGTTGCCATAGTCCTTTGTTACGATGTCCCACATTGCCCAAAAATCATTCGTGTTTTGAACTTTTTGGCTATGGTCGGTTGTCCATGGGCAAAGTATTACTTTGAAGCCCATGCTGGTCGCTTTGTCGATCACGCCTTTGTAAACGCTCCAGAAGGATGACTTCACGGTCGGCAGGTTGATCGGAAGGCGAACCGTATTCGCGCCGACATCCTGCCAAGTCTTTATAACCATGGTCGTGAGAGTTTGGGCTTCCGCGTCGGTGGAAGAAGCGCTCAAGCCGCTGACATAGAGAACGCCGTTGACAAAATTGTCTCTTCTGTCCGCCCAATTGAACCCCTTGAAGTTTTTCGCCGGCTCCGGCGCGCCGTTACCGCCGTCGCCGCTGCCGTTTCCGTTGGGTGCGCCACTGCTGGAGCACGTCGCGATGACCAGGCAGAGTAACGCCAGAATGCTGAGAGGTTTGCTTGTAGAGCCTGTTGGGAAAGTCATTTTGTGATTTTGCGTTTCGCTGGGGAAAATCGTGATTTTTGATTCGGTGTCATTTTTCCTGGCTCAAGTCCAATTTCATCTGGCGCGGTATTGCTAGGCGTCGAATTTTGCAAATTCACGCTGCCCGGATTCGCCGGGGCATGAGGGCGCGCTCAGATCCGTCGGCCAAATTCGGGCGCTGTCCTGGGAACAGATCCGACAGAGCATGCCCGTCCACATTCGAGGAGTTGTGACAATGGCTAATCATATGTCGTGTGTTCCGTAAGACGCGAGCAGCCATTGGGAGCGTGGTCACGTTTCGATCCTAACCGCAAATCACCGCCCCACCACCTGTCATTTTCGATAGGTCTTTTTCTCGCGGCGGTTCGGCTCAAATGGAAGTCTCGAAGAAGTTGTCCATGCAGTGCCCGACTGATCCGCCCGGCATTTTGGATGTTGCCGCCGATGCCGGGGGTGGTAATTTTAACCGAAGCCTGCGATTGCAGCGAAACGCGTTCATGTTATTTATCAAATGACAGGCCAGGCCGCCATGCAGCTGATACTGATTCGTGCCGCTCGTCTCTTCCGCCTCCTCGGCGCTTGGACGGGAACATTCTTTTCCTGCTTTTTGCCGCCGTGTCCTGGCGGGAGGCGATTCGGTCTCATCTCGCTCCTAGTGGCGTGTTGAATATTCATGATCTCAGTCGCGATTGTCGAAGATAACGCCGGCCTGCAGCGCAGTCTCAATCTCTTGCTAGGGGAAACGCCCGGTTTTCGCTGCGTCGGCTCCTATACCACCGCGGAGGAGGCGTTGCGCCAGATTCCCAAACATCCCGCGGAAGTTGTCCTCATGGACATCAACCTGCCCACCATGTCCGGCATTGAATGCACTCGGCAATTGCGCGAGCTGCTGCCCGGCCTGCGCGTGATCATGATCACCATTTACCGAGACAACGACAAAATCTTCAAAGCGCTGCGTGCCGGAGCGTGCGGTTATCTCCTGAAAAGCGCCACGCCCGACGCGATCCTCCAGGCCATCACCGACGTCCATCAAGGCGGCGCTCCCATGAGCAGCGAAGTGGCGCGCAAAGTCGTGGAAGCCTTCCAGCAGCCGAACGCCCTGTCCGATAAATCGAGCCAGTTGTCCCCCCGCGAACGGGAAGTGCTCGATCTGCTCGCCCTCGGTCTGCCCGACAAGGAGATTGCCTCCAAGCTCTGTATTAGCCTGACCACCGTCCGTTTTCACTTAAAGCATATCTACGACAAGTTGCACGTGCGCTCGCGAATTGAAGCTGCGCTAAAACACAGCGGCGGACGATATTCGGCGCCACCGAGTCCATGACGTTCGCCACCAGACCTTCAACTCGCTCGGGGTCTTCTCATGGTGATAGCGGCCCGATCCTGATCCGATAAAACCGGTCCGAGTCGGCCGGCATACCCCGACAAAAATCCTGTGTTGGGACGGCACTGGTTTGTGGGTTTTAACCAAGCGGCTGGAAAAAGGGACTTTCTCCTGGCCAAAGAATCCGGGACCGGAAGTGACCAAGCTGAAGCTGACGTCCCAGGCGCTCGCAATGCTGACCGACGGAGTGGATTTGCGCGGAGCAAAACTGCGCCCGCGGTATGAGCGGCAGGATTGAAATTTTTATTGAAAGATTTTCGTGTGCGGTGCGTACTGGAGATAATTCCTGATGACCCGCGCGAGCAACAACTCACCGCTCAGTTGGAACAATGCAAGCAGGCATTGGCAGTGACCCAGCGCGAGAACCTGTTGCTTCGTCAAAAAACCGATGCGCTGGCACGCCGTATTTTCGGTGTCAGCAGTGAGGCGCTCGATCCGGCACAGTTGCAGCTGCCGCTTCAAATGCCCGAACTCAAGCCGGTGGAAACTGCTCCGGTACTGGTGGAAAAACCCAAGCCAATGGTGGCCGTCCGCAAGCACCGCGCCCCGCGTTTGCCGGACAACCTGCCGGTCATTGAAAAAGTCATTGATCCCGAACCGGTCAAAGAGCAACCGGAGAACTGGCGTTTAATTGGGCACCAAAAACTACGGCCTCTTGTTCTTTACGACATCCGCGACCGGCGCTCCGGCGGCCAGAGGCGGCACGGGTTCTTTGGGCCGCGACACCTGTTGAAGCTGAAAATTCGGGCCGTTCAGGAAAGTTGACTGCTTCTGGGCACAGTTGACCAACCCGATCTGCTCGTTCATGCCAAAAAGGCGAGTCTTCTGGATCGGACACGGCAATTTGTAGGTGGTGAATACGTTCCAGTGGCATTCAAGTAATTGGTCCAATCGAAATTTATTCCAAATGCAAGACCTCAAGACGCAACGCTTGAATGACGGCAGCAGTGCGGTCATTCACACCAAGCTTGGCGAAAGCACTCCTGAGACGGGACTTAACGGCATCAGGTGAAAGAAAAAGCACGCTAGCGATTTCTTTGTTGCGGCGTCCCTGCATGATGTATCGCAGGACTTCGACCTCGCCAACGGTTAAAGAGCAGCGCAATGACGCCTGTCGAGGATCCACGTCCTGACAAACACGACCAGTTACTTGTTTGGCGTTCATTAAATTTTTCAGGCTTCCAGTATTTGGCGAAGAATTTTTTGACGGCGAGGCGTGGCGTCGAGCTTTTCGGCTTACGCGAGGCCGTGATCTCTTCGAGTGTCATCAGGATCCCGGCTGCACGCGCTTCAATGGTCGTAGTTTTTGAAAAACTCGGGATAGATGGACATGTTTTCGGTGGTCGCTCCACTTCGATCAAAAAGGTCGCCCCACTGTGGGGACGTTGCCTCCCAGATAAAAGTCCCCCAACCGAGCCCGTTGGGAAGGTTCTTCACGATCTCGTTAACCTCCTTTCGGTACTGCTGGTATTCAACGACCACGACAGGTTTTCTGTAGCGGTTCGCAAGATCAGTCAGGTTGTATTTCAGGTCTTCGAGTGTTCCATGATACTTCGGGTAGTAGGATTGGCCGATCACATCGAACTTCACATCGCGGCTGATGATCTTGTCGAAAAACGCCACCGATTTCTCGTTTTGCCCGCCACAGGCGATGTGCACCATGATTTTAATGTTGGGGTCGGCGGCCCGGACGCCGGCGCTGGCGCCCCGCAAAAGAACACAGAAGGACTCAGCCGTTTTGATGTCATCGATTTTGCCTTGGGGCCAGACCATGCCGTCGTTGATCTCATTGCCAATTTGAACCATGTCGGGAGTGACACCTTCGGCCATGAACCGCTTGGTGACTTCGTTGGAGTACTTATAGACCTGACCTTCCAGAGCGGAGCCGTGGAACCGGGCCCACGAGGCGGGTGTAAACTGCTTTCCCGGATCGGCCCAGGTGTCGCTGTAATGGAAATCCAGGAGGAATTTCATCCCGGATGCTTTCACGCGCTTTGCCATCGCCAGAGTGTGTTCCAAGTCACAATACCCTTGCGGCGAATATCCGTTCGTGGCGGTTGGATCCACAAACAGGCGGAGCCTTATCCAGTTAAATTTGTTGTTCGTGAGAATCTTCAGGAGATCGTTTGTAGCTCCATGATCGGAAAAAGCGACGCCTCGGTCCTCCTGCTGTTGGGCCCACGAGATGTCAGCGCCGATGAGGGGCCTTTCATATCGGAAATCCCGGACGAACGGAGGCGGGATTTTGACGGTGTAATCAGGGGCGGAGTATTGGCTGTAGAGTGTGTCATAAATCCCGAAGACATTCGTGGACGCCTTTCCGTCGCGGGAAAAAAGAACCCCGAGAGGTTCCCAGGCCATCGTGCCGTAACCCAACTGATTGGGAACCGAGCGCACGATATCATTGATGATTTTGATGTTGTCCCGGTTCGCGCCGTATTCGCAGATGCACAACGGTTTTTGGTAAGTTTTGGCCAGGTCGTAAAGATTGGCTTGCAGATCACTGTACGTCTCATGCCATTGTTCATAGTAGGAAAGACCGATCACGTCGAAACCGGCCCCATATTTGATCATTTGATCCAAAAATTGATGGCATAAGGTATTTTCGCCGCCCAGAGCCAGATGCACCATGATCCTGGCATTCGGCAGGGTTTCGTGGACGGCCCGTTCTCCGGCTTTGTAAAGCCCCATCAAAGCCTTCCAATTCTCTTCCGTCGCGTTGTCCAGCACTTTCCCATCGGGCCAGATCATTCCATGGTTTATTTCGTTGCCGACCTGCACCATATCAGGAGAAGCACCAGCCTCTTTCAACGTGCTTAAGACTTTCCTGGTATAATCGTAAACTGCGTTTTCCAGATCCATGCCAGACAGATTTTTCCAAGCGGAAGGTTTGAATTGTTTGTCCGGATCGGCCCAGGTGTCACTGTAATGAAAATCGAGTGTGAAACCCATTTCAGAGGCCTTGATACGCTTGGCCATTTTCACAGTTTCCTCGAGGCCGCAGGCACCCTGTCGCGAGTAGCCTCCTTCCGCCTCGGGATTCACGAAGATGCGCAGCCTGATGTTGTCGAAATGATGGTCAGCCATGATCTGGCAGATGTCCTTTTCGGCGCCGTTCTCATCCTTGTAATTGCCTCCGCGTCCTTCCACGAAGGAGATATCGGCGCCAAAACTGAACGCGTGCTTCCAGGAGGTGGCCACGCTCGAGGGTGCAGCCGCCGGTTGAAACAGAACTGAGCCGTCGTTCTGGACCCGGGGCGAGACGGCTTGCGGCTCGCGCGACCCGCTCTGCTGCGCCTGGACTAGCGCCGGCGCCGCGATGAGCACCAGCAAACTTAAAACGAACTTCCTCCAATTCATGTGGCATTTCATAATGTAATTTTGTTCACCGATTAAGCCTCGCAGACGCGCGTTTCAACGCGAAGCCCTTAGTTCGACGGTCGCTGGTTTCAATCCTGCCGACCGCGCCTTCACCTCGATCGGGCCTCCTTGGCCTTCTTTGGTGCGCACGATGAGCATGGCTTTTCCATTGAACAGGGAATGACGGCTGTCCTGGAACGGTTCGAGCGAGAGCTGATCGCCATTGTCGACGCCGGCCAGTTCTCCCGCACCAGTCACATCGAACTCAACCAGGTTGTTCGCGAGCGGCGCGGGGTTTCCCTGCGCATCCACGGCCTCGATCAGAATGAACGACAAATCCTCCCCGTCTGCAGACAAGTCCGTCCGATCTGGCGTTAGCCGGATGGCCGCCGGAGGACCGGCGGTGCGCATCACCTTTTCGCCGACCTTGGCGCCTTCCTTATAGACGACGACCTTGAGTTCCCCCGGCTCATAGATCACATCATTCCATCGCAGGCGATAGCGATAGGTCACATCATAATATTCAGACTCGTAGCGAGCCGGGTAAATCTTTAGCTCGTTCACGCTGGCCCTCTCTTCCGCCGTCAAATTGGTGAAGGCAATCCGCGCGAAACGCCCCTGTGCATTTTGATCAGACAAATCATAAGTGATCTGAAAATTGCGATTGCGACCGGGTCTGCCGAAACCGCCACCTCGCCCGAAGGTGCGCGGTTCGACATTGGTGAGGGTGGTCCAGTGTTTGCCATCTCGGGAAACCTGAATTGCGTATCCCGCATTTCCAGTTGAAGCGCCGAGTGCCAGTTCGATGAACTTCACCGGATAAACTTTTCCGAGGTCCACCTGCAGCCAAGGCGTTCCCCCTGGATTGGCAGCGCTCCAGGAATTGGTGTCATTGCCGTCCATCGCAGCAGCTGCATTGCCGCTGTCACTCGTCGCGGGCCTTCCTTGCGCCAGGTTCACCGGCTTGGGAGGCACAACTCCTTTGCTGCGTCGTCCGAGTGACTTCCCATTCAAGAACAGTTCGCCAGAATCGGCATCGGTATAGACAAACACGGGCACGTTCTTGCCAACCCAGTCCGGCCAGTTCCAATGCGGTAGAATGTGGATCGTATGAATATTCGGACGCCAATAGCTTCTATACAGGTAATAGCGGTCCTTCGGAATGCCAGCCAGATCCACGATGCCGAAGTAAGAGCTTCTCGCGGTCCGGCCATTCGGAGTTGGTTCTCCCAAATAATCAAAACCAGTCCACACAAACTCGCCTGCGACGAATCGGTCGTCCTCCAGCAGCTTGAATTCGTGATCGGGTATGTCGGACCACGACGTGGCGCTGAGATCGTAGGAACTGACATATTCGCTGCCTCCCGGATATTGCGTTTTGCCGTTCGCCAGAGGGAATGCGTAATACCCGCGAGTGGAAACCGTCGAGGCGGATTCGCTGTAAAGGATCGGGTTGTCCGGATAGGCGTCATGGTAGCCAGCGTAACGCCGTCCGTAATTCCAGCCCGTCAGATCAAGCGGGTCATAAACCGGCTGATTAACCGTCTCCGGCGTGTGGCAGGCGATCCCGACCGGCCGTGTATCATCGAGTTTCCGGATCGCATCGCGCATGCCTGCCAATCAGCCAAAAGACATGCCGTCACCACGCTCATCGACTGATGTGCCGATCTCATTGCCAACCGACCAGACGAAGACACTCGGATGGTTGCGGTCGCGCTGGACAAAATTGTTGAGTTGCCGGATTGCCATCGGGAGGATGTTCTCCGGACCTTTGAGGTTGTCCGCGGTGGCGTTCCACTTGTCAAAACATTCGTCCCAAACGAAGATTCCCATCTCATCGCAGAGTTCCAACACCTCCGGGGCCGGCGGATTGTGGCTGGTGCGCAGCGCATTGACGCCCATCTCTTTCATGATTTCCAACTCCCGCTGCATCGCACGCCGATTGAATGCCGCTCCCAGCGCGCCGAGATCGTGATGCAGGTCCACGCCATGCAACTGTACCCGACGCCCATTGAGAAAGAAGCCACGGTTCGCGTCGAAAACGAACGTTCGGACACCAAATTTCACTGACTCGTTGTCCACTGCTTTATCCCCGACGCGAACGGTCGTTGTGGCAGTGTAAAGATTCGGATGGTCAACGTCCCAGCGCTGCGGGTTGGACACAAGCATCTGCTGATCCACTTCGGTCGCTCCATTGGCGGACACACTTCCGCGCTTTTTGCTCACGGCGACAGATTTTCCTTGCGGATCCAAAATTGAAACCTCGACGACAACTTCCTGGTTGGTCGATTCATGGTTCTCAATCGTGGATCGCACGCGAACAGTTGCTCGCCAATCGCTGACGGTCGGCGTCGTGACGAATGTTCCCCAATGCGCGATATGCACTGGCTCCGTCATCGTCATTCGGACGTTGCGATAAATGCCCGCCCCAGGATACCAGCGCGAACCGTGGCGGCGCGTGTCTGCCTCGACCGCGATAATGTTCTCCTCGCCAAAATGGATATACGGCGTTGCATCCACCCGAAAGGACATGTAGCCGTAGTCCCATTCCCCGGCGAGATGTCCGTTGACATAAACCTTTGGAAAAGCCATCACGCCATCGAAATCGAAATATGCCCGTTGACCCGCGCTGCCTTGCAACGTGAATTTCTTCCGATACCAGCCCACGCCCTGCCAGGGAAGTTTCCCGGTGGAACCAGAAGCGTTCGCATCAAACGGGCCGCTGATTGCCCAGTCGTGCGGCAGCCGCACCGGCTGCCAGGAGGAATCATCGAAATTCAATTCGCTGACCGCCTCAGGCTGTTCGCCTTTGGTGAATTTCCAATCCCGGTTGAAATCCGTCACTGTGCGTTGCGCCGACACCGTTGCGGGCGCCGACAACAGGAGGGCCGCGGCGACCGTGAGAGCTTGCTTGAGAAGATTTTTCGTAATCATGCCGTTTGGTTGAGGGTCTTGGTGCAAATGTGCTGGGTGAATCAGGAACGTTTATCAGGTGAAGTGCTATTTGGCCCTAACGAAGGAGACATCATCAATCCTACAAAACGAGTCCGCTTTGCCATCGGCCAGAAACCCGATTTCCACCGCGTTGCCAGAGACGCGGATGCGATCGAGATTGACAGTCTTCCACGTGGTATTCTCGCCGCCTATTTTGGTCGAGTATTCTTTGCCGCCCGATTTGGCATACATTTCGAGTTTCTCGAACCCGCCACTATTTTTCACCTTGGCGGTAAGATTGTAATAACCGTCTTCCAGCGGGACATAAGGAGATGACGCAATTTGCTGACGCACCCTCCGGGTAAAGTCAACGTGATCACCCATATTCAAGCTGTGTTCTCCAATCACTTGCTCGCGATCTTCTTTGGTGTTTTGATAATTCAACGTGGGCGATCCGGGATCGAAAGAAACCGGCGTTCCTTTGATGATGGTCGTTTCCCATCCCAGGATCGACGATTGTCGGGGTTTCACCGGATTGGGTATGATTCTGCGGTCGGCTTCGAAGCTGGGATTCCTGACGAAGTTATTGTCTTGTGCCACGTGCCACTGGCCTGTTTCCGCATTGAGGTTCCATGAGTTCAGGGAGTTGAAGTACGGAGTGGCTCCGTCGAACGACAAGGGACACCACTGATTATAGCCCAACCCGTTTCCGGCAAAATCAGCCCATCGATCACCACAGAAGACCACCGTCTCCTGCCGGGTGCCTCGAATGGTATAGAAGAATCCCGTTTGAGTGACATGGGCATAATCGTCCTCGCAGCCCTTCATCACTTGCATGTCATTTTCCGGCGTGTAAGGCCCACGAATGTCATCCGCAATCAGGTAATACGCATAAGATGCATTCCAACCATATAGATTGGAGCCCACTAAATAGTACTTCCCTTTGTATTTGAACATGCAGTTTCCCTCGCGTCCTTCACCCTCATAAACTTCTTTGCAGTCCAAAAGAGTAATCATGCCGTCCTTCAGCCCAATTTCCGAAATGTAGATTTTGTTCCGGCCCCTCCCCTTGCTGTAAACGAGGTAGGATTTGCCAGTGTCCTCATCGGTGAACACCGTCTGATCGCCCGTGTTTGAGGTGCCGATCATGTCGAGCATGCTTTTGAGGTGTTGCGACTTGAATGGCCCCGTGGGCTTATCGGCGACGGCAAAGAGGACCTGATTACCATCTTGGATGACCAGCACGTATTTATCGGCTTCCTTGACGTAGGCCACGCCCATGCGGCCCAACCACCCATATCCCCGGCCACCGGACTCCTTGGAGGCCTCTTCCCGAGACAACACATCGGCTTCAAAGGTCCAGTTGACGAAGTCAGTGGAGCTGTAACAGGTCACAGACTCGAAACCGCCTCCTCGCTGCGTGCCCGAGGGGTCCTGCCGGTAGAGTTCCGCCACTTTATAGTGCACACCGTACCAGAAGTACTTTTCCTTTTGCGTCTGCGGGTCCTTGAACCTGAATATCCCGCCGCCTTGACTGTAGATGGGCCGTCCGTCGACGGTGTTCCAAAACTTGTCGTTCTTAATATTGTGTGATTGGGAATAGGCGTTGTTCCCGGGTTGGAAGGTTAGAATGCTAAGCAGCCCAAAGCAGAGGCTGGCACTGGAGGCAAGTTTGTTGGTCATCATATCAGGTTTTTAGGGCTACTGTTTCATGGAAATTGGAACATAAAGAAGTGCTCGGCATTGTCTGAGTCCACCGAATTGGTACTGGTAAAATGGCCGTCCGCAGAAGACTCGTTAGTGGAGATTGCAATCCAATTCGTCAGTGGAAGGGCGAGGTTAGTTGAGGTCAAAACATAATAGGTGCCCTGTGTCGGACCATTAATCCCACCGAAAACGAATTGATCGCCAATCAGTTTGACTGTGCTGATCAAAGGCGCCGACGGAGCTGTCATAACCGAGATGATTCCAGCGCTGTTGATCAAACTGGCATCCCAGCGCAAACTCGAATCAAGCGGTGGAAGGATAATGCCTGCAAACGAGCCGTTGTAGCTTCCGGCATCGAACAGTTTAAAACTGTCTCCCGCGACGAGCGGCACTGCGCCAATGTTCGTAACGATCAGCGTGCCCCCATTCGTCAGCGCGCCAGCCACTTTCGCTACGTCGTTCGTTAACGGCAATTTAGTGATCGCGAACATGCTGGAACTGCCGGCCGCCAGCGTCAGCGAATCGCCGAAAGTAAGCGTGCCGACCGTCGTGGCTGAAGGTCCGGGCGCAAGGGTGCCACCACTTTGAATCGCCGCGGCGCCGAGAATGGTTCCCGTTCCACTTAGCGCGCTGCCGTTCGCGATTGTCACGGAGCCCGTTCCCGTCAACTGGCCATTGACCGCCAGCGTGCCAGCGTTCACCGCGGTTGCTCCGGTATAAGTGTTCGTGGCGTTTAACATTAACACCCCTCCGCCAGTTTTGATCAGATTGCCGCCTCCGGAGATGACGCCATTGAAGGCAATGTTGCGCGGCGCGTTGGAAATATCGGCGGCTTTGACGGTGAAACTTGTTCCGCTCAGTTGCATTGGCAGCGAGCTCGACCAGTCAGCTTTTGCCCCGAGCGTCCCACTCAGCAGTGAGATGGTGCTGTTATAGCCGGCAGTATTGGGCCGGACCATGCCGCCGCTGCCCACGTACAAAGTTCCGCCGCCCACAATCAGGAACCCGTTTCCGCCGACGGTGTCGCTCGCGACGCCAAAAGCGACCTTTTCGACCGCGCTTGTGCCGCCAGACACATAAAATTCAGAGTTGTTCGCCGTTGTGCCGTTGTTCTGGCTTAGAACCAGGCCGTTCGCCGCGTCGAGCGAAGTGAAATTGCCGCCGGCGATTTGCAAAATTTCCCAGCGCGTGTTCGACGTGTTGCCGATGAGAAGTTTGTTAGTCACTGTCAGCAAACCGGAATCCAAACGCGCGCTGCCGGAGGAATTGGCGCCATTTGCGCCAATTGTGAGCGCGCCCAATCGCGCGTCGGCGCTCGCGCCGTTGATGTAAAAACCGGACGACGTCGCGGCGGCGATGGGCGCGGTCGCGGTCGGCGCAGTGGTGAAGATTGCCGTTCGTTTCACGCTCAAAGAGGTCGCGGAAAAAATTCCGCCGGTAATTTTTACGAGCAATCCATCGCTGTTGGGGCTGGTGAGATCGCCGAGATTGGACGCGCCGAACGTTTGCGAAAAGGCGTTGTTGACCGTGTTGAAACCCGACGTGCCGGACGACGTGAGCGAACCGCCGTCCACGAGAAAACCCGCACCACTCAACGGACCGCAACTAACAGTGCCGCCGGGGGGGATTTCCAGCGTGCCGCCGTTTCCATTCATCGCTCCGGAAAAATTATTGTTGCCGGTGAGCGTCAGCGCGCCGGTTCCGATTTTTGTGAGCGAGCCGGACCCGGACAAATTGCCGGAATAACTCGTCGTGGAATTATTCCCACCGAGCGTCAACGCGACGGCCGCGGCGTCGGTATTGTTAAGAATCAAATTTTGCGAGCCGGTCAGCGCGCCGATGGATGCGGCGGTGATGCCGTTGAACGCGATGCTGCCCGCATTGTAATTTACTGTGCTATTTTGCAGCGCGAGCGCGTTGGCGAGTTGCACCGCACCGTTCGCGAGCAGCGTCGCCCCGCCGAACGTGTTCGCGCCGGACAACGTGAGCGTTCCTGCGCCGGTTTTGCTCAATGCGCCCGCGCCAGAAATATTTCCGGCCAATGTCTGTGCCGCGCTGCTATCGTCGATAAATTGTCCGCCGTTTTCAATGTTGCCGGAATAAAATCCGCCGCCAAGTGAACTTGAACTTGTGATAATGAACGCGCCGTTGCTGATGGCAATGTCGCCCGCAAATGTGTTGACGCCGGAAAGCGCATTCGTGCCGGAACCTATTTTCGTCAAACCGCCCGCGCCGGAAATCGCGCCGTTCAGCGCGATGTTGTAGCCGCTGTCGTCGAGCGTCAGCAAATTGCCTCCGTTGTTGATGCTTTGATTTAAAATCATTCCCGCGCCGGCGCTGATGGTGGCTGGCGCAGTGAGAGTCAGCGGCACGTTCAGCGTTTGCGCGTTGGCGGAATTATTCGTAATGTTGCCCGAAAGTGTCAGCGTGCCGCCGTTGCCGCTGACGTTGAACGCTCCGGCGGAATTGTCGAACGTCAGCGCGTGAATGTTGTAGGAACTTTCCATCACTGGCGCGAGGCGATTCGTGCCGGCGAAAATCAGAGTGAAACCAAATCCCGGCGCGAGGTCGCGGTCCCAATTCGCTGCGCTGCTCCAGTTGGCGTCGCTCGCGCCGCCGGTCCAGGTTTCAACCGGGGAACTGACAATCAGCGAAAATGAATATGGCGCCGAACTGTTTCCCATCGTGTCGCTGCCGTTGACGGTCAGCGTCTGAACTCCAATCGGCGTCGTCAAACCAATCGCGAGCGTATTCGTGAAATTTCCGTTCGCGTCGGAAATGAGCGGTTGATTCGTCACGCCGCCGATCGCGCTGGCGTCCACGGTGATTGCGGCAATCGGAAAATTTTGCGGCGTCGCGGTCGCGCTGATGGTGACGTTTTGGCCGGGATCAGCCGGATTTGGATTTGCCGATGCGGATTGAATAATCGGACCAGCGGACGGCACGACGCTGACTTGCGCGGAATTTTGACTTTCGCCGAGCGCGCTCGTTGCGGAGACGACGTAAAAATAAGTCGTGCCGTTCAGAACAGTTGTGTCGGTGAAATTATTCGTCGGGACGGAGGCAATCGTGACGTAAGGCCCGCCGTCGGTCGTGGAGCGTTTCACGTTGTAGCCGGTCGCGTTAAGCGCGGAGTTCCAATTCAGCGGCACTTGTCCGCTGGCGGACGCGGCGGCGAGTCCGGTCGGAGTGGGCGGCGCGGAAATCGTGAGCGACCAATCGTCAATGTCCACGGACTGATTTGCATTCGCGACGGAATAAAGTCCAACGTCGCATTGGCCGTTGGTGACGACGATGTTTGTGATGACGGCTTGCGTCCACGAACTTTGCGCGATGTTCACATTCGCATCCAATTCCGCGCCGCCGAAATTGCGCGCAAAAATTTGCGCCGTCGGCTGACCGCCGCTGCTTTGATACCAGACACTCAATTTGTAAGTGGCGGCCGGCAGACTAGTGACGAGTTGATGCGTCGTGGCGGTGTAGATGCCGGTGTTGTAATGATGAAAACGCCAGTTGCCGGGATTATGGCTGCCGGAGATATCTCCGTAGCCGGTTCCGCTGCTTGTCCAACCAGCCACGTCGGCTTGCGAAACGCGGTCAGCTTCGTAGCCGGGATTCAGAATGAAATTATTTCCCGGCGCAATGCTCCAATTTCCGGTGACCGCGTCCAAATCAAAAGCGGTTACGGAATTAAAAGTCGGTTTCGTGCCGGTGAACGTCAGCGGATTCCATTGATTGTAACCGATGCCGTTACCGGCGAAATCACACCAACGGTCGCCGACGAACAAAACCGTTGTGCCTTGAGTTCCGTAAATCGTGTAAAAAAATCCCGTCTGTGTGACGTGACAAAAATCCAAATCGGTTCGGTTCATCACGTATTCCGCCAGGTAAGGTCCCATGATGTTAGTGGACGAAGACTCGAGCACATAACAATGCGACGCGTTCCAGCCGTGCAGATCAGACGAACAGAAATAATACTTGCCTTTGTATTTGAATATGCAGTTTCCCTCGCGTCCGTTGCCGCTGTAAATCTCGGTGCCGGCTTCGATGTTCAAATAATCCGACGCGCGCAGCGGCAGCACGTAAAGATGACTGCGTCCGTTGGCGCTGGAACAAATCAAATAAGGCGTTCCGTCGTCGTCCAAGAATAAAGTTTGGTCGCCGGTGCTGCTGTTGACGATCGGGATGCTCGTTTGCGTGTGGTCATAAACGAACGTGCCGTTCGGAGCCGAAGCGGTGGCAAATTGCACTCCCGAACCTCGCTGCGAAAGCATCACGTACTTGTGCGTGTTGGTGTTGTAACAAACTCCCATGCGCCCAACCCATCCGCCGGACAGCCCGCTCGTGGAAAGTTTTTCAAATTTCCAATCCACGAGATTCGTGGACGAGTAACACGAGATGCCCGCGAAACCTGTGTCGCTGTTCTTGCCGGCGGAAGGATTGTTGTAGTAAGTGACCGCGCCGTTATACTTCACGCCATACCAGTAATAAACCCCGTTGAACTTGAACACGCCACCACCTTGGGCATATATCGGGTTTCCAGAAGTGTCCTTGGCAAAGACATCATTCGTTATCACAGCCGCGCCAACCTCGGCGCATGCCAAAGCATGGCCAAGCATAATCGCAAAAAACATTCTTCCAATTCGTCGTCTTCTATTCACTGGTGTGAGGTCGCGCTATTTTGTCGGGTTCGGCTTTGTTCTCTTCTGACGACTCAAACGACACCTGGGTGCGGTATTCGGGCTGCACCACCAGTTCGTTGATCCTGAGCAGCGGCGCTGCGTGTTCCGCCAGTTCGGCCTGCACCGCCGTCGGCAGGTCGCCGAGGTAACTCGCATCGGGCGAAAGCGGATGAAACACGAACACCAGGTCCTGGTCCTTCAGTCGATTCTTAAATTCGCGCAAACTCAGATTCCACGGCTGGCCATAGTAGAAGTGATCCGCCACCAACTCACCGCCTATGAACGCCTCGACGCGATCGCCCACGTAAGGCACGCGCAGCCAGACATCGCTTGCCTGCCAGGCATCCGCGCCCACCGACACCCTCAATCGCCTCGTTCCGACGCGCTGCACTGTCACCGGCGGCTCTATTTTCTCGAATTCCACCTGCCACGCTGACATGCCCGCCGCCGCAGCCGGCTGTGGCGTGACTGTGCCATGACTCACCCGCAGCTTCGCCACGGCCGTCGCAGGATAAATCTGCAGTTGGATTGACGTCCGCCCGATCGCACGCAGTTCAAGGCCAGCGCCTGACGGCGCCGGAAAACCGTCCGCATCGGAAAAAACCAGCGAGCTTTCGTCGGCTTGCACCAGCGTTCGGGCAAATTCCCGCGGTATGACCAGAATGTGCCTACCACCGACGCGGAAATGGAACGGGTGCTCCGCTTCGCCAGAGACGATGGTAACGCCTTCGCGATGGGCCGCGGTGCAGCCGTCCTCGGCGGCAATTTTCTGGTCTCCCGAAAAAACAAGTTCGGGCTTCATTCCCCCGACCGTCATGAAGACGGTGTGAGTTTCCTTACCGCGGTGCAGCACGGTCAGTGGCTGCACCGTGGCAGTGCGCAGGATCGCGCCATCGAGGTCGAGGTTGAACGGCAGGATCGCGCTCGCACTTCGGCGCAACGTAAATGTGCCATCGTGCGGAAAGGTAAGCAAAGTTCCATTCCCGCTTTTCAATTCCAGTCTTAAGTTGGTCAGGTCGTGGTTTTCGACGTGATCCTGGAAATTGTGCATGAAGACAAAACCGCTGTGCCCGTCCGTTCGTACATCCCAACGCAGGGTAGCCACATTGTCGGGTTTGATGGTCGCGTTGCTCTCGGGCAGGATTGGCGTCATGGGAGCGAGGCGGTCGCCCCAGTTCGCCAGCATCAGATGCAGCAGTTTCAACTCGCCGTAGTGCGCGCGCATCTCGCCGAATTCGCCAATGGGTGCCTGGTAGTCGTAGTTGATCCGCGGTAGACCGCTGGCCTGTTCATTGTAGAATTTCCCGTCAATCACGGGAGTCGAGCCGCCGTGATACATGTAATAGCCGATGCCATTGGCGCCGCTGCCGAGGGTCCGGACGATGAGCGGTTCCAGGCTCGACGGCGGCACCGTTGTCCGCCGACGATAGGTCAGCGAGATCCCCGCTCCCAGTTCCGCCGGAATCGATGGATACAGGTCCGTGTCGTAGCTCACCGGCGCGTAGTCGGGATTTCGCCGGATGTCCTTGAACAGATAGAATGGAGAGGGCTGCGGCGGCGACCAGAACGGGTAGGCATAGGCGGCCGTGACCGGAATGCTGCCCCGGGTCACGATAGCGGCGTCGCCCCAACCCGTCGCGGTGTAGATCGGCACGTCGATGCCGTTTGCGCGAGCGAGTCGCTTGAGCGTTGCCATGTGATCGCGGCCTTCCGCTGCGAATTTGTTTTCCGATCCTCCCGCTGTGATCTGGACATGGGTGACATCAGCGTCCCGGTCGGCCACCGTCAGTTCGCGAGGCGCGCCTGGATACGTCCATTCCCAAGGCGCCGCGCTGTGCTGGTATTCATTTTCCAACTGCACGCCGATGACCGGCCCGCCATCCTTGAAGAGCAACCCGCGCATTTGCTGCGCGATTTGGCCGTAAAGCCGGTCCACGTAGAATAGATAGCCGGGATCATTGGACCGTATCTCCACGGGGCGACCGTAGATCCAGTCGGGGATGCCGCCATTGCGGACTTCGCCATGGCAGAAGGGCCCAATGCGCACGAGGACCCGGACATGGTTGGCCGCGCACAGTTCTAGGAATCGGCGCAGGTTGCGATCCCCGCTCCAGTCAAAGACACCCTCAGTGCGTTCGTGCATGTTCCAGAATACGTACGTCGCAATCACGTTGATACCACCTCCCTTCATCTTGCGAATCGCTTCATCCCAATACTCCGCCGGATAGCGGGAAAAATGAAATTCGCCGACAACCGGAATCCAAGGCCGGCCATCGAGTTCGATGAACTGGTTGTTCACCGCGATCCGTTCACCAGTGACGCTCTCCCCTCCGAGATCGAGATGGCCCCGCCGGACTGCCGGTCGCGGCACATCGAGATTGAGCGAGTTGTTGCAGATGGCCATCTCTGCCGCGGACGGGGCGGTTATCGCAGTCTGCGGCAGGAGCGCAAGAGCGCCTGCGATCAAATAACAGCCAATGAGCTTCATGAGCGCAATTCTATGGATTCGAAAGACTGAACCTTACTCGATACAACGGGATTGCTTTGACGCTGCGAATCTCCGCGTAGGCCGGTTTAGCCGAAAAATCCGGACGATATTTGTCTTCAATAAAACAGCGCGTCTCAGCTGTCAGGGGCGTCACCTCGAATGATATTGTCTTGCCGAGCACCTGCCTGCCCCAGTGAAGCAGGCTCGGGCGATAATCCATTCCGATATAATACCAGTCACCGATAAGATGGTCGCCAAGCTTGACTGTCATGTAATCACACACATGATCTACGTCGAGATAGACGTCATAAACGCCATCGAGAGCATTGGACGGAATTGCCACTTCATACGTCGGGTGGTCTCCCTCCGTAACCTTCCTAAGCTCAACGGAAATATTTTTTGGCTCAACAGACCAGTTGAATTTGCGGAAGATTCCCTCATCGCTGCCCCGGACTGTGTTGCCCCCGATGCGCACGGCATCCGGGCGTGGGAAAATCCATACTGCGCCTTTGGCGTCTCCGGTGCTGAGAATATCGAGATTTCCGTCACTGGACAGGGCATTGGCGCCATCGGTTACAACAAGGCGGCGCTGTCCCCCCAGTTCCAGCCTTGTTGTGCGCAATGCCAACTCTCGCGGCAAAATGCAGATTCTCACATTCCTACCAGCTTTTGTCTTCACCATTATTGTGTTCGTCAGGCTGGGACCGTTGACCGAGATCAAAGTGCCATTGGAATCTGCGCTCACTTGGTTGTACTTCCCCGCATCCACGTCTGAAATCGTATTGCTTCTGAATTTAAATTCCGGAGCAATTCCATCGAGCGCGAAGAAGAAGTAGGTGTCCGCGCCAGCGCCGGAAAAATGGGCAAATACCTGTGCGGTGGCATATTCCAATATTGCTCCGTCCATATCGAGATTGACCGGCCAGATTCCGAACGCATCTTTTGGAATAGTAATCGGTTTTTCGGGAACCGTCACAGTGGAATCCGCGAGCTTCAATTGGACCTGAATATTTGGAATGTCCTTGTTCTGAACATATCGCTGATAATTATTGAAGAACAGGTAACCCGAATTCCTATTAACCCTCGCCATGCAGCGAAATGTATCGGCATCCTCAACACCCGAGGGACGCTTTGAAGGCATTGCTGGAATCATGGGCGCAAGGTCGGAGCCGAAATCTTGGAGAAAGTAATGCGCCAGTTTCAGCACATGATATTTTCGACGCATCTCTCCGAACTCACTGATGGCTCCCTGATAATCATAGCTGATCAGCGGGAAACCTCTTCCTGCGCCGAGGGGGGTTAGCTTGCCTTCGGGATTTGAGCCGCCAAGGTACATGTAGTATCCGATGCAATTTGCTCCTCCCGCAAGTTTCACCAGCATCAGAGCGCCGGCGTCACGATCATCAACCACGGGACGGCGATTCCGGGTCCACTGCATGCCAAGCCCTAGTTCTGCCATTAGCCAAGGATAATCCGACGAATTGTATGTCCGTTGCCCATATACCTCAAGCACGGGAAGCACGTCCGTGCCGACACCCGTGTTGATAGGAATACCCGCCATAAAGAGAAACTGTGGATTCGGCGCGTTCCTGTTGACGCCGCCCGACCAGAAGTCGTCCGGGTATCCAGCTTGGACGGGAATGACCTCTTTTTCGGGGATACGCACATTGTTCCAGCCTGTGACTGTATAGATGGGCACATCAAAACCTACTTCGCGGGCGATCCGCTTTAATTCGAGTATGTGCTCCGGGTTATTGAGTTCGTTGTCGAGTTGAATGCCGATGATCGGCCCCCCATCTTTATAGAGCAGCCCTTTCACCTGATCGTAATATTGCTGGTACAGTGTGCGCACCAATTTCAAATATTCCGGATCGTTCGTTCTGGTTTTGACGCCTTGTTTCCTAACCCAATCGGGAATACCGCCATTGCGCACCTCTCCATTACAAAAAGGTCCTATGCGCAGCCAGACGTACATTTTGTTTTCCTTGCATATTTCAATAAAACGTCTCAAGTTCCTGCGCCCCGTAAAGTCAAACTGCCCCTCAATCTCCTCGTGGTGGATCCAGAAACAATAAGTGGCCACAATATCAAGGCCGCCGGCCTTCATCTTCTTAATGGCGTCCTCCCACATGTTTTCTGGATAACGCGCATAGTGCATTTCACCCATTACCGGAAGCCACGGCTCGCCTGCCTTCATCAGATAATAGTTGTTCAATCTGATGGGCGCTCCTGCGGGGTTCGTTGGACAGCCCATTACATAGCCGGGCGAAACGATCGTCTTCGTGGCCGAACTCGCATCGATTCGGTACGTTTCCCCGAAAACAAAACTCGTTCCGATGATGAGCGAAATCAGAGAAAAGAACGCAGATATCAATCTATTCATAGCAACTCTAATCGGAGGTCGCCGCTCTCAGAATTTCCTGTGGCAGATGTCATGCAGATAGGGCACAGAACTCTTTCCTTACAGGTTCTCCAGGAACTGAGTCAGCACTTCCACCGTCCGTTCGGGTTGGTCGCGCTGCAGATTGTGGTGGGCGCCATCAATATAGACCAGCTTCACATTCTTGAACCCGCTGACCCAGTCCTGCATGGCTTGGCGGGTTTCGGCGGACGCATCAGCCCCTGCTTTCAGGACCAGCGCGGGCACTTTAATCTTTGCCAGCGCATCCTCGGTCCGCATGGCGCCGGACATCGGCTGCCATGCTTGGTCGGAGTAGGGACCGTGGTATCGCTTAATGGCAACCGCCCAATAGCGGCAATCCATCGTGCTCCACTTCGGGTTGTCATGGTGGGCTTTCGCCACCAGATCCTCGAAGCTGTAGTTATTTTGCGCCACCATGGTTTCGGGAGACCCGCGCATGGTGATGGAAATGCGCCCTGGGGCCGAACTTTCGCGAGGTGCAGTTGCCGCCGGGCGCGCAGGACGCGGCCCATTTTGCCCGGCTGGGGCGCGTCCGTGCGGCCCAATGCCCGGATCCAACATGACGATTGCCCGCGCGAAATCCGGATATTCCGCACCAATTCGCATCACAGTTGCCGCGCCCATTGAGTGGCCCATCAGAATGGGTTTGTCTAAGTGCAGTGCCTTTGCAGCCGCCATCACATCCATGAGCAAGGTGTTGCCGTCCTCGCTGCCATTGGAGGGATCCGACAAGCCGTGGCCACGCGTATCGAGCATGTATAGGTCGTAATTTTTCTGCAGCTTCATGCCCACGGAGGCCCAGGTCAGCCCGGTGTCCATAACGCCATGAACAGCGAGAATGACTTGCTTACCCGGAGCCGGGGCGCCGCGGTAATAGTGAATGCGAATGCCGTTGGCATATACGTAACTTTCGGACCATCCGTGCGGGAGGTCGGGGGGCGGAGCTGCGAATAGAACGCCGGGCAGTAGCAGCAAGAGACTCAGGATTTTTGATTTCATTTTAGTAACTCTTTCAGTTTTTCCAGCCAATCTAATTGGCCTCATTTCAGTTGGGTGCAGGTTCATGTGAATCGAAAACTAGCGATACCGAGCTTATATCTATCCAAGGATCTTTGGATGCGGACCGATCTGCTCGTTCGGGCCGCAGCGAGAATTGCAGATGCTCGACTGAAGCCAGGCGCGGACCATCGCCTGGACCGCCCCGTCCTTGTGCGGGTGTCACCCAGTAATTCCAACGCAATGGGTATCCGAGCGGCAGCAGAACGCCGCGCGCGAGTCGCAACGTCCTGACTGGCACCGCCAGGTCTTTCCAGTCTGCGCCAAGCTCCACCGCCGCACTCCAGGAGGTGCCGTCGCTTTCGACCAAAGTCAGGTGCAGTTTCTGTCCTTCGCGGGAACCGCGGGCCTTGAGGTGAATCACGCCGTCCGCGCTCGATGCCAACTCACGCTCCGCCAGACGCGTCTTCACCGAGAGCGAGGCTGTGTAGTCATCAAGGGAAGCGTCGCGACTTAACGGCAGAAAAATCCGCAACGCAGCCGGATCGCTGCCGTTCGCCGGCAGGCGCTGGTAGATTCCGTGGCGGATGGTATCGCCGATTCGCGTATAGGCCAGTTTCGCTCCGTCCGCCTCCGGCACAAACAAGGCGACTGGATCCGCCCGCGACACGAAACGAGACTGCAGCGTTTCACCTTCTCCCGTGGGAAATCGGACGGCGCCGGCAGCACATTCCGCGGTGTAGAAGTATTCCATCGCAGGTCCGTGGACTTCGCTGGCTCCGATTGTCGCCGAAAAACGATAGCCCCCCGCCGCCTTCATGGTTTCTATGTGAAACTCTGTCTCTCCCGCAACCCGCCAATGGAATGTCACTTGACGCGGAGGTTTCGAGTCGAGCACCGCGACCGCAAACGTTGCAGGCGATTCGACCGGATAGACCTCGCGCGGCTCAGGAATCATCTGCGCCGGCATTTCGCTGCTGGGTGGGCAAACGTATTCGTCCAGCCCAATGCCACCAACTGTCGCGGGGAGCGCGCTGCGATTGATCGCCGCATTTCTCGACAAGAGATACACTCCGGGACGCGCCTCGAACTGCCCGGCGTGCGCCGCTGAATGATGACTGTTGCCCGCATTCAAAGGCTCGACTGAAAAGGTTTCGCCCAGATCGGGCAGCCGTATCGTCATCGGCCAGGCGTGTTCGATCAGGCGCACCGCAATCGTGCGCTTTCCGCCTTGCCCTGCGAACGGATCGTGAACCGTTACCGCATCCGGATACAGCTCCAATCGCCATACGCCGGCGGAGATGCGGTCGAGGAAATAGGCGCCGTTTCCCTCGTAGGAAACAATCGGAGAAGAGCCGATGCCGACAATTTTTTCGAGCGCTCCCGGTTTTGGTGGTTCGGTTTTTGTCGAGTTGGCATGGAGGAATTTCGTGTCGGTCACCATCTCGCTCAAATCTTCCTCGTAGCTCACGCGAAACGGACCGAATCGCCGATTGGCCGGATAATCGCCCCAGCGCGAATAGAGTGGGAGGGTGCGTGCCGCCTCGGCCGCGATCACGGCACTCACAGCTTTGCGCGGTGTGTAAACCAGGTTCAGGAAATGTGTTTGCCACCCGAGGTTGTACGGCGCGGTGGCAAGCATGTCGTAGGAAAACATTGACATGAACTGCGCGCCGGCGCCGCGAAAGGCCCGGACCATCGCCGGATACATATAGCCGGAATTCGCGTCGGCCGAGTCGAACTCATAAACAATTTTCGGAGCGCCGTGCAGTCCCGGCTGCGCCATCGGTGCGTAATCGTCCACCGTGCGCAAATAATTCTCCGTGAGGGCGTGACCGCCGTTCAAACCGGTCGGATACCACGCGAACGTTATTCCCGGGACCGTGGAGGCCTTGATCGCGGGCGCGATTTCAAAATCCTGGCTGAGATTGTAAAAAAGCAGCTTTCGACACCCCGTGCTCCGCACAGCATCCGCGAGCGCGTCTATGTAGGAGACTGAGCCGGCGAGGTCGTCATGGTAGGTCGGCTCGTTGATCAGTTCGACAAACAGGATTGCAGGTTCGTCCTTGAGCGCTCGCCCGGTGTAAGGGTTCACATGATTCAGGATTTGCCGCAGGTAATTACACTGCGCCGCGATGGCCGCCGGGTCGGTGCCCAGCTTGTCTTTGGAGAAAACCTTGGAGAAACCCTGCAAATCCGGACTGTCTTTCCCATCCGGAAACAATGAGCTGTAGGTTGTAATCGGAGTGAACAAGACTCCGATCCCGCGCTTCGCCGCCGTCGCGATCGCGTAATCGAGCACGTCGAGGTGGTGGTTGGCGATCAGGTTGCCCTTCGCGTCGCAATTTTCCCAGTCTCCCCAGAAACAGAATCGCACGCCATCCCAGCCCATGCGCGCAAAGTGGGCGAAATCCTGTTCGACGAGTTTTTTTCGGTCCGCGCCGACATATCCGGCCGCGCGGTAGTCGCACGCGGAGGGGAGCGAGTAATTCGCGCCGAACAGCGCAACCTCGCGATCATCCACTGTCCAGCGAATCACGCCATGCTCGTCAGCGTAGACCGGTTCGGTCTTTTGCTGCCCGGCGCGAGCCGTGGCTAGAACAGACATGACGGCGCCGAGTAATGCAATATAATTAGCGAAATGGCGCATGGGCTTGTGTTCAACAAGAATTCGCGACAACATTACGCGGTCAATCCAACGTCGGCGGGCCGTTGGCGGGTTTGGTTGTGATCTCAATGGTCGCGTCTGGCAGCCCCTCGGCCGATGCCTTCAGCCGGATCGTGCCAGGCTCGCGCGTGCTGCCCACGATCGCCAGCGCCTGGCCGGCCCGCACCTGTCGCCGGTTGCTCTGATACGGCGTCAGGTCGCGCAAGTCGCCGTTGTCGGCGGCTACCAAATCACCCGCGCCTTCAACCTTGAACTGGATTTCGACGTCGTTGGTCGGCACCACGACGCCGTTGCTGTCCACAACCCGCGCGAAGACGAACGAAAGGTCCTGGCCGCTGGCGTCCAGCTGCGTCCGATCAGCGTCCAGTTCGAGCCGGGCGGGAGGTCCCGCCGTCTTCAGTTCGGACTCGGCGACCAATCGTCCATTCTCGTCTCTGCCTTCGGCTCGCAATGTCCCCGGCTCGAACTTGACCGGCCACGTCATCACGCGTTCGGGCGCCTCAGCCAATCGCCTCGTGCCGAGCGACCTGCAGTTCAGGAACAGTTCGACTTGCGCCGTGTTCGCGTAGCCGGTTACTTCAAGCGGACCGTCAGCGTCCGCCCAGTTCCAATTCATCTTGATCGCTGGATGGTTGAACCCGCCGCCTATTGCGGTCCCGCTGCCGGGCCGGCCAACTGAGATCTGAACCATCGGTTTGTCGCTGTAGAGGCTTTGCACATAGTAGGAAATCGGTCGGCGCCGGCCCGTTCCGTCGAACAGGTGGTCGCCGGATCCCCTGGTCGGGAAGCGGCCCGCTTCGCCCAGATAGTCCCAGCCGGCCCAGATGAACTGTCCGGCGACGTATGGATAGTACTTGTTGGTCCGCTGGTTGCGCACGCGAAACCACGGGTTGGTCGTTTCAGCCGGCGCCAGCGACGACAGCCGGTTGTTGACCTCGCCCCCAATCAAAACCTTGTCGGGATAATACTCATGGTCCTTTTCGTAATATACCGTCTGATAATTGAGCGAGAACACGTCCATGTAGCGCGTCATCGGCGGAAGCGGCATCCACGGCGTCCGGTCGTTTTCCTGGCCGGGTCGCGAGCGTTCGAGCGACGCCGTCGCCGGACGGGTCGGATCCAGCGCATGCACCAAGTCAATCATCGGTTTGATCATCGTCGCGCCATATTCCGAGCCCTGCAACCCCACCTCATTGCCCACGCTCCAAATGATCACGCTGGGATGGTTGCGGTCACGCTGGACGAAGCGGTCAAGGTCATCCTTCCAGCCCGTCCCATCGGGAAGGAAGCCATTCCACTTGTCAAAGCACTCGTCGAAAACCAGCATGCCGAGCCGATCGCAAGCTTCCAGCTCACTCGGCGTGTGCGGATTATGCGCCAGTCGCACGGCGTTGATTCCGGCCTCCTTGAGGAGTCGCACGCGCCGCTCGTAGCCCGCTGCGTACGCGGCCGCGCCCAAGGCTCCCAGGTCATGGTGCAGATCCACGCCACATAGCGTGACGCGCCGCCCGTTGAGCACGAAACCCTGTGTCGGATCCCACTTGATCGTGCGAATGCCGAACGTCGTCTCGTAATCGGCGTTCGTGTCGCCCGAGCCCGCCTGCGTCCCGACGTGCGAAATCGCGCGATAGAGGTTCGGTGTATCCAGGTCCCACAATCGCGGTTTTAGGACGAGGATTGTTTGGACCACCTTCGCTTCGCCGCGTGCTTCGACGGCCACCGTGGTGGTCGCTGCCTTGCCCGCTGGCTCGCCCGCCGGGTCAATCAATTGCGTCGTCAGTTCGACGGCCCGGGCCTCGTCCGAAAGGTTGCGCAGGGTCGTCTCGATCCGCACGTGCGCGTACTCATCGGTCACCTCGGGCGTCGTGATGTAGGTCCCCAGGTTAGGCACGTGGACCGCATCGACCGCGCGCAGCCAGACGTGATCGTAGATGCCGCTTCCGGTATACCAGCGGCTTGCCTGCGTGCTGTTGTCGACGCGCACGTCGATCCGGTGTTCCTTCTTCATATCCAACTTGCCGTCGCTATTCAACATCCAGGGCGTAGCATCAACATCGAATCCGATGTAGCCGTAGCGGTTGATTTTCTGGAGATTGTTGTTGATCCTGACCTCCGCCTTGTTGAACGCCCCGTCAAATTCCACGAAGATGTATTTGCCCTCCCAATCGGCCGGCAGCCGGAACGTGCGGCGGTACGCGCCGACGCCCAACGGTGCGTACCCGCCGCTCCCCCGCGCCGGCGAATCGGCCGACCACGGCCCCTCAATGCTGAAGTCGTGCGGCAGATGAATCGACTGCCAATTGGTTGATTCACCACCACCTCGTCCCCCTCGTTCCCCGAACGAGCGGGGCGGATCGCCCTTGGTAAATTGCCAGCCGAAATCAAGCAGCAGTCGCTCCCGGGTCTGCTGTGCTTGAGCAAATATTGGTACCATGACGAGTACCAGAATACCGATAATCAATTTTTCCCAAATTGTATGACTTTTCATGCTATTTGCTCTCATTTGAACATTGGACTGTATACGCTCTCGCTGCCGGGAAACGGGAGCTATCATTCACTTCGCGGCGCCTTTCGATGTGCGCCGCCAGGCGAAGTAGGCATCGAGCGCCTCCAGGCCTTCGGCACTCGGCACCGGACCGGGAAACGCCTTGTCATTGAAATACATCACTTCACGTTTCTGTTCCGTGAATCGCGGCCACTCAGGCAGACCGGAGCCATTGGGATCGCCGCGCTTTGCAAAGTTCACCCAGTAAGTCGAAATCGTGTCCGAGATCGCGAAGTCCGCGGGTGCCAGTCCCGAATCACCGGGCTTCCGGAGGTCATTCAACACTTGGAAGACATAGCTGACCTCCGGGCCGTGTGGTGTGCCATGGTCGGCTTCGGGCGAATTGGGATCGTGCTTCGGGTGCTGGTCGAAGTAGTAATAAAAGGCCTTCGACTTGCCCGTGCGGGACTGCAAACGCGCCCATGTCCAGGTGTGCCATTCGAACGCCACATCGCGCATCAGGTTGCGAGCGGATCGGGGCACATTGGTTTCTCCGGGCGGATAAGCGGCAAGCAGCCGATCGGCATAGGTCCCAAAGCGATCGCGCACATTGGTGACGAACGCGTCCGGCGTTCGATCCCGCGTAAAGCTCAATCCCTCGTCAGAATTGTAGCCGACGATGATCGGCACGTCGTTGTATTGGCCAGCCTCGTAAAGCTTGTATTGGTCATTGGGGATGACATAGCCGTCAACGATGGGCCAGCCACCGCCGGAGTTGAAGCCGCCCGAAATCCGGTGGGGTTCAAGCCGGCGAAGTTCGGCAAGGGACGACACCCCGAGGTTTTTCATGTAGGCTTCGCCACTGTGCTCGGCGTCGGCAAGCAGTCTCAAGTTTTCGCCAGTATAGTTCGTGTGGCCAGCCGGCCCAAATGAACCGCCGCTCTCGGAGATCGCGCCGTGGAACAGTCCCTTGGCAAGTGGCGACGCGCAGAGCATGCTGACGGAAATGCCGCCGGCCGATTCGCCGAAAATTGTCACGCGGTTCGAGTCACCGCCGAAAGCCGCGATGTTGTTCTGTATCCAGCGCAGCCCGGCGATCTGATCCAGCAGGCCGTAGTTGCCGGAAACGTGGTGAGGCGATTCTGCAGACAGTTCAGGGAGGGCGAGAAATCCGAGCGGGCCGACGCGATAGTTGATACTCACCAACACAACGCCCTTGCGCGCGAGATATTCGCCGTTTTCACCAGGGCCGGACGTATGGCCCCCGGCGAACCCACCGCCATAGATCCACACCAGCACCGGTAAACGCTCGTCAGCGGATTTCGCCGGACTCCAAACGTTGAGATAAAGACAGTCCTCGCTCACGTGGCCCTTACCGTCGCCCTGGTACGGATCGGGCGCGAACTTCGTAGCGTCGCGCACGCCATCCCACGGCTTGGCCGGTTGCGGCGGCCGCCAACGGAGATCTCCAACCGGCGGAGCGGCGAATGGGATGCCACGATATACCGTCAGTGCGGGTTCGGTCACGCCCTGCACGAGGCCGGATTCAGTCCGGACGGGAGCGGGTTGCAGTGAAGTCGTTCGCGGCTCTTCCGGTTGCGCCTGCGACAGCACAGACACCATTGTCACAAACCACGCTCCTGCCACGAGAGCGTGTTTGAGGCAATTTCGAGAGATCATGGAACGGAATGAACCAGAAGGGAACTATTTCTGAAACAGCAGTGGCGCGAACTCATCGAGATAATTTCGCCAGTTTCTCCACCAATGAGCGCCATCCGTCTCTTGGAATGAAACCTCGAAACCGTGTTTCTTGAGCAGGTCCACGGTAGCCCGGGAAGTGGTGATCAGCCCGTCGTCACGCCCCGTCGCAAACCAAATCAGCCTCGTGCCCTTCTTCAGTTTCGCGTTGTCCAGATTCGCGGCGTGTTGCTCCTCCCAACTGGCGCCCTGTTGGGTCTGGCCGCCGCGCCCGCCGCGCCCGCCCAAACTGAACACGCCGGAACTGAACACCCCTATGTAGCCGTAATCGCCCAGATTCGAGAACGCGATGTTCATCGTTTGTCCACCGCCCATGGACAGACCGGCAATCGCCCGGTGCGCCCGGTCGGTGTAGACGCGGTAGTTCTTTTCGATCAGCGGGCGGATGTCCTGCGCAAACTCGTCTTCAAACGTGCCGCCGGTCGTGTTGGGAACCCCCGGACTGGTGACGTGTCCATCGGGCATCACGACGACCATTGGCACGGCCTTTTCGCCGGCAATCAAGTTGTCCAGGATATAGTTGGCCCGACCCACTGTCGGCCACGAGTCGTCACTGTCGGTTGCCCCATGCAGAAGGTAGAAAACGGGATATTTCTTTTTGTTGGCCTCGTAGCCGGGAGGCGTATAGACGTGCAGACGGCGGAATCGTTTCAGGACTTTGGAATAGTAATACACTTCGGCCACCGCTCCGTGTGGCACTTGCTGAACGTCCTGAAATTTCAAGCCCGGCACATAGACCAGGCTGAACACCGTCCCGTTCGCCTGGCTGGTCGCGCGGTCACTGGGGTCGGCAAAATCCACGCCATCCACATTAAAGCGGTAGCGCATCGCGATGGGCGGGTCCACGGGGCCATACTTCACGCTCCAGACGCCCTGGTCATTCTTGGTCATTTCGCCGGCTTGCGGCATCCCGCCCAGATCGGGACTGTCCAGCTTGACCGATGTTGCATTCGGCGCCAGCAGTTGAAACAGCACCGAGCCATCGTCCTGGACCTGCGGCGACGCGATTTGCGGTCCTCCGCGCGGCACCTGTGCGAACACCGGTGCCACGGCAAACGCCAAAATGCCAATAACCAATCTAGTCCACCTTGTGTAACTTTTCATAATTGCTCTTTCTCCTTCACAGAGTCGATAGAAACGCCGTCAGCTCTTCCACTGTGCGTTTCAGTTGGTCGTGATGCAGGTTGTGGTGGGCGTCATCAATATAGACCAGCTTCACATTCTTGAACCCGCTGACCCAGTCCTGCATGGCTTGGCGGGTTTCGGCAGATACACCAGCCCCGGCTTTCAGAATCAGCGCGGGAACGGTGATCTTCGCCAGCGAATTCCCGGTGTTCATGGCGCCATTCATGGCTTGTGATCCCTCGCTTCCGTAAGCACCGTGAAACTGCTTCTTCGAGAGAGCCCAATACTGACAATCCACCATGTCCCACATGGGATTTTCACGGCGGGCCTTTGCCACCAAGTCGTCATAACTGTAATTGTTCTGCGCCACCAGGGCTTCAGGAGAGCCGAACATATTGACCGGGAGCCCGCCCGGCGCCGGACCTCCCCGCCGCCGCCGCATGGGCGGAGCGCCGTCTCCGTTGCCGCGCGCTATTGCGTTGATCCCCGTTGCGTTTGAAGCCGCTGCGTTGGTTGGGGCACCTTGACGACCCGGTTCGCGCGCTCCCGGCCCGCGCCTGCCGCCGAAACCGCCAGGACCCACCAACGGATCCAACATGATGACTCTCCTGGCCATGTCCGGATACTCCGCGCCAATGCGCATGACCGTGGCCGCGCCCATGGAGTGGCCGAGCAGAATTGGTTTTTCCAGTTTCAACGCATGAACCGCTTCCACCACATCTTTAATGAGCGTTTCACCGTTGTCGGCGGAAGTGAACGGGTCCGACAGACCGTGGCCGCGGGTGTCCAACATGTAGATGTCGTAATCGTGCTGCAGCTTCCAGGTCAGCGTGGTCCAGCACAGGCCGTTATCCGTCACGCCATGAACCATCACGATAACCGGCTTACCCGGGGCGGGAAGGGCGTGGTAATAGTGAATGCGAATTCCGTTCGCATACACAAAGCCGTCCGACCAGCCATCCGGGATGCCGGGCGGCGGAGCAGCGCGCAAGACAGAAGGCGCAATCACGGTCGCGAATGCGACCACGGTGAGAAAGAAAATGAGGCGGAGCGGACGGTATCGAGTCATAGGGATTATAAGTGGAATGGGATTTATTATTGATTTTTGGCGGAGTGGACGCAGTTCAGCACAAAGACGATATTTAAGTTCACACGGCGATTAAATACAACTATCTCAATTGACAGGTAGGCAGTTCGTCTGAGTTCTGGTAAGGTGTCCGCATCAATCGTAGCATGCGCATTGTTTTCGGATTGCTTTACCCGCTGGTTATTTGTTCGCAAGACAATCCCACTGTGGACCCTAATTACTACAAGCGCGGAATTTTAATCAGTACCTATGTGTGGGACGGGACGATTGTCGCTTGGTGTGCGCACGCCCTCTATAAGCTCACGAAGTTCAAAAGGAGCAATGTTCTACAACGGGAAAATGGCGAGAAGAATACCTCAAGTTGGAACGATTTTGCGAATTATCCACTGGAGGGTGACCTGAGTCCTCCAGAAGCCACAAACGGAATAACATCAATCTATGAAACACCTGAAACGTTTGCTGCTCGCTCTCCTTTGCCCGTGTTCACTTCTCGCCGCCGAAGAGAAAATCATCGCCCCTGGCGCCACGTTACAGATACTTTCTCACGAATTCCAGTTTACGGAAGGGCCGGCGTGTGATGCAAAGGGGAGCGTATTCTTCACCGACCAACCGAACGATCGCATCATGGAGTGGAGCGTTGACGGCAAATTGTCAACCTTCAAGAAGCCCTGCGGCCGCTCTAACGGCCTTTGTTTCGACAGCAAAGGGAACCTGTGGGCATGCGCGGACGAAAAGAACCAACTCTGGAAAATCGACGCGGCGGGCAACGTGACGGTGATGGTGAAAGATTACCTGGGCAAGTTGCTCAATGGGCCCAATGATGTGTGGATTCGGGGCGATGGCGGTGTCTATATTACGGACCCGTATTACAAACGGAACTATTGGAATCGCGGGCCGAAGGAAACGGACGAGTGCGTCTATTTCCTCGCGCCGGACGGTAAGACTCTCACCCGCGTGGTGGACGACATGAGGCAGCCGAACGGGATCATTGGCACGCCCGATGATGAGATATTGTACATCGCCGATATTGGAGCGAGGAAGACCTGGCGGTACCAGATCCAGCCCAATGGCAAGCTCACCGACAAATTGCTGTTTTGCGAACCCGGCTCGGACGGCATGACGATCGACAATGAAGGCAACGTGTACATCACCGGCAATGGGGTGACAGTGTTCAATCCCGCCGGCAAGCAGATCGAGCACATCAATGTGCCGGAACAATGGACGGCCAACGTGTGCTTTGGCGGCGCCGACCGACACACGTTGTTCATCACTGCGAGCAAGGGCCTGTATGCGATACAGATGCGAGTCAAGGGCGTGGGGAGCCAGTGACAGAGGGGCGGATAGTAAGTAGTGGGTGGTTTACAGTTGATGGTCTGCGCTACTGGAGAACACTCCCACTACTTGTCCTTCTCAGCATAGATTTTGCGGGATGCATCAAAGAAGTGAAGCATTGTATTGGACAATTGAGAAAGCCAGCTCCTTGATGTCGAAGATAAATCGAATTTTAACGGCTAACTATATGAAATTAAAACCAGCGCTATTCGTGATCACTTCTGTTGTGGCTGCACAGATATCCTTGGCTCAACGCGAACCGACCGATGATTGGAAGGCTTCGGCTGCCAACATTGCCGGCCAGCAATATCCACGCATCAGTTCCGAACGGCGCGCACAGTTTCAAATCAAGGCATCTGGGGCGAAAGACGTTTCTGTCAATATCGGCCAACCGCTGACCGTGACGAAAAGTGATGATGGCGTATGGACAATTACGACTTCCCCGCTCGATGTGGGATTTCACTTTTACCGCGTTCTGATTGACGGCGCGAGCGTCGCTGATCCCGCCAGCGAGATTTTTCGCGGAGGTGGACGCGGCGGGCTGTCCAGCGGAATTGAAGTGCCGACCGGCGAAGATTTCTACGAATTGAAGAATGTGCCGCACGGCGAGGTGCGCGAGCGCCGGTTCTTCTCCAAGACGACCCAGGCGTGGCGGCGCATCTTCGTTTATACTCCACCGGATTACGAGAAGAACACCCAGGCGCGCTATCCGGTGCTGTATCTGCAGCACGGCGGCGGCGAAGATGAACGCGGTTGGCCGGTGCAAGGGCGCGTCTGTCAGATTATGGATAACCTCATTGCCGAGAAAAAAGCCCGACCGATGCTCATCGTAATGGAAAATGGCAACGGTGGTGGTTTTGCCGGACCTCGCGGCGCTCGGGGTGCGCGGCAGGACGCGGCGCCGACGAGCGGGGCTGCGACGAACAACGCCGGAACCACAAACAGTGCGGCAACCGCAACACCGGGTGGGCGTAGTGGACGAGGCTTCGGCGGTTTCAACATCAGCGCCTTCGAGCACGTCCTCATCGACGACACGATCCCGATGATTGACAGCACCTATCGCACTATTGCCGATCAAGGGCATCGGGCGATGGCGGGCCTCTCCATGGGCGGAATGCAGACGCATGGCGTTACGCTGGCGCATCTCGACACGTTCTCTCATATTGGCCTTTTCAGCGGGGGGACGGTCGGCCTCGACGAACTCACCAACGCTCCCGGCTATAGCAAGGAGAAGGTCAAACTCGCATTTGTCAGCTATGGCAGCCGCGAACTGGGTGGCAATCGCGGGGGCCGCGGCGGGAATCCCCAGGCGAGTATCGAAACATTGAAGCAGGCAGGCATTAATGCTGTGTTCTACGTCTCACCGGAAACCGCTCATGAGTGGCACACCTGGCGGCGCAGCTTGCACGAGTTCGCGCCGTTGTTATTCAAGGATTGAATTCCAGACTTTGAGCAAACGCGCAAGACCACTGCTTATGAAACACACGTTGAAAGCCTTGGCTGCCGCCACCAGCTTCCTTCTCCTCGCCTCCACTGCCACCCACGCCGCCGAATCGCCCCGCCAGCGGTTGCTTCTGGATTTCGGCTGGAAATTCACCCGTGGCGAGCAAACCGGAGCGGAGGCGGTCGGCTTCGACGATTCGCAGTGGCAGGCCGTTGACCTGCCCCACGATTGGAGCATCTACGGACCTTTCGACCTCCAAAATAACCCTCGCTCGGAAGGCGCGCTGCCGGCGGGCATGGGCTGGTATCGCAAGGTGGTGAACCTTCCCGTCGCTTACCAGGGCAAACAGATCTTCCTTGAATTTGATGGCATCTATGAGAACGGCTCGGTCTTCGTCAACGGAAAGATCGCTGGCAAGCGGCCCTATGGTTACACGAGCGTCTGCTACAACGTCACGCCTTCCGTCAACTTCGGCGCTGACAACACCATCGCCGTTCAAGTGGATAACACACCTCAGCCCAACTCGCGGTGGTATCCCGGCTCGGGCATCTACCGGCACGTTTTTTTGATCGTCACCGATGGACTGCATATCCCGCAATGGGGCACCTACGTGACTACGCCGATAGTGTCGGCGGAGAGCGCCTCAATTAACGTACAGGTGACCTTGAAGAACGATCGCGCGGCGACGGCGGAGTACGAACTGATTTCCACCCTGCTCGACAAGAACGGCAGCGCGGTGGCGACCGCGATCGCGCCAGACCAAATCGCAGCCGGCGCCGAAGCGGTCGTCAACCAGCCGATGACGCTGGCCAATCCGGCGTTGTGGTCCATTGAACATCCGAACCTGTACACCGTTCGCACGATCGTGCGCGTGAGCGGCACCGCAGTGGATCAGTACGACACGCCGATCGGCATCCGCAGGTTGGACTATGATGTCAACAAGGGCCTGCTGATAAATGGTGAGCATGTGAAGCTCAACGGCGTCTGCCTGCATTCCGACGGCGGCCCGGTGGGAGTGGCGGTGCCAACAGGAGTCTGGGTCCGCCGGCTGAAACTGCTCAAGGATATGGGCTGCAACTCAATCCGCTGGACCCACGCGCCGCCGGATCCGGAAGTCCTCGATCTGTGCGATCAAATGGGCTTCACAGTCATGGACGAGGCCTTTGACCAGTGGAGAGAGGGCAAGAACCGGAACGATTACAGCCGTTATTTTGATGAGTGGTGGGTGCGGGATGTTACGGATTTCGTGCGACGCGACCGCAACCACCCTTGCGTGGTGATCTGGAGCGCAGGCAACGAAATTCACAATGAACAAACCGAACCCGACGGCTGGAAGGTTCTCAAGGGCATCGTCGATATCTTTCACAAAGAAGACCCGCTCGACACCGGCGGGCGGCCGGTGACGGTCGCCTGCGACAACACGCATGCCCAGCCGAACAGCACGACGCTGGAATTTAACAACCAACAGGATGTCGTCGGTTACAATTATCCCAACCGCTGGAACGAATACGCTTATCTCTACATGGAGCCCGACCGGGTGCTTTATCCCAACGCAAATTCATCGCCACCGAAGACGGCTCGATGGGTGGATCACGCGGGGCGTATGGCGACCCGTTCGCCGCTACCAATATTCCCCGCACGTCACCGGCGGCGGACGCTCCCGGTGGTGCCGGTGGAGGCGCAACCCGCAGGCGCGGCGCGACGGGCGGTCGCGGGGGTGCTGGCGGCTTCGGGTTTGGCGGCGGGCGCGGCGGCGGCCCACCCAACCTTGCCGTGGAGAACCTGTGGCGATTCGTCAAATCGCACGACTATGTGGTCGGCGATTACATGTGGACCGGCATTGATTATCTGGGAGAAGGCGTTCCCGGCTCCGGGGCTGGCGTGATCGACCGGTGCGGCTTCCCCAAGGATGGCTACTATTTTTACCAGAGCCAATGGGCCACCAACCCTATGGTGCACATCTGGCCGTCATGGACCTGGCCCGGGCACGAGGGGCAAACTCTCACCGTCTATGCCTACGCCAACTGCGATTCCGTGCAGTTATTCGTGAATGACAAACCGTATGCGAACAAAGGCGTCTACAAGTACCCGACGCCGGGAATGTCGGACAGCTACGGCCACTTTGGCGCGCGTGGCTTCGGCGGGCGGCGCGGTGGTCCGGGCGGCGCGCCGGTCGCTACCTCCGACATGCACTTAAGTTGGGATGTGACCTACGAGCCCGGCACGCTCAAGGCCGTCGGCTATATTGGCGGGCAGCCCGTGGCGACCGACGTCATCTACACGACCGGCGGGCCGACCTCATTGGAAATGCAAGTCGACAAGAACACCGCGAATGCCGACGGGCGCGATGTTATCCATGCCGTAATCCGACTTCTCGATGCTCAGGGCCACCTAGTCACCGGCACCCCTGCGGCCGGCAACCCGATGGTGCATTTCAGCGTGACCGGCCCCGGCAGGATCATCGGTGTAGACAACGGCTCCATGAGCACCGACGAAGGTTTCAAGTCCGACCAGCGCTCGACTGCTTACGGAATGTGTCTGGCCATCCTGCAAACCACGCGCGAGCCGGGCAAAATCCGGCTCACGGCCCGGGCCGAGGGATTCAAGGAAGTGTCGCAGGAAATCGAGGCCCGGCCAGGCGCACCACTCGCCACCCTGCCCTGAATGAAGTTTTCAGCCTTACAGCGATGCGACCGGCCAATGGCCATCCTCGGAGCTGACATGATTGCGTTGAATGCTACCCGGCAGCTCCCAAGCCGTTCGAAAGGAAATTCCCTGATAGCACCATCCCTCAGACAATGAACACTCAAGTCCTATGAAATCCAACCTCGCCTTACGCCCACTCTTGGTTTGCCTCTGCGCGCTCTCTTTGGCCTCCACGCTCGCCCCCGCCGCGGCGCCTTCCCCGCGAGCCTACGTGGATCTCGACGCCGATTGGCAATTCACCAAAGGCGACTTCGCCAACGCGATGGTGCCCGCGTTCAACGACTCCGCGTGGAGCGCCGTCAACGTGCCGCACGACTGGAGCAGCGAAGGCCCGTTCAGCACCGAATTCGGCAGCGGCAACGGCTTCGCGCCCGGCGGCATCGGCTGGTACCGCAAACATTTCCGGCTCGACACGGCGGATACCAACAAGCTCGTCGCCGTCGAGTTCGACGGCATCTACGACTATTCCGAGGTCTGGATCAACGGGCATTTCATCGGCGGCCGGCCATACGGCTTTTCCAGCTTTGAGTGCGTGCTGACGCCGCTGGTGCGCTTCAACGGGGACAACGTGCTGGTCGTGCGTGTGGATCATTCGCGATTCGCCGACTCGCGGTGGTACACCGGTTCGGGCATTTATCGTAACGTGCGGCTGCGCATCACGGACGAGCTGCACATCGCGCACTGGGGAACTTACGTCACGACGCCGGAGATCACTCCAGCTTCGGCGACGGTTCGTGTCCAAACCACCGTCGAGAACGGCACCGGCCAGGACCAGCCTTTCTCGCTGCAAAGCGAACTGATCGCGCCGGATGGCCATTCTGTCGCCGAGATCACCACGCCGGGCACACTCGCCAGTGGCACCAATCAGGTCGTTATCCAGCAAATCAAAATCCCCAATCCGCAATTGTGGTCGCCCGATTCGCCGACGCTGTACGACGTCAGGAGCCACTTGGTTTCAGGCTCTGCGGCCACGGACGACACAACCACGCCAATCGGCATCCGCTCGCTCCGCTTCGACCCGGACAACGGATTCTTCCTCAACGGCGTTTCGATGAAATTCAAAGGCGTCTGCATTCACCACGAAGCCGGGTGTCTTGGCGCCGCGGTGCCGGAAAAGGTGCTCGAACGGCGCCTGAAAATCTTGAAGGAACTCGGCGTCAACGCCATTCGCACCAGCCACAATCCGCCGGCGCCGGAGTTGCTCGATCTTTGTGACCGGCTCGGATTTCTGGTGATGGACGAGGCGTTCGACGAATTCACGCCGGGAAAGAACAAATGGATTACCGGCCGGAACAACGGTGAACCGAGCCGGTTCGGTTACTCAGAGTTGTTCGATAAATGGTCGGTGACAGACATTTCCGACATGGTCCGCCGCGACCGCAACCATCCATGCATCGTACTCTGGAGCATCGGCAACGAGGTGGATTACGCCAACGATCCATTTTCAGACCCCATTCTCGGTAACAACTACCGTCCCGAAAATCCGCCCGCGCAAGACCTCGTCACGTGTGCCGGGCCACTCATCGCAGCCGTGAAAAAGCTCGACCTGACGCGACCCGTGACGGCGGCGCTGGCCACGGTGCGGATGTCGGACGCCGTCGGTCTTGGCGAAATGCTCGACGCGGTCGGTTACAATTATCAGGAGCAGTATTACTCCGCCGATCACCAGAAATATCCGAAGCGGTTCATTTACGGCAGCGAGAACTACGGCGGACTCAGCCAATGGCTGGCAGTGCGAGACAATGAATTCGTCGGCGGCCAATTTCTCTGGACCGGCATTGACTATTTGGGCGAAGCGGGCCGCTGGCCGAATCGGGGAAACGGTGCCGGCTTGCTTGACCTTTGCGGGTTCAAGAAACCAAACGCCTGGTTCCGCCAGAGTCTCTGGAGTGACAAGCCGATGGTTTATCTCTGCGCCTCTGCCGGCGGCGGATTTGCGCCCGGGCGCCGCGGTGGCGGCTTCGGCGGATTCGGTGGGTTCGGCGCGACTGAGAGTTGGAATTGGCCCTCGAACGCGACCGTTTCCGTCCGCTGTTACACCACCTGCCCGGAAGTTGTGCTGATGCTGAACGACAAACCGGTTGGCACCAACCGCCTCGCCGACGCGGTGCAAGGCGCGTTGGTCTGGCAGGTGCCATTCGAGCCGGGCACGCTAAAAGCCGTCGGCCGCGAGACTGACGGCACGGCGCTATGCGAATTCACCTTGAAGACCGCCGGCCCGGCGCGCCGGATTGCGCTTTTGCCCGACGTGAAAGAACTTCACGCGGACGGCAAAGATGTCTGCCAGGTCGAGTTTCAAATCGTGGACGCGGAAGGCGTGCGCGTGCCGGACGCCACGCCGGAAGTGACATTCGCTGTGGACGGCCCGGCGGAGTTGCTCGGCATCGAGAACGGCGATTTGAACAGCCCGAACAACGGCAAGGGCCCGTCGCGCGCCGCCGCACGCGGGCGAGGACTTGCGTTCATCCAGTCCAAGGTCGTAGCCGGCACGATCAAAGTCACGGCCACTTCGCCCGGACTTGAGTCCGACACCATGGTGCTGAACAGCCAGTGACGACTTGCGGAGACATCGCCTTGGGAAGACCGCGACCGACTGGATTTGAAGCGCGCCGATTTGTCCGCTCTTTGGATCGGCGGGACTCGTCCCGCCGGGGCCGGGTTACGAGTCGCTCCGGCGAGAAAACCGTGGTAGCATCCAGCGACCTTCCTATGGAAATGCCAACTCGTTTTCACCGCGCAACGTGGGTGCGAGAATGAAGAATTTTATGGATATTCGCAAACCCGATCGGCAGATGGAGCCGAAAAAAAATGCACACGCCGCCCACCGCCCAGCTTCCAAAGTGCGGGTCTGGACCGAAGCTGTGATCATTCCGACGTATCTGCCAGCCCTGCCCGACTCGAATCCCATGTTCCTGGAGAAGCGCGTGTATCAAGGCAGCAACGGCAAGGTTTACCCGCTACCATTTACGGATCGCATTGCGGAAAAGCCCACGGACTGTCCCTGGAAAGCGGTGTGGATCGAAAACGAATTCCTGCGCGTGCTGGTGCTACCCGAAATCGGCGGGCGCATCCACCGTATTCAGGACAAAACCAACGGCTACGATTTGATCTACCATCAATCGGTCATCAAGCCTGCCCTGGTGGGCTTGGCCGGGCCATGGATTTCCGGCGGAATTGAATTCAATTGGCCACAGCATCATCGGCCGGCAACGTTCCTGCCCGTGGAATTCGAGATGGAGGAACACGCGGATGGTTCAAAGACAATCTGGTGCAGCGATCACGACCCGATTTGCCGCATGAAAGGCATGCATGGCGTTTGCTTGCATCCGAGCCGCGCCGTGGTAGAACTGAAGGTGCGCGCGTACAATCGAACGCCCGTCGTGCAGACGTTTCTCTGGTGGGCGAACGTAGCGACGCGAGTTCATGAAGCCTACCAGAGCTTTTTTCCGCCCGACGTTTATTACGTCGCCGATCACGCGCGCCGTTCAACGAGTGAGTATCCGCTGGCGAAAGGTTTTTACTATGGCGTGAATTATGGCGAGCGCGGGCGCAAGGGAATCCCGCCCGGCGGAGCGCCGCGCCAGTTCGTGCCGCCGCACGTGGCCAACTCTGCAAACCAAGGCAGGCCATCGCACATTCCAAACTACGCGCCGAATGATTTAAGCTTTTACGCCAATATTCCCACTCCATGCAGCTACATGTGCATGGGAAGCAAAGAGGACTTCTCCGGCGGCTACGACTATAAAGCGGAGGCGGGCATCGTTCACGTCGCGAACCACCATATTTCGCCGGGCAAGAAGCAGTGGACCTGGGGCAATCACGAATTCGGCTATGCGTGGGATCGCAACCTGACTGACCCGGACGAGCGCGGCGAGCACGCGCCATACATCGAGATCATGGCCGGCGTTTACACAGATAACCAACCTGACTTCAGTTTCCTGCAACCGGGTGAGACTAAAACGTGGAGCCAATATTGGTACCCAGTCCAGAAGATCGGCCCGGCACAGCACGCAAACATTGACGCGGCCATTTCACTGCAAATCACGGGCAATCGGGTTCCGACCGCACGATTTGGCATCTGCGTGACGCGGACGTTCACAGATGCAAAAATCGAGCTCTCAACGAAAGGCAAAACGGTTTTCTCGACGGTCGGCGATCTCAAGCCTGGCCAACCCGTGGTTAAGCAAATTCAATTGCCGAAAAAAACGGTCGCAACCGATTTACTGTTGATGGTGCGGAACATGAACAGGACCGAAATCATTTCGTATCGACCCAAACCTCGCGTTAAAGGCAAGGTCCCTCCGCCGGCAACTGAACCACCCACGCCGGTGGACATTGCCAGCGCCGACGAGTTGTTCGTGACCGGCCTGCACTTGGAACAATATAGGCACGCGACCCGGTGTCCGACGTTATACTGGCGCGAGGCATTGCGGCGTGACCCGCTGGATTCCCGCTGCAACAACGCGCTCGGAATTTGGCACCTGCGACGGGGGGAATTCGCCGATGCGGAAACGTGTTTTCGTCGTGCGATTGAACGCCTGACGCGCCGGAACGCGAATCCGCGGAATGGCGAGCCGTTCTATAATTTGGGGCTGTGTCTCCGCTACCAATTCGACTCCAAAACGGATGACCAGGCAGCGCTTCGCGGATTTGAGAATGCCTACGCAGCATTTTACAAGGCGACCTGGAACGAAGCTTGGGCATCGGCGGCCTTTCACGCATTGGCCGAGATGGATTGCCGCCGGAGCAATTGGGAAAGCGCTCTTGACCATTTGAACCGCTGCCTGCGGTTGAATACAGACAATCTTAGGGCACGGAATCTTAAGGTGATGGTTTTGCAAAAATTGAAGCACTCACCCGAGGCAGCCGCGCTGGTTCAGCAGACACTCGCCCTCGACCCGCTCGACGCGTGGACGCGTCATTTGCAAGATGGAAGCATTGCTGGCGACGCGCAGACCGCGTTGGATATCGCTCACGATTTAGCCCGTGCCGGTTTCTACCTGGAGGCAATTGATTTATTGAACGGTTATCGGACGCGCGGTTCAATTAATCCCGGCAATCTGCAAAATGGCCGCCCGGCAACACTCCCCGACCAAAGCTGGGGTGCGCAGCCTCTCATTTTTTACACGCTGGGATGGTTGACCGAAAAGGTTGGCGACAAGAAGTTAGCGCTCCTCCGTTATCAACAAGCCGCGACCGCAGCGCCGGATTATTGCTTCCCATCGAGGCTGGAAGAAATTGCGATTCTCGAAGCGGCCATGCGCGCTAATCCCCGGGACGCGAAAGCGCCTTATTACTCGGGCAACCTGCTCTACGATCGCCGGCGGCACGAGGAAGCCATTCGGTGCTGGGAATGCAGCGCGAAATTGGACCCGGGATTCTCAGTTGTCTGGCGAAACCTTGGAATCGGCTATTTCAATGTTTCCAGGAATCCCGCGAAAGCACGCATTGCGTACGACAAGGGATTCAAGGCCAATCCGCGGGACGCGCGGTTGCTGTACGAACGGGATCAATTGTGGAAACGCCTTGGTGAAAAACCAGAGAAACGCCTGCAGGAATTAGAGGAACACGCGGCACTCGTCCGGCAGCGCGACGATCTCAGCATTGAGCTGTGCGCTCTTTACAATCAGATCGGACAACCAGCGAGGGCCATGGAAATCCTGTCCAAACGAAGGTTCCAACCCTGGGAAGGCGGAGAAGGCGGTCCGCTCGGCCAACACGTGCGAACTCTTCTCGCGCTGGGACGGCAGGCCTTGAACTCCGGGAAACCGGAAAAAGCTCGCGAGCATTTTCAGGCGGCGCTGCAGGCGCCTTTAAATCTCGGCGAGGCGAAACATTTGCTCGCCAACCAAAGCGACATTCATTACTGGCTCGGCTGCGCCCATGAATCGCTTGGGCAAAAGGCAGAGGCGAAAGAGCATTGGCTCCGCGCCGCGACGCTCAAAGGCGATTTTCAGGAGATGAGCGTGCGCACGTTCAGTGAAATGACCTACTATTCAGCACTGGCGTGGCAAAAGCTCGGGCGGAAAGCCAAAGCGAGGAAACTTTTCCGAGACTTACTGGCCTACGCGCTGGAATTGCAACGAGCCGAAGCAAAGATTAATTACTTCGCCACGTCACTCCCGGCGATGCTGTTGTTCGATGACGATCTGCAACGTCGGCAGGAAACAACCGCTCTCCTCCTGCAAGCGCAAGCAAAGCTCGGATTCGGAGAGAAAAGCCGGGCGAGAGACCTTTTGAAAACCGTCTTGCGGCGCGATCCGAATCATGCGCAGGCCGCCGATCTCATGGACGAACATCTCCAACCAGACGCAGAATCATGATAACCTCAACGGCAGCGGATGCCTCAAATCTCAAAGGCGAACTTAACGCTGGATACGTCTGGCTGGTGTCGCTCGTGGCCGCGCTCGGCGGATTGCTCTTCGGCTGGGATTGGGTGGTGATCGGGGGCGCCAAACCGTTTTTCGAGCGCTTTTTTCACATTGCGGATAACGCCGCCTTGTCGGGCTGGGCGAACAGTTGCGCGCTGATCGGCTGCCTCGTGGGCGCGCTCGTGGCCGGCGCCTTGAGCGATCGGTTTGGACGCAAGCGGCTGCTGATCCTGGCGGCGCTCTTGTTCGCCGTGACCTCCCTTGGCAACGCGCTCGCGCCAACGTTCGCCATTTTCATCGCCTGGCGCATGCTCAGCGGTGTGGCCATTGGCCTGGCTTCGAATCTCTCACCCATGTACATTGCCGAGGTTGCCCCGGCGCAGATGCGTGGCAAGCTCGTTTCGATCAATCAACTCACCATCGTGATCGGCGTGTTGGGAGCGCAATTGATCAACTGGTCGCTCGTCCACAATCTGCCGCCAGGCGCGACGAATGAATACATCGCCAACTCGTGGTTCGGACAATCGGGCTGGCGCTGGATGTTCGCGCTGACGGCCATACCATCGGCGCTGTTTTTTCTGGGAATGTTTTTGGTGCCCGAGAGCCCACGCTGGCTAGCGAAAAACGGAAAGCCCGAACAGGCGCGCGCGGTGCTGGAAAAGGTAGGAGGCCAACCGTACGCCATCAACGCACTCAAAGAAATCGAAGCCACCTTGGTTAACGAAATCGAAAAAGTGGATTTTCGCGAACTGCTGCAGCCCGGCTTGCGCAAAGTCCTGGTGCTCGGTATCGTGCTGGCGGTTTTCCAGCAATGGTGCGGAATTAATGTGATCTTCAATTATGCGGAGGAAATTTTCAAAGCCGCCGGATACGATATTTCGACGGTTTTGAAAAACATCGCGTGGACCGGTTCGGTGAACCTGGCATTCACGTTCGTGGCACTCGGGGTCGTGGACCGTGGCGGACGACGACCCTTGATGCTGATCGGCTCGGCGGGGCTGGCGATTGTGTACGTGGTGTTGGGATTCTGCTATCATTTAGCCGTGACCGGGCTGCCAATGCTGTTGTTGGTACTGGCGGCCATTGCGTGCTACTCCATGTCACTGGCGCCTGTGACGTGGGTGGTGATTTCGGAGATTTTTCCCAATCGGATTCGCGGCGCGGCGATGGCCATTGCCGTGGCAGCGTTGTGGCTGGCATGTTTCATCCTGACCTATACGTTTCCAATCCTGAACGCAAAGCTGGGTGCGGCGGCGACATTCTGGCTTTACGCTTTGGTGTGCATCCTGGGGCTGGTTTTCATCGCGAGCAAGCTGCCGGAAACCAAGGGGCGAACGCTGGAAGAGATCGAAAGCGAGCTGGTCACGAATAAAGAGTCAGGCCAGTCTTCGGTTGGAAAATAAAAAGCCATTCCGCATCGGACGCCAAGACGGATTCGCCGAAACGCCGATAAACAAATGGCGTTTCAAGCGGTGTTCAAAAGTTAGGGCGTGTCTGAAAAATCATGAATCATGCGGGATAAGCCAGTTGACGAACTTGGGTGCGGATCATCGCAATATGAATCCACGCCTCGGCGCTGGATGGTCCGATAATCAGCACGTGCTGCAAAAGGGTCGGTTTCCGAGAGCAACAGATCCTGGTTCGCCGGCTAGTAAACAGGAATTGTGATTATTCGATTCGTTTCATTTGGGGCACATTATGAAAAGCTCCATGTGCGGTCGCGGACTGAAGCCGCCCTGAAACATAATGCGGCTAAAGTTGCTCCTTCGGAGCAATCGGGCAAATAATCGTCGAAGAGTTTTAAAAAAATTGATCGCGGAATGTGCAACGCACCCTTTCCGACCCTGCCTGCATTGTACAACAACTGTTAGTTTTGAAAGGTTACCGACTCCTTAGACCGGGGTAAAACTTCACCCAAAAGTATTAACATGTTATTGAACGCGTTGAAATCGACTTCCAACAGATCGAGCGGTCCACAACCAATTCACCGTACTTCCCCGCCGATTCCCAAGATTCATGAGCGGTTGAAGGAACGCTTCGCCGAGCCGATGACCATCGACTCTTTGAAGCAGCGACAATTTGAAGTTATGGTGCACCTCGTTTCCGGTTGTCCAACAAGGAAATCGCAGAAAGAATGAAGATATCGACCAATACGGTTAAATCCCATCTTAAAACAATTCTTTCTGTTCTCGGAGTGAATTCTCGTACCGCCGCGGTAATCAAGGCTATTGAATTGGGATGTGTGCGAATGAATGACGTATGTCTCTTCTGCGGAAATGTCAAATATCCACCTTACAATATCCGTCCAACGATTGCTGTAGCACCCCGACATTAATTCCCAAAAATACAATTGGGGAACGCGTCAATCCGATCGGGACGAAAAGTGTCACACTACCACGGCAGGGTTAAGCCTGTTTCGGCGGGAGAATCCAAGAAATGGCTCAGAAAACAGGCCCTAAAAGGCCGATTCCGACCCTCGCCTCCATCCAATTTCATTGGAAAACCGGAGGAAAACAGCGGAAAAAAGGCCGAGTTTCAGTGGAAGTTTCAGTAGCGAGATTACTCCGTTACAACTCCAAACGAACTCAGCCACAACTCGCTAACGGAGTCCAATCGGGTTGGTTCATAGTCATAACGTGAAAGATGACATGAAACAACGATACAGCGTTTTCCTCCGCCCGTGGGGAGTTTACTACTGTCAGGACAACACCAACGGCCAACAGGAAACCCTCAAGACCCGCGACAA
>Ga0134126_10000321_pt1 | contig 62651 bp, 84 predicted proteins | sample KB31752_FD_96881 | JGI IMG/M metagenome (GOLD analysis project Ga0134126, IMG submission 96881) | Terrestrial soil microbial communities with excess Nitrogen fertilizer from Kellogg Biological Station, Michigan, USA - KB3-175-2 | ecosystem: Environmental > Terrestrial > Soil > Unclassified ...
ATCTCGGTAAGATTGCCCGCAGCTACGCCCGTGGGGAACAGGTAATTAATCCGCGCCCACCAGTACGGCGGATTGGGGCTGGCAGCAGGTACATACCCTGACGAGTTGTAGGTTAGCCAGCCCGTGCCGCCACCTAACTCGCCCGCACTGACACTCGCCACATACGAGGTAAGTGTGGTGTCATTAACAGTAGGCGTCGTACTACCAGAACCTACAGCAACATTGTTGAATGTCGCACCACTGGAATCGAACGCGCCAAAGTGAGGCTGCGTATGAAAGTACCCCAACCCCAAGTTGGTAATAACATTATCCATCCAACCTGTTTCTTTCGTAACCGTGCCGGACTTCGCTTTGTGCACACGAAGTTTGTACAAACCCTTCATACGCACCATCGGAAGCATAACAATGCCGTGCCGATCACTAGGCATGATGATGTTACGATCCGGCGTGATTATACGTCCCATTATGACACCGTTGCACTATTGATGGTGATATGGCTACGTAGGTAACTTTCCTTCCCGTAGCTGTAGTCTACTTCACTTCCGTAGAGTAACCCTTGCAAAATATAGCAGTTAGAACGCATGTACCCACTATCGTTTACCGTAAAACTGCCTTGCGTGCCGAACACGTTTGCCTGCAATGGGTAGACACCTTTAGCCGACATATATTGGTCAGTTACCGAAAAACTACCTTCGGAACCATACACAAGGGCTATGTTAACCCCCATCTTCGATTGCATATACCCATCAGTGACGAACGGCTGCGTAAGCGTCCATAGGTCTCCGAAACCGAAATTGGATTTTTGACCCGGCTTATTACGGTTAGGATTAGGCGCCATCCATTCCGAGCCTTCTACAGGATATGGCTGGCTCGTCAGATAGAAGTACGGGCCACCAATCAATGGTGCTCCATTACCTGCGACACTCAAACATCCTGCTGCTGGGTACCAATCGTCAAGGTGTAGCGTCGCGTCCGACAAACTAAAATATGCTTGCACGCCTCCTACTGTTTCGGCGTCTACCGCAGCGTAAGCAACTACCCATGCGGTGCCATTCTTCCCTATCGTGAGCGCACCCGCACCATCCGCGTAAAGATTAATAGGTGCCGGCGAAATATAATCTTCAATCTCCGCACGAGTCAGTCGGTACTTGACTGTAGCCCCTACCGGAAACGCCTGTGTACACGTCCCGTCTTGCGCACGCGTTACATTAAGCCCCGAGTAGTCCATGTACACTTTGACTACTTCGATCAATCCACTCCATTCGATGGTGAGGTACGCCCAATCGCTAATACCTAATTGCTGTGCCAAATACGTCGCCAACCCCGCATCTACCGAAATGTCTTCGGCCGACTTCGATAGGGCTGTCTGTAGTGTGCCATCGGCAAGGTATAGACGTTTAAGCACTGTTAATTACGGGAGCCGACAACACGAAGTTGGGGAACTCACCGCCCACCAAGATGTTGCTGGAAGCAGACGTAATCTGCACGGCCGGCGCGGAAATCTGGTATTGATTGGTTCCTGTCTTTGTAACGGTAACAATACCGCTTCCTGTGATATTGATCTGACCCAGCGCTTTCTCACTAATCATGGCAGCGATAGCCGCGTCTCCCATACAGAACTCTACATCTGTTCCAACAGGGAACGCTTGTGCTGTCGTGCCATCCTGCGAGCGTGCTACGTTAATGGAGTTACCCACGAAGGACTCTGTGAGTAGAACTTCATACGTCGTTGTCGTCTTGACAATAAGATACGTGTAGTCAGCGCCATTGTTCAGTGCATAACGCAGGGTAGCCATTAGCTCGTCGTCAAGCACAATAGACGACGCCACCGTAGTAAGCGCTACAGCGAGAGACCCACTCTGCCCATAGAGAGTCTTAAATGCCATAATTCTGATCCGGTACAAGCTCTACGCAAGGATTAGAGTAGATGAACTCCGCGCACTGTATCCACACTCCATTGTACTGTAGTGCGGCTACGAATCGTCCTTCCGGCTGCGAAAAGAGTTGTGAATCCATCACAAACGTAAACCGCTGCTGTTTGCTTACTTCCAGCGGAGTGTAATAAATAGGCGTCGTAGGTGGATTGAAGGGGTAATTAATCTGCCCGCCACGCTTACGAGCGCGGTACACCATTAATTGCGTGGTGCCCACGTTGGTCTTATAGATAGACAGATCGACGTTCTGCACCGTAAAGTACAGGAAAGGATTCTGTTGGGTAATGGTCTGGTAGGGTAGACGCATTACAGAATCCTCGTGGGCTGGAAGTCCGCCGACTTCACCTTTCGATTTGTGCCCGCCAGCGCACGCCCGTTCAATACGGCTCGCTCGTACTGCCGATCAAACGTGCGTGACAGCGATTCATTCGTCCACGGCTTATTGGGGATCAGGAGCGCGTCCGCCACTACACCCCGGCCCCACGCCTGCCCGAAGGGCACCACGAGGCTTGCCGGGGCTTGCATGACCGTTTCCAGCGGCAGGAGCATCACCAGCACCTTGATACCGCACGGACGATCCACGGACGGCGTGCAGCGCAGCCGGATAATGTTGTTGTCGATGACATCGTACGCGATAGGCTGGCGGAAGTGGCCGTAGCCTTCCCCATACCAGTACCACGGATTCGGAGAGTGCGGTTCTTCCATACCCATGATGGCGTGGATATGGTAACCATCAGGTGCTTCTAGCTGATAGTCGCGTACGCCTGACTGATAAGGAATCTTTACTTCCGTCTGTAGCAGACGTGTGCGTCGAGCAAAGTCAGTGTATTTCTGACGGAGCATATCCAACGCCATCGAGTGCGGAAGTTCCGGTACGATAGGCATGATATGCCGCAGCAACGGAGTGAGAGGTTCAAGGTCTTCAAACCCCTCATAGACTGCACTAGCGACACTGATATTAGGCACGGTCATTGCGGTCGCGGCTCCCCTGTACCCGGCAACCCAGCGTAGTACCCACTACGGAACTGCGCGTACCGCTTATAGTTCACGCCCAGCACTTGGTAGAACCGGGTAAACAGTTCGAGACTATGCTGCTTGGCACTCGTGGATTCTGTGTCAATTTCATACGCTTTGGCAAGCATGAAATCAATCACATTATTGATATAGTTGCTGTTTACTTCCAGCGTGCTATCCCAGTCGGTCAACGCGTATTTCGGCGTCTGTCCCTGTACGATAACATGCACACTCGCCGTCACCCCATAGGGTACAGGCGGGTCAACAGTGAACACTTTCGCGTTATTCTTATTTACGTAATACGTGCGGACAACATACTGCGGAGCGCCATTCTTAAATGGCACATCTGGTGGAGCAGCATCATACTGCGCAAACGCGTCCGCCATGGATTCGTCCATGGTGGTTACACGCGGGCCACCTACATTCGAGTAAATCGCTTGAATGTCGGTCTTCCAGTCGATGGTTTGCAAGCTTCCCGGTTGCAGTGCAACGACCACATGCTTAGCGAATGCTTCTGGACGATACGTTCCAATTTCGGCTAAGCCGAGATTCATGTAGTCCAAAAGCAAACCGCGCCCCCAACGAGTGAAGGCGCGGCCATAGCGTTGATCGTTAAGCTGCGAGGAAACGTGCGTGACGTAATCACCAACAGTCTGCACGGTTTCTCACTCCTTATGCCGATGGCGCTTCCTGTTCCAGAGTTGTACCGTCGGTATGCTCTACCTGATTCGGGACACACGGCTCGAAGTTTTTATCCGCTGCGAGATACCGCTCGTAGGGATATATGTTTCCGTTCCGCATGTCCCGAAGATACACCTTTCCTTCTTCGTAGGCCATGAATCACCTATTAGAAGTTGGTGGCCGGGAACTCTGCCGGGGAGACGATGACCGCAGACACGTTCAGGCGAAGGTTGCCGAAGCCCGCCAGCGAAGCCGTTGCCAGCGTTGCCAGCGTAACCTGCACCATGTCCGGCTGCGTGCCGATCCACTCGGCCGTTGCCAGCGACAGCACGGAACCACCAGTACCGTTACTCCACGGCCCATTCGGTGCCGAGAAGTTGGCTGACTTGGTAGTCGCGTCCACAGCTACGGCTGCACCAGTCGTGTCGCCGATGATGATACCACCGGCCGTGCCGAACTTCAAGGTGTTGGCCGTGCCGCTGTCATTGACAGCTTCGACTTCCACGTAGCAGCCCAGCAGCAGCACCTTCGGCGGAATCAGGATGATGTTCAGGATGTCCGCCGCTGCCACCGCATTCTTCGTGAAGTAATTACGCAGCGCGTAATCATTCTTGAAGTCGAGGGTACGGCGAAGTACGTTGAACCCAACTCCGCCATGCACAGACGCGTCGATCTGTGCAAGCGCCGGGTCAGACGCACTGAACGGATACGCCGGCCACTGCGTACGCGCGAGGGTCGAGTTGGCGGGGCCGCCGTCGTAAAGCTGGTGAGTCGTCATTGCTTGTTGCTCCTAGTGCGCTGTATTCGGTGCTTGTACCTTCAAACCCTCTAGGTCTTCAACCCTAGAGGGTACCGTGCATTACGGAGTGAAGGTGGTCGAGAAGTAGCAGTACAGATGCGCCAACGCATCCGAGTACAGCACCTTGAAACCATAGACAGACAGACCCTGATAGTAGTTCGCCCAGTCATCCTTGTCCGTGACGACACGGCTGTCTTCGATCTGCGCCGCGAAGGCGGTAGCCATCTTCACGCCGGCCACGACATGGAAGCAACGGTTCGCACCATCCATCACCGAAGGCACGTTCTGGCTTTCGAGGATGGTGAAACCGGCCACTTCATTCGGCACCTTGCCGTTCAAGCTCGGCGTGGTGTTCAGCGCGGTAGCGTAAGCCAGACGCAGTTCGGATGCCTTGAGGCAAGTCAGACCTGCACTCGGCATCACGATAAACCGGCCATCGCGAGGCGCCAGCGCTTCGTCCAACACCTGATGCACCTGCGACAGGATGAAGACGACGTTCTGGTTGGTAACCTGTACCGGCGTACCCGTGACGCCGAGGTTGATGTTCTTGGACACCAAACCTGCAGTCGCGCCCTGATTGTAGCTGGACACGTTCGTCCACATCGCGGTGAGCAACTGCGGGTCGATGGCACGAGTCAACTCGTAGCCAGCCGACTTGAGGAAGCCAGCCTTCCACGCATCGAAGTTCTGAATCTGGCGTTCGTCGATATGATTCATCTTGATCGAGAACGTCTTGGCGTAGTCGATGGTCATCGTGACCGGCTCGCCGTCGATGGTGTCGTGCTGAATCTTGCCATTCTTGTCGTAGTCGCGAACGATCACCTTCGGTTCACGCATGAAGGTAATCTGATCGCCACCTTTCTGCAGGTCACCCGTGTACTCGGTCGTGGAAATGTCCGAGTAGACAGTGGTGGTGTAGAAGCGCTCCAACAGTTCCATGCGGAACAGGGGGGTAATAAGGCTGTTGCTGTACTGCGGGTAGCCCGATGCGGCATTGACGGCCATGTTGTCTTGCTCCTAGTTACGTCCTAGTTGTTTACGCCGTATCAGGCGTTGTAGTCCAAACGACCTTCTTTCTCTGCCTTTTCGTAGGCGTCGCGAATCCGCTGGTACTCGGAATCCGAAATCTGTTTGTTGATCCACTGCTTGTGCGCTTCCTTACGCTTGCTGAATGGCAGCATTTCCGGTTCGTCGTTACCTTCCGGTACTCGGCTACCACCACCTGAAAGTCCGCCTTCATAGCCAGTCGAGGATGGCCGTTCGCCGATCCCATACTTTTTGGCGAAGTCTTTGAAGACACGAACTACCACTTCGACCTTGCGGTTCTGCAGTCCGCCACGAATCACGTCCGCGTACAGATAGCCAGTGTTCGGGTCTTCCGATTCTGCGAATGCCACCCAGTGCTGATGGTTCACGACATCATCGAAATTGATCTTGTCGCCGGCCAACTTCTGGCGCACCTGATCGTTGAAGTCGCGTCCTTCGATCTGCTCCGTATGCTTCACGGTCTTGGTGACGGCCTGCTCAATCTCAGTGAGCTTACCCTTCACCCCCTTTAGTCCGGCGAGAGCCTTCGGCAGCACCTTGTTCAGCGTGTCGATGACGACCTTTTCCACAAACTCACGGCTTTCGCCGTAGTCTCGCTGCTCGTCTTCGGTAAACTGCACTTGGCTCGGCTGCCAGTCCTCGTCGTTCGCGGGCGGCGCGTCGTTGCCTTGACCCTGACCACTACCCTTAGAGGCGTTTTCAAGCGCTGTCAAGCGGGCCTCAAGCGCTTCCTTGTCCATTTCCAAGGACTCGACCCGGCCTTCCGCCGCGCGCACGCGGCCAGCCGCCGCCTGCAACTCGTTGAACTCGCCACGCGTCACGGTCACACTTTCACCCTGCACACGGTCTTCTGCCGACGGTACGGGAGTAAGCGCCGGAGTAGGTGCTGCTGGGGCTTGTGCCGGCGGAGCATCACCTTTGTCGGCGGCGCTAAGGGCATCGAGACGAGCTTGCTGTGCGGCAGGAAGGGCCATGGTTACGGTTCTCGTGAAAGTTGAATGAACTTGATAAGGTCTTGCAGTTCAAGTGCTCGACCTTGCACTTGTCGGTACGTGGCTTCGTTAGCTACCACGAGTTGGGACTTCACAGAAGCTAGGCGAGCCTCAAGGTACGCCACGGTTGCCCGGTTCGTGCCCCCCGAGGACATCGCCCGCTTCATGTCTGTTTCGACATTAGCATCCATGCTTAGTCGCTCGTTGTAAAGCCCGCTCGGTTCTTGGCCGGCTGCGGAGTCTTCACACCCTTCAAACCGAAGCCCACCTTCTGGCCGCTCGGCGCGTTGCCATTGGTACGCACGGGCGCATTCTTCGGGTTGGCAATCGTCTGTTTCATCGCCAGTTTACCCGGCTTGACGTTGCTGGTCTCCGGCTTGTAGCTGCTGCCGAAACTGACCGTACCCTGCGCGCCGGGGTTGTACACCATCGCGTTCGCCTTTGCCGATGCCTTGCTGCCCATCGTGTTGGCGGTATTGACGTTCTTTGCCATCTTCATGCTCCTGCGCCAGCGACTTGTGGCGGTTGTGGGATCGGTTGCATCTGCGGGTTGGGAGGCGGCGTACTCTGTGGCGGCAGTGCAACAGGGTTAGACGTTCCCCGCTGCATCGACTGTGCTTGGCTACCTACGGCTTGTCCACCAAGCAGCGATGTGAGGTCTTGTACCGTGCTGGCTTGATCCGGGTCGGGGATGATCTTGTCCACGGGCAAACCCGTGTTCTGCAGGACTGCCCGAAGGATGTAGTCCAAAGCTGTCTTGTCGATGGCCTGCATCTGTACGTAAGGCGTCAACAACTGCAGGATGGAGATAGTATTACTCTGAGCAAGCTCACGTTGCAAGAGGCCCGTCGCACCGCGCGCTACGATCTTGGCATCTGCCTTGATACCCATATCCGGCGACACGACCATATTGTAGTAGTACATCGCCGAAACTATTGGCGCAATGACATCACGGTCGATGTTCAACTGGACATTCTTGATACCTTTCGCTGCGTTACCCATCAGCATCGAAAGTCCGCCCAACGTACGACCTGCGCCTGCTACATCTGGATTACCCAGCACATAAGCAGGTACGCCTGAGAGGTCATCGGCCATCTTGTTGAAGCGGTCGAACACATTCATCAAGTCCGGTGCTACGGAAGCCACATTATGGAACTTGAATGCTGGCGCACCCGTGCCAGTGATGTCCGGGCCTACTCGGAAAATCTTATATGGTTTGACATCAGTTTCATCGTCGTTGTCTGCTAGACGATCACCAACGACTTCACCGATAGGGCCACTTGAGTAGCCCATATTCTTCACCGTAGCGCGTGCAGCAGCGTTACACACACGCTGCACATCATACACTACGTCGATAACCGACTGACCCCAAATGGAGTTGTTGACCTTCACAAAGCTAGTTGCAAAAATCGGTCGATGCCCCATTGGGTTCGGATTTAGTACCGCACGAATGCAGTAAGCACCGATCACCCACACTTCGGCTTCGTAGAACTTCTGTGGGTCTTCGACCATCACATTGTTCTCGATAAGATACTTCCCTTCGATCTTACCGTTGTAGATAACCATTTCGAGTTCGCGCTTCATCTGCATAGTAGCGCGACGATCTTCAAGGTACCGTCGAGTGGAGTCTTCCATCTTGTGCGGCTTGAATCCTTCGCGGTATTCGCGAAGTATCTGACGGATGTTCCCTTCGTTGAACGTGGGAACGCCAATCAGTTCGTGCACTTCGGAGTGTGTCCACTCCTTACCTTCGATAAAATACTCCGCACCATTGATGCTTGTGGCATTCGGTGAAGGGTAAGCATCGAAAGGAGACACGATCCGAACTTTAGGTACCGTCTTCTGCTTTACTTCAAACTTGTTTCCGTCCCACTCGGCTTGAGGAAGATTGCACTCAATCGGCCCACGGATGAACGCGGTAGGAAAGACAGTCAAGTTGTCGATGAAGTTTGCATAGGTATCAATCCAGTCACCTTCCGTCAACTGGTCATTGATACGCGTCTCCATACGTTTCGTGGCGTCCTGTGCCTGCTTCATATTGATCGCCTGCAGGGCAGACTTCACCTGCATGGCACGATCTTTCAAAGCATCCGCTGTGTTGAAGCTGGGTAGCTCCTGCAGCAAGACATTGATCGCTTGCTCCATCAAGCTTTCCGGAAGCTCGGGTTCCGGAGTCGGGTCGATAGTCCACGGCTTGTCGATGTTGTTCATCACAATATCGACCAACCAAGACGCAGCAGCACGCGCCTTTAGCGCGCATAGACCGATATAGATATTGTTGTGCGGCCCGAGTAGAGCTTCCTCGTCCGGTAAATACTTGCAGCGCTTAGCATACAAGTTACGCAGCAGGCGGTCAGTGATTCCCACGTTCTGACGATTCTGTTTCGCAAACATATACTGGCGCTGTACGTAGCTCGCCAGATTATCTTCGAGTTTGGTATTGCTAAGTTCCCCGAGTCCGAAATCCCCTAGTTCGGGGGTATCGACTCCTTCCAAGCTCGGGTCAGTGTTGGCTGTACTTGGCATTGTATGCTGCTCGTTCTGCGTTAATTACGTCCTGCAGCGCAGTTATTTTGGCGTCGAGCAATTGCTCCCGCTTATCGGCTTCATCACCCACTCGAACAACAGCGATTGCAGTTTGCACGCGGTCTTCAAGGGCTTGGGTGGCGGCTGCATCAGCGGCGCGGGAAGCGACGGTAGCTGCGCTCCCTGCACTACCACTGGGGCAGGTTTCGGCGGCTGTGTTGCGCAACTTGAGAGCGCCAGCAGACATACTAGCAGAAATAGAGTCGGAAACGCTAGGAGTTTGCGCATCACGGATAGCCTCGTACTTGGCATTAGCGTCGGCAACCTGTTTCTTGAGGTCGTCCGTCTTTAACTTGTTGTCGGCAACTACTTTCGCTGCAGCCGCCTTATCGACCTGCACCTGTAGGTTGTACTTCGCTTCTAGCGCTACTTTGCCAGAGTGACCCCACTCGTACCCCAAAATAACAACGCCGCCCGTGTATAGGGCGGCAAAGAGGATACCTGCAATGAGCAGGATAATGTCTTTCTTCACGACGGCGTACTCGGCGGATTCGATGCCTTCACGGCAACTTCCAGTCGCTGTACCTGCTGCGTCAGTGCTGCGACTTGGTTCTTCAACTGGTTAATGGTGTCGAACGCAGCGTCTCGATCCTTCATGTATTGGTCAGCACGAGCGCGTTCTGTGTTGAGCTGATCCGTCAACATCCGGATCACGTCAAGCTGTGCATTCGTTCCCGCTTGCCCCAACTTGCTCGAACTGAACCACTTCCAGAAAGCTATACCTGCTGTACCTACTGCACCACCCGCAGCGACGAACCATCCGATAAGGTTGTTATCCGGTGGAGGAAGTGCTGCTGCCATTGAACTGTCCCTGAGCGGTCGCGTAGTTCCCCGGCCAAGTAAGCGGCTTAGGCTTACCGGGTCGCCAATTCCGTATGTAACAGCGCCAGCTACCATCCACATCACCTACCGTTGGGAGTGCCTGTGGGTCGGCATAGTAAATCAGCCGTGCCAGTCCGCAAGCTAGGCAATCGTTTTGAGGCAACATGATTGCATCGTACACTGCATCTTCTGTTGCATCGACATTAAAGTGAGCACATAGTTCTACTGCTAGGTCACGCGTCACATCCGATGTGAGCACGCCGTGGACTCCGCCACCTTTCTCCATTTGCCAGAAACTATGCGCCGGGCCACCCACCTGCACCCTATCCATGAAACGTGATTCTTGAAGTCCTGTAGCAGCAAGCTGTATACGCGCGCTCGGTGTATCGAACTTCGTATCTAGGTACTGCTCGAACGTACGGTTAATCACCCACGCACCGTACTCGATGCCGTCCATTGCCCTGTCCTGATCCTGATCGACAGTTAGACCGTACGGCCCGCTGCGCTCCCCGTCAAGCCCATAGGAAGGGCTTTGGGTTGGCCTTCACTTCGTTGTCCACGGGTTTGTTGATCGGCTTGCCCGCCCCATACCGCGCGTACATGCAGAGGTACTGGATAGCGTCCGCGATATGACTGAACTCGTTCTTGTCGGGTATGTCCAGCACTCGACCTGAACTATTGCGCGTTTCCTTATACACATAGCCCGCGCCCATCGCTTCCCGCGTATAGGTCAGATGCGGCGATACTAGGAAGCCTTCATCACGACTTAGGAAGAAGTCTACGGCTTCCTTACGTTTCGCAAACACGTTCGTTGCAGCAGGATACGCTGTGATACCGCGACTGTGCATCATCTGGAAACTGGTCAGCTTTGTCTGTGCTGATCGACCCATACCTGCCGGGTCACCACACGCGATGACTTTGTAGCCGTTGTACTTCTGCCGTATTAGCGGCAAGACATACTGGTCGAGAAAGTCTTCCAACGACTCATCAGTGGCTGGTAGCTCGTCGAGCAGACGTAGCCCACGAAAGTCAAGCTGACCAACAATAACAGCCGGCGTAAGTCCATAGTCGATCCCTAGCAGAATGTGCGTACCACGTATCGGTAGAAGTATCTCCTTCGACACATGCTTCATTTCACTGAACTTGCTGAACACGGGTTTGCCCTTACGGGTCATACCGTACTCACCGGCCAAGTTCACCCGGATATGCTCGTCACCCAACGCCAACTGACGGTCATAATAATCTGCGCTGAGATTCTTCAAGTTCTCGGCGTCAGGGTTCAGTACCCACTTATCCCCATTCCAATACACCGCAGGCGGCTGCTTGTACTTACGCCAGCCCGAAGGTGTCTCGCCTGCCTCAAACTTTGTATAGCACCAGTGCGTCGTTCGCGGCGGGTTGCTGTCGCAGATCACGCCCGGTTCACTTGCACCGTACATCTTCGCGCCTTCGCTATCCTTGATAGTCTTCGGATAGCGGTCGATACGTGAAATCAGTCCTTCCAGAATCTCCCACGGAATCTCACGCGCTTCGTTAATGTACGCCCCAGTCAGTTCCAATGAAAGCAGCTTCGCCACATCTTCCGGCGTATCCAGTGCCATGAAGTAAACTTCAAGCTCGACTATCGTACCATCCGCTACCTTCTGCTTGAACGTGCAGTTGATCGGCATGGAGTAGACGATAGGTGCAATCTCGTTCGGCACCCACTGCTGCCACGTCTTGATCGTCGTGGTTTTCAGTTCCGGGTACGTGTTACGAACTATCGCCCATCGCGACTTCCGACGACCCTGTTCATCAGGCTGCTGACGAAACGCACGCATGAGTATTTCCATCATGCACGCGGTAGACTTACCCGAACCGACCGGGCCTTCAATGTACTGTACATCCAGTCCCCGGTCATTATGCAGACGCGCCGGTGTCGGCTCCGCATCGTATTTCATTAATTGCGTTGCCATGCCTAGACACCATCCTTCGGTTCTTGGAGCGGTGCAATGGCCGGGTAGTCCGAGTGAACACGTTGCAGATAATCAGGCGGTCGGTCGAGTTGGAATGGATTGGTTTCTTCCAGTGAGAAAGACACCTTCGGTAAGGCGTGTGGGTCAGCCGGTACGGGGGCAATGGGGTTGTCTGGCGCTTGTCCCCGCGTATTGATCTGCACAGTGCTTTCGTTACCAATGTTGAATACGTAGCTGACCGACGCACCCTGCCCCAGTTCATTGATCGTATTGCCGTAGGTCTTCTTGTCCTTCTTGGACGCCATCCATCGTCCATGCTCGATCATGGCTTTCGCTTTATCCAACTCAAACTTCGTCGTGGCGACGCGCAACATACGCTGCCCTTCCACCACGTAGCCTTCTGCGCTGAGGACACTAGCTTCCTCAATCGCCGCTTCATGCCCTTCGTTCTCGATCCAGACGTGTAATGCAGTGAGTGGAAGGCCCAGTTCTTCGGCTACTTCCAACAAGGTAGCGCCCTTGAACAGGCGTTCTCGCACGGGGACTAAACCAATGTCGTTCAAAAAGGCGAACGGGTTTCCTACGCCACGCCATCGTGCCAGCTTGGCCCGCTGCTGGATAGAGTCATGGAATGTGGTCGGTGTCTGAGGGTCTAGTTGCATTCTCTACAACGCCTAGCAAATTACGGGTCAGGTTAGATCAGCGAGGTCAATTTTACAAGAGGGCCGGTAATTTTTCGAGGACACATATTTCCGCAGTAGGCGCGGATGGCTGTATTGCTGGGGTATTCAGATATGGGAGTCACAGGGTGTGCCGAACTTTCAGGGGTGGGGTAGTCGCGGCCTCGATCCGGGTAGGGGGTGGGGTACGGGGTAGGCTCGCACATAGCAGCGCGGCACGGTTTGGTGCGCTGCAGCTTGGCAGACCGTATTAATCCCTGATATAGTTTACTGGCCGTGGTGGCAACACCCGGCAATTAAATGCCTTCACGCCATGCGGCGCGACTAAATCACTAAAGAGGATTAGACAATGGCCCTTGAACAAAGCGACTTGGACAAGATCGAAGCGCTGATTAGCAGGCACGAAGCAAAGGCGCGGCGAGTCGTGGTGAATGACTCGAAGACGTGCGCAAGGATCGCCCGGAAGCATTGGAAGCGGCGCATTATCGGGGTAACTATCGCATGCGTGATTAGCTACGGCTGTCATTACGCGCTGCAAAGCAAGTATCTTGAAGGTCTCATGCAGACCGGCGAAATGACGGTGTTAGCGTTCATTGAGTGGGGATTCTCCCGCGCTAAGGAACTCTAAGCCGTAGTGTGCTAAGTGATGCGGCCCAGTACATCGGGCCGTATTGCCCAGCGCATTAGCTGGATCACAACAGGACTAACGAGCCATGACACGTAAAGATTATGTCTTGCCGGCGGCTGCCTTGCGCGACGCCAAGCCGAACGGCTACGGCCAGCACATCGGCCGCATTAGCCAATGGCGCAAAGACTGCGCCGCCATATGCAACGCACTGGCGCAAGATAACAGCGCCTTCGACGCACAACGGTTCATCCACGCATGCGAGGAAACGAAATCATGAGCAAGTACAACGGCCACTAATCATGGGCGCAGTGGAATGTTAGCCTATGGCTGAACAATGACGAAGCGCTCTATAACGGCATGCGCAACGCCATTCGCTGGACGAAGAACCGCACGGAAGCGGCGCGGAAGATGCTCACATGGCTCAAGGAATCAGGCCAGACGGAAACGCCGGACGGCGCAGCGTATACGCTGACAAGCATCAAGCATGCCATGGTAGGCATGTGATACCGCAAGCCGTGCCGCGAAGCGTATGCCTAGCCGTACGGATCAGAACAATTAGTAAACTGCGCAGGTTAGGCAAGGTGCGTCGCAAGGCGTGCCTTGCCGTGCCGTTTGTTAAGGTTTTGTATAGACGATTAACACTAAACTAATGAGTCGTGCCGCAAGGCAGATTAATCAGTACCGCGCGCAACAAGGATAAAACTAATTAACTCGCCCTTCGCACAAACGGGAAACAAGGCAACGCGCGATTATCTGAACCATTATGCAAACCGTGCCGACGATCAGGCGTAGAAAATCAGGCAAAACATATACCGTACGTGTTTCGCTCCTTAGTGTGTTATACACCAAAATTAAGCGTCGATTAAGATTCGTGTTAAAGTTCCATTTAATTTACATGGTGTTTCTTGTTAAACGTAGCCTTGTAGCTTGTTAACCAAACTTTAAGAAACAGCAGCAGCCGTTGTGCCAGTAGGTCGGTCTTATTATTTGTTTCTTGTTTCCTCTAAAAATAAGCTAGGTCGTGTGAGAGCGATTCCACAGTAATGCAGCAATGAACCTGAACGAGCCTGTTTCTTGTTTCCTGTCAGTGTGTCTTAACGTCTGACTTGCAGCATTTGTGTGTCTGCTACACCCTCTAAAACCCTGACTCTGCCCCCTGCGCCTAGGAAACAGAAACGCGCACTTGTAACCCGTTGATTTTGTTACACCCACTTTGTAACCTTCGATCCCCATTTCCACCATACGCCTGCGTCACAGTAATTGTTTGTTTGTTTCTTGTTAGTGTGTGCCTTAACGTATCTTGTTTCTGGTGAGTGTGGCCGCTAGTGTTTCCTGTTTCTTTTGAGTGTGCGCGCCTAGACTTCGCGCCACCTATTGCAGCCATGCTTTACCCATGGTAGAATTGCAACGTAACAAACCGATCAACCATTCCCTAAGCGAGGTTATCCGATGAAAGCTTTCCTGATTGATCCGAAAGAAAAAACAGTTTCCGAAATCGACTATGACGGCAACTGGAAATCCATCGCGCCACTGATTCATGCCGAGTCTGGCCTGTTCGATCTGGTACGCTTGCAAGGGCGGATCAGTGAAGGCCGCGCTGACCTGTTCGTGGATGACGAAGGGCTGCTCTACAACAACGGCAATCCGCACGGCTACTTTCAAGTGAACCATGGCGGCAATCAGTGGCAAACGCTGGCCGGCTATGCGCTGGTGCTGGATCACGACGAGGAAGGCGACAGCGTGGCGGCAAGCTGCAGTCTGGAATGGATCACGTCCCGTGTACGTTTCGCGCCATAGGTTTGCACTTCACGATTAGTTGTGCTATACTTAGCACGCAATCTAGGAAACCTTGCCATGGATGGCAGTATGTTCAAACTCACAATTCACGCGAGGTTCTATTATGCGCAAGATTAGCAGTCAAACCGTGGACGCGATTATCCGCGCGACGCGACTGGGTAAGTCGTGGGAAAAGGACAACACGCGCGTCGAGCCATTGGATGGCAACAAGTGCCGTGTGATATTGCACGGCCATGTGATTGCTTTCGTGACCGATACAAACCGGAACTATACCGTGGAGATTAATCTTTGCGGATATAACACGCCGACCACGCGCGAACGTCTGAGCGCGATTGTGTCTGCCTTTGTGCCGGGGTGTTGTGGCGTGGGGACGAAGCTTGGGCAGCCGAGCATTCGCTACATGGATAGTTCAAAGGATCGCAACATTGCCAGTGATGGCTGGATCGTGGTATAATTCCAAGCGCAGGCTAGACTAGCACTCTAGCCTGCTAGTTTCCGCGTGTCACTCAAGTAAGGATTACTCATGGCTAACATTGCGTTCGACTTTAGCGCCGCGACTGAACCGGCGCTGGCATTGCGTATCGCGAATCTGGTCACTCAAGACATTGAACGGCTTGAGGCCAGCGTGTTCGGTACGCGTACCAATTGGCAACGGCTGGACAAGCCGTTCAAAGCTCACTATGCGATCAAGCTGGTGAACCAGATCATCGACCCGGCGCAGCGTATCGCAATACTGGAAGCGCTGCCGAGCTACGAAAAGAATGCAGCGAACTACAAACGCGACAGCAAACGTCGCGGCCGTCCGCTCACGGAATATACGCACAAGAAAAGCGAGGGTAACAACATGCCGCGAATCGAAATGACGAACAAGCTGCAGGACAATGAAGTTGAACCGGCAGCGCCGAGCGATGAATCGCTGGACGATCAGTTGCGCGAGTTGCTTGAGGCGACCGGCGATAACATGGAAGCGAAATTGCGCGAACGGATCGAAGCGAACGCACAAAGCCGGCCGGGCAAACCGCAAGGCGAATCCGACAAGCCGGCGAACGCGCAGGCGCAGTCTGGTGCGGGCGAGGATGATCCGTTGCGTGCAGCGGTACAACAGATGTTGGACGTGATGCAGGTGCAGCGTGGTGAAGGTGACAGCAACCTTGACGAAGACCGCGTGCGTGAGATTGCGCGCGAGGAAGACAAGGCGAACGTGCCGGTCATCATTGAGACCTTGCAAGACTACATCCGCGAACAGGTGAAGCCGGTCACGACAGTAACAGTCGAGCGCGTGAATGGTGTCGAGCGTGAAGTGGTGGACATGGGTTTGCAGCACAAGTCTTTCGTGCAACTGTTGAAGTTGCTGCAGGTCAGGAACGCCGATGGATACCAGTATCCGGTATGGTTGCCGGGGCCGGCTGGCAGTGGCAAGACGACCGCCGCACGCAATGCAGCTAAGGCACTCAACCTGCCGTTCTACTTTACTGGCGCAGTGGACAATCAATACCAGTTGCTTGGTTTCCGTGATGCTGGCGGTAACTATGGCCGCACGACATTTCGTGAAGCATGGGAGCATGGTGGCGTTTACTTGTGGGACGAAGTGGATGCCAGCAATCCGAACGCGCTGACCGTGTTCAATGCCGCGTTTGAGAATGGCGTGTGTGCATTCCCCGATGGTATCGTGGCACGGCATCCGGACTGCATTCTGATTGCAGCGGCGAACACGTACGGCCATGGTGCGACGCATGAGTACGTCGGCCGGAACAAGCTGGACGCGGCGACCGTGGATCGGTTCATCATGCTGGACTGGACATACGACGAAGACCTTGAACGGAACTTGTCGAGCAACAAGGAATGGTGCACTTGGGTACAGAAGGCACGGCGCGCATGTGTTGCGGCTGGCGTTAAGCATGTGATTAGTCCGCGTGCGTCGATCCGTGGCAGTGAGTTGCTGGCGAGTGGGTTTGCCCGCGACTTTGTGGAGCGCAGTCTGGTACGTAAAGGTTTGCCGGATGACTCATGGCGGACGATCACCAGTCGCATGTAATGGACAGAAGCACATGGATGTGCTATACTTCGCAGACACAATGAGGCGAGACCATGAAAAGTAATTTCAAAGTATACGACTCGGTTCATGCGTTTGTTGGCACGCGCGGTAACGAACAGACGATTGATCGGCTGGCACTGCGCACGGATGAATGGACAGGGCCGCGCAACTACAAAGAGTCAAAGACGTATTTCCTACATGGTGCGGGCGAGGATGAACTGAGCGCATCGCGCAAGTTGCTGAACCAGATTGACGTGGCCGTGCATGGTGTTCAAGGTGAAGTCTGGAAACCGCAAGTGTACGGTGCGTATCCGGTAGTCGCGGACTATCTGGCCGGCGATCCGATGTGCATGCGGAACAAAGAGTGGGACGAGACCGACGTGGCTCCCGTTCGCATCATCCTGAATACGGCCGTGGCGGCGGGTGTTGAAGCCGATACCATCGCGCGACGTGCTGCAGCGAGTGCGGCGTTCGCCATGAAACTGAGTGAGCGTCGGCCGGTCGAGTTGTGGATCAGCACGGCGCTGCACAACATGCGCCTGAAAACGGATGTCGGCTTTCGTGTGAAGCTGGACATGCCGATGAACCTTAGTCAGGTTGTCGCGGCGTATGATCGCAGCGTGTCGCGCGTGCTGACTTCGCCGATACTGGAACTGCTGGCGAACAACGACGATCCGAATGCGACGGAAAGTTGCGACGGATATAGTTTTGAGTTGAACGGTTTCAATGCGAATCGTGGTGGGCGTCATATGTATATGAAAGCTTTCCGCGACTACATGAACCTGAGCGAGGACGATATAGTTTTGGACGCTGGTATCTTGACGGACTGCGAAGCGATTGACCGTAACCCAGTCGAGTGGGTGAAGTCGATGCTGATTAAATACGGTATGCCATCGGAGGATTAAGTCATGGGTTATCAAGTTATAAGCACGCGCCCGAATGATTTTGTGGGCGGCGAAAGAGTCTTGTACCAGTGCGACAATGGGTATCAGGTAAGCACGATACGCAACCGCTACTCCTATGGTGGCGACCATGGGCTATGGGAACTGGCGGTAATAAACCGTACCGGCGAACTGGACTACACGACGTCGATAACAGATGACGTGGTAGGCCATCTTACGGATGCGGATGTGCTGGACTACCTTGCGCGTGTGGACGCGCTACCCGAAGCGCCGATGCTTGCACTACCCAATCCGGAGGAGTAAATGAAAGCATTCTTGAGGCGGCATGTGCATATCATATGCGCAATGGTTGTAGGTGAAGCAATCACCATAGCGTTTTTCCTACCGGATCGCTGGTACTGGGCGTTTCCGCTGGGCATTGTGCTGGGTGCTATTTCAGGGCAACTTAAAGCCCGCGATGTAAGGAGACAAAGCCGTGGCTAAACTGACAAAACTAAACACGACCATGGGTATCGAGTTGACGTTCATGCCGCCGTGTCTGCAGGAAATGGTCGAGGCGATTAATCCTGAGTGCGACAGGGAAGTCGATGACGTTGTGCATCCGTTCGCATGCAACCATATCTGCAGTGGCTATGCGCTGGTGCTAGGCAAGGTCATGCAAGCACGCAACATTCCAACATGGGATGGCGTCAAGACCGATCCCGGCTGCGTCGAGGTACCAACGAAACCGTACGGTACATTGAATGGTCTGGTGAAAGCCAGTCGCCAGATATGGAAGTGCGCAAGCAGTATCGGACTGGTGCCGAAGCTGGACAGCTTTAATGGCGGCGGCGCGCATATCCATACCGGCATCATGGGCAAGACACCAGAGCAGCGCGTCGAGTACGTCGGCCGCATGGCGTTGTTCGCGGCACAGAATCCATGGCTGAGTTGGGCGTTCGTCGGGCTGGTGGACGACATCAATGCTGAGCCGATTGCCATGCGGCATATCGTGTGCGTTGAACCGACCACGCGTGAGCAGTTGCAGGATATGATTGCCGAACGCAAGGCATCGCTGGCAACGCATGAATTGCTGCTGCACGGCAAGGACGGCTGCTTTAGCGGAGCTATGGGGTACAGTAAACGTCTGCGTTGCCAAGCGAAGATTGATAGTTCACGCGCACATCTTATGCGGGCGAAGCTTGCCTTGCATCGGTTCCGTGACAGCGAGTTGGCCGTGACCGACTTGCGGATGCCGCGCCATGGCAAAGACAACGTGATGCGCTGGGCGGACTATGGCCCGAACGGAACGATTGAGTTCCGTGCGTTTGAAATGCCGGAAGACATCGCCACGCTGACGCGCTACATCAAGCTGGCCGATGCCATTGTGGGTTACGTGGCGCAGCAATCGTGGACGCATGTTGCCCTGCCGGAGATACCGACCAACGAACAACAGAAGGCCATGACGTGGCGGCAACGGCGCGACGGATTCAACGCCATGCTGGTGAAGCTGGGGCTTAACCCGGCCGACTACAAAGCCGAGCGTGTGCAGATCGCCTTGCGTATGCGGTTCTACCGACCCAAGCCTGTCGCGCCGCTGATAGCGTCGATGGACGCGGCGATAGCCGGCACGCGGGCTGCACTGCGCGGCGAGGACAATTACGAACTGGCCGCTTGAAATCCTTTGGAGCAAACACTACTATAGGTTCCGCAGATGATGCAGGCTAGAATGTACTGCGGAGTTTGTTAATTTGTGCGGGGCTATCACGCAACAAAAATCACAGGTTCAAACGCAACAAGGTAGTTGACAACTAGCAAAACCGTAGTACAATGAGCGTGCCAATCCGGCAAGCACCCAACAAGCGAGGGATATATGAGCAACGTGAATGTGAAGACGATCACCATTGAAGCCAGTTCGCGCGAGGAAGCGCTGGCCGAGTTGAAGGCCAAGCTGGGCGACGAGGTTCCGGCCGACGTGCTTGAGTTCGTGGTGTCGAAGTTTGAGGAACACGCCAAGGACAAGGATCACGGCGAACTGCTGATCGACACGAAGGCGCGCACCGTCGAGGAAATCGACATCCACGCGGAGAAGATGAACGCTATCGACAACGCCAAGCATATCGCGAACCTGCCGCCCGAGAAGCGTTTGGCGGCGATGCGTGACTACGTGCTGGAACTGGGCCGCAAGTTTGGGTTCAGCGAGCAGGAAACGCTGGACAAGGCCAACGCCACGCGTCGCAAGGTGAACAGTGCGTTTGAAGCGATGGGTGTCAAGGTGCCGGCCGGTCTGGACGGTATGTTCGATACCAACAACGTCAAGGAAGACGGCGAAAGCCACAGTGAGACCGCCGCGAAGTTCGACAATGCCATCAAGCAGATGCGCAAAGCTGGTTTCAGCGACGACGCACTGAACCATATCGGCTGGTTCTACAACGCGCAGGACGACATGGTGAACACGCTGGTCAACCTGTTCAAGGTGGGCGGGTTCGGTAGCGGCCACAACCATGTGCCGAGCGCCAAGTTGTTCCAGCAGATGGACGACTATCTCAAGTGCACGAACGAAATGGTGTACGGGTGCTGCAAGCACGCCGGGGTTGACCCGCGTGACTTTGGCTTCCTGCCGGAGTCGGAGTGGCGTTCGCGCTACAATGACATGGCCCCTGTTCGCGAGTGCATTCAGGAGACCATCAACAACGGCTGACTCTAGGCCATAGCCGAGTAGGGCGGAACTTCCGCCCTACTCTTGAGTCGATAATTAAATGCCCTTTCGCACGCTAGGTTCAATCAACGATGTTTGGGTGTACGATAATCCCGACACTATGAAGCGTGAGTTATTCCGCAATGGGCATTTAATTATCCACTTCCCTGAAGTAGCGTTTGAGTTTGACGGATACTATTACAAGTGGTATCCGCATGGCGAGAACAAATATATCGAGGAAATGTATATCGAGGACATGCGGGAGCTTGGGCCGTTCGATGAAGGTCATGAGTGGGGTGACCGCATTCACAAACCCTACGATCCACTGGCGACAGAACTTTGGAGTGAGTGATGGGTAGAAAGAAAGAGTTTAGCGAAATCGAGGTGGAGGAAGCGTTGTCCGTATTCTGCACTCCGCCACGATGGCCGTGCAACCAGTGGTTCGCGTTTGGCCCGATGCAGATTTACATGCGTCGCAGCGTGCGGTGCTTGCACGGAACAGACGAAACTGTCAGAGCGTTAGACATCGCGAATGTGGAAGTAGCACAATCGCAGCGCGGAAAAGGTTTGTTCGGTCGGCTGTTGAACGCCGTCGATGCCGTGGGTGCTACTACAGGTACGCATATAATTTACGTCGAGTCGGTATTGAATGATCGGTTCGCTGATTATCTCAAGCGCCACGGATTCATCTACGATACCGATACGCAGCCGCCGAGTTTCTACCGGAGAGTGGGACAATGATCGCCATTGAACACGGGATAGCACTACCGCCTGCCCGCAAGGCCGACCGTAACTTAATCACGCCGAGCCTCAAGAAACTCATTGCCCGATACGGCGATGCGTACCTGAAAGTCTATGGGTTGCGTCCGCATATCGAGTGGAACAATCCATGGTTCAAGATCACTGGTGTCGATGGGCGAGTCACACGTACCCGTCTACTGGAAATGGCCCGACAGCTTGAGTACCGGAGTGGCTAACATGAATGACTGGAACGATAAACCGACGATGCCGCCACGACTGATGCGATTCGTGGCTGGCGAGATAGCGATACTGATTGCCGACTTGCCGCCGTACACCGGCACGCCAGTCGAAGTGGTCGAGGTAGGCCCGTTCAAGTGCGGGGCGTGTCCGAATGTGCACGACTACCATATCGCTTGCTGCGATGGCCGTAAGATTCTGGTGGACGATCCGGACTTGAAAAAGTTTGAGCCGCCTGCTGAGGACATGAGCGAGGAAGAAACCAACGAGTTGGAGGAAACCGTATGAGCTTTGAACGAGAGAATCGTTATTTTGTGTTCAAGCGTTCCGACCATACGCCGGAAGCCATCGCGACGTTGGAGTATCTTGCGAAGACGAGGGATCATATCCGCGACATGATGGGCAAGCAACCGCTGGAATGCGTAGTGGTCGAGTCAGACTGGCCCGAATACGAAACCGTATGGGACATGATTCAAGGCCGCGTCGAGGGTGAACAGGCCGAGCGTAGCTTGGTCAATGCCGACTTTGGTAAGCTGGAAGAACGTGTCATAGCGATGCGGCCGGAGTTGGGCATGGGCTACGGAATCGGCGCACAGATTCGCCGAGACATGGTACTGGAAAACAATCGCATCGCTGAGCAGGCTGATGCAGCCGGCGCGTTTGCAGCGGGTGAAGGCTACTACGACGCGTACCAGATGATGGCGTTCGCGTTGTTTCGGACGATGGAGGAATGACCGATGCCCTACGAACCCTATGGCGAGCAGCACAGGTCTGACCTGTACGACGAAGCGCTCAAGCGTGTAAAGGCCATCTGGACGTTGGCCCGTCGCGAGTTTGGTATCAAGGAAAGTTTTGACGTGACGTTCGGAGCCATGAACGACGACAGCATGGCGCGCGTACCTTCACCGCACAGTCACGTCATTCCCCGCAAAGAGCGCGCCAATATGGTGGTGCTGCGGGTGAGCAAGCAGGAGCTTGAGCGGGCGGACTTTGCCGAGACCGTCCTGCCGCGTGAAATGGCGCATGTCGTGTGCAAGATCAAGCCGGCACTGGGCAACCCATTTGCAGTCGATGATGGCTGGCAAAAGGTTTACCAGAAACTTGGCGGAAAGTGTTGACACGGATATAATTCACTGGTTCAATGTACTCACACCAACCGGGCAGCCGTTAGGCCCATCCCATAACTGAGTAGGAGATTCCCCATGAGTCAGGTTCAGTTCGTTATCGAAAAGAACATCCCGATCCCGAAGCGTGAAGTCGAGTTCGGCCCCCGTGGTTCGCAGTACCCCATCGAGCAGATGGAAGTCGGCGACAGCTTCCGCGTGAAGATCGTCGGCGCAACCGATGCCACCGACAAGGACGGCAACCCGCTGAGCGTCGCCGAGGACGCCAAGAAGAAGGCCAGCCAGAAGCAGAGCTACTTCTCCGCACTGGGTCGCAAGCTGGGTGTCAAGGTAGCCACGCGCTACTTTGCCGAGGATGCCGAGTACGGCCCGCACCTTCGCGTGTGGCACGACGGCCCGCGTACCGCCGAAGACGATGCAGCCGAGCACGCTGAGGCCGAAGGCGCAGGCGACATCGACTTGGATTAACGCAAGTCCCGAGCAAGGGCGCATCACTGCGCCCTTGCTTTTGCCCGTTGTTGTAGTATTATCTACAAACCCATTGCGCCGCGCTCGCGGCCTGTCTAAGGTGACCCCTATGAATGACGAGACCCAAGCCCCACAGAACGGCACCGAAGGCGATCCCGCGCCGACCGAGGCCCAAGGCACGACCACGCTTGACCTGACCGCTGCAGATGCCGCACAGGGCGCTGGCTTGCCTGTTGTCGAGGTAGCTCCGGAAGCTGTCAACGAAGCCGTATCGCTGACGCATACCGAGAGCGGGGTGGTGACGAACCTTTCCCCGACCGCAACTACCATCCCCGCAGGCGTTCATGGCGTGGTGTCGAAGCTGGAAAGCGAACTGCATGGTGAGTTCGCCAAAGGCCAGACATCTTTCCTGACGTGGATGGGCAGCATCATCGCCGAGTTCAAAGCCCATCTAAAGATGTAGGTGGGTGCGTTGTCGCAAGACCGTAGCGTCGGCGGATTACCCTGCTGACACAGGCGTTTCCTAGGTGCTGGTCAGAGCATCCGTGAGGAGACAACCGCCGACGTTACGATTTAATACTCCGCTGCACCGTCCACGATTACGTGTACTCCCCTCCCCGCGCGTAGCTATGGATGCCTTACGGCTGTAAAGGGTGCAGCGAACTATTAAATCGAGGGCTATCACGATGGAAACGACTGGTCTTTAATATGCCACGCAAAGAACCACGCGACTACGAAGCCGAGTACGATCAGTACCATGGCAAGCAAGCGCAGATTGACAACCGGAATCAGCGGAACAAGGCTGTTCGCAAGTTGAACCGCGAAGGCAAAGCCAAGTACGATGGCAAGGAAGTCGATCATAAACGTGGAGCCAAGAAAGGCGCAAAGCTTTCCAACGCAGATGCTAACTTGCGTGTGGTCAAGAAAGTCACTAACCGGAGAAAGGGATGACGACGAAAATTAAAGTGACGATGGAAGAATACGCAGGGATGCCGGTGACTGTTTGTGTCAAGACGCCAGACCGTGATCTGCAGATTGTGGACACGCTGCTGGAAAAAGGCGATAGCGCTACCGTCTACGTTCACCAGAACCAAGATGTAGTGGTCGGCGAAATCAAGACGACGGCAGCGTAGTCGTGACAGGAAACTTTACGGACAACATACTCGACATGGAAGTGCGCGTGCAGCTACAGCGCGCTCAGCAAGGTTTTGCCGTCCAAGTAGCAAAAGTTAACCCCGATGCCTCACTGACTATCCTTGGCACCCTGACAGGACAGGGCGATATGCAGTACATCGGGGAGTGGTTGAAGCAGGGACTTACGCTGCAAGTGACTCGGATCACCGTCACAGGTATACCGATCCCGCCATGGTTTGACGAAGGATACGGTATTCCCGATTCACTTGATGGAGCGTAATCGTGAAAGCAGGGCTGATGGACACGCTCACCAGAATAAAGGCTGAATTGCCGTACATGGCAGTCTTTTGGTTGGCAGAGTGTGTGTTCGTAGCAATGCTTTATCGCGCAGGGGTGGTAGGGTGGTGGCCGGTTCCGCTATTGTTGATAGGCAACTTGCTTGTCCTCATGTTGTGCGATCTGGTTGACCAATTACTAGAGCGAGTTATAAATGGCAAGGAGTGACCATGTGCTACGCAGTTTTGAAAGTCAGTTACAGGAACAGTGCTTCCCCAACTTACCTTGAAGTGGAACAAAAAGATCAGCTAGATTCAAAGCTGGACGAGGTAAAGAATCGCGCGGAAGTACAGAGCGTCGCGGTGTTCAATCACGACGTAACCCACCGGCTTGTACCGACATGGCAGGTGGCGACCCATGAATAACTTTTTCCAACTCATTATTAATCTGACGATCAAGTCGCCGGATGGAAAAGACGTGCACGTTTCCACGTCACGCACGATCCCGTTTCAACCCGTCGAAGGGCTTACCCTGTTGCTTCCCTTGTGCGAGGGAGAGGACGAGAACTACGACGCAGAGTACCCCATCGAACTGGGCGCACCGTCCTACAGCTATCTCGAATCAGGTTTCGTAGAGTCGCAGGAAGACGACACTGTGTACGACATGGTTCGCGACGGGGATGCCACACTATCCGAGGCCATGGACGCCGTGGTCAAAGGCTACGAAGCCTATGGTTTCAAGAAGGTACGTTCATGAGTGAAGAAAAGATACTCCGTAATCCGAAGCATACCACACTGCTAGAGTTCCCAAGTGGGTCGGGCAGATTAAGTGTCGTAGAGAACTTCGGGGAGTGGAACGAGTTACAGACACCGCAAATGTCGTTCATTGTAGACTGTGGGCCGGGGCGCAGTTTACAGGTAGACAGTATCCCGGCGCAAGCATTGGCCCAAGTCGCGTTTCGACTACTCAAGGTAGTTAAAGATCATGTCTCCGAAGTTGGTTTGGAGCGCATGTTTGAGCAGGAACTTGGGCCGTTCATTACTGACTGAGGAAACACAATGTCCAAGACAAAGAGCAAGGAAGTACCTGTTCAGGTAGTACCGACTCCGGAAGACATCGCCGAGAGCGCACGTATCGTACAGGATGCGGAAATGCAGATTCCGGGCGGCTTCCATAGCGTCATAGAACTGCATCGCGGGGAGCGTTCCACGACTCCGATCCTGAGTTACGTGGAGCATATCAAAGCCGTGCATTGGGGACTGAGCTACATGCAGAACCTATGCTACCGCCTGTCGTACAACAAGGGCTGGCACAACGGCTACGACGGGGTTGACCCGTACGTCTTCGCTACCAAAATCGCACTGATCCATAGCGAGCTTAGCGAAGCATTGGAAGGTCATCGCAAAGACTTGCAGGACGACCATCTGCCCCACCGCAAGGCTGTCGAGGTCGAACTGGCGGACGCCATCATCCGTATCTTCGATCTGGCGGGTGCGGCCAAGCTGGACGTGGCAAGCGCCGTAATCGAGAAGCTGGTATATAATCAGCACCGTGCCGACCATGAGGAAGCTGCACGCAATGGTGTAAATGGAAAGCGCTATTAAGGAGCGCGTGTCAGGAGCACAAGGAAACCGTGTGTGAACGGAACCGACGTTGGGCCGTTGAGCCTTCGGGCGAGCCTCCAACGTGCTGACAACGGATGTTGGTAACATCAATCAACCCGAGAGGCACGGTAGCCTTTCGTCATTTGAGGAGCGTAGTATGTTCGGACTAACCAGAAACCTTACCTTGCGCGTGTTCAAGGACGCCGATGGTGCCAGCGAGGCAGGGTTCAGCAAGGAAGACAAGTACAAGGACGCAAAGCCATTGGAGATTAATACGGCTGTCGTGGTCAAGAACGGCACCGTAGGCGGTAACTCCACCGTCGATCTGGTCATGGAAGATAAGGACGGAAACAAATACGTGGCAATGATTACCGGCACGTTGGTTAAATTGCTACCGCTTTAACAACTCACAGTCAAGGTGGACTATGAAACCGAGAATCTACAAAGTTGCTGGCTGGTGGTATTGTGTACAAATACTTGCCGACCGTGGACTGGCAGGCGTTAGATGTATAGGCCGTGGTCGTAGCGTGAAAACAGCATGGAAGGACTTTGGCCGCAAGTACAACTGGTACAAGAGGGGTTGTCCGGGGTTGAGGATACGCCCATGAAGAACTGGTCTACCAAAGAATTGAATTGGCTGCTGGACAATAACCATAGGTTCAGCACCAAAGACCTAGCTCGGAAGTTTAATACTACTGAGCAGGATGTAGCGAAAGCTATTAAACGTGCACTAGGAAGGACGGTAGACGGTAAAGGGAAAAGACGGCGGTATGGGCATTGAAACACAAGTCACCCAAAGGAGCATGACGATGGCAAAGGGCAAGAAAGGTATGGGCTTCAAAGCAGCGGCAGGTAGTGTCGCCAAGCGTGAAGGTATGTCGATGAAGTCGGCAAGTGCCGTGATTGCGGCAGGCGCACGCAACGCCAGCGCCGGCGCGAAACGAGCCAACCCGAACCTGAAAAAGGTCAAGGGTTCACGTAAGCGCGGTTAAGTTTTACCCAAGTCATGCTCGGCGGCGCACTGCCGCCTAGCATTTATTTTTCCTGTTACTTGAGGATCACCGCTTGTCTGGCTACATCAAACTCAAGTCGCATTTCAAGACGACGCTTTCGCGTGACGTAAGCGATATGATTCTAGGCGCGCATATCGCTACAGGCGCTACGCGTATGGTGTACGCGCATGCGACGCAAAGTGACGCCGTGGTGAAGCTGGAAAACATAGCGAATAGTTTCTGCAACATCTACGAAGAACAGGTTTGGTACCACGTCAAGGACACGGAGTTTGCGCAGTGGTTCGCGCCGGTCTTGCGTATCAGTCCGAACGGTACCGTGCTGGTCATGCGTCGCACCATGCCTGTGTCCATCAATGATCTGCCAAAGCATGTGCCTGCGTTCTTTACCGACCTGAAAGCGGAAAACTTCGGCCGTATGGATGGGCGCATTGTGTGCCATGACTACGGGTTCCATCGGTTTATCGAGCGCGGCATGACGAAGAAAATGCGGCTGGCGAACTGGGAAGCGAAAGAGACGAAAGCCTAATGCCTATTTACACAACAGGGAACGTCATCAAACGCGGGGAAATGTGGTGCGATGACGCCGACGAGATTACACAGAATGCACTTGAGTCAGCCGGGTACGACTGGAACAGTGAATGGCCGATCCAATTTGGATTGGATACCTGCGGACTAGGCAATGCGTTGCTGGCGTTAGGCGCACCGTTACCACGGTACAAAGTCAAGGCCCGCGAAGTAGAAATTAAGTATCTGAAATACCTATACGACGTGGCCGTGCAGATCGCGTGTCGTCATGGCTTCACGATAACCGATACCAAGGCGTGGCTGGATCGAGAGGATCGTCAAGTAAGTTGTCTGGCCTATGCCAAGATGTGGATCGAAATCAAGCAGTGTGCCGAGAATACAGGCATGGAGCAATTAGCTTCTGCCATGACGCTGATCTACAGCGCCGACAAGAGTTACATGCTACGCAATGTCATGGCAACACGGTATCTCGCCACCGGCCAACGATTACTCGAAGGCGAAGCAGCGTCACACGAAACCATCAGTAATCTTAAAGATTACCTACGGAAGGAACTGGATAATGTCTGAACACAAACACGTCAACACACGTTACTGGAAACGCACTGAGCTGGACAGTACCGTCGTGTACTTTTTCACCGAGTCGAATGCAGCGCATGCCCGCGCCGAGGACGATAGCCGCGCCGAGGAAATCGAGCAGGCCGAGTACACGGCCAACGTGCCCGAGGAAGCGCGCCAGAAGCCCTACGATGCGACGAACGGCAAAGCCGTCACCGGGGTAGCGGCCCAAGGGGCTGCCGCCGTGATCGAGTCCTACAAGGCCCGCTGCGCGGCGCAGATGATCGGTGCCCACCAACAGATCATCCAACTGCTACTGAACGCCGACATCACTCATGCCGAGCGTGTGTTCATCCTTGAAATGGTCAAGGCGGAACTGGTGCAGTCGATGTTGTCCCCCGTCCCCCAACAGCCAGTGCACTGAGGTAGTCATGTCACCCAACCGTGCTTTCCGAGAGAGTCGCGAGCGCTTTTTGCATGTCAGCGCTCCCCTGATCCCCAACCCCGCAAGGCAGATTGAGATTGCGTTGAAGGGTCACTCCATTCTTCCCGAGATAGTTGTCGGCCACCGTGTCACGTTCTGCAAAAAGATCAATCAGCGTAAACGCCAGCGTGCAGAAATGTACGGCACGTCTTACCAACGTCGTCTGGCGCAGCCAACTGTCCGCATGGTAGGAGCAATGACCCCATGAGTAAAGACCTTTCCATCGACATCGAGACGCTAGGCGTCAACTCCAACGCGCCGGTACTGTCCATCGGTTACTGCTGGTTCAACTACGACAAGCCGGAGATTGAGCCGACCGGCAAAGGTCACACCGCGTTCGACATCAACGAGCAGACCCGCAAGTACGGTCGTGTGATCCACGCTGATACCGTGAAGTGGTGGTTCAACCAGTCGGACAGTGCCCGCAGCGCCGTGTTCCCAGCCAACCAGAGCAGCTTCCCCGGTTTCATTGAACGACTGACCGCCATGCTGAATGCGGCGGATCAAGTGTGGGCGAAAGGGCCGGACTTCGACTGCGTGATCTTGAAGGACTTGGTAGAAGCATGCGGTCACGACTACAAGTGGCCGTTCTGGAAGCACCGTTGCGTGCGTACGATGACCGAGTTGTTTCCGAGTATCATTACCGATGTACGTATGTCGGGTAATGCCCACAATGCGCTGGACGACGCGGTGCACCAAGCCAACCAGATTCGCGCCATCGCACAAGCACTGGGTCGAGGCGTGTAATTACCGTTCAGTCAAGGACTGACTGGACTCACCGTAGTAAGGAGAGATATATGCTTGTAATGACGCACCGACAGGGCGATAAAGTATACATCGGCAACGATGGCGAAATCGTCGTCGAGGTACTGGAAGTGCATGGTGGTAAGGTGAAGCTTGGGTTCCACGCACCCAAGGACATCCCCATTGTTCGAGACAAGGTTAAGGAGCGCGACCATGGCAATACGCCTGAAAGCAATTGAGGAATGCCGGCTGGAATTAATTGCAGCTACGCAAGGTGTTCCACCGCTGCCGTGCCATATGGACAACATGCCTGTGCATGCGGCCCGTGTCAGTTTCGGCAAAGAGGAAGACGTACGCAGTGAGTCCGAGGATGCGCGACTCATGAACTATCTTGCCCAACACGATCATCTGACACCGTTCGAGTATCAGCATGCGACATTCATGATTGAGTGTCCACTGTTTATTCGCAGCCAGATTCATCGCCACCGTACATTCAGCTTCAATGAAATCAGCCGGCGTTACACGTCCGATGAAATCGAGTTCTGGAAACCGACGACATGGCGCGGTCAAGCGGAGAAAAACAAGCAGGGTAGTGAAGGTGAAATACGGCCGCTGATAGCAGAGTCGCTATTCAAAAGCCACGAAGCCCACTGCCAGATAGCAGTGAATGCGTACGAGACAGCTTTGAACGCTGGCGTAGCGCGTGAGCAAGCCCGAGCGATCCTTCCCCAGTCGCTACTGACCCGGTTCTATATGGGCGGTAACCTGCGTAACTGGGTGCACTTCCTCAAGCTACGTCTGGACGAGCATGCCCAATACGAAGTGCGTGTGATCGCACAGCGTATCCACAAGCAGCTTGCTATTCTATGGCCCAACTCACTAGAGGCGTTGATGAAATGAGCGATGCAGTCGAGTCTCCGCAGCATTACACCCAAGGCTACATCGAGTCGATCTACGCCATTAAACAGATACTCGGCAATGAAGGTTTCAAAGCCTTCTGCATGGGTAACTTCCTCAAGTACAAGCAGCGCGCCGATTACAAGAATGGCGAGGAAGACTTGAAGAAAGCTGCCATCTATCTGGACTGGGCCGTCAATGGGTTGCCCGCACCCGTGAACAACATGGTGCCTAAGAAAGACCGTGCGCCCGTAGAGCCGAAGCTGAGCGGAAGTATCAGCGCCGTCCTACAGCACGAACTTGATATTCTTGCGCCCAACGTGTGGTGCGTGGATGCCGTACAGGTCTTCCCACTTAGCGATGGCTGGCGGCGCATATCAGCCGTAATTAGCTACGCACAAGCCAATAATAACCCCGACAAGTTCGAGCTTCGGCCGGTACTGCAGCGTGTCCATGAAGGTGCACGCTACGCTGAAATAGTGTTTGACTTGATCGAGGAAGCCAAGAAGATTCACCGCGATGGGCCGTGGAAAGCGTGAAGTTCATAACACTAGACTTCGAGACCTATTACGGGGACGGATATAGTCTTAGCTTAAAGAACGTCACGACGGAAAGCTATATCCGTGACCCGCAATTCCTCGTCCATGGGATGGGTGTCAAGATCGGGGAAAGCCCTTCCCGCTGGGTGCCGCGTGCCTACATCCCCGCTGCACTGGAAAAGCTACAGCTTCACAAGCACGCGCTGGTAGGACATAACTTACAGTTTGACGGTTCCATTCTCGGCTGGCATTACGGAGTCTACCCCAAGCTATACGTTGACACCCTTGCGCTGAGTCGCGCATTGGTCGGCCCGCACTCTATTCGTCATGGTCTTAAATACGCTGCGCAGATTATGTGCGGCATGACCAAGATGGATGAACTTTCCAAGTCCTATAATTTGCGCGAACTACCAACGCACATTATGGAACGGATTATCGACTACTGCATTGGCGCACCGCGCTGGGTCGAAGGTAATCCCGATGCCAAAGATTCATTCTGCCAGACCGGCCATTGGCAGGCAGGCGATACCGAACTGACATGGGCGCTGGCAAAGAAACTTCTGCCGCATTTCCCGAAAGAGGAATTGCCGTCACTGGACTGGACGATACGAGCGTTCACCGATCCCACGTTGTTGCTGGACACGGATCGACTCGCGGCATACCAAGAGGAATTGAAGCAGGCGAAGGTGGATGCGTTGGAACGTGCGGGGTTACTCGACCGTACTATTCTGATGTCGAATCCGAAGTTCGCCGAAGCACTGGAATACTACGGCGTTGAACCGCCGACCAAAGTTAACAAGAAAGGTAAGGTCACCTATGCCTTCGCCAAGACGGACGAGGGATTAAAGGAATTACTTGAACATGAGAACCCCGACGTACAAGCGCTGGTCGCCGCCCGCTTGGAACATAAGTCAACGATTGAGGAAACCCGGTCTGCATTATACCATGCTGCATCAACGCGCGGTGCTTGGCCTGTGGGCTATAACTACGCGGGGGCACAGGTCACGCAACGGTATTCGGGAAACAAAGGTGGCGGCGGAAATCCGCAAAACCTTAAACGCGGGGGTACACTACGCAAGTGCATCTATGCGCCAGAACCGTATTTGCTCGGCGTTGCCGATCTATCGCAGATCGAGGCACGTATTACGCTCTGGCTCGGAATGCAGATTACCGGAGCTACTGGGGAAGAAGCCAACGCGCTCAAGATCATGGGCGAAGGTGGGGATATTTATGGGTGGTTCGGTACACGTATTTACGGTAAACCGATCAATAAATACGAAACGCCACTGGAACGGCAAGTCAGTAAGTCGGCCGTACTTGGACTCGGTTTCGGCATGGGCGCGGGACGGTTCATCGAATACTGCAAGCAGAGTGGTATCCACGGAATCACTCCTGAGTTCGCCGAGTTTATCGTCCACTTGTATCGAGACACCTTCGTTGGTGTGACAAAGTTTTGGCGGCAGGCGACTCGCGCCATCGACGCCATGCTACGTGGTATGGTAGGATACGAGTTACCGCAAGTTAATCCCATTGTCGTCACAGCACTCGACCCGATATTTAATCAGCCGGCGATTCGACTCCCGAATAACCTGTATATTAAATACCCCGGACTGAACAAGGACGGTAATGGCGAAGTCAGCTATCTCGACGGCGCGAAGTTCGTCAAGCTGTTTGGTGGCAAGACCACTGAGAATATCGTGCAGGCCGTAGCCGCTTTGGTTATGCGGATGCAGAAGACCGAGTTGAATAAGTTCTACCGTGTGGTGATGACCACGCACGACGAATTGGTTTGCTTGATCCCCGAGTCCGATGGCGACACGCACGAGTTCAACGAGAAAAAGCAACGCTGGGAGAAAACGGCCGATGGCGTGTTCAGCAAGAAAGCCATTGAGATAATGACCAAGCCAGTCAGCTTCCTGCCCGGTCTTCCCATCGGTATTGAGAGCGACACCGCTTACACGTATGGGGATGCGAAATGAGTAATTATCCTGACAACATACCCTTAGAGGGACGAGCCATGAGTGAAGATGTCGAAAGCAAGCGTGATGATGTAGAGACCAACCCGAAGGCGTTGGCTGCCATCGCCAAAGCACAGAAGATCGGCGAGGCTATTGCCAAGAAGTTTCCCAAGCACACGCTGTTCGTACGGCGTCACGATCTTGGAGACGATGGTGGTTTCGTGGAGATTGCTTTGCGTCCGGATGGCGGCGGATATAATCAGGAAATCCATACCGCTTATAGCGACGAGTATTTCCTGAACGCCAATGGAGACGAACTCAATGCTCGCGCCAAACGAATCTACAACGACTTCAAAGTCCACTTCGGAATCCAAGACTAAAAACGCTATCAAGGTAGCCTACGTTCTGCAGAAGAAACTAGGTGGCTTTATTTCGTTAGGTCGGTTTCCGTTGGCGAATGGCCGAATGGGATTCTCATTTAGCCGAGACGGAGTTAACTACGACGGTTTTGGAGAGTCATTCTTTGACGGTAATCTGTCGGTAGTCGCACAGCGTATTTACCAAGGGTGGAAGGATGGAACTGAAAAAAGTCATGCTGGCGGTAAAGGCAAAGGAGTTCGACACTCTACGGTATCCACTACTCGCCAGTACGAAGATTGACGGCGTACGTGGAACTGTAAAAGGCGAGGCGCTTTTGTCCCGCACCATGACGCCGATCCCCAATCGCTACACCCAAAGCCTGTTCAGTCATCCGCTGTTCGCAGGGCTGGATGGTGAGCTAGTAGTGGGCGAACCGAATCATCCGAACTGCATGCAGAACACCATGAGTGGCGTGATGTCGCAGGACGGCGAGCCGGACGTTAAGTGGTACGTGTTCGATGACTGGACGGTCGATAAGCCTTACGCGCACCGTGCGCGGATCGCCAAGGAGCGAATACAGGAGATTGATGACTCACGTTTGATCTGGCTGCCGCAGGTACCGATCTACAATGTAGAGCAGCTTTTTGCCTATGAGGAAAAGTGCGTCGCGGACGGTTATGAAGGCGTGATTCTCCGGGCACCAGATGGCCCGTACAAGCAGAACCGCAGCACCGTGCGCGAAGGCTACATGCTCAAGGTCAAACGCTTTGAAGACTCTGAGGCGGAGATTCTTGACTGCTACGAAATGCAGCACAACGACAACGAAGCCACGATAGACGCACGCGGCCATACCAAGCGCGCGACGAACCAAGAGAATAAACGCGCAGCGGGTGTACTGGGTGGGTTTAATCTGCGCGACATTTATACCGGCGTAGAGTTCGATTTGGGTACTGGCTTCACTGCTGAGCAACGAAAGAACCTGTGGGAAGGCCGACGCTATCTAAAAGGAAAACTGGTGAAGTATAAGCACTTCCCCATTGGTGTGGTAGAGAAACCCCGTCACCCTATCTTTCTAGGGTTTCGGGATAAGCGTGACATTTAATCAAGGAGATTTACCATGGCGTATATCAAGTATCGTGGTGCGAAGCATGTTCCCGTCAAGATCGTGGGGAAGGTGAAGCGCGACGGCAAGATTATGGACAAGGTAAAGACTACCAAGAAACTGCCGAATCGAAAGAAAGGTTCCGTGGACTATCGTTCCCCGAACAAGGTTTACTAAGGACAGATCATGACGGCCCTAATGAACACCAAACATTTAAGCCGTCGCGTCGAGAACGGACTCGCTGAATTGCTAAGCCATTTCGGACGTAGCATCGGTAGATTCGATGTGAGCTACGATGTGGTAAGGGATTGCATGCGACTTCGCGCGATAATTAATCTGCCGTGGGGCGAGCAGACTCAGGTTAACGCAGAAGTATGGACGCTTGAGTTAACAAGTCATGATGCCGACGGCATTATCAATAAGATAGTGCTTGAGTTATTCCGGCGTGCCGTGGATGAAGCGGACATTAAGGAAGAAGTAGCCAACGAGAGCCTTCCGCCCGAAGTGCTCGATATATTTGAAAGGATAACTCATGTCGCTAATACCATGGTCGTTCAGTAGTTGGTCGGCGTACCAGACTTGCCCACGTCAGTTCTACGAAATGCGTGTGGCGAAGAACTTCCGAGAACCTAAGTCAAAGCAGATTATTTGGGGTGAGGAAGTCCATACCGCACTCGAAGATAATATCAAAGAGAGCAAACCCATCCCCGAGTCGATGGCTCACTTCTCGCCTGTGGTGGAGCGTATCCTTGAAGCCCCCGGAGATAACTACGCCGAACTGGAACTAGCGTGCGATGTCAATCTGCATCCAGTGGGGTTTTGGGACGACGACGCATGGGTGCGTGGCAAGGGTGATCTAGTCAAGATCAATGGCGCTAAAGGTATCGCGTTTGACTGGAAGACAGGTAAGAAAAAGCCGAACAGTCTGCAGCTAGATTTAATGAGCGTATTGTCGTTCGCCAAGTTCCCTGACCTTGAGGAATTATCGACGTGCTTTGTGTGGTTCCAAGACCCGACGCGGCCGACCATTAAAAAGTACCATCGCGACCGTGCGCCGGCTTTGCTGGATCAGTTCATGCAGGGTGTCGATGACATGATCTGGTCTCAAGAACATGATGTGTGGCCGGAGAAACCTTCGGGGCTATGCCGACCCAATCCACGTACAGGGTTTGCGGGCTGTCCTGTGACAACATGCCCGCATAATGGACGACGCAAATGACCGTAGCTAAAGACATACGTGTACCGAGCCTGATGTTTAGCCGGGTGGTATTCAAAGAGACGTTATCAGTATTTGCCACGGATGTTCTTGAACTGGACTTCCAGCAACGCAAAGCACGCGTGACGAATCGCGCTGGTAAAGTCAAAGCCGTTACTTCCTTTGTGGCCGAAGCTGATGGGCAAAACACTACAACCGGGAGTTGACAAGATTCCCGAGTCGTGGGTAAAGGATAAGGTTAAAGCCATCCTAGACCACTACGGCGACTTGCACTGGGATATGCCACCGGCCAGTGAGTTTGGTACAGCAGGACGCCATGACTTTACTATCTGCCAAAATGGCTTGTTCTGGACAATAGAAACAAAAGCCGGTAAGAACAAACCGACTGAGTTACAGATTAACTACGCTGTTGACATCGCCAAGGCAGGCGGCATAAGCTTGTTAATCAATGAGTTTAATTTGGATGAAGTCAAAAGAGTGAGTGCGTACATTAATTGTATGCGCCGGCTTCCTATCCACATGGGTCACGACTTCACAAGGTATCGAAGGGATGCTAGTAAGAAACGGCGCACTCGTCATGTCGGTGTCAAACCCGGCGTCGATCACAGTAGCGATACCGACCGCTAGGGAGATTAACTATCGAGGCCACCGGATCGTGGCCGTCAAGCACACGCTGGACTCAACTCGCGTGCTGCGGAATCTTGGGCTAGATGCTCCCAGTCCGATTTTATACGACGGATTTATCTTCGGCGGTCGTTATAAGCCGATGGAACACCAGACTAAGACGGCCGAGTTCCTTACACTCCATACGCGAGCCTTCTGCTTCAACACCATGGGTACCGGCAAAACTGCCGCCGCACTATGGACGATGGATTATCTCAAGCAGCGAGGATTCATTAAGAAGATTCTGATTGTTTCCCCACTGTCTGTCATGGACGTATGGGCGAATGAAGCATTCAGTGTACTCCCACACTGGAACGTCGTGCAGTTAGTGGGTAAGCGTGAACGCCGTATTGATCTACTTAATTCCGGAGCCGATATTTGCGTCATTAATTTCGACGGCGTAGTGTCGATCCAAGATGCCATCGCGAAGTGGCAGCCCGACCTAGTGATCGTTGACGAGGCAAGCGCTTACTGCAACCCACAGACCAAGCGATACAAGGCGCTGCAGGCCACGCTCAAGGCCACCACGCGGCTTTGGTTGCTCACCGGCACGCCTGTCGCCAACGCACCGACCGATGCGTACGGCCTGATTAAGCTGGTGGCTCCGCGAGCGATCCCTGCCAGCTTCAAGCTGTTCCGCGAAACATTGATGTTCAAGAAAGGCCCGTACAAGTGGTTCCCGAAACCGGGTGCCGTGGAGCGTGTATTTGAACTGATGCAACCGGCGATACGGTTCACAAAAAAGGACTGCATGGACTTGCCGCCCATCACGTTCAATATGCGTGCGGCACAAATGAGCGACGAACAACTTGCTGCATTCGACGCCATGAAGGCTACGATGCGCCACGAGGATCAAGAGTCTGGCGTTGAGATACGTGCGGCTAATGCAGCCGTTAAACTAATTAAGTTGCAGCAGATTCTATGCGGCGCGGTGAAGGACACGGACGGTAACCCCGTCTTCCTGAATCCGAAAGGACGACTTGAACTGGTGCACGATTTATGTGAACAGTCAGAAGGTAAAGTCATTATCTTTGTTCCATTCATCCATGCGATGCACATGGTTCAGAATCACATGGCGCAAACCTATGAGACGTTCTTAGTTAACGGCGAAGTTAGCAAGAACGCACGTACGGAAATCTTTGCTCGATTCCAACGAGACAGCGACAAACAAATACTGGTAGCCCACCCGAAGGTTGCCGCCCATGGTCTCACACTCACTGCAGCTAACACCATCATTTGGTATGCGCCGATCTTTAGTATTGACCAATACTTGCAGGCAAATGCGCGTATTGACCGTACCGGCCAAACTCTATCCATGAGTGTGTATAACCTCTACTCGCACCCGGTAGAAGCTGCTATCTACAGTGTGCTTCAAGCCCGTGAAAATATGCAGGCACGGGTGTTGGATTTGTATAACGCGGCGCTTGCATAACGCCCGAAGACCTAGTAGTATTTCCAACTCCCACCCGCGCCCTCACCCACCCACCGAGGACATCCCATGACTCAGATTAACGCGGATACTGTCACCGCTGCGTATATCAAGCTACGCGACCAACGCAGCGAGCTAAAGAAAGCCTACGATCAGGAAGACCAAGTTCTCAAGGACAAGATGGATCGCCTTGAAACGTGGCTGATGGAAACCATGCAGGCCACGAACGCTACACAGCTTGGCACCGCGCACGGTACGGCATACATCCAGACCCAGTACAAGGCAAGTTGTTCGGATTGGCCCACGTTTTGGGGTTTCGTGGCCGACAATGGCCGGTTCGATATGCTCGAAAAGCGCGTGTCTTCCAAGACCGTGAACGAGTACATCGAAGAAACCGGCGATGCGCCGCCCGGTGTCAACGTGGCCGCTGAACTCAAAGTCGTGGTGCGCCGCACATGACCACCTACGCCGGCACCGGCCACAGGCCGGACAAGCTAGGCGGCTACACCAAGGAAGCGTTCGGTAGATTAGTGCTAGTAGCCGCTCACTGGATGAAGTCCCTTAATGATCCTGATTTGAAGATTATCTCGGGGATGGCCTTAGGATGGGATCAAGCACTAGCCATGGCGGCTATCTACACCAACACGCCGTTCATAGCCGCAGTACCGTTTGAGGGTCAGTGCAGTGTATGGCCCAAAGAATCGAAGTTTAAGTACACTCGCATACTAGATCGTGCTGCCGAGATACACGTCGTAAGCGATGGAGGGTATTCTTCGCACAAGATGCAGGTACGCAATGAGTGGATGGTAGACCACTCTGACGCAGTAGTAGCTATGTTCAATGGCACCGCTGGCGGAACCGCTAACTGCGTGGCATACGCGGAAGGTGTGCACAAGCCTATCATTAATTTATACCCTGAATGGTTAAAACAGGCATGAAACCACTGCTTATCAAAGTCACGTTAGAGGAAATGACGGCGTTCCTCAATGACCCCGCAAGCCGCATTGTAGACAGTCGTATGTTGGAGACTGCCGACTTTAGCTACGCGTTTCAGATACTTCGACTCGACAACTCTATTTGGGAATTGGAAGTTCGAGCCAACTACCTCATGCATGAGGACGGTACATTCACGTACCTCAACAACTTCCACCTTGAAGCGCTTGATCTGTTCCGTCTGCAGTACCGCAACTCCCCACGCATGAATCCCGCACTGTACGGCCTACTCGACGCGGCAGACGCCGAGAGCCGTGTGGAAAATACTCTGCCCATCCAATCTCGATAGGAGACAGCCATGTCACAAGCCATCAAAGGCTATCGTGATCTTAGCCAAGCGGAAATCGACGCTATCAACCGCGTCAAGACACTCGGCGATGATCTGAAAGCCGCGTGCAAGGAAGCGAGCGACCTTATTGAGGAAGCCAACCGTGTGCACGGTATTGGTGACTCCGAGGCGTATCGTTGGGTAGCCATTGCCCGCACGCATTTCCAAGAGGGTATGATGGCGCTTGTGCGTTCCATCGCCCGTCCCGAACACTTCTAATCGGAGCCATCCATGTCCAACGATATTCTTGTACCCGGCAACAATGGTCAGCTTGCCATCCCTGACTACTTGCGTGGTGCCGACTTTGGTGTCACACAGAACTTGCTGGAAGGCATGTTCCAAGGTGGCAACCGTATCGGTCTACGCAACTCCCGCTTCCGACTGGTTGTTGGCGGCGTAGAGGAAGGCATCATCCAAGAGAACTACTTGGATACCATCATTCTCGGTGCAGCACCTGGTGTGAGCCGTGTGTTCTACAGCAGTAACTACGACCCCAACGAGAATCAGCCGCCTGCCTGTTACAGCGCCGATGGCATCGTGCCGGCCGAAGACGTGAAGACCAAGCAGGCCGACAAGTGCATGACCTGTCCGCAGAACGTCAAGGGCAGCAAGATCGCCGATGGCAAGCAGTACAAGGCGTGTAGCTACTTCCGTCGTGTCGTGGTGATGCTGGCTGGTGACACGCAGGATCGTCGCGTGTTCAAGCTCGACGTGAAATCGCAGGGTTTGTTTGGCGAGAATACCGCCAACGAGAAAAACCTGAACGACTACATCGAGATGGTGGCAACGCGTGGTGTGGACTTGGGTGCGGTAGTGACTCGGATCAGCTTCGACCTTGACGCAAGCGTACCCAAGCTGGTGTTCAAGGCGCATCGGTTTGTCGATCCCGAAGAAATGTACGCCGTGCAGGACTTGGTGCAGTCCGAGGAAGTCATCAACCTCAAGCATGTCAGCATGGCAACGCTGGATATGTCTGCCGAGGAAACGGGTGCCGAAGCCGATCAGCATCCACAGGAAGCCGCACCGCAGACCCAGCAAGCCCCAGCCCAGCAGCGTCCCGCCCCACAGCAAGCACCACGGCAACAGGCCCAGCGCGCAGCAGCCCCCGCACCGGCTCCGGCTGCCCAGCGGCAGACCACCGTGCAGATCGACAAGGACGTGCCGCCGCCCAGCCGCCCAGCCCCGCAGCAAGCCCAGCGTGCGCCCCGGCAGGCTCCGCAGCAGGCAACCCAACGCCCCGCTGCAGCCCAGCAAGCCGCACGTCCCGCCCCGGCTCCGGCCCCCGTGCAGGAAGCGATGACCGACGACGACCTTGGCGCGTTGCTCGACAGCTTGGAGTAAGTAGGAATGGATGGCGTAGCTACGAGGCTTAAACACGCAATGAAGGTTTCCGGGCTAAATGCCCGGAACCTCGCGGCTATGTCCCACGTCCATCACACGACGATATATTCTATACTTCGGAAAGGTGAAGCCGCCCGGCCACACGCTACAGTACAGGTATCTATCGACCGCACACTGGACGCCATCAATAAGTTGGTACTCGAAGGAAAGTTGCCGCTATCTGCAAGCTTATCGCAAGAAGCGAAACAGAAGTTACTGGCGCAGCTTATCGAACAACAAGCATAAAACGAGTAGGGGCACCTGTGTCGGATCAAGAGCGGTTCTTCCGCTCCGTATTATCGGAGCAGGGGAAGCCATGTTTGGCATGGCTTGTCCAAGGTAATCCCAAACCATATTTCAAACACAAAGTCTTCGATACCATCGAAGACTTGCTTGAGGCGCTTGGTCGGATTAATTTCACCACGTACAATTACTACTTCTGCGTGTCTACGCTTCGGGAGCGTTCCGTAACTGACGGCGATAAGAACCGTGTGCGTACCCAAAAGAACACGGAATTGACGCGGTGCTTTGTACTGGACGTAGACATTCGGCCGGACGAGGAAGACCACTACCACACATTCGATGAAGCCTACGAAGGTGTCGAACAAGTACGTACTGCATTTAATCTTCCGCAACCCATCATCGTCAACAGTGGGTTTGGGTTGCATGTCTACTGGCCGATGGCTGATGGCATCGAATCCAAGACGTGGGTTAAGTTTGGGCAGAAGTTCAAGCGGGCTATCCAGTTTGTGGCACCGAAAGTGGTTGCCGATGGTACCCGCGTCGCGGACAGTGCAGGCGTACTTCGCGTCCCACTATCGTTTAATCTCAAGTCGGAACCACCCACAGCCGTTGAAATTGTTCAGTGGCACGACGACTTCCTAGACTTCTCGACGTTCAGCGCCACGCTGAGTCGGCTGGTTAAGGACGAGAATGAAACCCGCACCGTAGACATCGGCACCACTGTCTACGAATCTGGCCCGGTCGAACTGTCGGCTGTCGCGAAAAAGTGTGCGTGGGTACGCGCCTATCTCAAGGATAAGGCCAGCGCCAGCGAGCCGGAATGGTATGCGGTACTCGGCCTTGCACCGTACATGGTGCACACGAAGCCGGACGGTACCCAGCTTGTCCGCGAGAAAGTCGCCCATGCGCTGTCCAACGGCCATCCCGGCTACGATCCCGAAGCGACCTATCTCAAGTATATCCAAGTCTCCACGGCGCAGACCGGGCCGACGACGTGTGCGCGCTTCGCGTCGATTAACCCCGCACGCTGCGAAGGCTGCCCGTTCCGAGGGTCGATCAAGACTCCCTTGCAAGTCGCTGCGCTGGACGTACCGGCCACCGCGCCGGTCGTGGTGGAAGCGGCTACGCAGGACGAGGAAGGCAATACTGCTGTAGAGGAAGTCACGATCCCACTGCCACCTGAGCCGTATTTCCGAGGGGAGAATGGCGGCGTGTTCGTGCGAACAAAGGTCAAGAATGAGGAAGGCGGATGGGACTCCATCATTCAGCGTATCTACGACTACGACTTCTATCCCGTCAAGCGTCTACGCACCGAAGCTACTGAATCCGAAGCTACCGAATGCCATCTATGGCTTCCGCAAGATGGCCTGAAAAAGTTCCGACTTCCATCCGGCTTGTTGGCTGAGTCCAAGAAACTCAATACATTCCTGTCTGATAAAGGCGTGGTCGCTGAGTTCAATAAATCGGCCGGCGTCACGAAGTATCTGGTTGACTACATAAGGTTTCTACAAATGAATAATCGAGCAGACATCGAGTTCTCACGGTTTGGTTGGCGCGACGCATTGAGCGCTGATCCCAAGTTCGTCGTCAGCAATGGCTACTATGATCGAGCAGGTACGTTGGTTAAATCAGGCGTCGCAGCTAACCTCAAGGAAGCGGCGAAAGCTATCTCCGAACGCGGCTCCATATCCAAGTGGAAGGAGGGTTTCAATGTCTACAATCATGTACCTAACTCTGATCCTTACATCCTTGCTAGCTTGTTGGGCTTCGCAGCACCACTTATGGCTCTCACTGAGTATTCTGGTGTGTTATATAACATTGTGGGGCATAGTGCTGCGGGCAAATCGACTGCTTTGAAGTTGATGACAAGCGTGTGGGGTGAACCGAATCCCGAACACATTTTGATTAATGACACTGACAATGCCATCTACAACTTCATCGGCTACCTTAGCTCCATCCCGGTAGCGTTTGACGAAATCACCAACATGGAGCCGCAGCGGCTATCCAGTTTCCTGCTGAGCTTCACAGGCGGACGCGGCAAAATGCGCGCCACACGCGACGGCCAGAACCGTACCAATGAAGTCTTTTGGGACACCATCATTTGCTCCACCAGTAATTCATGGCTGTACACGAAGCTAATGGAAGCACGGCAAGGCTACAACGCCGAACAGACCCGCGTGTTTGAACTCGAAGTCCAGCCATCGCAAGACGCCTACCGTGGCATCATCGACCGCTCCATCCAACTGGTGAACGAGAACTACGGTATTGCCGGCCGTACTTTCTTGGAGTATATAATTCCCCGACTCACGAAGATTAAACCCATGCTCGACCAAGCCCACGCCACCGTCATGAGCATGGGCCTGCGCAACCACGAACGGTTTTGGGGAGCCATGCTGTCCTGCGTGTTGGTCAGCGGCAAGATCGCCCGCGACAAGCTGCATCTGCACGATTACGACGTGGAAGGTCTCGTCCATCGCTTGGTGACCGGCGTCGAACGCGTACGCGCGAACATGGCGTCCAGTGCCAGCGAGCCGGTGTCCATCATCGCGGAGTTCTTGAACACGAATCTCGGCGCGACGCTACGCTTCAAGGATGGTCAGATTGACCTTGCTACGCTGAACAACAATTTGAACGCTGTCAAGATTCGTATGGAAGCCGAAGGCGGTATTGTCGTACGTGCCTTTATTTCAGCACAAGCGCTCAAAGAGTATTGCCAAATGCGGCGCATCGACTTTGGCTGGCTACGGCGTGAACTGTCCGATGCTGGCGTACTTACCAACATGAACCTGCAGAAGCGGCTCACAACAGGTAGTAACCTGCCGGCCGTCAACGCCAAGTGCTGGGAACTGAACATGACGCACACACGTATCATCGGTGTGCTTGACCAGATTGAAGCGACTGAATAGTTACTTGCGGCACGTCTACGTGCTTTTGGCCCACTTTCGAGTGGGCCTCTTTTTATGGCATCTTGTCGGTTACAGAGTCCAGTGTACGGCGCAGCTTCGAGTCGATCTGCTTCATCTGTAGCTCACGTCCTGTAGCACTAATGAACTTGTTGGCTTGCAGTGCTTTCATTTCCTGCGCACGCTGACCCGCTGCCGACTGCAGCACACTATAAAGCTGGCGCTGTTTCTGCATATCCGGATCACGCGCCACGATAAGGTCGGCCTGCTGCTTGGCCTGTTCAGGCGACATACCACTACTAACCGCATGGTCTACGATAGCGTTGTAGCGCTTGTTCGCGTTGTCCAACTGGCCCAAGGTATCGTAGAGTTGGCGCTGCTGATAGAAGTCCTGATCCTTAACCAGACCCGGAATAGGCAGCGCCGTCTTGGGAGTCATGCTCTGCGACTCAAGCTGCGAAATCAGCGTGCCAGCCCACTGACCACCGTAGTTGCGCACCATGTACTGGATGTCTTCTGGATAGAAGTCGATAGTACCGTTGGTCAAACTATTCAACCACTGCGCCTGTTCCTTGAACACATCCGGCGTACTCTTACGTCCCGAGTCGGCCGCGAAGTGGCCTTTACGAGCATCACCATGGATAGGTACGCCCCAGTGGTTGACGTTATTAGCGATGTCTTCTAGCGGCTGCACGACCGTTGGCGTGATAGCACCTTTCGCTAATGAGCCGAGAAAACCCAGTGGTGTATGATCGACTGAGCCACCTGTCTCGATAGCGGAGTTACGCGCTACGAGCTTTGCGTAGGTGTCGGCCGCATCTTCTGGACTGACATGGCCGGCAGCGACAGCGGCCATCAAGGCACCGGGAGCCATCATGATCTGCGGCAGACCAAGACCCATCTGCCATCCGGCCACCTGATCGCCTATCGGGAACAGTACCCGCGTAGCAATCGTTTCGGGCAGCATCTTGGCGATGTTGTCTTTACCGTCCTCGTCCTGACCCAGCATCATGCTGGATGTCATGTACCCTGCCGCACCGAGCATGCTGTAGAAGCCCATCCACTTCGCCATCTTCGGGAAGTCGTAGCCGCCCGTAGGCTTCACGAACGAGCGACGCATGGCGTCTACGCCGGTCGCCGCGACGCGGAAGAACGCTTTATAGGCATTGATACGACGACCCTGTACACCGGATTCGCCGTAGTCAAGTACGCGTCGTGCTTCGGCCGCCGCATCGCGTTCGTCAATACCTTGCTCCACCAACGTACGGAAAGCAGCCACACGAGGAATCTGCGTTACGAAGTCTGCGTAACGATTCGTGTATTTAAGTACCGTGTTCCAACCTAGCTTGGTCGCATCCCACACACCATCGGCACTACGCGGGATATTGTTGAAACCACCTGTGCCGAGTCGATCCTGAATATCGTTGGTATTAAATCCACCGACAAACTCATTGTTACCGCCGAGGCGCATATAGCGCAGCGTCCACGCGGCCCAGCTATTGGGGTCGGCCTTCGCCATCCGTTCCAGTGCCAAGTGATCGCTTTTCAGGGCCGGCGCAATCTGACGCAACGCGGCAACTGACTTGAGCGCATTCACGCCGTAGCGGGCAAAGAACGGCACCGCTTCCAGTGGATTGTCGAAACGTGTGGTCGCCAAGACAGCAGGTACGTACGTCATGTCACGAGCATACGCCGTGAACGTCTGCCACACCGGAGACAATGTGGTCTGGATACGTGCAATGGCGTTGGTCACTTTACCGACTTGCCGCCCCAGCGGATCGGGTGCAGCGATGTTATTCATCTTCCACAAACCACGCGCCATCTGCGAGTCTTTCGGGAAGGTAATGACGTAATGCGTACGCCCATCGTGCACCAACACTTGGTTCGGTTCCATCTTCAAGCGTGCGGTGTATTCGCCTGTACTGGCGTTCTTGTACCCATCGTGCGGCGTACCCTCCCACGTCTCGATGTCAGCCCCGAGTGCCTTGCGCGCTTTCTTATCGGACACGAGATTATAGAGTGCATCGCCGAGAGTAGCGTTGGCGTGAGCATTACCTGCCTGCGCCGTGTCAGCATACAGACGGAAGACTGGCGACTCCGAAAAGGTGCTACGTCCCTGCATTGCAGCCATGGTCGAATTAAGTTTCGCCAACGACAAGTTGCCGTTTTGTGCGATACCCCAAAACGGCGTGTCGGTTTTCTTGGCCGACTTGAGCGGCACGTACCACTTCCACCCGTAAAGCTTCACCCACGGATCGTCCTTCGACACGACACCGGCGTCCTGCAAACGCTGTGTCTGGCGCTGGCGTGCGCCTTCCATGACCTTATTCAACTCGGCCATAGAGTTCTGATCCATGCCGTGCTTGAGTTTCAGTTCGTTGAGTTTCTTGTTGATTACATCTATGGGAACATTGTGGTTACGGCCCCACTGCTCCCAGCCATACTTCATGTCCGACTTCATGGTTTCAAGTTGCTTAGCCGCTACGGCCGGATCGACTTTCAAGTTCTGCACATCATCCAGCAATTTAGCGCGCTGGATTTCCATGGCAGCCGACTTCATCGGAGCCTGCATCAGCCACGCAGTACGTACACGTTCCAGCCAGTGCGTGTTCTGGAAAAACATATTGATGTTACGCAGTGAATCATCCATCGTGTTGCCGAAGCGCTGGAAGTTTTTGTTCACCCAATCATGGAATGGCTTGAATACGTCGTAGCTATCCGTCATGTTGTATTCGGAACGCAGGCCACGCGTACGCGAGATAGCGTAGTCCACGTTGTTGTCGGCGGTAATCTTGACACCAAGACGGCGTAGCCCTTGGAGCGCCATTTCGACGCCCACATGGGCATTCATTCCTTGTTCGACAACGTGGTTGACGACGCCACTGAACCCACGGGTTTCGGCACTGTTATCGTGTACTGGTTGCGCTTGCGCTTCCTCGTTGTCATCGCCTTCATCGTCTTCATGAAGTGCGTCATGCAGTTCATCGTTGACTTCACCCTTCCCACGAGGCGATGAAAGCATGCGTTCATTGTAGTCTTCCCCCGGCGACTTGAGGATGGCGTCAAGGGCACGGCTTACTTTGTGGTTGCTGTCCAAGCCCAGCATCGACTTGATATGCTGGAAGAATCCACCTAGCCATTGCTTGATGCGATCTGCTTTTCCATTCTTTACCCAACGATTGTTCAGCAAGTCCGTCGATTCGACGGCCCAGTATTCACTAGGGTTCTTGTACTTATAGAACTCGTCGTACGGCAGCTTCTTGCTTGTACGCATGAGTAACGACATTTCCTTCTCTGCTTCTAGCGAAGGATGCGCGTAGTTTTCGATGGCAAGCTGTATGAACCGCTCACCATCCTTGTTCCCATTCTTGATAACCTGCTTGAGTTTGTTCTGCAGACGCCCGATATATTCATTACGAATATCGTTCTGCATGTCTTCCGGCATTAGTTGTTCTGCACTGTGCATAATTTCATGCACGGCAGTACCGGGATTTGTTGCTGTGGAATTAATATGGAACAGACGCTGCGACGGGCTGAATCGTCCACCCGGCCCTTTCTCGCCAAGATCGTGGATGCGTACGGCAAGATAATTCGCAAGGTTTGGATTCTTATCCAGCAGCCATTGCGCGAACTTGCCAGCTTCATAGTGATCGCTGCCGGGTTCATGCGACGCAATCATTTCCTGCAGACGCTGGCGTACGTATTCTACACCACGACGCGGCTTACGGCCCATGTCGCGCAGCGCACGCTCCATCTTGGCGGCTTCCATGTCGTCATGAAGCTTCTGCAGTTCCGCACCCGTCTCGTGAATATCTGCGCCTTCACGAACACGGTTAATGATTTCACCGACACGGCGCTTGGTTTGAACAGGGGCAATCTTATCGACTTCCTTTTCGGTACCGACCGTCGAGGCATGCCGCTCGTCGGCCATCTGCTCAAGATCATCCATGTGCAGCGTGTATTCGCCGTGTGGGCCGAAGTTACTTTCCTCGTGCCCACTCGTCTGCGCGCCTTCATGCACTTGGTCGAGTTCATCCTTGGCGCGATTTAATTTACCAGCAGCGGTGTCACCTGTCAGATCGTCGCCGTGGGACATCACTGTCCAATCGTCTTTGCCTACTCCACGCTGTACGACCACTTCGCCGGGTCGAGCGTGGGTATCAACGGCATCGACGCCACTGAGCGGTTCAACACTTCCATCGCGGCGGATAATAGCTCGTGTTTGCCCAGCGGCGCGTTCGTCGCGCAAACGATTCTGTGCTTCGAGACTAGCGGATGACTCCCCACTGGCGTTGTTCTGGTGGTATTCGTCATTAAGGTAGTCATCGTTCGGCTCGCTTTCATTGGCGCGTGCTTCGGCTACGTCTTCCTTGAGCGACGCGGGAGTACGCTTGAGCGGCTTGGTGGCTTTCGCCATCGTCGGCGTCTTAGCCTGTTGGCGAAGCCACTTCACGTCATCATTGGTAAGATCACCTGTCTGCTTCCACCCGTCCAGTAGATCGCCCAAGTCATGACTGTCGCCCATACGTGCAGTGGCGACGGCATCGTGAATCTGGTCAATCGTATGCTGAGGCAGCGTATCCGCAAAACGGTCACGAAGCTGTTGGTCAAGCTCCGTTACGGCTGCCCCCGTATTAGCTACGGGGGCTTCGCTTTTTGGGGGCTTTGCGGCCCCTCCTTTCAGCGGCTTGGGTTTAGCTACGGGCGCAGCGGGTGCCGGTTCAGGCGGCGGAGCGGCTGCCTTTTTCAAACCTTTAGGTTTCGTAACAGGAGTCGTGACCTGTTGGTTTGCCTTCTCTGCGATGTCACGCTCGTTCTTGAGGAATGCCCCAAGCTGTTCCGGCGTCGAAATACGACCATCCTGAATAGCCGTCTTTACCGCGAGGAAGTGCGGATCGGATCGGAAAGCATCCTCGCCTGCACCCCCGGACACGCCAGCATTCATCGCTGCCTGCATGTACTGTTCATTGTACTTCTGCTCGGCATTCTTGCGTACGCGTGCCTTTAGCTTGTTGGTTGCGGTCGGCGCAGTGCCCTGCGGTGCAAGAGCTTCCGTTACCGTGCTGGCGACGTTATCGTGATCCTGCGCTTGTTCGGCATTAGTTTTCGGTACTGGCGCTGCGGCAGGCGTAGGAGCCGGCGCGGGGGCTGCAGCTTCCGGAGCTTTCGGTGTAACTTTATTCCCCGGCGCCGCTTTGCTGGTTGCCAATCCCGTAAGTAGCTTTTGTACATCGGCTTCGGAACTCACATTACCCTGTTGCACCAAGCGCATGACCGCCTTACCCAGCGGCGACTCATGCAACTGCGGGTTCTGCACATCGCCCGTCGCTACGCCATAGAGCATCTTGGCCTGCGTCGGAATGTCAGTACCATCCAACACGCCAGCCGTGACCGACTGGATCGTAGCGTTCGGCGTAGGCGCTTGTGCAGCGGTACCGGGAACCTGCTGCCCACTAATATCCGAAGGAAGTGGCTGCTCACCACCCGTCGGGCCGGCTGCGGCCGGTGTGGGTTGCGCTGCAGGTTGTGCACTAGGCGGCGTAGTTTCTGCCGCTGCTGCAGCCGGAGTTTCGGCCGGTTTGCCAAACTGCTGTATCGTCTGGTCAATCGCCCCTGCATCCAGCTTCGGATTACGCTTGGTCAGATACGTCGCGGCTTCTTCTATAGCGAACTGACGCTGCTCTGCCGACATCGCGTTCCATTCTTCATCCGGAACAAAGTGACGAGCAAGCTGCACCGCTCCATCGACGGCCGATTCAGGCGTCGTGGCGTACTTGACAATGGCTTGTACCGTACGGCTACGGCCTTGACCATTCAACTCCTTGGTAAACTCCTTCATGGAGTTAGCGTGCTGCTCGGCCGTCATGCCCGTAGCATGCGCATTCGTATTCACTGCAGCGTTGTACTGTGCGGCAATGTTTCCATCGTTGCCTGCAGCCGGAGCCGTACCTGCCGGGATCATGGCAATGTGCCCATCAGGCATCCGCACTACCGTCGATCCATCGACCTGCGTACCCAGCACTTCGGCACCTTCCGGAATCGGCGACGCACCCGCACCGGGCGGCGGCGGGTTACCTGACCCATCGGTCGGCGCTTCGGTAGATACGGCTTCGGGCGGCGGTGTCTTACCCACTTGGCTACGACGCTTGAGAGGATTCTTGGAATTGATCGCTTCCTTGTTACCGCCCAAGATACCCAACAATGCACCCATCAAGCCTTGCTGCAGTACACTTTCCCCACTGAACTGGTTTGAGTTATTCAGCCCTTGATCGACAAGCTGCTGGCCGGTTGCCATACCGGCGTTGACTGCGCCAGCCTGACCTATACGCTTCAAAAGCTTAGCCCCCGGCGTATGCACGGGAGCGACATTCAACAACGTACCAATAGCGGAGTCAGCAACACCTTGGCGAAGTACCGCATCGGAATCCTGACCGGCATTCATCTGGTCGGCCACGTTGCCCGTGGTGTTGGCGAGTGCCGTTGCACCGCCCGCTGCCAGTAGCGGAATGTCCGCGCCGCCCGTCGCCAGCGTGGCCGCCGCGACCGGGATGGCTCCTACCCCGGCCTGACCCAGCAATGCGCCGCCACGGTTCGTCTGCTGCGCCTGAGCGAGGTCTTGGTTGCCTTCCGCCGCCATGGTCGAAGCGCCGCCATTGGCCGCGTCGAAGTTCTTGCCGAGCGTGTTCTGCAGCACCGCATACTGCGGATCGTTGTAGTTGTGCCCAAGCATCATCTGCAAGAACTGTTCGCGATCCTGTCCTGCCTGATTGCGGCCGTGAACAATGTTTCCGTTACCTTGGCGCATCAGCGAGTCACCGAAGTCGCCACCGACGACACGGTTGCCTAGTGCACCCAAAAACGCCAGTGCACCACCACCTAGCTTCTGTGCTTCACCCGCTGCACCCTCCCCGAGCGCTTTACCAAAGCCCGAGTACCAGTGACTGTTGTCGGCTTGGTCGCCCGGAAACAGGCGGTCACCCAACTGGCGTGCACGCAGTTCGTATTCAGCTTGGTACGCCTTCAACTGCTGCGGTTTGATTTTCGGAATCGCCGTGATGCTTGGGTCTACGAATTGCGTCTTGTAATCCAGCGAAAACTGGTCGTAGTCCTGCCGAGTCGGCGGGCGGCCTAGTCCACTAGAATACTGCTGCCATGCCACCGGCAGAGGAACAGGAGCACTTGGCTGTGTCGGCTGTTGCTGTGGCGAAGGCATGCCCCCCATACCACCACTGGGCGATGGTACGGCATTCTGTGAAAAGGTCGGCAAAGGCTGTGCGGGTGCCATCTGTGTCGCCGGCCCTTGCAGCACACGAGGGTCTTGCAGCGGTGCGGGCTGCGAAGGTGGCAGATTGTAGAGATTAGGCGGGATAGGCTGTGGCCCGCTAGTCTGCGGCAGCGAATAAGCCTGAGTTCCGAGTGCCATTAGCAGGACTCCAACAATTTGCGCAGATAGTTACGCACCGACTTTTCGTTCTTCATGGAAAGCGTTTTACCGAATGCTGGTGTGGTCTGCAGCATATCGAACGTCGCCGTACCTGTAGGCTTGAGGGACGCCAACTCCATCCCTTGGTCGCCGAGCGAAAGTACGTCGTCTGAAAAAGCGAGGTTGTACTCGTTACCGTAACGCTTGAGGCCGAAGTGTTTTGCGCCCTTGAGTTTATTGACACCCTTCTTGGCTTCTTGGTACGCAAGCCCATACTCGGCAAGCTGTACTTGCAGGTCAGTCGCCATGCGCTGGTTCGAGCGCAGACCAATCGGCCCACCGGCAGAGGCGTAATTAGGCATCGGGGGATTGAGATTGGTAAGCATCAGCCAGCATCCGCCACAAGTTCAGGTTGCTGCGCACGCGCCAAGTAGTCATTCAGACCGGACTCCAAAGGAGTGCCTTTGACAACGTATCGCAAATAGGTAAGTGCAGGCTGTACCACTCGACCGCCTACACGGAAAGGTTTGTCCCAACGATTCGGCTGATTAGCCAGTGCTGGAAGATAATGCGCCACGATAGCTTTGTAAGGGTCGTTACCGTAAGCTGCAAGACGTGCGGCTACATCGTGCGCGAACTTAGCGTCCTGAACTTGCGGCGGAGCCAGTGCAGCTTTCGGATACCCACCGTACCCATTCCATGTGCTGTCCGTGTACTGGTAAGCACCCGAAGCCGAGCTACGCGGGTTTACTGCTTGGTAGTTACCGTTTGACTCCCGCTGTTTGATAATACCCGTCAACGTATGCGCAAGATTTGAGTTGGCTTCGGGTTCCGGTGCCTGTCGCTGAGACATCTGTTGGACTTGCTGCGGGCCAATGAAGTAATTTCGATTGTATGCTTCTGGCCCCATCGGCTGCCGATCCGGCATCATCGGCATATAATCTTCGGGTAGTCCTGCGGAACCTTGCGCTGGCCCTTGTGGTGCAGCCATATTCTGGCTAAGTGCTGGCAGACTCGCCAAACCACCGAGTCCTGCTAAGGCTTCCAACTGCATCGGATCGGCCATTAGTATCCTGCATCCTGCATGACTTGACCCGGCGGACTATAGGTACCGTACCCACCCATAGGTTGCGTCATCGGACGCTGCGGCGTACCCGGATTGTAGCCACCGTTGCCCAGTCCGTAGGTACCCAGTTCAGCGTTCGACGGCATACGCATCTGCATCGGCGGCTGCTGCGGCTGTTCCTGCGGCTGTTCCTGTGGCTGTGCAAAGAACGGATCGAGCGGGTGCCCTGCAGGCTGCCCCATCGGCGGGAACGCGCCGGCTCGTGCATTGTAGTAGTTCGCCTGCCCGAGGTCACGAATGTAGCCGCCGATACCGTAGCGACCGTACTGCGCCATGGCATTATAGTTATTAATCTGTGCCTGTGCGAGGTTCCCCTGCATCTGCTGCGGGAAATACAACTGCTGCATTAGGCGACTGGTATCTGCATCGCCCACCCAGTGCGGTTGGCCGTTGGCGTCGTGCATGACATAGCGCGTCTGGCCCTGTGAATTAATACCAGACGGCGTGAAGCCGCCATACTCGGCGACGTTTCCATAGAACGGTTGCGTGATGCCCGTAAGCATAGCAATACGTTCGTCCAGCGGAAGTTGCTGCTGTGCTAGTTGCGTACGATAGAACTGATTCTGGATAGCTGGATGCTGTACATCGAACGGAAGTGCTGCATTGTCGCGCACATCATTACGCTGGATACCGGCCAGTCGATACGGATTCAGCACATTGTAGTCATAATCCTGCGCACGCGCCTGACGCACGTTGCTTTCCAATCGCTGCTGTTGGTTCGCGCCAAGATCGAAGCCTTGGACAGAACTACCAAAGGGGTCAAACATTACGTGGCGCATTATTTCATTCCCATGCTAGGTACGCCGTACATGCTACGGACAGCACGACGAGCATCTTCCGATGATCCTTTCATTGCCCAGCCATTGCCGATGGCTGAAACAGTATCCCCCAGCGTATCGTACGCCTGACTCACTTCACCGACTGCACTGGCAAGACCCTGCCGCACCATGGACGCGATACCCAAACCGATGTTCGCCATTGCAGTCTTGCGGTCAAAAGCACGAAGGTTATGCTGGTCAGTCCACGTCAGTTCGTAGCGTGTGCCCAAGTTCCAGCCCGACACTATGGCGTGTGTACGTGCAATTGCCATGTCATAGTCGAGCCGACGCTGCTGTCCGATGTTGTATTTCGGTAGACGGCGACGTGCTTCAAACCACTGACGTTCATTCACTGAGGTCGATGCGATACCACCGGGCAGTGACGCGTAGAAGTCGTAAGGGTAGATGGGGTTCAGTGTACCGCTAAAAGCTTCACTGGCCGACTGCGCAATCTGTGGCTGGTGCTGCCCCGTAAAGAACGCGTAGTCTTGCTTATTGATGTTGTAGTAGTTCTGGCCGAGGTCGATGACCTTCTGCTTCAACTCGTATTCGGCAATAGCGATAGCGAGCAGACCAAGCCCACGCATACCACCCTTGTCTATACTGGACGCGAGATTAGTGACCGCATCCTCGCCTGCGATCATCTGTGTCTGACCCACGCCCGAGTAGCCATTCTGGCTAGGACGGTAGTTCACCATCATCCCGTAGCTAGAGTATTGGTCAGCCATTGCTCTGTCCCGGCTGCATGAACGGTACACCTTTCCAACCCGAGTCGGTTGACGAACGCATACCTATGGAAGGTGCATCGCGGAACTGTGTGCCCTGTGCAAAGTAATCGGCCACATCAGACAGCCCACGACGGTATCCTGCAAACTTCGCTGCGCCATTACCGTACGTCGCCAACTGATCCGCCATATCCCCGATCTGGCTGGTGAGATTGGTCAGTCCATACTGCAGCGCCGGCACCACGGCCGAGCCTTGCTTGATACCCATGTTGTGGACGGCCATACGCTTGTACCACCGCTGGTCGTTGCGTACATCGTACCAGTATTCCTCAAACCGGAACAGGTAGTTGGCCCAGTCGCTTTCGACACGCGGAAGGTCTACGGCCGACTCCGTGATGCGGCTATCCGGCGTGCTTCCGTACATCGCTGCATGCCGTGCCCACCATCCTACGGTATCTGTACTCGACCCACCATACGGCCCTGTGTTGGCATTAAGCATGGTCGTCATGCGCGCTGCGTAATTACGCGTGTACGGTAGATCGGTACTCAAGTCTCCAATCAGCGGCAGTTCCACACCTTGCTGGAAAGTGCTGAAATAAAACTGCCGTTGTGCCGCATATAGGTTGTAATACTGCTGAGCAATAGCGACTGACTTGAACGACTGCATAAGCGAGCCGATAGCAGACGCCGCTTCCACGACCTGCGTAATTGCCTCTGTTTCGTCGTAGATGAATTGCTGAGATACCATCAGTTCACCAAATAAGGCGCCAATGCGATCTTGAGCGGTAGTGAGCGGTTCGACATCAGCATCGGCCCACCCACCAAGTAAAGAATCATGGAAAAGATTTCCAGCGGTACAAGCTGTGTCGCCGAAGTCAGCTTGTCGTAGATCGTGTACTCCGAGTTCTGCATTGCGTCTACTTTCAGCGCTACACCATCCTTGTGCGCATTGCACATGATCGTGAGAATCGGCACGAGGATAGGCGCATTCTTCGCCCAAAAGTCATTGGCGTTCAGCGCGTACACCAAGTCCTGCATGACTCGCAGCCCACGACCTGACTCCGGTTTACGCATGGAGATAATCATGTTCGCCATAGACACGGCAACTTCAATTGCCATCATGGCCCATGCACGATACCCCATCTTGTTCGGGTCTTTCTCGATGTCCTCGTTGGTCGGGATGTCGAAATGTTCTTTGAAAATACCGCGCAGCACTTCGTCCACTTCGGACTGCTTGGCGATGGCACGCATGGTCGATTCAGGAAGTGTGTTCATTGTTCTGTGAGGTCTTCGGTTGAGGTAGCGATGTGGAGTTCGTAGACGTTGGCCGTCCCTTCCAACTCAAACTCGTACTCTACGCCTTGAACGGACGGCGGTAAAGTAAATGGCTTCTGGCTGTATACTGGCGTGTCGTAAGTGCAGCATCCATCGACGTAGACACGGAACCGCAGCGTCCCACAATCATGCAGGATTTTAGCGGCTGCGAACGTCGTAATGCCGGGAAGCACGAATCGCTTCGACTTCCAGCTATACGTTAACTTCTGTGCGTCTCGATAAGCGTCTTTAGCCCCCATATTTGGGAATGGCATTTCCCAAACACCACCTGCATTGTCTAGTACAGCTAGACCATTATTCGTCCACACACTGCTCAAGACATCCGGGCTTTTGTAGTCGAACGTGCTTAGACGAGCGTAAGGACGGTCACCGTCCAACGTAGAGCCGGTATCGAACATATACCCGATAGGCAGGAATGACCCACCATTGATCGGCACATCGCAGAATCCAAAGTATATGCCATGGTAGAAGATACCATACGTAGTGTCCGCAAAGTCTACATCTACGCATGTTAACGCATTAGCATTGGTCGAGTCCAAGTATTGCGCATGATATAGTGGATAGACAGAGTTAGTCAAAGACGAGGTAAGCACACGCATACCTTCTTGACTGAGCGATATGAGGCCCGAGGGAGAGGCGTAGACCGCACCCGAAGGAGTCTCGGCCATCGTATTCACTAGACACGGGTAGGACTCTTGCGCCGGAATGATATTCGCCTGCAAACCTACTTCGCCCATGCTAAGCGAAAGCACGTACGGCTTTGCTTCTGTACCTACGTACACCGTGTCGTAATGCGACGCCATTGCGGTGATGTTGACCGGCACTTGGTACGTGTTCTCTGTGGGCCACGCATGCGTCATATGCCGTTCGGACACCGCAATGGTGCCATCCGAGGTAGCGGCCACTAGCCAGCCGCCTTCGGTGTTGCAAAGATAGTTGTAGGTGTAGATAGCTGGCGGATAGAACCGTCCCGCTAGGTACCGATCCAAGGGCTTCGTGGTGACGCTGCCATTGTCAATGAAGCTGTACTCGCGCCCAAGACCTGCTGAGTAAGCTACGTACGAATTAATATCCGCACACAGATACCAGTCGGTGTCCAGCTTGTTGTCCAACTCCTGCCCCGTGGACAATCCTGTCATACTGCGGTACAGACGCAGATGGCAATTCTCGCGTATGTTAGCTGCCTGCACACGAGCAAGCACCCAGCAACTATCGCCTTCAAAATACTGCGCCGTAGCACTTTGGCCCGGTAGCAACGAGAGCGGCGATTCTTCGGTCTTATTACCCGTCGTGCGTACCAAGCTGCATGCATAGATGCGGTTCACAGGTTTCTGTGATTGATACTCCGGTGTCCACGTCATCGTGGTCTGCGACATCATGACTGGCGCAGTCACACCGACTTCCAAGATGGCGTCGATGTTGACGAAATTATTCTGATAGCAGATATTGCTGCGATCCGAGTCTACGATAGATGGATTCAGTCCAATGACTGTACCTGTAGGATATGTTGGATCATTCAGTATAACTGCTTTCTGTAGATTGATGGTGTACAGATTCGTACCATCGAAACCCAGTGTGTAGCGATTGACCAACCCACCCTGCTTACTCTGCCATTTAGCAAGCGGACGCAATGCACCGTCCCACAACAAACAGTTATGAGCTACCTGTGCCACATCAGGGTCAGCATTGCGGGTAGCAATACTGAGGTTCATACCCCCGAAGCGTTTTATGCGGATGCTAGGCATTAGACAATAATCGCGGCCAATGTTGCTGCAGTAACCGTCTGCGTTCCTGCGAGGGCTGTGGTACTGATAGTGATCGTAGCCGAGCTAAGCGGGCCTTGCACCAAGCACACGATACACTGCTTACCTGCTACGGCGATACGGCTTGAATAAAGCACGACAGCACCAGAAGTGATTATCGCCACACCAAAAGCTGGTGTTCCCGCAGCAGTATCGGTTACGCATACTTCGCCAACAAGGAGCGCCGTCTGCCCTGTGGTTAAGGTAAGGCTTGTAGCGGTAGCAGCGACGGTATTTGTGTACGCACTAGCCGCTTCACCTGCATGCGTACCCGCGCCGACAATAGTGGCGCTGAGAGCCGCAATCGCTTGGGCTACTACCTTGGAAGTCGTTGCCAGTGTGTCTTCGGCGGGGTTGAACGTCCCTGAACTATCGGCCATGGCTACAATACCATGGACACCGACGGCCGCATTGTTCAGCGTGATGTTATAGGTCGAGCCTACCTTGACGATATTGCCGCCATTGGTAAGCACTACGTTGCCGACAGGCGCAAAGCCTGACGTGATGTTCGTTATCTGCCCTTGGGCATTGATCGTGAGGTCGCCGTACGTGCCTGCCGCAACACCCGTGTTCGAGAGGCTAAGCGTCGGGTTAACTGTTGGCGTGCCAGACAGCGAAAGTCCCGTACCCACGTTGACTTGCTGGACAGTGCCCGTACCACCGCCACCGCCGCCCGTGATCGTGAAGCCCGCTGCCCACGACCCCGTAACGGTAATGCCACCCGCACCTGTAAAGGTCGGCCCCGTCAGCCCGAGGGTAAGCATGGTACCCGCGATGCTACCCGTAAGGATAGGGCTATTGATCGTAAGTGTGGTTATACCGCCTGTACCACTGCCGCCACTACTGCTTCCCCCGCAGCACCCGGCGTCATTCCCTTCGTAGGAAAACACCAGATTGGGCCACACGCCTTGTACGGATATGCCGTCGCTGCCCAAGAAGTTAGGCGGCTGCGTTCCTACGGTATAGGTTGTCGTAGAGCCGGCAACAGCGCTAGTGACTTGCGAGATACCATTACCCTGCACCACGACATTAGCTGGCGAGGGGTTAGCCGCAATAATGTCCTGAATAGCCTGCGCGCCAACGTGGTCGTAAATCTGCGTGTTGACGGCACTAAAAGGCTGCGCGGTAGACCCTGACTGCGCACGCACCACTTCAAGATAATTGGTCTGTGTGCTGATGACCTTGACTTCTTCCGAGTAAATCTCATTCGTCAGAGTAAGGTACGTCCAGTCTCCTGCTACGAAGTTAAGGTTCGCATTGATGATCGACAGCGTGTTCGCATCGACAGGAAGCAATTGAGTAGCCGCCGAGACATCGCTCGTCAGCGTACCTTCGACCTTGGTATAGAGAATCTTGAGAGCCATGATCTTTGCTACCTATCAGTTAAACGATATTTGTCCTTGATTACCACTACCGCCTCCACCACTAGCAGGCATTACTCCTATGCCTATAGTCTTCGTTATTAGATTAGTAAATAGCGAAGACACAGATGCCGATTTTATAAGTGTAGTAGCATCTTTCGGCGCAAATCCCGAATTAGCGAAGTTCACTAAAAGCTCTGGGAATTGTGTGGTTATTACAGCCATTACTGGAACTTCATGAGGAGTGAATACAGGGTATTAGCTGGTAGAGCAGCCCCCATCGCACCACTACCGATCATCAAATAATCTTGCGCTGTGGCCCCGACTACAGCAGTATGCGCTGTAGCCCCCTGTGCTGTTTCTGCTATCAGTCCTTGGATAACCCAATTAACTGGGGTTATCAATGGCAAGCATGCAAAGCATGGGAACACCTGAATGTCGCCACTTGGTATCGCAGTAGCGCTTAGCGCGTATGGCGCTAATGAAAAATAAGAAGTAGTAGTGAAAGACAACCCCGTAGTTGTATTCATACAGTACATAACCCACGGATTGTTCTGTGGAGTACCATACGCTACAGTGTTCTTTAGGAAGATGTATCCCCCACCGATATAGTTACCACTGCTATCTGACGGACGCCCGATCATGAACGCCGCATTAGGCCATATTCCACCATTATACGCCGTTACTCCTTCCAACTTATGTACTACCCCAAGATAGCTTCCGTCGAAGCAGAAATACGACTGGTACGGAGTAGTTGTTGAACGTATCCCACCAGATGCTCGATCGTACACATGCAAGGCGGTGCGTGCCATTAGACTACCACTTAGTGTACCCGCTCCATTCGTAGCGGTACCTATAGTAATCCATATATCAGGCTGTGCTACTAGCGGGCCTGTACCATACTCCACCTTGATGAATATGGGGTATGTAGCCTGCAAGGCGTCAGTAAACTTATATACTTCATATCCTGCAGCGGTGTTAGCCACGGTAGGATGTAACACTGTAGTCCAGTTAATCTGCCCCGTATCTGTAGTTACGGCCAGCCCGCATGCTTGTAGCGCATTGGAGAACTCTAGCCCCCATGCACGGAAATCTGCATCAGTAGTGTTCGCAAATACAGTGGAAAAAGTTTGAGTGGTCATATCATTCCCACAACATCAACATGGAGTAGTTATTGTTTGACGGTAATCCCCACCCAGCAGACGCCATGCCCGTCATTATGTATGTGTGTGAAGCAGCTCCTACTGGGGTCGCCTTTATGGATACACCTAACGGGAGTTCTGCATTTAGCCCGTACAATAGCCATTGATTAGGGGATACTTCTGGATACACCCCATAAGTGGGGAACACTTGGAACTGTGCGCCACCTACGGCCGAGGTTGTCATTTGGTATGGCACCCAACTGAAATACCCGCTTGCCTGCGAATACATTATACCCGTAGTAGTGTTTATACAGAAGGTCTGCGCCACATCGTAGAATACAGATGCAGGATTGGTGGCGTCCTGCATGCACACCATTGTCTTGTTGCCTACGTACGCCCCAGTATTATCTACTGCTCGCCCAATAGTAAACATAGTAGCACCGCCGGTTTGGCCTGAATACGTATTGTACAAGCCACCTACTTTTAGCGCTACCCCTAAAAAGCTTCCATTAAAACTCACAAATGTCGGAAACGACACTGTATTGTACCCTATCACCCGAGCATTTTGCCCGGATGAATTACACATAATCTGTGTGCGTGTAGTTAGAATACCTGTAAGGGTGCCCGTACCGTTAGACCCTTGACCTACGGTAAGCCATAAGGCTGGACTACCGTAGTTCGTAAGCGTTGTGCCAGTCCCGTACTCTATCTTTACGAATATGGGAGACGTAGCTTGCAGCGCATCCGTGAACTGATATATCTCGTATCCTGCTGGGGTATTCGCGCCCGCAGGACGAGCTACCGTCGTCCAATTAATCTGTCCAGTATCTGCAGAGGGTACTAAGCCACACGTCTGCATTGCTGCAGACAGCGCAGACCCCCACGCTCGAAACTCTGCGTCAGTAGTATGCGACCACGCGGTCGAATATATGGATGTGGTCATACCCGTTTCCCTAAAAGCGCTAAGTTAAACCACGTAGCCGTACTAGCTGATTTAACCGTAATCTCTACAACTGCCCCTAATGGTATATTCACACTAGCCCAAGTAGACAGATCATTAGAAGAATTGTACGTAGAGCCAGCAATCGTAGGAAAGTTCCCCGTACCTACTATAGTAGATGTAGCTCCACCTAATGCACCTACTTTCACGTCTACTACGACTGATCCAGATGGATCGCACTGGATACTCCAACCCGTAAGTTGGTATGCTGCAGTAGAGATTCCTGTTACTCCTTCACCCGCCGTTAGGACAGCGCCACCAACTGACCCGGAGGAAGCATTTATACCCCCCGCTACTGGCGTAGTAGACGTATAGATAGGAGCTTCTGGATTAGTGTTGTCTATAGTAAGATTGTTACCTGCTACTGGAATAGGTACGGATACTTTTGGGTGGTTAACGTCCGTGGCATCTACGACAACACCGCCTGTGCCCGCCACTATGGTCTGTACCGATTGACGCAACGCTATGTCTGCAACCTTAGCAGCGGTAGTTTGCTGACTTGCGCCCGCACCGCCACCATCCTGTATTTCCATCAACTCGGTGCCTACCAACGAGGTCGGGCCTGCTGGTAGATCGCCGATGGTTTTAACTGTGGTTTCGACGGCCATTAAATATATTCTCGATAACTACCATCTATGGTCTGACGATAGTACCCTTCTGTCACAATGCGAAGTTTGTAGTAATTCAGTGGAATGGGCGGTGGCAGCGATGGCGAAAGTGGATTGCTGCACCCTGCATTATCCGAAATGTCTTGGATCATCCATAAGCCTTCATCGCTACCATCAACTGTGCACCCACCTAATCCTACAATGTCGAGTTCAGTGTAAAACAGCACATTATTTATGTACTGCAGTGGATACTGCACAGTAAGCTGCGCGCCCACATAGTCCACCGCGTCCTGAATCTCCGCCGAGGATACCCCGTATGCTATGGAAGTTCCTGCGGCCCATGCTACGCGATCCGACCCGCTTACTCCCCGGATAACGAGTGCTATATTCGGCGCTTCCAATAGCTGTATTTTAACTACTTCCTGTTTCCCCACTATGAGATAACAATAATCTCCCGCCAGCAGCGTGTTCAGGTAGCCCCACGTAGCTGCGTCTAGGACGAGGATATTATCCGTCGTCTTGGCTGGTGCAGCCAGAGTTCCGTTGGCTAGATACGCTCGCTTCACAGTAGCTTCGCTCGTAGCTTTAGTTGCACTCGGTTGATGCCATTCATACCTGCCTTGACCAACGTACCATTAATGCTGGCCCGCAGTAAATACTCCACACCATATCGGTCACGCTGCCGCCGATAGTACAGATTGTTGTTATTCGTGTAGAGCAGGCATATATCACTTATGCCATTCTCCCACGGACGTTTTTCGTCCAGCGTGCAAACTACTGAGTCTACCGTAGGTGGAAGTTGCGTTGTCGTAGGGCCGGGAATAGTCGTGTCATACCACCAGTAACTCCACTGTCCCTTCGACAAGTACGCTACGAATGGACGCATGTTCTGATCGAAGCAACAACGTATGGAATCTACTGGTACGCCGGGGGTAAGTATGACTTGTCGATTTACTGTAGGTGCACTTGCATATACAGAGGTTTGGTCAGTGTCGAAAGTCCATAGCTGGTACTCAAGACCGTAGGTAGGATCATCGAGTCCTTTCGCACCCATTTCGTAGTCGATGGTGTCCGTAGGATCAACCACATCTAGCCCACGCCATGTATAGTGGAAAGCTACATCCGACAATACATTATTCGGAAAGCCCATTACGGGTACCGTCCCCATGATCCACGGAACGACATCTGCAACTGTTGGCCGCTCGTCTTCACGATAGGCGTGCTGAGGTTACCGAACTGATACTGCAGTAAGCCATGGTTGTATGTAATGGACGCAATGGTACCCGTCGCGGTACCCGTAGGCATCGTCAACGTGTAGTCGTAATACCATGTGCCAGAATTGGCGATGTCATTCACCCAGTCGATGAACGACCCCGGATTGCTGTTGCCCTGACTGACGCCGATCTGGCCGGTAGGCTGTCCTGTAACCGTTCCGATGGCCCCCGTGTAAAAACCTACGGTAGGTACATTACCATCCAGACCGCCATTAAGATTCGGCGTCGTGCCGATGTTACACATCCGATAGATGCCCGTAACCGGCGAGCTATTCAGATTAAAGCTAAATGCTGTGTCTGACGTGTCGATGTAGTAGTTGATCTGGTACGTGACTGTCAGCACTTCGTCAGACAGTACCGTAATCGTCGTCGGATTACCGCCAGCATCCACGATCAAAGCATGGCTGAACAAGCCATTCGTGTAGCTCGTACCCCCCGGATATACACCAATCTCGGTAAGATTGCCCGCAGCTACGCCCGTGGGGAACAGGTAATTAATCCGCGCCCACCAGTACGGCGGATTGGGGCTGGCAGCAGGTACATACCCTGACGAGTTGTAGGTTAGCCAGCCC